>UMDN01027848.1_pt1 | contig 23652 bp, 19 predicted proteins | sample 1964491 | NCBI WGS metagenome assembly UMDN01 (sample SAMEA4835994, study PRJEB28245) | human gut metagenome | biome: gut microbiome; material: fecal sample | place: Denmark | collected 2008 | reverse complement strand
CCGTCGTGTAGAGGTTTACATGTATGCTAGCCAAGCTATGGTTAACGCAGCCAACAATGGTACATTGAAGTAATAACTTTATGCTCCCGGAAGGGAAAAACTAAATAGATGATTTTGAAGAAAATCAAGAATATAGTAAAATGGGTGGTGGTGCTGTTTTTCAGTACCACCATTCTTGCTGTAGTGGCATATAGGTTCATTCCTGTGTATGTCACTCCTCTGATGTTTATCAGATGCTTTCAGCAAGTAGCTGATGGAGAGAGTATTACCCTGCATCATCATTGGGTTTCGATGGATAAGATTTCGCCTCACATGCCTGTGGCGGTGATGGCGAGCGAAGATGCGAGATTCCTGAAGCATCACGGTTTCGACTTCAATGCCATCGAGAGTGCGGCGAAGAATAATGCACGTGGTGGAAAGGTGCATGGAGCAAGTACCATCAGTCAGCAGACTGCTAAGAATGTCTTCCTGTGGCCTGGCCGTTCATGGACCCGCAAGGGATTTGAGGTCTACTTTACCTTCCTCATCGAAATGATGTGGAGCAAGCAGCGCATCATGGAGGTTTATCTCAACAGCATTGAGATGGGACCCGGTATCTATGGTGTGGATGCGGTTGCAGAATATCATTTCGACAAGAAAGCGAAAGACCTGTTTCGTGGCGAGTGTGCGCTGATAGCAGCTACACTTCCTAATCCGCGCAAATTCAGTTCGCTGCATCCTAGCGCTTATATGAAAAAGCGCCAGCGACAGATAGAACATCAGATGAGATTTATCCCTACCTTCCCTCGTGAGGGTGAAGATTTCGACCCGGGCACGGCTGTGGGCGGATATAGGGGAAAGTAATGAGTGAGTAGTGATTAGTTATTAATGATTAGTTATTAGTTATTAGTGATTATTTTTTCCGGCTAAATATTGATTAATGGATTTACTGAACGACTTGAACGAAGCGCAGCGTGCTGCGGTAGAATATATTGACGGACCTTCGCTGGTGATAGCCGGTGCTGGTTCGGGTAAGACGCGTGTACTTACTTATAAGATAGCTTACCTCCTTAGCCAGGGCATGAAACCCTGGAGCATCATGGCGCTCACCTTTACCAACAAGGCAGCAAGAGAGATGAAGGAACGTATCGGAAAACTGGTGGGAAATGATCTCGCACAGCATCTCTATATGGGTACTTTCCACAGCATCTTCTCCCGAATCCTGAGAGCGGAGGCCGAGCATATCGGCTTCAACAACAACTTTACCATTTATGATGAAAGTGATTCGCGCTCGCTGATCAAGGCGATTGTGAAGGAGATGGGACTGGATGATAAAAAGTATAAGCCTGCTGCCGTTCATGCCAAGATTTCGATGGCGAAGAACAACCTGATGAGTGCTGCAGCTTATGAGAGCGATGCGGCTATCTTCGAGCAGAACAAGCGTGCGCAGATGCCTGAAGTTGGTAAGATTTTCGTGGCTTACGTGCAGCGTTGCAAGCAGGCTAATGCCATGGATTTCGATGATCTGCTGACGCTTACCTATCAGCTCTTCAGGGAGCATGAGGATATTCGCCACAAATATGCCGCCCGCTTCGATTATGTCCTGGTGGATGAGTATCAGGATACCAACCACGTTCAGATGTCTATCGTCATGCAACTCTGTCAGGAAAAGCAGCGTGTTTGTGCCGTGGGTGATGATTCGCAGAGTATCTATAGCTTCCGTGGTGCCAATATCGATAATATTCTCAACTATCAGCGCCAGTTTCAGGGTACGCGTCTCTTCAAACTGGAACAGAACTACCGCTCTACCCAGACTATCGTTGAGGCGGCTAACAGTCTGATCAAGCATAACCGCAACCAGATTCCTAAGGATGTGTTCAGCGAGAATGCGAAGGGCGAGAAGATTCAGTATAAGCCTGCTTACAGCGACAAGGAAGAGGCGGTGATTGTGGCGAAGGATGTGAAGCGTATCCGGCGCGAGGATGGATGCCAGTATAGTGATTTTGCCATTCTCTACCGTACCAATGCCCAGAGCCGCAGCTTCGAGGAGGAGTTCAGAAAGCAGGGTATTCCTTATCGCATCTATGGCGGACTGAGTTTTTACCAGCGCAAGGAAATCAAGGACATCATAGCCTATTTCCGTCTGGTGGCGAATCCGGATGATGAAGAGGCTATCAAGCGTATCATCAACTATCCGGCTCGTGGTATCGGTGCTACTACGGTGCTGAAGATTGCTGACTGTGCCCATCAGAACCAGGTGAGTTTCTGGGAGGTAATCGGTGCTCCTGAGCAGTATGGACTGGCGGTTAACAAGGGTACGATGAACAAGCTGGAAACCTTCAGATTGCTGATTTCTTCGTTTATCGACCGGGCTCAAACTACAGATGTCTATGAATTGGGTGATGCTATTATCAAGGAGAGTGGTATCAGCCAGGATATCATGTCGGGTAAGGATGCCGATGATCTGGCACGTCAGGAGAACCTGGAGGAATTCTTGAGCGGTATGTCTGCTTTTGTGGAGGAACGCCGTGAAGAGGGTAGGTTCGATGAACTCTTCCTGCAGGATTATCTGCAGGATGTGGCGCTGCTTACCGATGCTGACAGCGATGGTGATAAGGATGAACCTCGTGTATCTCTGATGACGGTTCATGCAGCCAAAGGTCTGGAGTTTCCTACGGTCTTCGTGGTAGGATTGGAAGAGAATATCTTCCCGAGTCCGCTTTCTGCTGCTTCGCTCAGAGAACTGGAGGAGGAACGGAGATTGCTTTACGTAGCCATTACGCGAGCTGAGAAACATTGTATTCTGACGAACGCTAAGAACCGCTGGAGATATGGCAAGATGGAGTTTGATAATCCGAGTCGCTTTATTGATGAGATTGACAGTAAGTTGATAGATAGTCAGGATGAGGCTGGTGGAAGCTTGTTTGGCTCTATGTCTGAATCAAGGCTTGGTTCAAGGTTTGGTTCTAGAGCTGATTCGATGTCTGACCAGCCGGAGTGGGCGAGAGCGCAACGTCCTCGCAGACCTTGGGAGGATGCTGATAAGCCTAGATACAGTAGCAGATATCAGAATTCGAAACCGGTAGCATCTCAGTTTGTGGCAGATCCTAAGCCTTCTCTTTCTGAAGGAAATTTCAAGTCTGTAAGAGCGCTGAATGCTGCTAAACGTTACATGGAGACGCATTCTTCTCATCCTGCTTCTCGCTGTACCGGATCTGCTGCATCATCAGTTTCTTCTTCTGCAGCATCATCTGCTGGCAGTTCTTCTTGCGGTTTACAAGAGGGAATGAAGATTGAGCATCAGCGTTTTGGACGGGGAATGGTATTGAAGATTGAGGGAACTGGTGAGAATACGAAGGCTACAGTAGAGTTTGTTCATTCTGGTACCAAACAGCTTTTGCTGAAATTTGCCAAGTTTACAGTTGTAGATTAAGCCTCGTATTTTACTTTAGTAAGTACGAAATACAGACATCTATTCTTGTTGGCAACGGGTATGTCTTTTGTCTGTAATTTTAGGTTTTTAACAAGATATTGGGCTCTTTAGTACGTAAAAGTATTAAAGAGCCTTAATTTTTACCCCTATTATTCGTTTTTCTTATAACTTTTCTTTACTTTTGCACTTGTTTTTAAGAACGATATGAAAAAAATAATTTGATATAAGGACTAATAAACAGAACGATTATGAAAAAATTAATGATGGTGGCAGTAATTCTGCTTACTAGTGTAGGGAGTGTAATGGCGCAGAATGAGTACAAGCGTGGTCTCTTTAACCATGTAGGTCTTAATGTAGGCGCAGGTACCGAGGGTATTAGTGTAGGTTTGGCAGCTCCAGTTACTAGTTTCTTTGAGGTTGAAGCGGGTGTGAATGTCATGCCATCTTTCAAACTGTCTGGTGATTTGGATGTAGATTATGATTCTAGTTCTTTGCCTCAGGTATCTGGAGTTAGTTATCCTAATCCTGCTACCATTCATGTTGATGGAGATTTCAGTCGTACCACCTTTAATGTAAAGGCTAATTTGTATCCTTTCGGTGGAGGCAGTAAGTTCTTTATCGCTGCAGGTTTGTCAATTGGTGGAGAGAAGATAGCAGAGGTTACCGGTTCATGCGACGAACTTCGTGAAATCTCTCAGAAGTTGCCTACTCAGGATATGAAGGATCAATTCCATCAGGTTGTTGTTTCTACAGCTAATGCCAACTTGGGTGGTTACAATTTGGAGCTCGATGAGAACTACAATGTTCAGGGCGATATCCGTTGCAAGAATGTTCGTCCATACCTTGGTTTAGGTTTCGGTCGTCTTGTTCCGAAGAACCGTATCGGTTGCCGTTTTGAGTTAGGGTGCCAGTTCATGGGCAAGCTCAAGGTTTACCAGAATGGTAACGAGATAGATATCAATAAGGCATTGGAAGATGCTGGCGAGGATGATCTCTCTAAGTTCGTAAAAGACTTGAAAGTTTATCCTGTTTTGAAGTTCTCTCTTACAGGTAGAATCTTATAATATTGATAAAGATTTATAAAAATAGTTCGGGCAAGACCATCAGCGGTCTTGCCCTTTTTCATTTTTATATACTATAAATTGAAAGCGTTCCCGCAGTAGCCTCACGGTCACTACGGGAACTTATATTACTAACATCTAACTTTAGCATTTTGTTAAACTTAAAAACTAATCTTTTTAAAGAGAGAGCAAAAGCTCCTTTATCTATAAACATAAACCAAGTATTTCATATACATTTTTTACATTGTAAGTTCTTAGAAAAGTTAAACCCATAGACCGGTATTTCTACCCAATATCTTGAATATTTTTATCTTGTCAGTTTTTGATTATTCAATATTTTAATTTACGCTGCAAAGATATAAAAAAAACGGTAACTTCCAAATGAGTTTAGTTTTATTTTGTGTTAAATGGCGTCCGTGTGGTTTTATGCGGTCATTTTTAGGGAATATGCGGTAAAAAGCAAGAGGGTGTATCATAAACAATCAAATGTTTAATGATACACCCTCTTGTATAGGAGTTAGAACACTTTCGTGCCTATAACGCTTCGTCTTCAGGACGTGGCATCTGTGTCTGGGGCTTCTGTTTCTTGCCTGACTTCATGAATAGTTTCTTTTTCTTGAGCCATGCAGCCTTGCGTATCTCGTATTCTTCGCGGTGGCGCTCCAAAAAATTATCTGCCATGTTTCGTTCCTTTTTACTTTGCGTGATGAATGTTTATTCTTTTTCTTTAAACTTACTGTAAATCACCTTTATCTGTATAGGACTTGTCTCCTTGCCGTTGCTGTCGGTGGTTATTACACCTCTTTTCAGTCGGGTAGAAGCGAGCGCCATATCGTGATTTATCTTGGTGATGACTGTAGTATAGCCCTGTGTAACCGTGATGATGCTTACAGGAACCAGTACAACCTTATCCCAGTTTTCACTCTTGCCCTTGTTCTTATACATGGCAGAAACCAGGTTGGCGATGTTCTGGAACGTATAGGCATTCTTATAAGTGCCTGTATTGCTGTAGCTTGTGGTATAAGAAGTACGGCTATCTGCCAACTTGCTCTTTTCGAAGAACGACTGCAAACTGTCTTTCTGAACCATCAGGATGGTGCTTGGTGTAGCAAAGTTGTATGGGTTGTCTTCGTCTTCATTGTTGAGTCGTGGGAAAGAGATGGTAGCTGTGTTGAGCGTATCCTTCTCATGTCCCTTCATGATATCTTCGATAGGGAGGGTAACCTCGGTGAAGATACCTGCCGGTGACTTGAGATAAGTACAGTTCTCCTGATTTGCCAACTTCTTCATGTTCTCGGTATCGTTCTCAATCTTGTTGAGCTGCAATACCTCTTCTGTACCATCGAAACGGTTGAAGAGGCTATCTACTATGATACTATCTGTAACACCATCTTTTGCCTTGGTCGTATATTGGCGTCTGTATTGGAAGATGAGCTCTGTATTCCAGATCTTAGCCATGTTACCTGTACCACCTACATTCTTGATATAGAAGCCAGGACAAACATTGTGCAGGAACTTGTAGTTGGTCTTGAAGTACTCTGGATGCTTTGCGTATGTCTGCAGAATGTATGAGCCGTAGTTGTTATAAGTCTTACCATCTTTGGTATATGGCTTGTTCAAACTAATCTGGAAGTTCTTTACATCTGATGTGTTGCTCAAGTTGTAATTGCAACTCCAATGCTGATTGCTTTCGCTTACCCAGCCGTTTTTGAATGCATCATAATCAGAGTAATACTCTTGATCTTCTGCCATTGGCTTGGTCATCTCGTAGGCTGTGACCTTCATTGGGGCGATAGTATCACCATAGTTGGCATTATATGAAATCAACAAGTAGCAACCATAAGCTTCAATAGAGCCGTTGTTGGCTTGCTTGATGGCAACTGTATCTACATCGAAAGAAGACAGTACGCCCAACTGGGTCATATAGTCACCCTTTACATAGTTGCCGGTTTCCGGGTCTTTCATCTTACCGATGAGACCGCTGTTGTTGCGGCTCAATACGGCACCTGAAACCATAGACTTTGTCGCTACAGGAAATACTGCGCTAGAGATGTTGATGTTGTCAATATCGTTAGTGATGCTACCACCGATTCCTTCGGTGGTGTCATCACATGCAGCGAAAGTGAGCGCTGCTATTACTAATACTGTTAAGAGTCTTAAAATTTTCATTATCCTTGTATGTATGTGTCTCTGTTGTCGGAATCTTATTCTGCGTCAGGACAAACCTTGTTGATGAAGTCTGCGTATGGCTCCTGGATATCTTCTCCCGGATAAGCCAGTACAGGCTTATTATTCTCCTTCGCATAATCAAAGAGAATCTGGTTAGCTTCTTCTTCACCTTCTACCACACCGTCGCTGTAGTCGATGGCGAGTTTGCCGAGCTCAATGAAGTTGAAGTCGTCCTGATAGCCGTCAAGCAGTTCAGACTTGGCATCGCGGAAGGCAACGCAACGTTTGAAGTTGGTACCCAGTTCACCCTTGAGTTCGTTGGTATAGAGAGCGGTAATCACCTTTGATTCTGCAAATGAAGGCTCTTCGCTGTAGGCAGTCTTTACATAGAATGGCACTACTGCGCTAGCCCAACCCTGGCAGACGATTACGTCAGGCTGCCAGCGGAGCTTCTTCACGGTTTCCAATACACCGCGTGCAAAGAAGATAGCTCTTTCTCCGTTGTCGGCATATTCCTTTCCGTTTTCATCGGTACCCATCTGGCGGCTCTTGAAATAGTCGTCATTATCGATGAAATAAATCTGCTGTCGTGTTGTTGGTATAGATGCAACCTTGATGATCAGCGGATGGTCTGTATCATCTATGATAAGGTTCATACCAGACAGGCGAATGACCTCGTGCAATTGTCCGCGACGCTCGTTGATGGTGCCCCACTTAGGCATGAAGGTGCGGATCTCAAAACCTGCTTCCTGCATCTTCTGAGGCAGTTCGCGTCCCATGATTGACATGTGAGACTCGGCTACGTATGGGTCGATCTCCTGATTGATAAATAATACTTTTTTTGCCATAAAATTTAAATTTTATTCTTACGAATTACGTGCAAAGGTACAAAAAAAACTTCAAATTAGGGCATTTTTTCTCCGAAATTCATTATTTTCGGCAATAATTCGCATATTTTTAGGTTTTTTCTTTCTCATTTGAGAAAAAAGTTGTTATTTTGCACCCGAAAACAGATTATGACGATGAAAGTATTCAATAAGATTGTTGACCTCCAGAACGAACTCTTCATGTGTCGTAAGGAGGGAAAGGAAATCGGCCTTGTGCCAACTATGGGTGCGCTGCATGAGGGTCACGCCTCTCTTGTTAAGCGCAGTGTAAAGGAAAATGGCGTGACTGTGGTTTCTGTGTTCCTGAATCCTACACAGTTTAATGATCAGGGTGACTTGGATCGCTATCCGCGTACCCTCGATGCTGACTGCAAGCTCTTGGAGGCTTGTGGTGCTGACTATGTGTTTGCACCATCGGTGAAGGAAATGTATCCTACACCTGATACGCGCCACTTCGAGTTTCCACCTGTTTCTACCGTGATGGAGGGTGCCAAGCGCCCGGGTCATTTCAATGGTGTATGTCAGGTAGTGAGCCGTCTTTTCTATATCGTTCGACCAACCCGTGCTTATTTCGGTGAGAAGGATTGGCAGCAGATTGCTGTCATCAAGCAGCTCGTGAAGTACATCAACAGCAATGTGCAGATTGTGGAGTGTCCTATCATCCGTGATGAGGACGGTTTGGCTAAGAGCAGCCGTAATACTTTGCTGGCTCCTGATGAGCGTGCCATTGCGCCAAACATCTATAAGGCTCTGAAGGAGAGTGTGGAGTATGCCAAGACTCATACCGTACAGGAAACTCATGATAAGGTGGTTGCCGACATCAATGCTGTAGAGGGTCTGGAGGTAGAGTATTTCCAGATTGTGGATGGCGACAGCCTGCAGGATGTGTCTTCATGGGAGGATAGTGCATACGTGGTAGGTTGCATCACCGTTTATTGCGGTAAGACTCCTATCCGTCTCATCGACCATATCAAGTATAAAGGATAAATTCCTCTATAGATATTCTTTATTAAGTTTAATCCGTAACAGATCAAGTAATAACAGAACAATGCAGATAGAAGTATTGAAGAGTAAGCTCCATTGTGTGACCGTAACTGAGGCTAACCTGAATTATATGGGTAGCATCACCATCGATGAGGACTTGATGGACGCTGCTAATCTGATTGCAGGCGAGAAGGTTCAGATTGTAGATAACAACAATGGTGAGCGCTTGGAGACCTATATTATCAAGGGTGAGCGTGGCAGCGGTTGTATCTGCCTGAATGGTGCTGCAGCCCGCAAGGTGCAGGTGGGAGATACCGTTATCATCATCGCTTATGCCCTGATGGACTTTGAGGAGGCTAAGACCTTCCAGCCAACCGTGGTTTTCCCAAAAGAGGGAAATAAGGTTTAAATATCGTATGATGATATAGAATTGTATAAAGAATGATAATCTCGTATGATAATCATAAAGAATATGCGTTCCTGTGGATAGATGAATCCGTAGGAACGCATATTTGTTTTGTGACGATAAACTTGCGTTTCGGTGTGGCGAAATAGCGGTAAGCCACATCGATGGTGATGCCCTGTTCACGGATGGATAATGTATGTGTACCCTATATATAATGGTGTAATTACAATTTTATGAAGGTATAATTGCGATGGGTTAAGGATATATCTCGATATGGCTGCTGCCGGAGTTGCCATTCTTGATAATCCTTATCTGGGTGGTGATGCGCTCGCTCATCGTGTCGGTATGACTGATGACGCCCACCTTCTTGCCTTGCGAACTTTGCAGCATGGCGAGGGAGTCGATGACGGTGGCTAGGGTATCAGGGTCGAGGGTTCCGAAGCCTTCATCGATGAATAGGTTCTCGAAGGAGATGTTGCGGGAGGACAATGCCGACAGGCCCAAGGCGAGACCCAGACTCACGATGAAGGTTTCGCCACCTGATAGGGAGGTGGTGTCTCGGATATCGTCGGCACGGTCGTGGTCGATGACTCGGATGCCCAGCGAATGCTTTACCTGCTGCAGTTCGTAACGGCTGTTGAACTTTCTGATTTCCTGGTTGGCGTGCGCTATCAGGAAACTGAGCGTATAGCATTGGGCTATCTTGCGCAGCGTCTTGCCGTCAGCTCCGATGGCATCCGTGATGGCAGTCCAGTCGTCCTTTTCCTGTGTTACGAGTTGCAGAGCCTCAGCCTTGTCACCCAACAGCTTTACGGCTTCCTGATGGTTCTGCATCCTGGCTTTGGCAGCAATCAGTTCGTTGCGCTGGCTTCTTTCCTGATACTCCTGCTGAATGGCTAGGAGAGCATCACGGGTTTGGGCAGGCTGATGTTCCAAATGCTGCTGATGCGCCTTTTCTGCACTCTGGTAAAGAGCAGTTGTTGAAGCCACGGCTTTCTCCTTTTCGTCCTTTTCCCGTCGGATAGCATTCCAGTCTTCGGCAGAGTGAAGCATCTCTCGGATGGTGTTTCGGTCGATAAGGCTTGGTTCGATGCTCTTTTTTTCAAGCTGCTTGTTATATTCCTCAATCCAAAGGTCGAGTTCCTTTTCCTTCTCTTGCAGATTCTCTTTCATCGTCTTGTTCTGAGACAGCATGGTTTGATGCGAACCTTTACTGTTGGCGAGTTCCGCCTTCAGTTTGTTGATATTCTCGTTCTGAGTATCAGCTGCTTTCGTTGCCTCATCCTTTGCTGCTGTCATCCTTTGTTCTGCCGCATCAGGCTCTTCGCCATTCAGAATCTGCTTGTATTTCTCCTGCCATTCCTCCATTTCCTTCTTGGCGCTATTCCATGCCTGAAGGGCTTTCTCGTAAGCCTCCTCCTTACTTTTTTGCTGTGAAATGAGGTTGATGGTAAGTGCTTTCTGCTCAGCTAGTTTTGTGGCGCTGGCTGAAGCGTTTTCTTGGGCTTTGTTCTGTATAGTAGAAGCCTTGCTTTCATACGCAGCTTCATCCTTTACAGCCTTATCCTTGAGTTGGGTCAGCCGTTCTATCTCTTTCTGAATCTTGTTAAAGAGGCTCAGTTTGCTGCTCGCATCTTTCGCCTTGTTTTCATAGATAGGCAAGAGCGATTTCAGTTCTGTCTCTGCCTTCGGAATCTTTGGATACTGGGCGATGAGCGCCTTCCATTCCTCTTCGTAAGTTGCTATTTCTCCCGACAGCTTTTCCTGTTGTTTCTGGAGCGTCTGTACTTCGCCGTCGTTCTGTTTTCTCTCGCCGGAAAGGTCCTTTTCCTGTTTCTGTTGCAGTTTCAGCAGATCCTCCTTGGCTTTCAGAAGTTGCGAGAGTTCCGTGGTAGCTTCCTCAAACTGTCTGTTGTCGGTATGATAAGGATGGGTCGTGCTGCCGCAGAGCGGACAAGGCTTGCCTTCGGTCAGGTTGGCACGATGAATCTCCCATTTCTCACTCACCATGAGGGTATAGGCATTTCTCAGCGTCAGGGTCTCTTGGGTCAGCGCCTCGATGGTCAACTTGCCCAGGGCTTCATCTATCTCCGCATTTCTCTTGCCCAAGACCAGGATCCGCTCCTCATTCTTCTGCTTTTCTGCTGTGGCGGCATCGAGATGAGCCACAACCTTGATGGCTTGCTGGACATCCTGCAGTTTCCTGTCAGCTACAGTCTTGCTGTTCTGCAGTTCCTCTATATTCTGTTCGGCAGTCTTATTTCTTTCCGTCTCCCAAGCCTGTTCAGCGGCTTGCGTCGCTTCGTGAAGAACCTGTTTCTGCTTGGCAATCTCTTCCTGTGTCGCTTTGAGGGCAAGGTTTGCTTTCTCCGTTTCTGCTTCCCATTTTTGGATGTTTCGGGCGTTTTCCTCCACGTCATTCAGGGCAGTTAGATTCTCTTTCTGCGCCAACTCCAATGCCTCTTTCTTTTCTTTCAGATTCGGCATTGCCGCTTCCATTTTTGTTTTCAGCGCTCTTGCTTCAGCGATGACCGGCAGCGCCTTTTCCAGCTGTTCCTGTGCCTTGCCGACTGCTTCCTTCAGACTGGCGAGAGTTTTCTCGCTTTCGCTGATGGCAGACTCTTGACTTTTTATGTTTGCTTCCGCTTTCAGAATGTTTTCTTCCTGCTCGTGGATGCTTTGCGTCTGTCGCTCTACTTCCTGCAGCTGGTTGACGGCTGGCTGTACTTCATCGTGCAACTGCAGACGGAGAATCTGGGCTCGCATCGCTTTAATGGCATCAGCTGCTTGCTCCATATCAGTCTGGTAGATAGCGATTTGCTTGATTTGCTTATCGTTTTCCTCAAACCATTGCAGGTCTTTCGAGATGGCTTGCAACTGGCTGTCGAGTTCCTTCTCAGCCTTTTCCAAGCGGTCGATTTCCTCCTTCAGTTGGGCGAGTTCTTCATCGTTCAGCAGGTTCTGTTTTACGGCTTCCACCGATGCCGCCATTTGGTTGTAGGCATCCGTCGCCTGGTCTTTCGCCTTCTTGATTTCAGTAGCGATGTTCGTATAAGTTTCCTCGCATCCGATGAGTTTTTCCAGGAGTTCGTACCGCTCGTTTTCCTTTGCTGTCAGGAAGTTGGCAAACGAGCCTTGGGCGATGAGTACGGTACGGAGAAACTGGTCGTAGTCGAGTCCGATGATGTTCGGCAGCTCGTTCCAGTCGGCAGTTTCCTCTGTTATCTCTTCTCCGTTTCTCGTGATTTTATAGAGCGCAGTCTTGGCGTTCTCGTAGCGCACTCTCTGGAATCTGACGTGCCATTCTGCGCGGTAGATGCTGCCGTTGTTGGCAAGGAAGGTGAGTTTGCTGTAGCCTTCCTTCTTGCCACGTGTCAGGATGTTTCTACTGTCGGTAGGTGCCAGACGGTTGTTTTCGCTGGCATCGGCAGCTCCGAAAATCTCGATGCTCTGGTTCTTGTCGCCTTTCTTCCTGGGGTAGCGAGGGGCGCGGTTGTAGAGGGCAAGGCAGATAGCATCGAGTAGGGTAGACTTGCCACTTCCCGTCGGACCTACGATGCTGAAGATGGTACTCTCGCCTAAGGCACCTTCTTCAAAGTTGATGACCTCGCCTCCCTGTTTGTCAAGCGAAGCGAGGTTGAGTATTTCGAGTTGTAGGAATTTCATAATGATGATGTCGTTAATAAATCGGATAACATTTTCTCCTGTCTTTCGTTCATCGGAGCGTTGTGTCTGATGGCGAAGGCTTCTTTCAGCGTGTCGAGCGGAGGACGGTTGATGATGTCTTCTATGCTGGTGATGTGCTGGGAACCCTGGATGGTGGAGAGGTCCAGTTGTGGGATGATGCGCTGGATTTTGCAGAGCACGGCATCCTTTTCGTTGACGAGTTTCTCCAGTTCCTTGATGTCATCGCTGGTCAGTTTCTCCTGTTTCACCTTCAGCATCACGTAGTCGAAATGGTCGCTCAGTTCGCCGTCGGTTCTCTCCGAGAGTTCAGAATTGATGACCTTCTGCCATTTCTTGAAGGTCAGTTCTTCCTCATTTTCGGGCAGGATGCGGAGGGCGTGCTGAGGCTTGTATTCCAGGAAATCTACTTTCCATTCCTTGCTCTTGCCGGTTTCCTTTCCTTCCTCCTCTTCTCCGTGTTTTATGGTGATGAGGTCGATGCCGTGGGTGTAGTCTTTCTCGGCAAACGACATCGGGAGGATACTTCCCGTATATCTTGCCCAGTCGGTATTCCAGATATGTTGCCGTTTGTGGATGTGTCCGCAAGTCATATAGTCGGGATGGTCGTTCCATCCTTCCAGGTCCACTTCCTCCTGTCCGCCGATGATGATTTTCTCGCTCGCATCCTTTTTGGCGATGTCCGAACCCTTGGCGTACATGTGTGCCATCATGATGCACTTCCTGCCCGGGTATTTCTTTCGAGCCTCAGCCGTCAGTTCTCTCAGAAAGTCGTTGACTCCCTGCGAGTAGCTGGCGTTCTGCACCACATCGCTTCTAAGGAAAGGTACGGCGAGGATGATAACTTCTTCTCCTGCCTCGTTGGTTACGGGGATGATGAGGTCATCGAAGGAATAGATCCAATGTCCGCCGGTTTTATTATCGTCCTCGCTTTCTCCCTGCTTCCAGATTTTCCTTACGTTTCCTCTTATTTCCACATGGTATCGGGTGAGCAGCGGACGGGGAGCCTCCAGTCGGCTGGCGGAATCGTGGTTGCCGGCGGTAATGATGACCTGCATGTTCGGGCACAGTTGGGTAGCATCGGCAAGAAACTCGTAATAAACGGTCTGTGCCGCTGCCGATGGATTTCCGTTATCAAAGATGTCTCCTGCGATGAGGAGAGCATCGGGCTTTTGTTCAGCGATTTGTTCCAGGAGCCATTTTAGGAAATGCTTGTGTTCCGGCAGACGGTCGTTGCCGTGAAACAGGTTGCCCAGATGCCAGTCGCTGGTTGCTAATATCTTCATACTCATAAGAATGTCTAATCTTAGTCTTTTTCTTTGTCTTTGGTTTGCAATCCTTTAGTCTTTGGTTTGCAATCCTTTGACCTTTTGCTTGCAATCTGACTACAAAGTTAACACAATTATTTGGGATACGCAAAGAAATAAGCTCAAAAAAACGAAGAATTATGGCCGGAAAAGTAAAGATATTCAGGAAAAGTCTTGTTTTATATCTGATAAAGTTGTATCTTTGCAAGGTAGAAATCTTCGTTCACCGACGCTGAACGGACATTCGGCGTCGGTGAACGGAGATTTCTCCTAGGATTAAATACTTTTCTTCCTAGGTTTGTGGTCTTTTCTTCTTAGGTATGATCATAAATACTGTAGGATGCAAAGACTGCTGCAATAAGGAGTGATAACCATCTTAATAAGAAAGGAAACTGATATGGCTAAGTACAAGTTGCAAGAGTTGAATGATTTGCGTGATGAAGGCAAGCGCAGAGTTTATCCCAAGATGGTGACCAACCGGACACTATCCCGAAAAGAGTTCGTCAAGATGATGCAGAACTACCATCGCGGTATTTCGGAAAGTACCACGGAGGCTGTATTGACCGATGTGGTTGATATGCTGACAGACATGCTCTCCATGGGGTACAACGTGAATCTGGAAGGTTTCGGCACCTTCTCCCTCTCCCTCGCTTTCGAGGATGAGAAGCCTAGGGAAATTCTGAATCCAGATGATAAGATGACGTACCGCAAGGTGGGAGTGAAAGACATCAACTTCAAGGCGTCCCCTGAGTTTATCAAGGAGGTGAAGCGTGAAACCGACCGTGACCTGGAGCGTGATATGGGTGGTGTAAAGGTTATCCGCAAGCAGCTCTATTCCAGGGAAGAGCGCATCGTCCGTGCCCTGGAGGTGATAGAGAAGAACGGAGTTCTCACCCTAGGCGATTATGCCTCCATCAACAACCTGAGCCGTACTTCCGCCTCTATGGAACTGAAGGAGCTGACCTGTGATAAATCTTCGCCGATAGATTCACTAGGCCGCGGCAGCCATAAGGTTTGGGTGAAGAGAAAGGAATAAATGCAAATATCTCTCAGAATATTTGTTAGTTTCAATTCTTTTTCGTATTTTTGCGGTGTAATTTAAATGGTAGTGTTATGACAACAGTAACAAGGGAACATCTTGAAGATGAGGTACTCAAGTCGATTCAGAAGAAAGCGGAGTCGATTATGCCGAAAGATGCCAAGGTTATTCTTTTCGGGTCAAGGGCCAGAAGGGATGCCAAGGCAGATTCCGACTGGGACATCCTTGTGCTTCTGAATAAGGATAAGATAGACGAGCAGGATCATGATAATTATACCTATCCTCTTTGGGAATTGGGTTGGCAAATTAATCAGATGATTCATCCGATAGTGTATTCGATGAAGGATTGGAACAGCAAAAAAGGCAGTCCTTTTTATAATAACGTGGAAGAGGAAGGGGTGATGCTATGCTAGAGAGTCAACAACGTAGAGATCTTGTACGCTACAGGATAGAAAAAGCTTATAAGAGTTTTGAAGAGGCTAAAGGTGTGGCAAAATTGAAGTTTTGGAATTTGACGGGAAATCGTTTGTATTATACTGTATTCCATATGGCTTCTGCATTGTTACTTGACAAGGGCTTTACTGCAAAGACTCATGCCGGTGTAATACATTTAGTTGGAGAGAAATTTATTGCAACAGGTTTGTTGGATCGAACTTATGGAAAGTTGTTCTCTCGTCTTTATGAGCTTCGGCAGTCTGGTGATTATGATGATACCTTTGATGCTACAGAAGAAGAGGTCTTGCCGTATTTTGAGAAAGTAGAGAATTTTATCAAAGATATGGAAGCGTTGATTACTCATAAGTAAAACATGGGTAAATATTTAAAATGATAGTGTTATGACGACAGATAGTCGATATTTTGCGCAAAAAGCGATTGATGCCGCAGATGCATTGTGGGATGAGGGCTTGATAGATGAAGAAACTATTGAGCAATGGAAGCATGAGCATATGAGAACGCCTTATTCAGAAAAAATGCAACGATAGTATTAAAATAGATGTTTAATTTAAAGTCCAAATAATTATGGAGCAGATTACTATAGATTTTAAGAACGCTTTTGATTGTTCCAAGAAGGAAAAGTCGAAGGTTTGTCGCTCTGGCTATGTACGTGTGGTTCGTTTTATGGATGATAAGAAGCATACTAGACCACAAGTGTATGAGGGCGATTTGTTGGAGGTTTTGAATGGCAGCATATAATTTTGAAAGCAAGGGATTGGTAGATGCCATTCTGACGCCAATAGCAGTCTGTGAGGCTGTAGAAATGAATGAGAGTATTGTGGTGCCCAAGATATTTCGCTCTTCTAATTGCATGTGGGATACAGGGGCGACTAATACGCTTATATCTCAAAAGATAGTTGATGATTGGGGCTAAAGCCTTATGGTGTATGCTTGGTCTCAGATAATACAACAACAGAGAAACGTGAAACGTTTTTGGTTCATTTAGGCTTACCGACAGGAACAACAGCGTTAAACGTAGAAGCGATGTTAACGTTGAGCGAAGATTATGATGTTGTAATAGGAATGGACATTATTAGTTTATGTGATTTCTGCTTTACAAACAAAGATAACGCAAGTTGTTTCTCGTTACGCCATCCTTCGAACGAGAAAATTATTTTAAAATGATAAATATCTTTGGGATTTGCAAGAAAATTGAAAAGTTTCTTGCAAATCCCAATTCTTTTTCGTACTTTTGCAGTTGTCTTGCTGTGGATGGCTGGCGATGAGTCGCCGGCTAGGTAAAAATCCATGGCTTGGCCTATCATAATTAAGAAAGACGTGTACTACGTTTTCTTCTGACCTATTGAAACCTAGGAAATTTCAAAAGAGGCATTCAGATGAAGACAGCGGTAGGCGCCTTCGCTTTATGTGTGTATGTACACAGGCATAGGTGTGCCCTTTCCATTCGTTTGGATAGGGTACATCCTGTGCTATTATATATGCAAGTTTGGCGTAGGTTTCTGTTGCTTCTTGCTCTTGTTGCCAAAGGTTTTCCTAGGACCTCAATAGGCAAGGGTAATGCGAGTGATAGATTCCCTACGCCATTTCTGTTTTGGTAGCAACTATACAAACTAACAAGAATGTTTCTGCTTAGGGGAATGGCGGAAGTGCTAATACCCCTAGGAGATACAACAGATGAGCACTAAGTTTTTCAATAATACTCCAGATAATTCCTTGTTCGAGAAGTTCAAGGGAATAGCCCACAACATGCTTGATTTTCATACCTTTCAGGCAGTAGTAGGATATTTCCGAAGTTCGGGCTATTTCAAACTTCGTGAGGAATTTGAACAGGTCAAAAAGATACAGATATTGGTAGGTATCAATATCGACAACCTATTCCGTAAGCAATCCAAACTCTTTTTCGGACAGATTGATGAACAAGCCGTCATCGATGCCTATTCTCACGATTTCGTTGAGGAGGTGAAGAATGCAGGCTATGATGAGCAGACGGAGAGAGGTATCCTCCAGTTTTGCCAGGATATCATCGACAAAAAACTGGAGATGCGTATCCATCGCAGCAAAAACCTCCATGCCAAATTCTATCTTCTTCTCCCGGAAAACCATAATCCAAACTCTGATGGCTGGGTTATCATGGGGTCCTCTAATCTATCCGATTCCGGTATGGGAACCATGCCCAGCAACCGATATGAGTTGAACGTGGCGATGAAAGATTATGATGATGTGGAATATTGCAAGCAGGAATTTGAGCAGCTTTGGGAGCAGGCCGTTCCTCTGAATCTGCAAGACATCGAGCAGATGAAGGCGAAGACTCATCTTGCCCAGTTGCCTACACCATACGAACTCTATATGAAGGTGCTGATAGATACTTTCGGTTCGCAGGTGGAGGATGACTTTACGATGGAAATGCCTGAGGGAGTGAAGGATATCCGCTATCAGCACGATGCCGTGATTCAGGGTTATCAGATGCTGATGCAGCACAATGGCTTCTTCCTTGCCGATGTGGTGGGTTTGGGTAAAACCATTGTTGCCACGATGATTGCCAAGCGATTTGTTGAAGCAAATGGAAGATACACCAATATCCTGGTGGTTTATCCGCCAGCCTTGGAAAAGAACTGGACTGATACTTTCAAGCTTTTCGATATCAAGCGCTACGCCCAGTTTGTGAGCAATGGTAGTCTGAATAAAATCATAGAGAGCGAAGGCAACTTCCGTGAGAAGGGAGAGTATGACCTGGTGATTGTTGATGAGGCGCATAACTTCCGTGGAGCCACCGCTGGCAGATACGATGATTTGCAGTTAATCTGCAAGACTCCTCGCATAAACGAAGGTTTGGTAAAAGGCCATCACAAGAAGGTGATGCTGCTTTCGGCTACTCCGCTCAATAATCGTCCAACCGATCTTCTGAATCTCTTGCTTCTCTTCCAGAATGCCCGCTATTCCACCATCGAAGGCATCCAGAATCTGCCTGTAACCTTCTCTCCATGGATAGAAGAATATGATAAGCTGATGCGTGAGCGTAAGTTAGACAAGTATAACGAAAGAAATGCAGAATTTGCCAAGCGTACCGATGACCTCTACGAGAAGATAAGAACGCAAGTGATTGATAAGGTGACGGTTAGAAGAACCCGAAACAATATCAAGAATGTGCCTGCCTACAAGAAAGACTTGGATGATCAGCACATCGTATTCCCGGATATTCTGCCTCCTAACGAATTGATGTATGAATTAAATGGCGGTTTGAACGATCTCTTCTATAGTACGATGGCGATTCTTACCGATACGCCTCATCCCGAAGATAATCCCACAGGCAAGGGCTTGCACTATGCCCGCTATCGTGCCGTGGAGTTCTTGCAGGGTGAGGCGCGCAAGAAGTATCCTACTGCCCTTCATATTTCCACCATGCTGACAGGTATCTATCGTGTTCACATGGTCAAGCGATTGGAGAGCAGTTTCTATGCCTTCCGCCGTTCGCTCCACACCTTCCTCCGCATTACCGAGGATATGATTAAGATGTTTGACCAGAATAAGGTGATTATCGCTCCCGATATCAACGTGAAGGATAAGCAAGCCAAGGGATGGGAGTTAGATCGCATCATAGAATATGCCGTAGAAAAAGGCTTGAAAGAGGAAGATACAGTCTTTAAAGACGAGGATTTCAGCGAACGGTTCCTGGAGATGCTGAAAGAAGATGCAGAGAATTTGAAGGAGCTTTGCAGAAAATGGGATGAGGTAAGCGAAGACCCAAAGCTGGAACTGTTTATCGATAAACTGAAACATGAATTCTTTGATAAGGAGATAAATCCTACAGGCAAACTGGTTATCTTCTCGGAGAGCGTAGATACCGTGAATTATCTGACGGAGCAGCTGCAGAATCGTCTGCATCGTCACGACATTCTGGATGTCTGTGCCAGCAATCGTACCAATCGGCAGGATATTCTCCGCAAGTGCTTTGATGCCAACTATGCTGGGCAATCGGATGAATTCAACATCGTGATTACTTCTGATGTGCTTGCCGAAGGTGTCAATCTGCATCGTGCCAACGTCATCATCAACTACGATTCGCCATGGAATGCTACCCGATTGATGCAGCGCATCGGTCGTGTAAACCGTATCGGTTCGGTGGCAGACAAGATATACAACTACATGTTCTATCCGTCGATGCAGGGCAACCAGGAGATTCATCTCTATAGCAACGCCCTCATCAAGTTGCAGGGCTTCCATTCAGCCTTTGGCGAGGATGCGCAGATTTACTCTAGAGAGGAAATTGTGAAGGAGTTCCAGATGTTCAATCCTGATATTCAGGATGCTGTGGATAGAAACCTGAAGTTCCTGGAAGAAGCCCGTGAGCTTTATCGCACCCATCGCAAGCTCTACAATCATATCAAGGCTTTGCCGATGAAGAGCCGAACGGTAAGGGAAATCGGAAAACATTCTCATTCCACCATCGTCTATCTTTCTTCGCCTCAGAAGGTGGAGTATTATTGGGTTAAGGCTGACGGCAAGGCTTTGTCTATCCCATTCTTGGATGCGATGGACATCATGAAGGCTGAGATGGAGGAGAAGCCGGGTGACTTTGCGAAGGTGATGGATTTCCATTACGACCAGGTAAAACTGGCATTGGAATCCTACCAGAAGGTGGTGAGAAAAGTGGTGGATGCCGAAAGCATGGAGAACAGAAAGAAAGATAAATCGACCAATGCCGTGCTGAGCATTCTCCGTACTATGAACCGAGCCTTGAATGCTGTGGATGCGGAGAAGACTGTGGCGCAAATCAAGAAGCTGGAGCAGATAGTGGAACTGGGCGTCTTCATCGGTCTCAATTCAAGCATCAACAGTTTCAATCGCCAGGTAAAGAAGCAGAAACCATCCAGCGAAGAACTCATAGCGCAAATCATAGACAAGATAGACGAACTTTATGATCGCTACAACATTCCGCTGGATACCGATGATGAAAGAAACGAGGAAATCTTGGAACCGCAGATTGTGGTATCTGAGTCATTCATCTAAGTCTCTCTATATAATTACGGTGTAAGAACAGAAAAAATAAAGATAGTTATGGCAACATATAATAAAGAAACATTTAAGCGACTCTTTCAGTCGAAGTTCAATCTTTCAAAGTGGCAAATGTTGCTGCAGGATTACTTTCATGCCGACAAGGTGCGTGTGAGTCCTGAGGTTTTGGACGAGGATGCCGAAGACCGCAAGGGATATTTCCTGGGCAGCATGACAACGCAAGATAATTATGAGTTAGGATTCTTCTATTATGAAATGGAGGATGGTTCGGTGCTGCGCCGAAAGGTGGGGCTTCGCAATCTGATTCGACCTTATCTGGGCTATGGCTTTGATGCTGCCTTGGCAGTATTTAATGATGGAACCAACTGGCGTCTGTCTTTGATTTGCGACTTGAAGGAAGATGCTACCAGCACCAAGCGGTTCACCTATGTGTTTGGTGATGAGAAGGCTTATTATAAGACTCCGATACTTCGTTTTGAAAGCTTACGGACAAAAGCCAATGAGTTTCTTGAAATCAAGAAAGCCTTCTCTGTAGAGGCTCTTTCTGATGATTTCTTTGATGAATACCGTAAACAGTATGCTGAATTCGTGAAATTCCTTACGGGTAAGGAATACGTAAAGAAGGGAAACAAATGGGTGGAACAGGAAACAGGAGAGCCTGATGCCCAGTATTTTATATCCTTTAAGAAGGATGATAAACTGGTGCGCGATTATATCAAGAAGATGATGGGTCGCATCGTGTTCCTTTATTTCCTGCAGAGTAAGGGATGGCTTGCTGGCAATCTGCATTATATGCACGATTTATTCTATGATGCCTCTGAAGAAGTAAAGGGAGATTTCCTGGATAAGGTGCTTGAACCGATGTTCTTTGGTTTGCTCAATACCAGGCCAGAGGACCGGAGTAGTGCGCCTTTGATTAATGGAGTAGGGGTGAAGTATATTCCGAATGCCGATGAAATTCCTTATCTTAATGGTGGACTTTTCCAGCAGGAGAAGATAGATGAAGTAGAATCAGTTTTCCCTGCCGGAATGTTCCAGTCGCTCTTCGATTTCTTTGATAGTTACAACTTTACGATTGATGAGAACGATCCGAATGATGCCGAAGTGGGTGTTGACCCTGAGATGCTTGGCAAGATTTTCGAGAATCTTTTGGAGGATAACAAGGACAAGGGAGCCTTCTATACCCCAAAGGAAATCGTTCGTTACATGTGTCAGGAGTCGTTGACGGCGTATCTGCAAACTGGCATAGATGATGCAGAGGTTAAGGAACATATTGCTAACTTTGTGAAAACCAATGATGTGGAGGAGCTGGGTGGAGCTTCTTCAGAACTTGCCATGTCTATCGACCAGAAGTTGATAGACGTGAAGATTTGCGACCCTGCCATCGGTTCGGGAGCTTTCCCTATGGGCTTACTCCGTGAACTTTATTCATGCCGCAAGTCTATCGAAATCTTCGAGGAGGATAATGCTGCCGACATCAAGCGCCACATCATTCAGAACAACATTTATGGTGTTGATATTGAGAAGGGAGCGGTAGATATCGCCCGTCTCCGTTTCTGGCTTGCTCTTATCATAGATGAAAAGGAGCCGATGCCTTTGCCTAATCTCGACTTTAAGATTATGCAGGGCAACTCGTTGCTGGAGAGTTACAAAGGGGTGGACTTGGATGTTACTTCCAAGAAGTTGAAGACAGGTAAAGATACCAAGAAAACTCGTGGCGTTCTCTCGTTGGGTTTTGAGGAAACAGATGTACAGAAAATCATTCAGGATTTGGTAAAATCATATTTTAGTATCACCGACCATACCTTGCGTGCTCAGCGTCGCCAGCAGATAGATAAGTATGTGAAGGATTACATCAAGGTTTGTGCCGAGGGAAACCATGAGGTGCAGGATGCCGTAGATGAATTGGAGATTCCAAATGACCAGTTCTTCCTTTGGCATACATATTTTGCGGATGTATTCGAGCAGGGCGGATTTGATATTGTGATTGGTAATCCGCCGTATATTGGTGTTAAGGGACATCGAGAAATGTTCGACCTGGTTCGCTTGGGTAATTTGGGAAAATATTTCATAGGAAAAATGGACTATTTATATTTCTTTTTCCATTTGGCATTAACAATGTTGAAAATAAATGGAGTTTCTTCTTTTATTACAACTAATTATTATGTTACAGCCGATGGAGCCGTAAAGTTAAGAAAACATTTACGAGTTTCTTCTTCTTTGCTTTCATTAGTAAATTTAGGTGAAATGCGATTATTTGAAAATGCACCAGGCCAGCACAATATGATAACTCTATTTAGAAAAACAGAAGAAGATAATAAAAAGGATAGTTGTCGTATAATAGATGTCCATAGAACAGGTGCTTTAAATGAAGTTTTATTTGCTGATATAACAACAGGCAAGGACGCTGAAACCGTTTACTCTGTTTCTTCTCAGAATATGTTATTTGATGGTTCTGAGTGCTATATTAGATTGGCAAATAGTCAAAGTACCAGTATAGATAATATCTTGATGAAAATCCAAAATGGCAATCAAACAATTCGAGAAATTTGTACGATTAATCAAGGTATCGTTAGTGGTGCAGATTATGTCTCGGAGAAACATTTGAGCAAGTATCCAATATCTTCTCAAAAACGTGATGGTATTTTTGTACTTGATGAATTACATCCTTCTGATGCGTTCGTGTTAAACTCTATTTTGAAGAGTTCAAATGATAAAACGCTACTTAAAGTGTTTTTTAAGAATTCGGACATAGGTAAATATGTAACTAATGAAAAAAGTACGAAGCATATATTGTTTTTAGGAAAAGATATAAAAAATGAGTTGATGCTTAAACAGTTATATCCTATAATAGCAGAGCATATCTATGCTTTTAAGCAAATACTTGTTGATAAACGTGCTTCTCTGAATGAAAAGACTGAACAATGGTTTACTTTGAATAGAGGTACTTCGCATCCTGAAGTGTTTTCTAAGTGCAAAATAGTTTGTCCGCAGCGAAGCAAAACAAATACATTTGGTTATAATGAGTGTGAATGGTATGCTGCTTCTGATGTATTTTTCTTAACGAATCCAAAGGAAGGGTACGATTTGAAATATTTACTAGGATTATTAAATTCTAAGTTGTATTTTATGTGGCTCTATTCTAAAGGTAAGCGTAAAGGAGAAACGTTGGAATTGACGGCAACTCCTTTGTCTGAGATACCCCTCAAATCCGCAACCTATAGGGTTTAGTGG
>UMDN01034354.1_pt1 | contig 24601 bp, 19 predicted proteins | sample 1964491 | NCBI WGS metagenome assembly UMDN01 (sample SAMEA4835994, study PRJEB28245) | human gut metagenome | biome: gut microbiome; material: fecal sample | place: Denmark | collected 2008 | reverse complement strand
TTAATGACCTTAATGACCTTGACCTTAATGACCGGGGAACACCAGTTTTTGAATGTTTGTTTGCGGTATAAATACTTTACATTTGCAAAATGAGTATTGGGAGGATGCTTATAGGTGTTGAGTTGATAATATGTCATTTTTGGTCATTAAGGTCAAGGTCATTAAGGTCATTAAGCTTTTTGCATGAAGTTTAGAATCCGCTTTTTAAAAAACGACCTGTGTTTGCATACGTTTATAACTGTCTGAATGATAGTGTAAAAGCTTTGCTAATTGCCTGGAATTCTAAAGCTTTTTCCCTTGCAGGGCGTGTGGAGCCTACATGCGAAACTTCAGTAAATCATGTGTTTTTAAAAGAAAACCTCTCCCTCAGCAAATCAACAGCTAAGGAAGAGGTTTGTACAGTTGGTCTTTTTGAAGACCGATTATAACTTAAAAATATTTGAATTTTCTTAAAGCTTTGACCAGTCGATGCTGCGGATAAATGCCAAGGTTGAAACCCAATCGCAGTCGAGGCAGAAAGGAGTAGGAACATCCGGGGTGTTGTAATAAGCCAGGGTAAACTCTGTATCTGCATCCTTAAATGCCTTGTGGTCGAAGGTTGCCTGCTTGAAAAACTGGGTTACGAGCGGCTTGTTCTTGTTTGAAGCCTCCTTCAGTCGCTTCTGGTAGAGCGTAATATAAACACTCATGGCGTAGGCCTGCTCGTTGAGATAGCGAACCTTTATGTTCAAGGTGTCCTTGCTCAGATTTTTGTCGAGCATTACATACGGTGGCAGAATCTTGCTGCGCATGTAGGTCATTGCGTCAAACTTGAAGAGGGCTGTACGGCGCTCGTCCATACTCTTCGTGGTGTCGTTGAGGATTGCATCAGAAGTGCGGAGCACCTCGTTTAATACATCCTGGGCGCTTGCCTTAGCTATGCTGAGGGTGAGCGCAAATAATAATATTATGTATCTCATCTTTTTGAAATTATTAATTATCAATTCTTTTTAATCGTTGGTGTGGCGCAAGAGGAAGATGCTGTGGTCGATGCACGCTGGCAATTCTTCCTTATAATGCGTTACCATAATCATGGTTTTGTTCTGGCGGCGACAGAAGGCTTCGATGACGTCTTTTACAAGACGGCGGTTGCGGTTGTCGAGTCCGTGGAGCGGCTCATCGAGAATCAGCAGTTCCGGATCCTTGACAAAGGCACGTGCCAGGAGAACGAGGCGCTGTTCGCCGCTGGAGAGCTTCAGGAAACCACGGTCTTCAAGACCTTCCAGTCCGAAGACTTTCATCCAGAAGCGGCACTTGTCCATATCTTCTTCCTTCGGCTTTACATAGAGGCCTACGGAATCCATCAGACCGCTTGCCACGATGCGGATGGCTGGCAGGTCGCGCTGGTAAGAGCGGTGAAGCTCAGGCGATACGTAGCCGATGTGTTTCTTGATGTCCCAGATGCTTTCGCCGCTGCCTCGAGGATTGTCGAAGAGGGTGATGTCGCAGGCATAACTCTGCGGATTATCGGCACAAACCAGACTGAGGAGCGTACTTTTTCCGGCTCCGTTCTGTCCGCTCAAAGCCCATCGTTCGCCGTTCATCACGGTCCAGTCGAGGTCGTTGAGGATGATTCGCTCGCCATACTGTATGCGTACCTTGTTCATCTTCACCACTTCCTGGGTGTGATATTCGCGGTCGCTGTAAGGCTGGTCTACGATGGCCTGTTCCAGCTCCGGGCTCAGCACATGGGCAGGCACGGATTCTCTGCCGGCAAGATATTCGGCGAGGGGTACCTTAGGCAGAACCTTCATATCCTTCACTTCTACCACGTGGGTGATGAAGTCGGGAATATCATCGCTCTTGCTCAGTACGAGGATAATCTGCAGGGCTCGCTCTGAAGAGAGGGTCTTGAGCAGTTCCTTGAGCTGGTCGCGGGTTTCAGCATCGAGTCCGATAAACGGATTGTCCATGATGAGCACGCGAGGCTCTGAGAAGAGGGTAGAGGCAAGTTTGAACTTGCGGAGCTCGCCACTTGAGAGCAGGATGGTGTATTTGTCCATCAGGTGCTGCATGTGGAAGAGTTCGTAGATGTGCTGCTGCAGGGCTCTGCGCTCCGGAGTGTCTTCGCCTGCCATCTGGTAGGCTTCTTCCAGCTTGTCCTTTACGATAGGCGTGTTCTCGTCTATTTCGAGCTGGTTCCAGCGCTGCTGCAGGAAATAAGTGCGGTCGTTATCGCCTCCGTAGGTGTCGCGGAAGGTAATATACTTGATGTTGTCGCTCACCATTGTCTTCTGACTAGGTGAGAAATCGTAATCAGGGTCGTGCATCAGGAGTGGGTGGCGACCTACGATGATGTCAACAAACATTGATTTTCCTCCACCGTTCGGACCTACGATAGCGATGTGTTCACCATCGCACGCCTCGAAGTTTACGGGGTCTGCCATACGCCATTCAGGCATACGGGTAACACCATTTTTAATGCTAATAATCTTTTGCATCTTTCTTATTTTTTTATTCTACTCTGATTCTTTGTTGCAAAGTCTTTCCAGCTGCTGTAGTGCTTGGCGTCGGTCTCCGGGCGGTTCATCTGCAGAAAGTGGCAATAGGCTGCCCCCAGTGCATCGGTAGCGTCCATGAACTTCGGCATTTCGTCTTGCTGAATATGGAGCAGTCGCTGCAGCATTCCCGCCACCTGTTCCTTCGAAGCCTGTCCCTGTCCTGTAATGGCCATCTTGATTTTGAGCGGCGCATATTCGTGGATAGGAACGCTGTGATGAATGGCGGCTGCGATGGCTACTCCCTGCGCTCTGCCCAGCTTGAGCATCGACTGCACGTTCTTGCCGAAGAAGGGGGCTTCGATGGCCATCTCATCGGGCAGATAGCTGTCGATGATGCCGGTTACGCGGTCGAAGATCTTGCCCAGCCGGAGATAGGGATCGCTCTCCTTGCGCATGTCGATGACGCCCATCACCACCAGTTCGGCCTTGTTGCCGATGATGCGGATTACGCCATAGCCCATCACGTTGGTTCCGGGGTCAATGCCGAGAATGATCTTCTCTGTATTCGATTTCTTGATCATCGCTGATAAATCTCCTGACTTTTTAAAAATGCTGTTTTAACGGTCCATATATGGATTGTGAGCGAGCTCTTCGCCTATGCTGGTGTATTCGCCATGACCCGGGAGAACCTGGGTTTCGTCAGGCAACTGACCGAGATGGCGCAGACTGTTGATGATGCGGAACATGCTGCCTCCAGGGAAATCGGTTCTGCCGATAGAGTTGTGGAAGAGGGTGTCGCCGGTGAAGGCTACGTGCTCTGCCTCGCAATAGAAGGTGACGGAACCGCTGCTGTGGCCAGGAGTGGCGATGACCAGGAACTCGTGGTTGCCGAACTTGATGACCTCTTCATCTTCGAAGAATCTGCCAATAGGCGGAAACTGGTAATCGAGTTGCATCTGATAGAAGGTTTCTGCCTGCTTGGCGAGTCCCTTCATCAGGTTTTCATCTGCTGCCGATACTTCCGGTTTCAGTCCGAACTCCTGGTAGATGGTGTTGTTGCCGAAGTTATGGTCAAGATGGCCATGGGTTACGAGCAGGTGAACGGGCTTGAGCTGGTTCTCCTTAATATATTGTGTAATAGCCGTCCGCTCTTCCGGATAGAAGGCGCCGCAATCGATGATGACGCATTCCTTGGTCTCATCGCTCACCACGTAGCAGTTTTCCTGCAACATGTTTACTTGAAATCTTTCTATATGTAACATTTCTTACTTTGAACTTTATGATTACTTTTCACTCTTCACTCTTCTAAGCCGGAACGTAAACCAGTTGCTTGTCCTGGCTGAACCATTCTTCATCGAAGAAAGTGCTGAGCGGAGTGATTTCTGAAATCTTGAAGTATTGCTTCAGTTCTTCTTTCAGATTGCCGCCTTTCAGACACAGAAGTCCGTTAGGCAGAGCGTTTTGCCCCTTCTGCTTAAAGTTTTTCTTGATAATCTTCATCAGGTCGGGAAGCTGCATTACCGCACGGCTTACCACGAAATCGTACTTGCCTTTTTCGTCCTCTCCGCGCAGGTGCTCTGCCTTGAGATTCTGCAGATTGATGGCCGTAGCCACCTCGTTGCAGACTCTTATTTTCTTGCCCGTTCCATCTATCAGCTTGAACTTGCATTCAGGGAAGAGGATAGCGAGCGGAATGCCCGGGAAACCTCCGCCGCAGCCGAAATCGAGAATCTCCGTGCCCGGACGGAAATTGATGGCTTTGGCTATTGCCAGAGAATGGAGCACGTGGTGCTCGTACAGATTATCGATGTCCTTGCGGCTGATGACATTGATTTTGCTGTTCCAGTCGCGGTATAATGCATCGAGTGCCTCGAACTGCTTTTTCTGCTCTTCCGTGAGGTTCGGGAAGTATTTCTCTATTATTTCTATCATATAATTATATGTATTCTTCTTTATTTCTACTGATTTTTCTGCAAAGGTAGTGTAAAAAATCGGAAAACACGTAATAAAAACATCAAAATCTGTCAGATTATGCTCGTATATTAAGTTTTTTGCGTAACTTTGCACCCGTTTTCAATATAATTTAAGCAAAAATAGATAAAAACAGACAAGGAAATATGATAAAAGCAGCACTCTTCGATCTGGATGGCGTGGTTTTCGACACAGAATCACAGTACTCCATCTTCTGGGGAATGATAGGCAGGGAGTATCATCCGGAAATGCCCGATTTCGAATATCGCATCAAAGGACAGACTCTGGTTCAGATTTACGACAAGTATTTCACCGATGAAGCCGTCTTCGCCCACATCGAAGGTTTTACAGGCGCAAAGGAGGAACAGGCTAAGATTACAGCCCGACTGGATGAGTTTGAAAAGAACATGCAGTATGAATATATTGCAGGGTTCGAAGACTTCATCAGCGACTTGAAGCAGCATGGCGTAAAATGCGCTGTGGTAACGAGCAGCAACGTTCAGAAGATGCTGAATGTTTATGAACGCCACCCGGAATTCAAGGCTTATTTCGACCGCGTGCTGACCAGCGAGGATTTCGCCGAGAGCAAGCCTCATCCAGACTGCTATCTGAAAGGTGCAGCCTATTTCGGTGTGGAACCGGAGGACTGTGTAGGGCTGGAAGACAGCTTTAACGGACTGAAGGCGGTGAGAGCTTCAGGAGCCTTCACCCTAGGTCTTGCCACAACGAACAGCAGAGAAACCATCCAGCCGCTATCCGACTATGTGATAGATGATTACAGAGGTTTCAGCTTTGCTGACTTGCAGCGCATCGTGGAGAATGCGAAATAGATTCAACGCAGAACAATAAATAAAACAAAATAAAAAATGGGATATTTATCTACTGACAAGAAGAAAATTACCACCAAGACCTTCGCAGAAATGAAGAAGGCTGGCGAGAAAGTAACCATGCTGACAGCATACGACTTTACAACAGCCGGAATTATAGATGCTGCAGGAATTGACTCTATATTAATAGGTGATTCGGCCAGCAATGTGATGGCAGGAAATGCAGACACATTGCCGATTACCGTAGACCAGATGATTTATCACGCCCGCAGCGTGGCACGTGCCTGCCAGCATGCTTTCGTGGTTTGCGACATGCCTTTCGGCAGCTATCAGATCAGCAAGGAAGAGGCGCTGCGCAATGCTTGCCGCATGATGAAGGAAACGGGTGTAGACGCTCTGAAACTGGAAGGCGGCGTAGAAATCTGCGACACCGTTAAGGCGCTGGTTAATGCCGGAATCCCGGTTCATGGCCATCTCGGACTTACCCCGCAGAGCGTGAACAAGTTTGGCGGTTATGGCATTCGCGCCAAGGAAGAGGCTGAGGCACAGAAACTTATCAGCGACGCCATTGCGCTGGACGAAGCAGGCTGCTTTGCCATCGTGCTGGAGAAGGTTCCTGCTAAGCTTGCTGCTGAAGTAAGCAAGAAGGTGAAGGCTGTAACGATTGGAATCGGTGCAGGTGACGGCTGCGACGGACAGGTTCTGGTTTATGCTGATGCACTCGGAATGACACAGGGTTTCAAGCCTAAGTTCCTGCGCCACTTTGCTCAGGTAGGCGAGGAAATGACCAAGGGTGTGAAGGCTTATATTGATGCGGTGAAGACCGTAGATTATCCTAGCGCTGAAGAGAGTTACTAACATTAACTCTCTTTTTAGTGAAGTGTAAGAGAGTATAAATACGATAGATTCATAAAAGAGTTTAGAATAATGGATACACAAAACACACCAGTACATATCAAGCTGTGGCACAAGGACTTCTGGCGATTATGTTTTGCCAATCTCTTGCTGATGTCGAGTGTGTACATGCTCATTTTTGCCATTCCTTATATCCTGCTTCAGGAGAAGTATCAGATGTGGCAGATAGGGTGTGTGCTTCTTGCATACGGCTTTGGACTTTTCCTGTTTGGCGGCTTCTGCTCTTATCTGGTGCAGCGCTACCGCAGGAATATGGTCTGCCAACTTTCCATTTTAGGTGTAGTTGTTTGCCTTTCGGTTCTTTACTATCTGGATACGTTCTGGAACATCAGGTTTTCTTTTGAGATTCTCCTGGCGGTCCGTTTCCTGTTAGGAGCATTTCTGGGGCTGGCTCAGATGTCGCTTGCCAGTACGCTGGTTATTGATTCCTGCGAGTCGTTCCAGCGCACCGAGGCTAATTATATTACCTCCTGGTTTGCCCGCTTTTCAATAGCCGTAGGACCCTTGGTGGCATGTTTTGTTTACAACTATTTCGGCATGGGCTATGTTTTCCCTACGGCTTCGTTGCTGGCTTTGGGAGCCTTCGTGTTGGTTTCTCGTGCCAAGTTTCCTTTTAAGGCACCTGCCGAAGGATTTAAGACTTTCAGCCTCGACCGCTTCTATCTGCCACAGGGAACTCCGCTGTTTGTCAATATCATCCTGATTACTTTTTCTGCGGGATTATACTTTTCTGTGCCTCATCCTACTGGCATCTTTCTGATGATTTTCGGAGGAATGGTCTTGGCGTTCCTGGCAGAAAAGTTTGTCTTTGCTGATGCAGATCTGAAAAGCCAGATAATAGTAGGTCTGGTACTGCTGGGAGCAGCTCAGCTGATTTCGTTCGCAAGTCAGGAGTTTGCCGTAGAAATCTTGGTTCCAGCCTTGTTGGGTTTCAGCTTGGGAATTATCGGAAGCCGTTTTCTGCTCTTCTATATCAAGCTTGCCAAACATTGCCAGCGCGGCACGAGCGTAAATTCGTTCTTCCTGGCTTGGGAATTGGGATTGAGCTTGGGACTCGGTCTCGGATTCCTGTTCCATAATATTCCGGCGAGAGCGCATTTTGACGTAGATCATCCTGTATATAATATGGTTGAATCAGGGATGTTGCACTATGCACTTCTTGCAACAATCGTATCGTTACTGGTGTACAATTTCTTGGTTCATCCATGGTACATGAAGCATAAAAACAGATAAAATATTTGAAATCTCGTTTGTTTCATAAAAGCTATTCTTTAAAAGAACCTAAAAATAGCTTTTATGAAACATTTTTAATATTATTTAGATAGCTTTTTTCGCTTTTGTGGCTTAATTTGAGTACTTTTGCGTTCAGTTTTGGAAATATATTGTTTGAATTAAGAAATTAAACGTAAAAATATAGAATTATGGCAGAAGCTATTGATATCCGCGAATTGAATATCCGGATAGAACAACAAAGTCAGTTTGTTACCAATCTGGTAATGGGCATGAATAAGGTTATCGTAGGTCAGAAACACCTCGTAGATTGCCTTCTTATCGGTCTTCTCTCTGATGGTCATATCCTGCTTGAGGGTGTGCCTGGACTGGCGAAGACACTTGCAATCAAGACATTGTCACAGCTTATCAGCTCCGACTATAGCCGCATTCAGTTTACTCCTGATCTGTTGCCTGCCGATGTGGTGGGAACTCAGATTTATTCACAGAAAGATGAGGCTTTCCATGTAAAGCGCGGTCCAGTCTTCGCCAATTTCGTTTTGGCAGATGAGATTAACCGTGCCCCAGCCAAGGTGCAGAGTGCGCTGCTCGAGGCAATGCAGGAACACCAGGTTACCATTGGTGATGAAACCTTCAAACTGCCTAGTCCGTTCCTGGTAATGGCTACACAGAACCCTATCGAACAGGAAGGAACCTATCAGTTGCCTGAAGCACAGGTAGACCGTTTCCTGCTGAAGGTAATCATCGATTATCCTACACTGGAAGAGGAGAAGCTCATCATCCGCGAGAATATCCAGGGCGGACTTCCTGAGGTTACTCCTGTAACATCAGCTGGGGAGATTCTGAAGGCTCGCAAGATTGTAAACGAGGTTTATCTCGATGAGAAGATTGAACAGTATATTGCCGATATCGTCTTCGCTTCACGTTATCCTGAGCGCTACGGACTGGGCGAACTGAAAGACATGATTACCTTCGGCGGCAGTCCTCGTGCCAGCATCTCTCTTGCCAAGGCAGCCAGAGCCTATGCGTTTATCAAGCATCGCGGCTATGTGATTCCTGAAGATGTAAGAGCTGTAGCTCATGACGTAATGCGCCATCGTATCGGCCTTTCTTACGAGGCTGAGGCAAGCAATGTGACAAGCGAGGAAATCGTAAGCCGCATCATTAATAAGGTGGAAGTGCCTTGATCGTTAACAGTTTATAGTTAACAGTTAATAGTTTATAGTTAATAGTTTAGGATTTTGGATACACAAGATATCTTAAAAAAGGTTCGGAAGATAGAAATCAAGACTCGCGGACTGAGTCAGAACATCTTCGCTGGTCAGTATCATTCTGCCTTCAAGGGTAGGGGAATGGCCTTTGCCGAGGTGCGCGAATATCAGTATGGCGATGATGTGAGAGACATCGACTGGAACGTGACCGCCCGCTTTCATAAGCCTTACGTCAAGGTGTTTGAAGAGGAAAGGGAACTTACCGTGATGCTGCTCGTAGACGTCAGCGGGTCGCTCGATTTCGGTACGGTGAAGCAGATGAAGCGCGATCTGGCTACTGAGATTGCTGCCACACTCGCCTTCAGTGCCATTCAGAACAATGACAAGATAGGTGTCATCTTCTTCTCTGACCGTATCGAGAAGTACATTCCGCCTAAGAAAGGAAGAAAACATATTCTCTATATCATCAGAGAAATGCTCAACTTCCAGCCGCAGAGCCAGCGTACCGACATCGGCTGCGCCCTGGAATATTTCACCCGCGTGATGAAACGCCACTGCACAGCTTTCGTAATCAGCGACTTCTACGATCATAAGGATTTCCAGCATCAGCTGCAGATTGCCAACCAGAAACATGATGTAGTAGCCATCCAGGTTTACGACCCACGTGCCAAGGTGCTGCCTGATGTAGGACTGCTCAAGGTGATGGATGCAGAAACCGGACACGAAATGTATATTGATACAAGTTCGAAGAAACTGCGAATGGCTCATACCCAGCAATGGCTGATGCAGCAGGAGAATCTGAAAACCGACTTTGCCAAAAGCAAGGTCGACTGGACTTCGATTGCCACTAACGAGGACTTCTCGAAGGCGCTCCTGATGCTTTTCAAGCAGAGGGGCTGATAAACCGAAAGCTCAAAGTAAAGAAACTATGTTTAAAGTAAAGAATATCATATTGTCGCTCGCTCTCCTGGGGTGCTCAGGCTTAGCTCAAGCCCAGCAGGTAGAGCAACGCATCGACTCGCTCCAGATACTGATAGGACAGCAGACCGTGCTGCATCTGAAGACTTCGGTAAAGCAGGGCGATAAGGTGCAACTGCCATCTTTCAAGCCGCAGCAGCAAATTACGCCGGGAGTGGAAGTGGTAGAGCAGAGTAAGGGCGACACTTCGCACATAGGCGACGACCGAATGGTGGTGAGTCGCGACTATACGCTGACTTCATTTGATGAAAAGGTGTACGTGATTCCTGCGCTCAATGTGAAGGTAAACGGCAAGAACTGTCATGGCAACCAGCTTGCGCTGAAGGTGCTCACCGTGCCTGTAGATACGGTTCATCCCAACCAGTTCTATCCGCCCAAGGATGTTCAGGATAATCCTTTCTCCTGGAGCGAATGGAGCCCGCTGTTCTGGTTGAGCCTATTGCTGTTAATCCTCTGTGGCGCATGGCTTTATCTGCGCAATAGACTGAAGAACAATAAGCCAATCATCACCCATATCCGCATCGTAAAACGTGTTCCGGCTCATGAAAAGGCGCTGAATCAAATCAACGTCATCAAGCAGCAGCACGTTGAGAATCAGGAAACACAGAAGGCTTACTACACCCAGCTTACCAATACGCTGAGAGAATATATCGTGAGCCGTTTCGGATTCAATGCCATGGAGATGACCAGTGCCGAAATCATCGAACGTTTGCGCGAAGCAGGCGACCAGAAGATGATAGATGAACTGAAGGAACTCTTCCAGACTGCCGATCTCGTGAAGTTTGCCAAATATGAAACTCTGGTGAATGAGAACGACGCAAACCTGGTGAATGCCATCAACTTCATCGACCAGACCAAGACAGATGAGAAACCTACAGAAGAAAAGGTGGTTCCGCAGCTGACCAACGAAGAGCAGAAGACGCAATCTCAGCGCCGCCTCATCAAGTCGCTCCTTTGGATAGGAGCCATCGTAGGTCTGGCTCTGTTGGGTTACATCATTTATCAGTCAGCCATGCTGCTGATGTAAGGCAGGGTGTACTTATGAAACGTTTCGCCGGGCAAAGCGGTTTATTCCGAAACTCTTTGCCTGGCTATAAATAGAAAAATAAAGAAATGGAATTTGCAAGTAAAGGCTATTTTCTGTTGCTCCTGTTGCTGATACCTTATATATTATGGTATTTCCTCTACAGGAAGAAGAATGCGCCAACCATGCGCATGAGCGACACGAAAAAGTATCAATATGCTCCGAAGAGCCTGCGTGTGCGTCTCATCCATCTGCCAATGGTGCTGAGATGCATCTGCTTCGTGCTCATCGTCTGTGCGATGGCTCGTCCGCAGACGCATACGGCTTGGGACAACAAGACGGTAGAAGGCATTGACATTATGTTGGCGATGGACGTTTCCACCTCTATGCTTGCCGAAGATTTGAGACCAAACCGTATGGAAGCGGCTAAGGATGTGGCTACAGAATTCATCTCAGGAAGACCGAACGACAACATCGGTCTGACTATCTTTGCCGGTGAAGCTTTCACCCAGTGCCCGATGACAACCGATCATGCCAGTCTGTTGCGCCTCTTGCAGGCAACCCGTACGGATATTGCCGCCCGGGGACTGATTGACGATGGTACTGCAGTGGGAATGGGATTGGCCAATGCCGTGAGCCGCCTGAAGGATTCTAAGTCAAAATCGAAGGTTGTGATTCTTCTTACCGACGGCAGTAACAACATGGGTGAAATCTCGCCAATGACCGCAGCAGAGATTGCCAAAAGCTACGGAATACGTGTTTACACCATCGGTGTAGGAACCAACAAGGTGGCTCCTTATCCAATGCCTGTGGCAGGAGGAGTACAGTACGTCAATATTCCGGTAGAGATAGATACGAAGACGCTGAGCGACATTGCGCAGACAACCGATGGTAATTTCTATCGCGCTACGAACAATAACGAGCTGAAGAAGATTTACAAGGACATTGATAAACTGGAGAAAACCAAGTTTAATGTCAAGCATTTCGCTAAGCGCTATGAAGCTTATCAGCCATTCGCCTTGGCAGCTCTCCTGGTATTGCTGGTAGAAATCCTGCTCCGCATCACCTGGTTCAGAAGAATTCCGTAATCCGGAAACTGAAATATTTTGCTGATTATCGGAGATATTCCGCTATCTTTCGGAGATATTTTACCAGTTATCGGAGATATTTTACTGATTATCGGATAATCGAATAGAAGATATAATTAGAATAGAAAATGTTAAGATTTGAAGATCCTATATTTCTCTGGCTGTTGTGGATTATACCAGTACTGATTCTGATCAGGCTGATAGGATGGAGAAGAAGAAAGGCTAAACTGAAGAAACTCGGCGATCCGGAGCTTCTGAAACAGCTCATGCCCAACATCTCTAAATATCGCCCTACAGTGAAGTTTGTGCTGATGCTCGCAGCCTTGGCGCTTCTTATCGTGATGGTAGCTCGCCCGCAGATGGGCAGCAAGATTTCTCACGATAAGCGACATGGTATTGAAACCATCATCTGCCTCGATATTTCAAATTCCATGCTCTGTCAGGACGTAGTTCCATCCCGTTTGGACAAGAGTAAGATGCTTGTCGAAAATCTGGTCGACAACTTTAACAACGACAAGATTGGACTCATCGTCTTTGCAGGCGATGCTTTCGTGCAGTTGCCAATCACCACCGATTATGTTTCGGCAAAGATGTTTCTCCAGAACATAACCCCTGGTCTTATCCAGACACAGGGAACCAATATCGGAGCAGCCATCGATTTGGCTTCAAAGAGTTTCACTCAGCAGGAGAATGTGGGCAGAGCCATCATCGTTATTACCGATGGCGAGAACCATGAGCCTGGTGCACAGGAGGCAGCGGCTGCTGCCAACAAGAAAGGAATCAATGTCTTTATCCTGGGCATAGGAAACACCAAGGGAGCGCCAATCCCTATGGGCGACGGCTCTTATCTGAAGGACAATGCGGGCAACACCGTAATGACCGCTCTGAATGAGCAGATGTGCAAGGAACTTGCCCAGGCAGGCAAGGGTCAGTACATTCATGTAGATAATACCAGCGATGCGGAAAGAGCATTGAATGATGATATTGCCAAATTGCAGAAAGGCGATGTGACGAGTGTGGTTTACAGCGCTTATGATGAACAGTTCCAGGCTGTAGGTATTCTCGTCATCCTGTTGCTTATCATCGAAATCTGTCTGCTTGAGGTAAAGAATCCTCTGCTCAGAAACATCAAGTTTTTTAAGAAAGACATCAAGAAGCCTTTCTGATAAACGTTTATACATTATTATATAATAAGAATGAGATATTTAAGATATATATTGGTTTTTGCCCTGATGGTGCTGGGCTTGGCAAAGGTGGGAGCGCAGAACGATCGCAACTTCATCCGCCAGGGAAACCGCGCCTATCATAAACAGAAGTGGGCTGCAGCCGAAACGCAATATCGCAAGGCTATCTCCAAGAACCAGAAGAATGCGCAGGCTGTCTATAATCTGGGTTGCGCCCTGATGATGCAGCAGAAGGATTCGATGGCAATGATACAGTTTGAGAATGCTTCGAAACTGGAAACGAACAAGATGCGACGCGCCAGAAGTTACCACAATATGGGTGTGGTCATGCAGCAGCATCAGCAATATGCGCAGGCCATAGGATGTTATGAGAACGCCCTGCGCTGCAATCCGCAGGACAATGCAACCCGATATAATCTTGCCCTCTGCAAGAAACTGCTCAAAAACCAGAAGCAGAACAAGCAAAACGATAAGAATAAGAACAAAAAGGATAAAAACAAGGACAAGAACAAAGACAAGCAGAACAAGGATCAGAATAAAGGCAAGAACAAGAACGACAAAAACAAGAACAACCAGAATAAGAACAATCAGCAGAATCAGAACAATCAGGACAAGATGAGCAAAGATAATGCTGAACAACTCTTGAACGCTGCCATCCAGCAGGAGAAGGATACGAAGCGCAAGATGCAGAAAGCGATGAGTCAGCCTCGCAGAAAGCAATATGAGAAAAACTGGTAAAAAGTAAAATAATACAACGAGCATAATAAATTTGAACATGAAACATATAGGTTGGTTTATTATTATATGGGCAATGCTTCTGGGCTTCAGTTTGCAGCTGAAAGCCCAGCGTATCAGTGTGTCGGCACCAACACACGTGGCGGCGGGCGAAAACTTCCGTGTGGCCTATACCATCAATACACGTGATGTAGAGGAATTCCGTCTGGGCGGAGTAGGAGAAGGACTTGAGGTAATCGCAGGTCCTTACACCTCATCGCAGTCCAGTTATCAGATGATCAATGGCCATACTTCCTCTTCATCGTCGGTAACCATTACCTATACGCTCTACGCAGCTAAGAACGGAACCTTTGGCATTGGTGCCTCTCATGCCATCGTAAATGGTAAAAAACTCTCTTCCCATCCGGTTAAGATTACGGTTTCTGGCCATGCTGCACGCAACAACGGTGCACCTTCCATGCACGGACAGAATGATTATAATGAACCACGTATGCGAACTGCCGGATCAAGAATATCAGGCCGCGACCTCTTCATCAAGGTTACAGCCAACAAGCGACGTGTTCACGAACAGGAACCGGTGCTCCTTACTTATAAGGTTTACACGCAGGTAGACCTTACCCAGTTGGAAGGCAAGATGCCTGACCTGAAGGGATTCCACAACCAGGAAGTTCCGCTGCCTCAGCAGAAGGCTTTCCATACTGAAACCGTAAACGGCCGACCTTACCGATGCGTTACATGGAGCCAGTATGTTATGTATCCGCAGATGACGGGAAACCTCACTATTCCAGCCATTACCTTCAAGGGAATCGTAGTTCAGCAGAACAGAAATGTTGACCCGATGGAAGCTTTCTTCAATGGTGGCTCCGGCTATGTTGAAGTAAAGAAAGATATTATAGCTCCTAGTGTGAAAATTCAGGTTGATCCGTTGCCTCAGCGCCCTGCCAACTTCTCGGGCGGTGTAGGTAAATTCAATATTACTGCTTCCATCGACAAGAAGGAAGTAAAGGCTGGAGAACCTATCACCATTCGTGTAGTGGTAGGAGGAATCGGAAACCTGAAGCTGCTCAAGCAGCCTGTCATTACCTTCCCTAAGGATTTTGACAAGTACGATGCGAAGGTGACAGACAAGACCCGCCTTACAGCCAATGGCGTAGAAGGCAATATGATTTATGACTTCCTGGCTGTGCCTCGTAATCAGGGAAATTATACCATTCCTGCGGTAGAATTCACCTATTATGATACTTCGGCTAACAAGTATAAGACAATCAAGACCCAGCCGTTTACGCTGAACGTAGAGAAGGGCGATGGAACTTCAGACAATGAAACATCAGATTTCAGCAACAAGGATAAGGACATTCACGCGCTGAAACTGGGCAAGTCTAAGCTCCATGATATTGACGATATGTTCTACGGAAGCTTCGGCTACTGGACCAGTCTGCTGGTTCCATTGGCAGCCTTCTTTGCCCTGCTCATAGTCTTCCGCCGCCGTGCTCTCGAGAATGCCGACCTTGTAAAGGTCCGTTCCAACAAGGCAAACAAGATAGCAACCAAGCGCCTGAAGAAGGCTCATCTGCTGATGCTCGGTGGCAAGCAGGAAGAATTCTACGATGAAGTACTCCGTGCTTTGTGGGGCTATGTCAGCTACAAGCTCAACATGCCTGCCGAAAAGCTCTCACGTGAAAACATCCAGGCTATGCTCGAAAAACATTGTGTAGAGGAGAGAACTATCGAGAAGTTTACAACTGCGCTCGATGAATGTGAGTTTGAACGCTATGCGCCGGGCGACCCTGCCGGCAATATGAACCGTACATTCGAATCAGCAATGACTGCTATTATGGATATAGAAAATGCTATCAATGCAACGCGTAAGCAGCGCAAGAAGAGTGCAACCGGATATTCGTTCGTCATAATGATCATGGTGATGTTGGGTTGCTCTGTTTCTGCAGGCGCTGTAACCAAGAACAATGCTGATACGGAATATCAGAAAGGTAATTATCAGCAGGCTATACGCGACTATGAGGAAATATTGAACAATTATGGTGTTTCTGCCGAAGTTTACTATAACTTGGGCAATGCTTATTACCGTACAGACAATATTACCAAGGCTGTGCTCAATTATGAGCGTGCCCATCTGCTCTCGCCAGGCGATGAAGACATCAGCTTCAACCTTCAGTTTGCACGTAGCAAAACCATCGATAAGATTACTCCGGAAAGCGAGATGTTCTTCGTAACCTGGTGGAAGGCGCTGGTTAACTTTACGAGTGTTGACTGTTGGGCTAAAACAGGCATCATTGCCATCATCATGGCGCTGGTTCTGGTCTTGGTTTATCTCTTCGGTCCGCATATCGTGTTGCGCAAGATTGGTTTCTTCGGTGGAATCTTCTTCGTGGCAGTCTTCCTGCTGAGCAATCTCTTTGCTTACCAGCAGCGGCAGATGCTCATTAACCGTACGGGAGCCATCATCATCGCTCCTTCGGTCAATGTGAAGAAGACTCCAGCCAAGACGAGTGCTGACCTCTTCCTGCTGCATGAAGGAACCCGCGTTGATATTACCGATAAGGCGATGAAAGGCTGGCGTGGAATCAAGGTTGGAGACGGCAGAGAAGGCTGGATTGAAACCAAGGCAATTGAGGAAATCTGATTAAGATAAAATCTGATTAAAATAAAGAGAATGGATTTTAGTAGGATACAAGATTTTGACATGCAGCTGTTGCATGTGTTTAACGGCAGCGAGAATGTCTGGCTCGATCAGATGGCGATGGCGCTTACATCGGGCTGGACATGGATTCCGCTTTATGTCGTCCTCTTCGTTGTTGTGATAAGAAACAACGAGATGATGGGGCAGATTGCGCTCGTGGTTGGAGGAGCGGTGCTCTGTATCTTTCTGGCTGATGGACTGGTGGATGGAATCATCAAACCGCTGGCTGAAAGATGCAGACCTTCCAGCGACCCGATGTTCAAGTATACGGTCCAGGTGGTTGACAATATGCGCCTCAAGAGTTTCAGCTTCTGTTCGGCTCATGCGGCTAATACGCTTTCTATAGCCATCTTCTTCTCGTTGCTTATCCGCAGCAAACTGGTTACGTGGACCCTGTTATTATGGTCGCTCGTAAACTGCTGGACCCGTCTTTATCTGGGTGTTCATTATCCGGTCGACATTCTTTGCGGTCTGGCTATCGGAGCTGTGGTGGGAGTTGTCGTTTATCTTATCTACATCAGGATGTATTACCGCATCTCCCCAAAAATTAAGTATATTTCCAACCAGTATACGAGTACGGGTTACGACTATGATGATGTAGATAAAATCATGACCGTAGTGATATTTACCCTTATCATGGTTGTGCTTTATGCCACCTGCCAGATGGCAAATCTTTAGTACAAGCATAAAAGTTTAAAATAGAAAGTTCAAAGTAAAAATAAATAATGGATACAAAACACATTAAGATTAGTGATTATAACTATGATTTACCGGATGAGCGCATCGCAAAATTCCCTATCGCGCAGCGCGACCACAGCAAACTGCTGGTTTATAAGCACAGCGAGGTAAGCGATGATGTTTTCCATCATCTTCCCACATATCTCCCTCAAGGAGCCTTGATGATATTCAACAATACCAAGGTGATACAAGCGCGTCTGCATTTCCGCAAGGAAACAGGTGCGCTTATTGAGGTTTTCTTGATGGAGCCTGCAGAACCTACTGATTATGAACTCATGTTCCAGACCGCCGGACATTGTTCATGGCTCTGCATGATCGGTAATCTGAAGAAATGGAAAGAGGGAAGCCTGAAGCGTGATTTCGAAATCAAGGGCCACAAGCTTACGCTCAGCGCCACTATGCGACGCGGAGATGCTCTCAGTTCTGAAGCGCAGGAAATGGTTGCCAAAGGCGGAGGAACCAACTATTGGGTTGATTTTGATTGGGACAACGACAAGGTGTCTTTCGCTGAGATTCTCGAAGCAGTAGGTGAGTTGCCTATTCCTCCATATCTCAACCGCAAGACAGAGGAGAGCGACAAGACCACCTATCAGACGGTTTATTCTAAAATCAAGGGAAGTGTGGCTGCTCCAACTGCCGGACTTCACTTTACCGATGCGGTTCTCAAGGATCTTGATGCGCATGGAATCGACCGCGAAGAAGTAACCCTGCATGTAGGAGCCGGCACATTCAAACCGGTGAAGAGTCTTGAAATCGAAGGTCATCAGATGCATACGGAATACATTGTTGTTCATCGCCGCAGCCTGGAAAAACTCATCAAGCACGAGTGCCGGGTCATTGCCGTAGGAACCACCAGCGTCCGTACCATCGAGAGTCTCTATTACATGGGCGTTCATCTGCTGAAGCATCCTGAGGCAAATGAAGAAGATCTGCACGTAAAACAGTGGGATCCTTACGAGCTTTCTGAAGATGGCAATCTGGTAGATGGAATCACTCCGATGCAGGCTATCCAGGCAATCATCGATTATCTGGACCGCAACGGCTTGGAGGCACTCCATTCCAGCACGCAGATTATCATTGCTCCTGGCTATCAGTATAAGATTGTGAAGATGCTGGTCACCAATTTCCATCAGCCTCAGAGTACGCTCCTGCTCCTGGTGAGTGCTTTCCTCAAGGGCGACTGGAAGAAGGTTTACGATTATGCTCTTTCGCATGATTTCCGTTTCCTGAGCTATGGAGATTCATCCCTGCTCATTCCGTAAAAGGAGTTAGGTAAACTATAAATTATTAATTGTAAATTATAAATTAAAAATAGATGATTTCAGTAGAAGGACTGAAAGTAGAGTTTGGCGTTAAGCCTCTCTTTCATGATGTAAGTTTCGTCATCAACGACCGCGACCGCATTGCCCTGGTGGGTAAGAATGGTGCCGGAAAATCTACGATGCTCAAGATTCTCTGCGGTTTGCAGAAACCTACTGACGGCGTTGTGGCTATTCCTAACGAAACCACTATCGGCTATCTGCCACAGGTGATGAAACTGCAGGACGATACGACCGTGGAAGAGGAAACCCGCAAGGCTTTCGCCCATAATACCGAAATGAAGGCGCGTCTTGACAAGATGCAGCAGGAAATGGCCGACCGCACCGACTATGAGAGCGAAAGCTATGCTCAGCTCGTAGAGAAGTTTACCCAGGAACATGAACGCTACATGATGATGGGTGGCGAAAACTATGAGGCTGAGATAGAGCGTACCTTGAGCGGTCTTGGCTTTACGCGCGATGATTTCGATCGCCCAACCAAGGAGTTTTCCGGCGGTTGGCGAATGCGTATCGAACTTGCCAAGATTCTGTTGCAGAAGCCTGATGTCCTGCTCCTCGATGAGCCTACCAACCACCTTGATATTGAAAGTATCCAGTGGTTGGAGCAGTTCCTGGCGCAGAGTGCCAAGGCTGTGGTTCTGGTGAGCCACGACCGTGCTTTCATCAACAATGTAACTAACCGTACCCTCGAAATTACTTGCGGAAGGGTAGAAGACTATAAGGTGAAATACGATGAGTATGTGGTGTTGCGTGCTGAACGCCGCGAGCAGCAGCTCCGTGCCTACGAAAACCAGCAGAAGGAAATTGCCGACATCAAGGATTTCATCGAGCGGTTCCGCTACAAGCCTACCAAGGCGGTTCAGGTGCAGAGCAGAATCAAGCAGCTCGAGAAAATCGTGCCTATCGAGGTAGATGAGGTTGACAACAAGCAGATGCACCTCAAATTCCCTCCTTGTCTCAGAAGTGGCGATTATCCTATCATCTGCGATGAGGTGCGCAAGGATTACGGCGCCCACACCGTCTTCGACCATGTTACCTTTACCATCAAGCGTGGCGAGAAGGTGGCTTTCGTGGGTAAGAACGGCGAGGGTAAGTCTACCCTGGTAAAATGTATCATGGGTGAGATTCCTTTCACCGGAACTCTCAAGATTGGTCATAATGTGCAGATTGGTTATTTCGCCCAGAATCAGGCGCAGCTCTTGGATGAGAATCTAACTATCTTCCAGACAATCGACAATGTGGCAACAGGCGAAATGCGTCTGAAGGTGAACGATCTCCTGGGCGCCTTCATGTTTGGCGGCGAGACTTCAGAGAAGTTTGTCAAGGTTCTGAGTGGAGGCGAACGCAGCCGTCTGGCTATGATCAAGCTCCTGCTCGAACCGGTGAATCTCCTCATTCTCGATGAGCCTACCAATCACCTCGACATGCAGTCGAAGGATGTGCTGAAAGAAGCCATCAAGGCTTTCGATGGAACAGCCATCATCGTGAGCCATGACCGTGAATTCCTCGATGGTCTGGTAGATAAGGTCTATGAGTTTGGCGGCGGCAAGGTTCGTGAGCATCTCGGTGGTATTTACGATTATCTCCGTGCTCATAATGCCGAGAATATTAATCAGGCTCTTGCCAACCAGAGTATGGCTTCTGCCGGTTCGCCTTCTGCCAATACTTCCGGTTCTTCTGTCGCATCAGGTTCTACAGCCGACAGTCTTGCCTCTGCCACATCCGGCAAGCAGAGCTACGCTGAACATAAGGAACAGCAGAAGAAGATCCGTAAGGCTGAGAAAGCCGTGAAGGAATGTGAGGCGAAGATTGAAAAACTGGAAGCGAGAAAGAAGGAGATTGATGAACTCCTGATGAAACCGGAAAATGCAACCAACATGGAACTCGTGACCGAATACACCGAACTCATGAAGAGCCTCGATGAGGAGAACGAGCGCTGGATGCTCCTTTCGGAAGAACTGGAAGAAGTTTCGAAATAATAGTAACATTAATATAAAATAAAGAGAAGAAAATGAAAATGAAAATGATCTTACCGATGATGCTGATTGCAGCTTTGCCATTAGGCGCTGATGCTCAGAATAAATCGGGTCTTGTCATGAGCAATCTCGACCAGACAGTGAAGCCAGCAGACAGTTTCTATCAGTTTGCTACAGGTGGATGGCAGAAGAACAATCCTCTTCCTGCCGCTTACAGCCGTTATGGCAGTTTTGACCAGCTGGCTGAGAACAACAACAAGCGCATCAACACCATTCTTTCTGAACTCCAGAAGAAGACTTACAAGGCTGGAACCATTGAGCAGAAATTGTCTGATTTCTACAAACTCTCTATGGATGTTGACAGCCGCAACAAGGCTGGAATCGCTCCAGTAAAGCCTCTGATGGATGAGATAGAAGCTGCCAAGACCAAGGACGAGCTTCAGAAGCTTCAGGTTAAGTATGCATGGATGGGGCTCGGCTTGAGCTATGGCGCAGGTTTCGCTGCCGATGAGAAGAACGTAACCATGAACATCTACAACCTGATGCAGGGCGGTCTTACTCTCGGTGCCAAGGATTATTACCTCAACAACGATGCTGCAACCGTAGCTATCCGTGAGGCTTATAAGTCTTACCTCAGCAAGATGTTCCAGCTCTATGGTTTCTCTGCTGATGAAGCTGCCAAGAAGGCTTCTGCCGTATTCCTTCACGAAACAACGCTTGCTACTTTCTCTAAGAGCCGTACCGAACTTCGTGATCCTCAGGCCAACTACAACAAGATGACCTTGGCAGAATTCAAGGAGAATTATCCTAACATTCCTCTCGAGGCACTTGCCAACGCCGAGGGAATCAAGAGCGAATATCTCAAGGAGATGATCGTAGGTCAGCCTGCTTTCTTTGCCGGTTATGACAAGGTGGCAGCTGCAGAATGTGCAGGCACATTGAAGGCTTTGATGGAGTGGGACATCATCTGTAGTTCTGCTTCTTACCTCAGCGATGAGATTCGCGAAGCCCGTTTCGAATTCTTCGGTAAGATTGTGAGTGGCCGTAAGGAGGATTATCCTCTTTGGAAGCGCGCTACTGTTCAGGTTGAGGCTCAGTTGGGCGAGGCGCTCGGTAGCATCTACTGTAAGCGCTATTTCCCAGAAAGCTCTAAGAAGATGATGGAGACACTCGTGAAGAATCTTCAGATCAGCCTCGGTCAGCGTATCGATGCTCAGACCTGGATGAGCGATGCTACAAAGAAAGCTGCCCACAACAAACTCGACAAGTTCTATGTAAAGATTGGTTATCCTAACAAGTGGACTGATTTCAGCAAGCTCAGCATCGACCCATCTAAGAGCTATTATGAGAACGTAATGGCTTGCCGCAAGTTTGCCAACGATAAGGAGATTGCAGAGAAGGCAGGAAAGCCAGTAGATAGGGATGAGTGGTTCATGACTCCTCAGACCGTGAACGCTTACTACAATCCTACTACCAATGAGATCTGCTTCCCAGCTGGTATTCTCCAGTATCCTTTCTTCGATCCTAAGGCTGATGCTGCATTCAACTATGGTGCTATCGGCGTAGTAATCGGTCATGAGATGACTCACGGATTCGATGATCAGGGTCGTCAGTATGATGCTAGCGGTAATCTGAAGGACTGGTGGACAGCTGAAGATGCAGAAGGTTTCAACAAGCGTGCTGATATGTATGCTGATTTCTTCAGTAACATCAAGGTGTTGCCTGATCTGAATGCCAACGGCCGTTTCACCCTTGGCGAGAACCTTGCCGACCATGGTGGTTTGATGGTTTCATACAATGCCTTCAAGAATGCTACTGCTAAGAAGCCATTGAAGAACAAGGATGGTTTCACTCCTGACCAGCGTTTCTTCCTCGCCTATGCAGGTGTTTGGGGACAGAACATTACTGATAAGGAAATCCGCAACCGCGTAAAGAATGATCCTCATTCTCTCGGCAAGTGGCGTGTTGATGGTGCGCTTCCTCACATCGATGCATGGTATGAGGCATTTGGTGTAAAGCAGGGCGACAAGCTGTTCATTCCTAAGAACCAGCGCCTGGAGCTTTGGTAATTCTCGGAAGGAAGTTTTCCGAATAGAATTTTTCGGGAATGGTTTTTCCGAATAGATAGAAAAAATAAAGTCCTGATGTTTCGTTTGTTTGAAACATCAGGACTTTTTGTTTTATGCTTGAAATATTTTTTGATAAGAAAACAATAGAATAAGGGTTATTGCTTCTTCTCCAGTTCCTGAAGATTTTCCATCTTCTTCGATTCCAGGAATTCGTAAATGCCGCAGAGATGTTCGCGGACGCGACCATGACCGAACTCATAAACCTTGCTGACAAGACCATCGAGGAAATCACGGTCGTGACTAACCACGATAAGCGTTCCGTCGAAATCGAGCAAGGCCTGTTTCAGCACATCCTTGGTCTTCAGGTCGAGGTGGTTGGTAGGCTCATCAAGAATCAGCAGATTCACTGGCTCCAGCAGCAACTTGAGAATGGCAAGGCGGGTGCGCTCACCTCCCGACAATACTTTCACCTTCTTGGTAGAATCCTCTCCGCCAAACATGAAGGCTCCCAGCAAATCGCGTATCTTGTTGCGGATTTCACCTTTGGCAACATCATCAATGGTCTGGAATACAGTAAGTTCTCCATCGAGCAGAGAAGCCTGGTTCTGGGCGAAATAACCTATCTGCACATTATGTCCCAATTCCAACTTTCCTTCGTTCTGAAGCTGACCCATGATACATTTCACGAGCGTTGACTTACCCTCTCCGTTTCTTCCCACGAAGGCAATCTTGTCGCCTCTTTCTACAGTAAGATTCACTCCGCTGAAAATCTTCTTGCCATCAAACGACATCGCCACATCGCTCATCTGAACCGGATAAGCACCGCTTCGTGGGCTCGGCGGGAACTTGAGTCGGAGGCGACTTGTATCTTCTTCATCCACTTCGATAAGTTCCAGTTTCTCTAGCATCTTCACGCGGCTCTGCACCTGGAAGGTTTTAGAATAAGTGCCTTTGAAGCGTTCTATAAAGTCCTTGGTTTCAGCAATCATCTTCTGCTGTTCCTCATATTTCTTCATCTGCTGTTCGCGTCGTTCCTTGCGCAGTTCCAGATATTGGCTGTAAGTGGCTTTGTAGTCGTAGATGCGACCCATGGTTACTTCGATGGTTCTTGTTGTAATGTCGTCAACGAATTTTCGGTCGTGGCTGATGACAACTACTGCTTTCGAACTGTTGATGATGAAGTCTTCGAGCCAGCCGATAGATTCAATGTCGAGATGATTGGTTGGCTCATCGAGCAGCAGTACGTCTGGCGATTTCAAGAGCAGTTTTGCCAGCTCAATCCTCATTCTCCATCCTCCCGAAAACTCGCTTGTAGGGCGGTTGAAATCAGAGCGCTCGAAACCGAGACCGAGCAGCGTCTTCTCTACATCTTCCTCGAAATGAGTCATGTCGATGGCGTAGAATTTCTCTGAGAGAGAGGATACTTTCTCAATGAGCTGCATGTAATCATCGCTGTCGTAATCGGTACGGGTGGTGAGCTCGTTGTTGATGCGGTCAATCTCAGCCTGCATTTCGTGCAGATGGGCAAACGCCTGACAGGTTTCCTCGAATACGGTTCTGCCGTCTTCGGTCATCAGATGCTGAGGCAGATAGGCGATGACGCAATCCTTGGGAGCGGAAACGGTGCCACGATTAGCATTTCTCACACCGGCGATGATCTTGAGCAAGGTGCTCTTTCCTGCGCCATTCTTTCCCATCAGGGCTATACGGTCCTTCTCGTTGATCTGGAAGGAAATGTCTTTGAATAGGGTGGTGCCGCCAAATTCTACGGTCAATCCATCAACTGTAATCATATTATTTTCTTCTTGTTCAAATTTTTGTTTCTTTAAGCAACTCCCCAGAATGCCCCGTTCTTGCCGTTTTCGGGGTCTTCATTGATGACCAGCGCCTGCCATCATTTATGACCCGTGTTGGTCTTAAGAGAAGACCTGAGCAAGGTGCAAAAGGCTGTTCTTTCAATTGCCGGTGCAAAGATACAACATTTTTGGGCAGAATGCAAACTTTTACCATAACTTTCTTTCGGAGAAGTAGTGTAAGTGATTGATTGATACTGATTTCTATTGGTTTTCTAGCTGAACTTTATTGCAGAACAATCTAATGGTGAGGTGTAAGGATAAAACGCCAGCGTGTCATTAAGGGTCAGTGTCATTAAGGGTCA
>UMDN01046627.1_pt1 | contig 24774 bp, 19 predicted proteins | sample 1964491 | NCBI WGS metagenome assembly UMDN01 (sample SAMEA4835994, study PRJEB28245) | human gut metagenome | biome: gut microbiome; material: fecal sample | place: Denmark | collected 2008 | reverse complement strand
GTCGCCACCTCGCAAAAGTATACAAGCGATAAACCAGGATAAACCACAAGTCTTATGATACAACAATATTTTTTCCATGCCCACTCGTATCGTTCTTCTGCTGTCATATTATTAAAGATTTTGATTTGGCGGCAAAGGTATAATGATAAACGAACGTGTACAAGGCGGCATCGCGGATACGCTTACCTACAAAGGCACAAGACGAATGAAGCTGCTGGACTCCAACGAAATCCGGCAGCTTCGAGATGTTTGTATATTTGAGGTGAATGGGATTGAAATTTTTATGTAAATAATTGAAATAATTATATTGTTATTAGTCATATTCCAAATAAAACATTACCTTTACTCCGAAAAAGTGTCACAAGTGACACTTTTCGTAAAGTATGATAGTAGATAGAACCACTTATATTGACCAGTTTATTCGTTTCAAGTCAGAGAAGCATTCTCTGAAATTGGTTGATGATTCTTTCCGAAAGATGATTATTGTTGGCTAGCATATAAAACCATGGAGCGACGAGGATGGCATCCAAATCATCAGCATCTACGATTTCTTGCTTGATTTGTCTTCAACAGATTAGCACCATAAGTGGATGCACTCAATATGTACATCCACTTATACGATATTCAGTTCTGCTTTTATTGAGAAATGAGTCTGAACATTGTTTCAAACATTTGTCTTAAGGTTGTCATTTCATTATAACATTTTCCACCAATATTGACGCATTCGATTTGCGCATCACCATCTTCTAATATTTTTTGATATTCTATCTCCCAGTAATCTGTGGTACTTTCTCCAGGGAGATATAATGAATACGGAAAATCTTTCTTTTGGTACAAAATATATGCAGGAAACAATTTGAAAAAGTTTTTCCTATGGTTCTTCATTATATTGTCAACATTGTTAAAGAGGTGGCTATTATCACATCCTAGCCGTTGCAAGATGATTATCATTTTCAAAATCTTGTGGCTACATATTATTTTTGTCCCTCTGTAATGACAGTCGGGAGATATTTGTTTATCTAAATCTTCACAAGCCTCTTTGATATTTCGCAATCTATAATTACTTAACACTTTTGAATCTATGAAAAACTTAACCATAGATATCTCTAATCCTGTTTTCTGTGAGAAATAATCATAAATATATTTTTCTCGAACCTCTTTGAGAGAATACTTAAAATATCCACGAGAAGAAAATTTCGATACATAGCCTTTAAAATCAGTATTTGCCCCATAGAAATGATGGAATATGTTTTCTAAATTTCTATAATCCAGAACCATTACTACATTGTCAACACCAAACTTATTGCCTATAAGATTTTCATCTGTAGGCATACCAAGTCTATAAGGATAATCAATTTGAGCAGATAATACATTCATGATTCTAAAAAGATGAGCAGGGTCAATTCTGTCCATATCTTCAAACACAATAACTACTTTCTTTTTGCATCTTTTGATGTTATCTTTTATTACTTTTGTGATAATATCCTCTTCTATGGAAAAATTTGTCTCTACTTTATCTAAAAAAATACAGACATACTCATCTTTTGAACATTCTTTCTTATATTTTAAATATGCGTTTCTAAAGGTCTTAAAAACTTTTATTGTTTGATACCCTAACAATGCGCTTTTAATTACTTGACTGTCAGAATTCAATATCTGAAGATAGTCAAAGAAATATTCAAACACACTATTTATATTATTTTGTAAAAAGAACGACATCGCAACATTTTCATCCACATCATAGTCGCTTTCTATCATATTATTTAAGAGCATCTGATATAGAATATCGTGCTTTACCATCTCGAAAATGTCTTTATTTTCAAGTACTTGGTAGTTTATGGGATATATCTTCAGAAAAACATAATCATGTTCTTTAGAAATATACTCTATTGCTTTGTCAATAAAGAAACTTTTCCCATCACCATATTTTGCAGAAAATATGGTTCGTGGATGAGAATCCAAATGGATTTTGAATTCTTTGATTTTATCATCTATTGGTATCAAAAAGGCTTCTTCATTTTCTGGGTCAATCATCATAAATATTCATTTTTTCTTTAAGTTGATGTATTGAAACTTTAAATTGTTTTCGTGCAAGTATAGAGCCTTGGCTGTTAGAAAGCGGGACGCCCCAATACACAATAACCTTATCTTTCGAATTTTCTTCTATATAGATAATCCAGTCTGTGTTTATAATCACAGACTGGTTATCATCATCTATAAGTTCTATAAATTTACCCATTTATAAGTAACTGTTCTTCTTTGCTTTTTGCCAAATTCGACATCGTAGTATCAGTAAATGCTCTCCATATATCCAAATGCATAGGAACATAATCATCAAAGTACTGTCCTACATATTCGATTTCAAAGACAAGTCTAAAGTCATTGTCATCACATTCAGGATGTACTTCTTTTTTTGTTCCCACTCTTGCTATTCTTATCATATACAAATCACGAACACCTTTACGCTTGATGTATGGCATAAAGTAGTATAATTTGTTCAGTGCAACAGTTGAAGGAAACTTTTTGCCTGTGTAGTATACCTTTGCGGAACGGTCAAGATATTGTTCTATGTTGTCTGCCTTAACCAAACTTATCAGAACATTCTTTGACTGATCACAATCTAATGAAGATATGCCTTTTGCTGATACAACATTTGTATTTTCAACTATATCTTTTGGATATTTCTTTAAAACCTCCTTGAAATTCAAAAGAGGTATTGACTTCGCTTTGTCTTTCTTCTCATTCTCTTTTATTCCCTTTTGCAATGCTTCCGCTATGTGCCACATCATAACTGGAGGAATTGCGTTTCCTATCTGTTTGTATGATTTGGGTTCAGAATCATTAAGTACAAAGCTATCGGGGAAAGACTGTATACGAGCTGCTTCCCTTGGTGTAAACCGACGATATAATTCCTTTTCCGCATCAACCAACAAAATAGGATCTCGTGAGTTCATACTGGTCTTAGCAAGGTGGGCTGTAATAGTTAAACACGGATCATTTAAATCTTGCCATAGTCCACGCTTCATGTTGTTTTTGGCATTCTTTACTCCCAATACCGCTCTTTCGGAAAAGTAATACTTAGATTCTGAAATAGCCAAATTGTCTATTACTGCACTCAAAGGGGTATAATGACCTTCTTTTGTAGTGGCATTTGGATATTCAAACGTATATTCAAGATCTTTTCGTATGCCTACAATAATGACACGTTCGCGCCTTTGTGGAATACCATATTCGACAGCTTTTATAAGTCTGTACCGAACATTATATCCCATACTCTTAAATTCGTCTAATATTTTTGTAATGATAGCACCCTTTTGCAAAGTCATCAAGCCCTTTACATTTTCGCATATGAAATATTTAGGCTGTTTCTCTTTCAGAAATCGTACTATTTGTTTGTACAAATTTGCACGTGCATCATTTGTATCCTTTGTCGGATTTACAGTGCTGAAAGATTGGCATGGAAATCCACCAATCATGACATCGATATCAGGAATTTTGCTAAAATCCACATCACAAATATCTGCACACTCTGCCTTATGTACAAAATTTTTATTATACGTATCAACTGCGTATTTGTCGAAATCCAGGGCATACACAATCTCGAAGTCTAATTGTTTATAGTCTTCTCCAAGATAGTGAAATCCGCCAAGAAGACCCAAATCAGAACCTCCACATCCACAAAATAATGAAGCGACCTTACTTGCTGCCATATCTAAATTCAATTACACTTGAGTCAAAGATCATTTGATATATTGTTGGATATACCTCTATTTCTCCCTCTTCTGCTTTCTTAAACGGATTCTTTATCCGAACAATAAATGTCTTGTTTTTTGTGAAATAAACTCGATAAATATTGTAATATTCACCATATTGTTCTGCTGCAACCCATTCCTTAGCAGTTATATTAAGGGAATCGCCCCAATTCTTATCAAAGCTGGGTTCTGTGACACGTTTGGTTGACTTAACCTCAATGTATCTTGCAAATTCAGGCTTCTTGGGGTTCTCGTCACCTTCGATAGAAGATATATCATATCCCAATCCTTTCGTTTTTCCAAGCAAAAGGACCTTATTAACCAAGCGTTCTTTGAAATTCCTTATCCTTTCTTGTTCCAACTTAAAGACTAAGGCTTCTCCTTCGTCTCCTAAATCCACAGTGGACTTAAAAGCACCGCCTTGTGCTTTTAGACCATCTCGTCCAACTATTTCTATGTCGGATTTGAAAACAGTCTTAACGTCATAAAGCTCCTTATGGAAGTTACCATTATACGTACGCCAATCATTGAGTAAAGACTTTCTTTCGTCCAAAGAATCTAAATCATATTTGTAGCAGTCAAACTCTATATTTCCATTTGCCTTCAAAAAGAGTTCTATTGACTTGCTCTCATTGGGATTCAACCATACATAGGTTTGGTCGCGTTCTATAATGTTGGCAAGTTCCAGCATATTAAATTGCTCTTTAATATGTTGCCAATCTTTAGAGCCACTAAGTTTCTCTCGCTTTACCTTATTTTTTCTATCTTCTAAGATACGGTCATACACTATCTCGCATGGTACATTACCCTGTAATACGTCAAGATTATTCAGCACATAATACCCAATTTCTTGTTGCGTAAGCAATACTTTTGATTGTTGCTTTTCGGCATGATACAACAGGGAAACCACATAGCAATATGGCTTTATATTCAACTTTTTATCAATGTCCTCTTTGATGTATTGAATCCATTTCGCTCCGTTAGGGAACTGGAAATTCAAGCACAAATTCTTAAAGAATATAGGAAAATCATGATTCTCAACAAGATACTTACAAGACTCTGATTCATAAATAATTGTACCATCTGCTTCTTCCTGTGGATAATATAATCCCAGAAGAGTTCCTGCAATTTCTGTTAAATGGTTGTCTATAGTCTTTTTATTTGATGGGGACAGTGTGTCGTAAGCTTCTGTTTCAAATAGAGCCTTAGACAGGTGCTTGCGAGCAGATACCTTAAACGCAGTTTCTTCACATGGGCAGTACTTATGTACAATATTGGCATACAATGGCAATAAGTCCTCCATATCCGTTTGACTTTTGCCTCTAATTATGGTACATCTATATTGATGTTCTGGTGTATACATAATCATATATATATATATAGTTGTAGTGATATTGCTTTTGCCATAAGTGGTGGCACTGCATTTCCTACTTGTTTTAACTGACTTCCTTTGTTTCCTAAAAATACGAACTTATCGGGAAAAGACTGTATTCGTGCAGATTCCCTTACCGTTGGTACTCTATTATATAGATAGTGAAAATGGTGATTATGTCCACAGTCTATTGTGAAACTCGGTTTCTTACTATTTAATCGCGTCCATGCTATATGAACCTTTCTTGTCTGTTGTAACTCTACTGGTAAATCTTTGTAATTACCTCCATCTGGAACCATTGCTATTATTTCTTTGGTCCTATCATTATGAATAGTAATCTCATGATTAAAGACCCCATTGCTTCCTTCTCTAATATATTCTTGATATAAACTGTTCGCTTTAGTCGGATAAGATGCACCTTCACTAAGAGTGCCTTCTGGTAAATCATCGAGTGCCTCTTTGGATGTTACCATTGGCTTTTCTAATGGTTTGGGGAATTCATATTCTTTTCCATTTAGCAAACCAACAAATACTGCACGACGACGATTTTGTGGAACGCCATAATTTGATGCTAAAACCACTTGAACATTTATCTTATATCCCAAGACCTCAAAATCTTTAAAGATTGCATCTTTTATGGCACCATCACCTATCGAGAGTATGTTTGGCACGTTTTCCATAACAAAGGCTTTAGGCTTGAAATATTCAACCATTCTGACAAATCCCTTGTACAGTTTGTTTCTGTCATCATTAACAATCCGTTTTCCTGCGATGGAAAAGCCTTGGCATGGAGGACCACCAATAATAACATCCACTTTGTTGTCGCCAATAATTTCTTCCACATCCTCGCCACGAAGTGTTGACATATCGGCACACAATGTCTTGCTGTGTTTGTGATTGTAAGCGTATGTTTTTAAGGCATCTTCCCAAATGTCAATGCCCAACAATACGTTATAACCAGCATCCTCAAAGCCAAGAGAAAGCCCACCACATCCACAGAATAGATCTAAAACATTATATTTCTGTTCTGACATTAGTCTTATTACTTATTCTTAAGATTATCAACAACTATTGAGAGATAATTCTCTTCATCCTCAAACTCTTCACCGAATTGTGTCCGAAGAACAGTGAGGACTTCTTCTATTTTATTTGTTTGCTCTTTGAACAATTCTACTTTATTCATTTCCATTATCTTACGACTTGTTTCTTGTATAAATACTAAATCCGTCAGCCTTTGCTATCTTTACCAATTTGTCAACACCCTCTTTAGTCCACTGTGTATTCACATAGAAAACAACACCATCCGAGGATGTCAACCTGTGATTCTCCTTATTAGGCTGATAACGCTTTTCTTTGTACTTATTATTCCATTCGTTATAATCTTTTTCTGTACAGAGGAACCCTCTAAACTTATATCCTTTTGCGCAAAGCCTGTCTGGATATTTGCCTTTCAGTTCTTTATATGTCAATTGAGGATGATTCTCCATGTACTTTCTCACCAATGTTACTACAAACTCCGACTTTGAAAGAAACTCTGTTCCGTCAAACGAATACTTTGTATTGTCGTGGTTCATGTTTCTTGCCTTGGCACTTTCATCTTCTTGATTTACTTGATCAAGTTTTGTTTCAGCCTCTATGTCGAAATCATCGTCATTCGTTTCTTGGTAGGATGGCCATATCTTTATTGCAATATTTGCCAACCATTCTGCACGATTCCAAATGGTGTCTTCATTCCATTCTGGGCAAGTAACAACACCTTTCATCGTCACAAGGTCTGATGCAAAATACGATATACCCTTCCTTGTTCCTTTTCCATTCTTTTTAGTATTCCAGTCAGCATTGCTAACAGAAGAGTTTAACTTTTGTGGTAACATTGCCATATTACCCAACGTATTTATCATCATTCTTCTTGTCTCCTCATCATATCCATCGTTAAGGGGCCAATTCTTTTCGTATTTTTTCGGCATGATATGCTCCAAACTGTACTCCGAGAAAGACAGAATCTTTGTGGCATGAGGTTGGTTGTTCCTAACCCTTGACTCCATCAGATAGAGTATTGCCAATGCACGCTTGTTTGGCTGTTCTATATCATGGAAGCACTCTTGCATCTTTTCGTCATTAGGAAATGCCAAAGCCATTTCGTCACGATTTTCTATAAGACTCTTCAAGTCCTCAAATGTCTTTATGTCATTGCCGATAAGAATTTCTGAGAACAAATCGCTAAAGCTATTGTTCTCACTCTTACATACAGCACGGCGTACAACGTATGACTCCAAATAGCCAAATATGTCGTTTCGCTCCTTTTCGCTCTTCACATTCTTCAGCACATAAAGAATGTATGGAAGCATCGTAGAGCAGTCAAGAGTAAATATCATGAAATTGATTCTTTCTACACAAGACTTGCTTGGTATGTCAGATTCCATGACATCCGAATTTATATATTTGGCATATAGCTTCGCATATTCGATAATTTCTCGATACAGTTCTTTCTTGTCAATGTTGTAAGTGGCTATTAAATCCTTGTAACTGGCAAATATAGAATCTACACGGCGATACATATTCTTATGTTCGTTGTCAACCCCAATTTTGCGGTCTTGGATTTTGATGTTGAGAAATGCTGAGAAAAACGCATCAATGTTATTTCTCTTCAGTCTTCCTGCTGTTATCTGGGAATTCCAATATTCTGATGTGACCTTATCTTTTTCAAATATTGGCACCCATAATTCTTGGTATTCCTCAAACGTACTTTCTGTAAAAAAGTAGTTTTTCAAAAGTTCGGCTGTAGTCAACCGAACTCCAAGAGAGTTGATTGTATCGAATATAGCTTGCTCATCGTCGTTGGGGTGTAACTCTATATCGATAAATATGAGGTGACTTAGCAACTCGTCAATATCTACTTTATTTACATCAATCTTCTCTTGGAAATAATTGTATGCTTGTAAGATACTGCTGTTGCCGGCATCGTCAATTGGCCTATCTTCTGTTAGACTTACTACTTTTTCAAAGTCCTTTCTGTCATTCATGCTATGAACCAAAGCACATTTCTTTGTACCTTCTTTTTTGTTGCGAACCATGAAATATCTATCGAACTCATCCAATTCGCCTGTCTTCAAGCATAATGCTTTACAGAAAATAACAATAGTAGTGAAACGCTGCTGACCATCAATTACAGTTCTGTGATCAGCCGTAACACCCATATTTAGATTCTGCTGCTTTAATATCGCAGAACCCAAGAAGTAATCTTTCGACTCTATGGAAACGAACTCCATATCTTCAAGAAAACGCTCCCATTGCTCTTTCTTCCAAACGTATGAACGCTGATAGAAAGGGATGTCAAATACACGATGTCCCGTGAATATACTTGCTAAAGGTAGTTTTGTCGCTTCCATATTAATAGTTTATTCTACATTGTTGCTTATAAGAAGGTCGTTGATGTCAACAGCTAACAATTTAGCTGTCCTCATAATACTTTCTATATCAGGTTGGTTGGAATTCGTACACCACTTTGAAATCGTGGTTTGGTCTTTTCCAAGTTGCTCGGCAAGCCATTTGCCTGTTTTCTTCTTCTCAACAAGCACTAACTTTATCCGATTTAAATCCTTGTTTGCCATATTTCTTGTTTGTATGTCTGTATGTAATAATCAGGATACAAAAATAAAGCTTTTTTACGAGATTCCACCACAACCGACTAAAAAATTAAGGAGAATTTACAACTATATGACTTACGTTCAATTTAGTATTGTCTTTTCCACCGCACATTTCTCTCCTTATCTTTGCCCTAAAAAAGCAATACATGAGCGATTTTTTCTATACACCCCCAACATCCGTTGTCCCCATCCCCGGCACCCACGCCTCCGCAGCCTTCACCTCCAAGACATCCGAAGTCTTCAAGGAGGAGCACAACATCGCACCAATCATCATCAACGACAAGATGAAGTACATCCCGTGGGAAGGCGACAACCGTATGCCGTACAACATCATCGACCTCATCGACCTCATCGAGTCTAACGAGACAATGAGCACTTGCCAGATGTTCAACGCTGAAGTCTGCTATGGCTGCAGACTCGTCTACAACACAGAGCAAGCCACCGCACAAGTGCAAGCGCAAGTGGATGACTTCATGCTGGACAACGACCTCGCAAGTTACTTTCTCGGCGTGTGCCAGGACTTCAAGCACTTCGGCTTTTGCGTCAGCGTGACCATCCTCAATGAGGATGCCAGTCGCATCGTCCGCATCGTCCGCAAACAGGCGTGTTACGTCCGCTTTGCACCGGCTGACAAAAACGGCATCATTCCTTATATCCTATATGCAAACTGGCGCAATACCGTCAGCCCCGAAAACATCGAGCGCATCGAACTCCTCAATCCGCAAGCCCCATTGACCGACTTCCAGACTCGTTCAAAGAAAATCAAGAAGTTTGCCATAATTTCCCGTGTTCCCACTCCCGACAGCACGTATTATCCAATACCGTACTATGCAGCTCTTTTCAAAGGTAAATGGTTCAACATCAAGCAACTCATCGGCATCGCCAAGGAAGCAAAACTGAAGAACTCGGCTCCCATCAAATACAACATCGAAATTGCCAACTCCTTCTGGAACAACATCTTCAAAGTCAAGGGCATAACTGACCGTGAATACCCGATACCAAGCATTATCGACATAGTGAACAGCATACGTTTAGCCAAGGGCAACGTGTTCGCTGAATGGAAACAGTCTGACACCGCCAAACTATTTGAAGGCCATGGGTATAACAATAATAAGTCCTTATGATGTAATATGGGAATTCATAAGACTTATGACAATATGATGCTGTAATTACAACAATGGCTATGACAATAGAAATGAATATCAGCCCCCACCTAGACTCAAACCCATCCTGACCTTAACAAATGGAAGGTCAGGATGGGTTATTCTTTGGGAAGGTCAGGATGGGTTGTCATTTTAATGTGTTATCATTCCTCTTCAGGCGTTTCCTTTCCGAAGTCAGGGTCTATCTTCAGGAATGCCGTTACGAGGAACGTGATGGTGCAGCAGAGCATCACGATGATGAAGAACGTGCGATAGCCCAGCATATCCTTCATATATCCCGACACCATGCCCGGAAGCATCAGTCCGAGATATGATATTCCGGTGCAGATGGAGTAGTGGGAGGTCTTGAACTTGCCCTGGCTGTAGAAGAGCATGTAGAGCGTGAGCACGGTGAATCCCAGTCCGTATCCGAACTGTTCCACGAAGAGACACGACGACACTACGAAGAGGTCGGAGTTGAGCGAATAGCTCAGATATATATACACCACATCAGGCAGAGTGATGGCACACACCATCGGCCACAGCCATTTCTTCATACCGTCGCGGCTCACGAGATATCCGCCGAGGATTCCGCCGAGCAGCAGACCGATCAGTCCCACCGTGCCGTTGGCGAGTCCGTATTCCTGTGGCGAGAGTCCCAGACCGCCCTGGGAGTTGGGGCGCAGGATGAATGTCTTCGTCATGGTGTTGAGCAGGGCCTCCGGAAATCTGTATAGCAGCAGGAAGAGCATTACGCAAAGCGTTTCAGAAGCCTTGAACTTGCTGAAGAACGTGGTGAACATCGTCTTTATCTCGTTAGCCACCTCTGTCATGCTGCGTTGCGTATGAGCGTCATCTGCAGGTTTCGGCATAGTGCGGCAGTGGAGCAGCCACATACCAAGGAACAGTCCGGCGAGCCCATAGAATATCAGTGCCCACGAGAATCTTATCTGATTGCGGAACACCACCTGCAGCACTCCGGCGAGCGACACGAGAATGCCGTTGACGAAGATTATTGCGAGCCTGTAGAATGTGTTTCTGAGTCCCACGTATTTAGCCTGGTTGTGGTTGTCGAGTTCTATCATGTAGAACCCGTCGGCAGCCACGTCGTGGGTGGCGCTGCAGAAGGCGATGATGAAGAACAGGCACATGGTGGCCTGAAACCAGAATGCCGTAGGTATGCTGAATGCGATGCCAGCCAATGCGCTGCCGATGAGCATCTGCATGGCGAGCACCCACCAGCGCTTGGTCTTCAGGAGGTCGATGAACGGGCTCCACAGCGGCTTTATCACCCACGGCAGAGCCAGCCATCCGGTGAAGAGACCCACCTCAGTATCGGTGAGTCCCATTTGCATATACATCACCACGGAGAGACCCGTCACGATGGCGTTTGGCAGTCCCTCGGCGAAATATAGAGTGGGCACCCATGCCCACGGAGATGTTTTAGTCTTCATTTTCGTTTCGTTGTTTTCAATAAATGTCCTTTATCTCGGCGTTGCGATAGTAGTGGAGCAGAATCTGACGGTAGTCGAAACCCTTTTCTCCCATCACGGCAGCACCTATCTGACACAGTCCCACGCCGTGTCCCCATCCGGCTCCCGTGAGTTCGAACCGCTGCGGCACACCGTCGCTGCCGATGTCTTTGCGGTCTACCACGAATGCCGAGCTATAGAGGTGAGAGTCGCTCAGGGCGCGTCTTATCTCCAGTTCCTTGCCGATGGTGAACGAGCGTTCGGTGCCCACGATCAGCAGTTTGCTTATCCTGCCACTCTTTCCGCGTTCCACCGCCTTGAGGTCGATGATGTCGCCGAGGTTCATCTTCAGTTTCTCATCCAGCAGACTCTTCAGCTTCTGCTGAGTCAGAGTGACGTGCCAGCGGTAGAAGTCGGCAGTCTCCTGGTCGTAGTCGTTGAGCACCTCAGAGAGCACTTTGGCATCGCTGGTGTTGCAGAAGCTCTCCGGACTCGTCCTTATCCATTTCTCGGCATTCTCCTCGATGGTGAGGTCGGGCACGCTTTCGCCGCCGTCCTTCATTCCGCCCTCGGTATCCCTGACGGCGATGAGATAAGGTTTTGACACATCCTCCCAGCAGTATTGGAACTCCTCGCTCACTCCTCCGCAGCATTTCGAGAACCTGGCGTCGCAGATGTCGTTGCCGTTCATGAGAATCTGTCCTCTCGTCAGCTTTATCGCCTGTGCCACGTGAGGCGACGTCTCTTTCGTTATTCCCTGATAGCGCTGGCAGTGGTCGTCGGCACACACGTCGAATATGGTGTGGTCTTCGCGGTCGTACCAGCGGATGAGCATGTCGTCCTTCTTGACAAACGAGAAGAAGTTGTTGCCGCTCTCAGCCACTTCCATCCTCTTCTTCATCTGTGCGAGCAGCCATGAGCGGGAGATTACGGCGTGAGCCTTGAGCAGTTCCAGACTCGATGTGGCGCTCATCTCGCTTGAGATTACGCTTTCGAGATATTTCTCCACAGGCAGACTGTTTATGGCGCATATCTTGTCGGCCTCCACCACGAGGTTCAGTTCTCCCTGGAAGGTCTGCGTCTCCTTGCGCTCCCAGTGGAAGTTCACACCGATGGTCACGTCGAAGAGCGAGAACGACGCCTTGTCGGTCTTCGGTGAGAAACAGAGTTCGCGGTATTGGTTGCCGTTCCACAATATTCCACCCTCAGAGAATTCCACCACCTGTCTGCCGGTGATTATCTCACCCTTGGCAGAATACTCGCCGTTGAGCGAGAACTCAATCCTCTCGCCGCTCACTATTCCCACGTGAACGTTGGGCTCGCGGCGCTTGGGACATATCATGCTCGCTGCCGAAGGTTTGTTGGCATTCTCCTTTATCTTCTTTATCACAGAGGCAAACTCCTCGTCGTTGAGGCTCACCTCACGCAGTATTTCTATCGCCTTCTCTGCCGTGAGACTCTTGAAGTCGGCCTCTCGCGGCGTTATTATCATTCCAGCCATGTCGAGAGCTCCCGGACTGATCATCAGCGAACCCTCGGCCTCAGGAGCCGACAGGTCGGGATAGCATGCCGGACGGTGGCGGCGGCGCGGGAATACCACCGAGAGATATTCGTCGCCGTTTCTCCAGCTCACGATGTTCATCATCGGCTCATAGTCGTCCTTTGCCATTGGCAGCGCCTTGTAAACGAATTTGAACAGTTCGGCGTCGCCCTTCAGACTCTTGCTGCGGATGAGCAGTGCCGGCGAAGGATATTCGTTTATCACGGAAATGCTCTCGCCGTCGTTGTTGGTGAATATCTCCGTCATGTTGCGGCAATAGCGTTGCCATCCCGTCTGCAGCGGCAGCAGTCCGCTCGTGCCGGCCTGGAAATGACAATGGTCGGGAGCCGACGCTCCGCATTTCGGACCGTTGTAGAACACCATCAGCTTGGGGAACAGCGTGAGCAGACGGTGTATCTCGCTGTAGTTGTGGTATATTGCCTGTGGCTGGTGGGTGAGCTTGGGAATCGTGAAATGTGCCGGCAGAATAGGGTAGGGGTTAACGAGAAGTTCGAAGTCCTTGTCGATAGTCTTTGACATCTGCTCCTCAGGACGGTTTTTGCGGCAGAGGAAGCACGGACGCTTCTCCAGACTCTTCTTGTCTATCTTGGCTCCTGTAGAGACGATGCGTGCCGGATTGAACTGCACAATGATATTGTTGCCTTCGCTGTTGAGCTGGCGCTGCTCCACATTGTGAAGGTCGCGGAAGTTCTCCCTTGCCAGGTCCCACTGCTCCATCTGTCTGTTGAAGAAGCGGTGGAGCGAACTGTCGTCGCTGAAGTCCATCATTCCCTTCTCTATCTGCTGTCTGGCAGAAAGTTCTATTGTTCTGATTCTGTCCTTGTATAAGTTGTTGGCATTCACCTTCTCTATGCTCAGAGCGGCATCGCTGTTTCCGCCCCATCGGCGGCAGAGATACAGTTCGGAGAATATCCTGCCAATCCTGTAGCGGCGGCAGAAGGCGAGTGCCATGGCATAGTCTTCGCCGTAGCTCGTGTTGGGGAACTGCAACTGCCGGAGCAGCGGTGTGAAGAAAGCGCGTGGCGCTCCCAGTCCGTTGATGCGCAGTGCGTTGTTGCATCCGTTGTCGTCGGTCCATTCCGCATGGTCTATCAGTCCTGGCGGCAGCGTGTTGAGGTTGAAGTCACACATACGGTAGCTACCGATAATCATCGCTGCATGCTGCTTGTGGAATTCGTCTACGATAGTCTGCAGCGTGTTTTCAGACGAATAGAGGTCGTCGCTGTCGAGCTGCACGGCGAATTTTCCGCATCTGCTGTCGTTCACCGCCACATTCCAGCATCCACCGATGCCGAGGTCGGTACGCTCAGGCACGATGTGTATGAGCTGGGGCTTTGAAGGGTCAGCATGTTTCGCGGCATATTCTTCCAGGAGAGTCGTAGTGTTGTCGGTGGAATGGTTGTCTACAACGATGACGTTGAATCTGAATTTCGTCTTCTGTGCCAATGCACTGTCCACGGCGTCGCAAATCGTCTTCTCGCGGTTTCTGACCGGTATTATCACCGAAGCCTCGCAGGCGAACTGCTGCTCGTTGAAGTCAGGCGTCTCATATCCGGCGGTGTCGATGAATGCTCCCACCTCCTTGAGATGCGCTGTGACAGCCTTCTCCATCTCCACCTGCACCTCACGGTTGCGCGGGTTGACATAGTCGAACTGCTTCTCGCCGCTTGTGCGGGTGTCGCTCTCCTCCTCTGTATAGAGATATTCGTTGAGATGGAAGATGGAACCGTTTCTGCTTATGAACAGGCGAAGGTCGTACAAGCCGGCATACATGTAGTCGGCATCAGCGTTTGCGGCGGCATATTCCTTTATCAGCCTGCTCTTGAAGAGCATCACGCTTCCGAAGTCGAAGTCGTCGCGCAGGCTGCCCGCCTGATAGTCTATCACGGGGTGTGCCACGGTGTTGCCGTTCTCCACAGAATAGTGGTCGCTGTATACCATTGCCGCATTGGTCTCGGCAGCCACCCGGATCATCCTTCTCAGAGCATAGAGTCCGATGGTCAGCGGTGTGGACTTGGTGTATATCATCGTGTATTCGCTGTCGGTATTCTCGGCGATGCTTATCATCGTTGCCGACGACATGATATTGTCTACGACAATCATCGCACATCCCTCTGGAGCAGCGTTCTTCATGGCGAAGTCTTGTGAAACGAGCAAGTTTATGTGTTTCACTGCCCTGCATTCTCTCAGCTGGTTCACCGTAGGCATCACGGTCTCGATGTCGGCGCATGGCAGAAAACAGTCTGTCTTTATTATCATGGTGTGTATAAATTGTTTTTTTTGTTTGTTGTTCCTTATTTCATTCCGTTGTCCTTCTCTCCTTCGAGCCATGCGTCGATGAGCTTGCGGGCTATGCTCAGCTTTTCGGGGATGGTGGGCAGGTTGTCCTTGCGGAACCATGCTCCGCGGGCCAGTTCCGATGTCTGCAGCTTTATCTCTCCGCTCACGTAGTCGGCATTGAAGCCCACCATCAGTCCGCAGGGATAAGGCCAGGGTTGCGAACTGAAATAGCGCAGGTTTGTGATTTCGAGGTTTGTCTCCTCCTTCACTTCGCGGTGTACCGCCTCTTCGAGTGTCTCACCCGTTTCAACGAATCCAGCCACGAGTCCCATGAAGTTGGACTTGAAGTTTCTGGCATGCACGAGCAATACCTCGTCGCCCTTGTGTATCAGCACGATAATCGCCGTGGCGAGCTGGGGCCACACCTCCTTGCCGCATTCCGTGCAGCGCTTGCTGATGTCGGTATGCATTTTCATCGGCGAACCGCATACGCCGCAGAACTTAGTGTTCTGGTCCCAATACAGCAGTTCTTCGCATTTTCCGGCCTTGAGATACAGTTCCTTGGTTATCTTGTAGTAGCTCTGGCGCAGTCCGCACATCTCATATCTCGGATTGTCGGTCACGGGATGGTCGATGGAGTATGTGCAGACCGCCGTGTCGCCCAGCGGACTCACGTTCATCATGTTTGTCCACGGTTTCGTCTCCGTGGGGGCGTTCTCGCCGTAGGGTATGGTGTAAGTGCCGTCGGGCAGCTTTTCGAGCATCAGGTCTCCTTTGCAGAAGACGAAAAACAGTTTTTCCATTCTTTTGTCTTTTGAGTAACAGTTTTCTGTTTTATCTTTTGAATATCAGTTTTCTGTCGCGTTCGAGTGCCGGCGTTGTCCATTTCTCCGGCACGAAACGCCAGTTCTTGTTAGGCTTGGCATATATCGTTCCCTCGCTCTTTATCTTTTCTGCGAGATAGTGGCGCATGTCGAGCTTGCTCTCGTATTCAGTGCGTCCCGGCAGTTCCTCCTTTGCTATTCCGGCACCTCTGGTCAGCAGTTCGCCGCCGCCGTTTGCCCGATAGCTGTTCATCACCACCCGATACCATTTCTTGGCGTTGAAACGCTTGCCGTCAGACATCCTCAGTATCTTCACCTTCTTGCCCTCCGGTTTCGTCACGTCCACCTCATAGTCTATTCCGGCGGCAGAGTCGAAGTTGAAGGTGAAGTTCTTGAATCCGAACTTCTGCATGTCACCAGTATTCCTCTCGTCGATTAGCATGATATGGTCGTCGGGCGATTTCATCTGGTTTGTCCACAGGGCATAGCTCATTTCGAGATAGTTCTTTATCTCCTCGCCCGTCATTCTCAGCACACAGATGTTGTTCTCGAATTTGTATAGCTTGAACATGTCGCTCATCAGGATTTTGCCCTTGTTGAGCTTCGTGTTGAACTGCAGCGGAGCGTTGAACGACACGTCGGCATTTGTTATCGCCAACTGCAGGTTGTGGATGAGGTCGGTGAAAGCAGAATTGCCGAAGAAGCTGTCGCGGGTGTATATCGTGTCGGCAAGTTCGCCGATGGGGGCATTGATGAATCCCTTTATCTCGTCGATTTCCTTGGTGAAGTGGGCCATATACGCCGAGTCAACGGGTTCGTTGCAGATGTCGCGCACCTCACCGGTTATCTTCTTCTCTGCCACCTTGCCGTCGCGCAGCGTTATCTCCACTTCAGCGTCGGCAATGTTCACGGCGTTGCACGAAGGGTCGAGACACAACACCTCTCTTCCTGTCGCATTCTTCACCACCGCCTTCCTTGCGTGGTGGTCGTGGCCAAAGAAGAGGATGTCGAAGCCGTCCACGTTTTTCGCCGTGTTCTCCGTCTCGTCCTCGGTGTAGTCAGCGTTTTCTATTCCGCCGTTCCATCCGCTGTGGAACAGTCCCACCACCACGTCGGGACGCTCCGTCTCTCTCAGCCGTGCTATCCATTCCTTTGCCGACTTCTCTATACCGTCGAAGCGCAGCCCCTTCCATAGTTTCTCGCCGAGCCAGCTCGGTATGGCAGGTGTCAGCATTCCTATCACGGCGATTTTCACTCCGTCGCGCTCTATGATGGTGTATGGTTTCACGTATGGCTTCCCGGTGGCGGTGTCGATGATGTTGGCGCCCAGCACAGGTGCGTTCATCTCGCCAATCCATTTGTCATACACGCTGTGCCCGGTCTCCACGTCATGGTTGCCGAAGGTGGCGGCGTCGTATCGCATATAGTTCAGGATGTCCGACACAATGTTGCGCTTATCGGTAGCCATATAGTTGTAGTAGTAGCATGTGGGCTGACCTTGCAGGATGTCGCCGTTGTCGAGCAGTATCACGTTGTCGCCATACTCCTGTCGCAGTCTGTTCACGTATGAGCTGACCCTTGCCAGCGATCCCTTGGCGTCTCTCCGCTCTATGAAGTCGTAGGGGAAGAAACTGCCGTGGACGTCGCTCGTCTCGAGAATTCTCAGTTTCACGGTCTTTGTCTCTTGTGCCGTTGCCGGGCAGGTGGCAGCCAGGGCAATCGCTGCCGTTATCAGTGTGCTTATTTTCATAATCTGTATTGCCGGTTGCTTGTTGCGCTTCCGGTGCTTGTTGTTTGTTCGTTATTATTGTTTGTAGAACTCCTTTTTACTGCAGCTGGCTTTCCCATTGACGGGCAAGACCGTTGTGATGCTCCTTCCTGCGCCATGCTTCCATTGCCTTGGCGAAGTGTGGAGCACCTCCAGCAGCATTGTTCTAAGGATTATTATACAAAGGTAGTGTAAAACTTGCGGATAAAAAAACATTCAGCGGAATTTGTTGACAATTATAACGGTGGGCTTTCTGTATTTGGGGTTTGGGGGTAGCGGCATAATGACCGTTTTGCTGCAAGTAGTTGTCAAATATAATATCGAACGGCATAATGACCGTTTGGGGTTAAAACAATCAACCCAAACCAGTCTTCATGACCGATTTGGGTTGAACGATGTTTTATGAAAAAAACGGCAAGACTTATTTCCTGATCTTCTTTCCGTTCATGATATATATGCCTTTCTCTGGCTCATTCTGGAGCTTCATTCCGTTGATGGAATATTTCTCTCCGCTCTTCTTCGTTTTGTCTTGTGAGACACCGTCGACGGACATGGGTCTGCCGAAGTCGGAATATGAGAATGTCAGTTTGCCGTCATCGTAACACTCAAGAAAGTATTCCATATGGCTTGAGGCTGGTAAGAAGCCAGACCATATTCCCATAGTCGCTCCCATACCTTCTACCCAACATAGGTATTCGCCGTCTCCTGGATCAGAGAAAGTTATGCGTTTGCGGGTTACTCCGTTGACTGTGATGTAGTCAACATCGGTGACTACAGGTCCGTAAGTTACTCCTTCGTAAAGATAATCGCCCTTTTGCTTGTTGAAATCAAGCATTAAGAACGGATCGTCGTCGCCCAATAAGCCATAGAGCTTTCCGTCTTCCTCATAAGCTGCGGTAGTGTAACTCGCCTTATGGTCGTTTTTTTGGTAGTCTACCAATATCTTCTTCCAAGTCTTGCCGTTTATTACAGTATCCCCCGAAACTGTATAAGTTTCGTATTCAGGTTGGTCACAAAACATTTCCAATACCTTCCAGCTTCTCCCTTCTTTCAGCATCCTTGTGTCTTCCTGTGCGAAGACGGTTATGCTTGTAATGAGCATAAAGATTACCGGTAAAATTCTTTTCATAATTGTTCCCTCCATATTTTATTTGTTGTTGAATGTGATATCGCTTTTCGTATTCGATAGGTGGTACTACAAGTTATGTGGTCCCGAGTGATCTTTTACGTCAGAGAGGATGACTTGTTTTGCTTGTGGCATGGCTAAAACGCCAAATGCCCAAATTGGTGATGCATTTATTATTATGGTTTGTATAGGTTTGTTTTTTGCAAATATACGTTATTTAAATAATTTTTTTTAATTAAAAGTGTGCTTTTTCTGTATATTAGGCTATATCGTACAAAAAAAGCGCACAAAAGAACATTTTAAATGGTCATGTTGTAATAATTTGGTGTAATTTGAGTGAAAAGTGTGGCATTCTGATAATAAAGTGCTGACCTTATCTTTTTGTCTATTTTCCATCTCTCTCATCGGACATATAGCCCGCTATACTCCCTCTTTGAGTGAAGAAAATGTCTCAAGAAATATGAGGATCAAATAATACCTAGTTATTTTTTTTCACCGTCACTAAACATCCCCAATGCTCATCAGATACACATTTTCTTCATCCGCGGAACAGGCAGTCAGGGCAGATGCCGGTAGTCCGTAATGGAATGTTGCGCTATTGTGTTGCGTTATTCTGCCGTAAACCGATATGGATTTGTGTGAAAATCTTGTGCATGTCAGAATTTATTAGTAAGTTTGCAAATCAGAACAAGACGTAAATACACGATAAAAACAAATGGCAGAAAACAAGACACCGCTTGTCGCAATGACGCTCGACGAGCTGAAAAATGCGGCTAAGGAACTCGGGATGCCGGCATTCACCGGAGCACAGGTGGCAAAATGGCTCTATGAGAAAGGAGTGCGCGACATCGACGAGATGACAAACTTATCGAAGGCTAACAGGGAGAAGCTGAAAGCCCGCTATGAGGTGGGCGGCATGGATCCGATAGACTGTCAGAAGTCTGTTGACGGAACGATAAAATACCTCTTCCCCACGGCAAGCGGAAAGTTCGTGGAGACGGTGTATATCCCCGATGGCGACAGGGCTACGCTCTGCGTGTCGTCGCAGGTGGGATGCAAGATGAACTGCCTCTTCTGCCAGACCGGAAAGCAGGGTTTCGAGGGTAACCTCACCGCTGCCGACATACTGAACCAGATATATTCGCTGCCCGAAAGGGAGAAGCTGACCAACGTGGTGTTCATGGGACAGGGAGAGCCGATGGACAATCTCGACAATGTGTTGAGAGTGACGCAGGTGCTCACTGCCGACTATGGCTTCGCTTGGAGTCCGAAGAGAATCACCGTGAGCAGCGTGGGAGTGAAAAACAAACTGAAGAGATTCCTCGACGAGAGCGACTGCCATGTGGCGATAAGCATGCATTCGCCGATACCCGAACAGCGCGCCATGCTGATGCCGGCAGAGAAGGGAATGCCGATAAAAGACGTGGTGGCGCTCATGCACCAGTATGACTTCACCCACCAGCGCAGACTCTCGTTCGAATATATCGTGTTCGGAGGACTCAACGACTCTATGCTGCATGCCAGAGAGATAGTGAAACTCGTGGAAGGACTGGAATGCCGGGTCAACCTCATCCGCTTCCACCAAATACCGAATGTGGACCTGCATGGAGCGAGTGATGAGAAGATGGCATCGTTTCGCGACTATCTCACCAAACACGGCGTGTTTACCACCATTCGGGCGAGCCGCGGACAGGACATCTGGGCAGCCTGCGGACTGCTCAGCACCAAGCGCATGCAGGAAGACGGTGGGGAGGAATAAGAAAACTACTATACCAGATACTTACAAAACAGAATATACACAGCAATGGAAGATAGAAAGATAAGAGTCGCCATAACACACGGCGACACTAACGGAATAGGATATGAGGTGATTTTCAAGACCTTCGCCGAACCGACGATGCTTGAACTCTGCACACCGATAATATACGGTTCGCCAAAGGTGGCGGCATACCACCGCAACGCACTCGGTATTCAGGCAAACTTCACTATAATAAATAAGGTGGAGGATGCCGTAGACGGAAAGGTGAACCTGCTCACCGCCTTCGACGAAGACGTAAAGGTGAACATGGGAATGCCTACCAAGGAAGCCGGAATGGCTGCGCTGAAAGCCCTCGACAGGGCGATGGAAGATTTTGCAGGCGGAGGCTACGACGTGCTCGTCACCGCTCCGATAAACAAGAACGACATACAGGGCGAAGGATTCCATTTCTGCGGACATACCGAGTATATCGAGGAAAAAGTGGGAGAGGGCCAGAAGGCACTCATGATTCTTGCCGGAAGACAGCTGAGAGTGGCGCTCGTCACCACCCATCTGCCGATAAAGGACATCGCACAGGCGATAACCAAGGAGGCGATAGTGGAGAAATGCACCATTTTCAACAAAGCGCTGAAGAGAGACTTCAACGTGTCGGCACCACGCATCGCCGTACTCTCGCTGAATCCTCATGCCGGTGACGGCGGAGTGATAGGCACGGAAGAAGAGACGGTAATCAAACCGGCAATAGAAGAACTGTCAGATGCCGGTATTGACGCCTTCGGGCCATTCGCTGCCGACGGATTCTTCGGTCATGGCACATACACGGCATTCGACGGAGTGCTCGCCATGTATCACGACCAGGGACTGGCTCCTTTCAAGACCATCGTGGGCGATGAGGGAGTGAACATCACTGCCGGACTGCCTATCGTGCGCACGTCGCCAGACCATGGCACAGCGTATGAAATCGCCGGAAAGGGCGTTGCCGATGAGGCGTCTTTCCGTCAGGCTGTCTACGATGCCATCGACATATTCAGAAACCGCATCAACTACGACGAACCGCTGCAGGATCCTCTCAAGAAACTGTATCATGAGAGAAGAGACGACAGCGAGAAAGTGAGATTCGCTGTGTCGAAGCAGAAACCAAAGGCTCCTGCGGCAGAGTGATAGAAGTATAGGAGAACTCCATAGATGAGCAAGAAATACCAAAACGGTTTCTTCGTCTTCGGACTCGTGGTGCTCGTCATAATGGTGACGCAGCTCGACTTCAGAGAGGTGTGGAGCGGATTGCAGAGAGCAGGATACTGGTTCTTTGCAGTCGTGGCGCTCTGGCTCGGACTATATGTCATAAACACCCTGTCGTGGTATGTCATCATTCGTCAGGGCGGCAGCGGCAAAGACAAGACACCGTTCTCATTCTGGTGGCTGTATAAGGTCACGGTGTCCGGCTTCGCCCTCAACTACGCCACACCCGGCGGACTGATGGGCGGCGAGGCATACCGCATCATGGAGCTGGCACCGAAAATCGGAACGGAGAGAGCCTCCTCGTCGGTCATCCTCTATGTGATGACCCACATCTTCAGCCACTTCTGGTTCTGGCTGCTCTCCGTGGGCATATATCTCATCACGCAGTCTCCTACGATGCCCATCGCCGTGATACTCGCTCTGACGACGGCATTCTGCATGCTCGGCATCTGGTTCTTCATGCGCGGATACAAGAAAGGTCTCGCCATGATGCTCACACGATGGCTGAGCAAGATGCCGTGGATGGGAAAATGGGCACGCCGACTGATGGAGAAGCAGGGCGACAAACTCCGGGAGATAGACACCCAGATAGCGGCGCTCCACAAGCAGAATCCCGTGTCGTTCGTTTCGGCAGTGGTTCTCGAACTGCTTTGCCGTTTCCTGTCCAGCTTCGAGATAATGTTCGTGCTGCTCGTGATAATGCCGGAGGTGAGCTATCCGTCGTGCGTCATAATCCTGGCGTTCACGTCGCTTTTCGCCAACCTCCTCTTCTTCATCCCGCTGCAGCTCGGAGGCCGTGAGGGAGGATTCATGCTCTCGGCGTCGGGACTCGCCATGGCGGCAAGCAGCGGCATCTTCGTGGCGCTGATAGTGAGGATAAGGGAGCTGATATGGACGGCAATCGGCTTGATGCTGATAAAGATGGAAAGAACAAAAAAGTAATAAAAAGACAAAAAAACAAAACACACTGCCGAAGAGTGGATTTTATTGTGTAATTTTGTCGCAATTATATGAATACATCAGATCTTCAGAAAATAAAGCAACGTTATAACGTCGTGGGAAACTGCGATGCGTTGAACCGTGCTCTTGACGTAGCCTTGCAGGTGGCGCCGACAGACTTGTCTGTGCTCATAATCGGAGAGAGCGGCGTGGGAAAGGAGATTATACCGAGGATAATTCATGACAACTCGCCACGACGACGGGAGAAATACTTCGCCATAAACTGCGGTTCCATACCGGAAGGCACCATCGACAGCGAACTCTTCGGCCATGAGAAAGGTTCCTTCACAGGAGCCATAGGAGAGAGCGAAGGATATTTCGGAGTGGCAAACAAGGGCACCATATTCCTCGACGAGGTGGGAGAGCTGCCGCTTGCCACACAGGCAAGGTTGCTGAGAGTGCTAGAAACGGGAGAGTATATCCGTGTGGGAGGTCAGAAGATAATGAAGACCGACGTGCGCATCGTAGCCGCCACCAATGTGAATATGCGCAAGGCGGTGAGCCAGGGACGCTTCAGAGAAGACCTGTACTATAGATTGAACACCATCCCGGTGCAGATGCCGCCGCTGCGCGACCGTGGCAACGACATCCTGCTGCTCTTCAGACTCTTTGCCATGCAGATGGCGGAGAAATACAACTTCCCGAAGATAACGCTCGACGAACAGGCTCAGGCTATGATGCTCAAATACAAGTGGCCCGGAAACGTGAGACAGCTGAAGAACATCACGGAACAGATGTCGGTGCTCTCGCAGCAAAGGCTGATAACGGCAGAGACTCTGCTGCATTACATCCCGCAAGACCCGGAGACGACGCAGCTCGTTGCCATGGGAGGAAACGGCGGCAGCGGAGAACAGCACTCGTATGAGAGCGAGCGCGACCTGCTGTACAAAATCCTCTATGAACTGAGAGGTACCGTGGCTGACCTCAGAAGAGAGGTGGATGAACTGAAGAAGAAAGTGGATGGGGGACATTCCGACGCACCACGCCGACTGGAGCATTTCGACAGTTCAGATACTGTGCCAGCCATCATTCCGCAGCAGCATGGTGATGTCAACAGCAGGCAGACAATCGAGCCCTCCGTACAGGATGCCGTGGCAGAGGAGATTTCTGAACCTGAAAGCCTGAACCTGGAGAACGTGGGACGCCACATGCTGGAGAAAGCCCTCGAAAAGAACGGCGGAAACAGGAAGAAGGCGGCACAGGAACTGGGAATCTCAGACCGCACTCTGTATAGAAGAATCAGACAGTATGGACTCGACAAATAACCATAGTGTGAAGACAATGAAATCAAGAAACAAAGAGAGCCGCAGACTCTCCGTATATAATAAAGGTGTAATGACCGTTGCCGTGGCAATCATCGCCATGGTGATCACGGCATGCAGCGTGTCGTATAAGTTCAATGGAGCGAGCATCGACTACAACAAGACCAAGACGATACAGATCGCCGACTTCCCGATACGCTCAAGCTATGTGTGGGGACCGATGGCGAGCATCTTCAACAATCAGCTGAAAGACCAGTATGCCAACCATACCAGACTCATACAGGTGAAGAGAAACGGCGACCTGAAAGTGGAGGGAGAAATTACCCAATACTCACAGCGAAACAAGGCAGTTACGGCACAGGGAGAGTCGGCACAGGTGGAACTCTCAATGACGGTAAACGTGAGGTTCACAAACGACGCCAACCATAGCGAGGACTTCGAAAGACAGTTCACTGCCACCACCACCTACGACAGCCGCCAGTCGCTCAACTCCGTACAAGAGGAATGTGTGACGCAGATGGTGAAAGACATCACCGACCAGATCTTCAACGCCACAGTGGCAAACTGGTAG
>UMDN01038509.1_pt1 | contig 26001 bp, 25 predicted proteins | sample 1964491 | NCBI WGS metagenome assembly UMDN01 (sample SAMEA4835994, study PRJEB28245) | human gut metagenome | biome: gut microbiome; material: fecal sample | place: Denmark | collected 2008 | reverse complement strand
TCTGCGCCTTGGGATCTATTCCCCATTTTTTCGCAAGCCAGCGTCCGTAGAGCAGATACGCTGCCACAAGGACAACCGCCGCGATAAGCACAATTACAAGTGTGTTCATTTTTCTAACCCTTCTCTTAAAAAAGATTCTCAGCCGAATGCGTTTTTGCAAAACAAAAAGCCCTCGTCCTCACACAGCATACCCGCTTTCGGGTAGCCCGTGCAAAGACGAAGGCTAAACTTACAAAACGTATATTTGCGCCGTTGCAAATTTACTTCCGCGATACCACTTTGCTTGCCGATATTTTACTGTCGGCCTCTCGACCGCCGCCCATAATGGATGGCGCGCCCCTTTAACGGTGGGTTTCCGGCTTCGACTACTGGAAAATCTTTCACCGAAGCTGCTAACAGGTGAGAGCCAAACGTGCCTTGCTGCCGTCTCGCACTGCCGACGGCTTTCTGAAAGCGGTGATACGAATAGTCATGTCCTGCTCATTGCATTTGACTGATACATTGCTAATACAATAGTCTTTTTAAAATAATTTGTCAATAATCTTACAGGACAAAATTTATTTTTGTAGAACAGAATAAACAACGGTATATTTTGAATGTTATTTCTTGTTGAAATTGCAAACAAATTATTAACAGCATCATAAAAACAGGGTGCCGAACAAAATCCGGCACCCCAAAGAGTCAAAATTAAAACCCGACAAAGCTACCGCTTATTTCGCCTTACCCATAGCTTTGACCTCGTCAAATTCATCGGTTATTTCCTTGCTCGGAGCTTTGGTGCAAAGGCTCACAACAATTATTGTGATAAGTCCCATAAGGAACGCCGGCAAAAGCTCATATATTCCGAAAACTCCGCCGAGCGGCTTTATAAGATATTTCCAAACAAATACCATTATTCCGCCGACAGCCATGCCCGAGATTGCGCCCGGGAGATTTGTGCGCTTCCAGAAGAGCGCGCATATAACGAGCGGTCCGAACGCCGCGCCGAAGCCTGCCCAAGCGAACGATACTATGCCGAATACCGAACTGTCGGGATTTCTGGCTATAACAACGCCGAGTATCGCTATTATAACTACCGTAATTCTTGCGGCAAGCATACTCTTCTTCTCCGAAATTTTAAGTCCCAAGGTCTCGCGCAATATGTTCTCGGATACGCTCGATGCGGCAGCCAAAAGCTGTGAGTCCGCCGTGGACATTGTGCTTGCAAGAATTCCCGCCAAAATAAGACCTGCCATAAGTGCCGGGAAAACACCGTGGGTTGAAAGAAGTCCGGCTACGCGAACTATAACCGTTTCCGTGTCATTTCCGTGGAGGCTGTCGATAAGTCCCGTACTTGAAAGGCCTCTGCCGACTAAACCTATAAGCACAGCCATAGCCATTGCTATAACGACCCAAACAGACGCAACTCTTCTTGAGAGTTTAAGCTTTTTATCGTCCTCAATCGCCATAAAGCGAAGAAGGATATGCGGCATACCGAAATAACCGAGTCCCCACGAAAGAGTTGTGATTATGTGTAAAAGGTTGTACGGCTCGCTCTCGCCCGTAGTTTCGGAATATGACGAAACGAACGAAAGATAACCGGGAAGCTGTTTTGCGTTTTCCGCAACAGCCGAGACGCCGCCTGCCGACACGGTGGCATATATCAGTACAAACACAATAGCCACGGTCATAATAATGCTCTGAACAAAGTCGGTGGTAGAGGCAGCAAAAAATCCGCCCGCAGCCGTGTAGCCAACTATTACTATTGCCGAAATCAGCATTGCGGTCATATAATTCATACCGAACAGCGACGAAAACAGCTTTCCGCAGGCGGCAAAGCCCGACGCCGTATAGGGAATGAAAAATATTATTATAATCAAAGCCGCCATACACGATAATATGTTTTTCTTATCGCGGAAACGGTGCGAAAAGAACTGCGGCAGGGTGAAAGAGTCGGTTTTATGGGTATATCTGCGAAGTCTGCCGGCAGTTAAAAGCCAGTTGAGATATGTACCTACGGCAAGTCCTATGGCGGTCCAGCCGACGTCGGCAACACCCGACAGATACGCAAGACCCGGCAAGCCCATAAGCAAATAGCTTGACATATCGCTCGCCTCGGCGCTCATTGCCGTGACGAGAGGGCCGAGTTTTCTGCCGCCGAGATAAAAGTCGGTTGAGGACTCGTTCTTTTTGGCATAGTGAAATCCGATTACGAGCATTCCGACGAGATAAACAAATATCGTCGCCAAAATGCATACAGTTGATGACGTCATTTCAGCACTCCTCTTAAAAGCAAAAATAAAACGAGCCGCCGAGATGCTTCGGCAGCTCTCATTCCCGTATCGCCGTGTGCGATTCCGATAAAAGCTATTTTATCACACAAATTAAAATATTTCAACGATTTAATACATAAAATCGCCGATAAATTTAACGGTTTAATGTGCAAAACCGAATTTCACGGCAAAAAAATCTCACACCATACAGATAAAAACAACTCCGCTCCGTAGATGCTGCGCAGCGGGGTTGTTATGTATAAAATACATTTACGAATTACAACTGTGTAAGATGATAAATGCTATAGCCGTGATTTTCTGCAATGTCGGCTATTTTCCTTAATCCTTTTGCATCCGTCTTAATGTGCTGTATTTCAGAATATACAGCATCATCGTCCTTAAATTCTTCTATAAGATTGCCACGATATGAGATTTTTTTCATCTCTTTCTCCTCGCCTTTAACAATCAAATATGAATCGTTGGCTGTTTTTTCGTTTTTGCTCATAGTTTTATCTATCCTTTCTTAGTTTCTTTTATATATGTACATGCTAATCCATTCTTTTCACGGCAAACATATAAATTTTCAGCATTGGGGTCATATGTTTTCTTAACAGGAACTGCAACCACATAGTATGCTTTGCCTAATAATGCTTTTTTCAATTCGTTTTCATCATCAAAATATAGTGCATATTCTACTCCTTTACCAAATTCAATAGAAGTATAATTAGCAAATGTGTATGTTCCATCAGTATTTTTATAGTATAACTTAGTATCATTATTATTATTAGTATTATAAGTATTAACATCTTTCCAAGTAGTAAATTCTCCTTCAAAGATAATTCCTTCCTCTCTAAGTTTTGAGCAGTATCCAAACATTCCGCCCGAGGCATTGTTTAACATTACTATATTTGATGGTATTGTTATCTGTATCAAATCATAGCATTTGCCGAATCCAGGAGAGCTTATAGAACCTAAACCTGTAATCGGATATCCATTATATGTTCTGGGAATTGCTAACACTTTTTGACCTTTTCCAACATCTGATGCCATTACCTCATAGCCAGAATCTTCATAGTGATATACGAAGTTAACATCGATATTCTCAGATGTACTATCGGAGATTTTTCCTAAATTATCCCGAGTATTATCTGTGTACTCAACTATCAATTCCCCATTAGAATTAAAGCTCATTTTTGCTATTCCTCGTCCGTCAGCGCCCTTATCGCCCTGCAATCCCTTGTCGCCTTTTTCGCCCTTGATATTGCCGAGGTTGGATATGGAATTATCGGACATTGTAACCACAAGCTCGCCGTCCGGGGAGAGTGTGAGCGACTTAATTCCGAGTCCGTCGGCGCCGTTTGCGCCATTCGCACCGTTTTCGCCCGTTACCTTGCCGAGATTTTTGACGTCGCCGTTTGAATAGGTCAAAACAAGCTCGCCGGAGGTATTGATTTCCGCCTTGGTTATGCCTAAGCCGTCGGCGCCCTTGATGTTACCGAGGTTAAGAACCGTGCCGTTTGTAAGCGTTACGGTCAATGCGCCGTCAGCCGACACATCGACATTTTGTATGCCCACGCCGTCTTTTCCGTTAAGTCCGCTGTCGCCTTTATCTCCCTTGTCGCCCTTTGAGCCTTTGATATTTCCGAGGTTTATAACATTGCCGTTTGAGAACGAAAGCACAAGCTCGTTATCGGCATTTATTGTAACATCTGTAATGCCTACACCGTCGGTGCCGTTTGTACCGTTGATACCGTCAGTACCGTTGATACCTGCGTCGCCCTTATCTCCCTTGTCGCCTTTTTCGCCTTGTACGCCTTGGTCACCCTTGTCGCCTTTTTCACCTTGAATGCCTTGGTCGCCCTTTTCGCCTTTTTCACCTTGAACGCCTTGGTCACCCTTGTCTCCTTTATCACCTTTTTCGCCTTGAATGCCTTGGTCGCCCTTGTCGCCTTTTTCGCCTTTTTCGCCTTGAACTCCCTGTGCGCCGTCATTACCTACCACTCTGCCGAGATTTACCGTGTTTCCGTCGCTGTATGTTATAACAAGCTCGCCGAGAGCATTTATTTCGCTGCTTGCAACGCCTACACCGTCAGCTCCGTTTGTACCGTTGATACCTGCGTCACCTTTGTCACCTTTTTCGCCCTGAATGCCTTGGTCGCCCTTGTCACCTTTTTCGCCTTTTTCGCCTTTTTCGCCCTGAATGCCTTGGTCGCCCTTTGCGCCCTTTATGTTTCCGAGATTAAGTGACGTTCCGTTCGTAAGGGTAATCAAAAGATTTCCGTCATTTGAAATTTCAATATTATTTATACCGGTGCCGTCTTTTCCGTCGGTTCCGTTGAGACCCGCGTCACCCTTTTCACCTTGAACGCCTCTTTCACCTTTTTCGCCTTTTTCACCCTGTACGCCTTGGTCGCCTTTGTCTCCCTTGTCACCTTTTGCACCGACAACGGGGCCGAGGTTTTCGGTAAGGTCGTTTGTATATGTGATTACAAGCTCACCTGCGCTGTTGATTTCGGACTTTTTAACTCCTATACCGTCCGAACCGTTAAGACCGTTTTCACCTTTTTCGCCCTTTTCGCCTTGAGCTCCCTGCAAGCCTTGCTCGCCTTTTTCGCCCTTGTCGCCTTTTGCGCCGACAACCGCTCCGACATTGGCACGCTGACCGTTAGAGAACGAAAGCACAAGCTCACCCAACGAATTGATTTCGGCGGAAGAAACGCTTATACCGTCTTTACCGTTTGTGCCGTTCACACCGTTTATACCGTCGGAACCTACTACTTTACCGAGGTTTGCCGTCGCTCCGTCCGAATATGAAATAATAAGCTCACCCGCCTCATTTATAACTGCTGCGGAAATGCTTATACCGTCCGTTCCGCTCGTACCGTCTCTGCCATCTTTTCCGTCAGCACCGTTTTTGCCGTCACGACCATCTTTGCCGACTACTCCGCCGAGGTTGGCAGTTTCGCCGTTTGTATAAGTCAACACCAGTTCGCCTTTTTCATTTATAATCGAAGAAGCAATACCGACTCCGTTGTTTACTGTTTCACCGACAACTTTGTCAAGATTTACGCTGTTGCCGTCGGAATAAGAAATGACAAGCTCGCCCTTATCATTGATTTTTGCCGATTTTATTCCTATGCCGTCCTTACCGTCTTTGCCGTCTTTTCCGCTTGCGCCGACCGCCTTACCGACATTGATTTTTGTTCCGTCGGAAAGCGTAATTACAAGGTCGCCTTTTTCCGAAAATGCTGCGGAGCTGATGTCGGATTTGTCTTTTTTCGACATTGCGGTAAGGGTTTTGCTCCAATCCTTTTCGCTGCCCGAATATCCGTTATCGACGGCAATCTGATATGCCGATTTACCCTGGAGAGAAACAAGCCAATCATCAAGACTTCCCGCATATCCCTGCTGCACCGCAAGCTCGTATGCGGACAAGCCGTTTTTAACGCTTGATGCCTGCACGCTTTTTCTGTTGTGCACAAAATTTGCGACTGCGAACGATATGCCGGTCATTATAGCTATCAGCAATACCGCCACAATCACTTTGATTGCCGCTTTACGTTTTGATGACGTTTTCTGTTTTTCCATTTATTTACAACTCCTTCTCAATAATAAAACACTTCATTTATGATAATACTCAATTATTGAGTATATGTCAATACTCAGCTTTTGAGTATGCTAACATTTTCACAAATTACAATGGAGGTTTTGTGGAAATGGATTACAGAACAAGGATGAGAAACATCAGGGAAGACAGAGATTTAACACAAAAGCAAGTAGGTGAAATCATCAACAAATCCCAACAGGGCTACAACCATATCGAAACCGGAAGAGCGGAATTGAAAATCGAGGATTTAATCAAGCTCTGTCAATTTTATAATGTTTCCGCCGATTATTTTATAGGTTTAACCGACCAAGAGTAAGTTCGGTTACTTCAACGCATAATTTAGCGGTGCTTTGCGATTTTTACACTACTTTGCGCGATGCGGTGCTCAAATTTATCATATCTGTATATTGATGTTAATTTTTTTGGTGCTATAATTGTGTTACGTCCTACAAGGCGACACAGCTAAAAAAACAATACCGAAATAAAAAAATACGTAAATGCAAAAAGGATAATTATGCCGAAAAAGACGAAGTTAAAAAACAGTAACAAAATGGATATGATAAACGGCCCTATATGGAACAAGCTTCCGCGATTTGCGCTGCCCGTGGCCGCAACAGCAATACTTGAGCAGCTTTTCAACGCCTCGGATATAGCCGTAGTCGGAAACTTCACGGGCGCAGCCAAAACGGCCTCGGTTGCCGCCGTCGGAGCGAATAGCCCGGTAATCGGGCTGATACTCAACCTGTTTATAGGTATAGCCCTCGGTACAAATGTAATAATAGCGAACGCAATAGGCAGGGACGACAGAGAAACCGTACAGCGTGCGGTTCACACCTCGGTGCTCACCGCAATAATCGGCGGTTTTCTTGTAATGATACCCGGTGAAATTTTTGCCGTGCAAATTTTATCGGTTATGAGCATTCCGGAGGATGTACTGCCGTATGCCGTTCTGTATCTTCGCATATATCTGCTCGGCTTGCCCGTAATACTGTTGTACAACTTCCTGTCGGCCGTTTTCAGAAGCGTGGGCGATACAAAAACGCCGCTTATAGTGCTTGCGCTCTCCGGATGCCTCAACGTGCTTTTGAATTTATTCTTTGTAATAGTTCTTAAAATGACCGTAAACGGAGTTGCTATTGCCACCGTTATATCCAACGCAATCAGCTCGATTGTGCTGTTTATTGTTTTAATGAAGTCCGACAAGTACATAAAGCTGTCGCTCAGGGAGTTGCGCATAGACAAAAGAGTACTCGGTCAGATTTTGGAAATCGGTCTGCCGGCAGGCTTACAGAGTGCTGTTTTTGCCATTTCAAACATAATAATTCAGGCGGCTATCAACAGCCTCGGAACAATAGTTATAGCGGCGTCGAGCGCGGCATTTAATATAGAGGTAATAGCTTACGATGTCTTTAACTCGTTCAGTCAGGCGTGCACGACCTTTGTAGGTCAAAACTACGGCGCCGGCAAGCTCGACCGCTGCAAGAAAACCCTGCTTCTGTCGATTGCGGAGGACACAATCGCAACAGCCGTCACAATAGGGCTTGTTCTTTTCTCGGGACGATTCCTGCTCTCGATATTCACAAGCGACCCACAGGTAATAGAGCTCGGCTACACCAGACTTTTACTGATTTTCTCGGCATACACGTTTTCAATGCTTTACGAAATTATGTCGGGGTATCTTCGCGGCTTCGGCATATCCTTGGTACCGGCTCTCCTCACAACAATAGGCGTTTGCGGCACAAGAGTATTTTGGATATACGTCGTTTTCCCGTCGTCGCCTACCTTCAAAACCATTATGTATGCGTACCCGATAAGCCTGTCGCTTACGGCGGTACTGATATTTATAGCTCTGCTCGCCTATCACCCGTCGCGCAGGTTTAAAGGCGCCGTATCCGCCGAATAATCCGGCCGCGTAAAATTATATCTTAATGTAAAAAAGGCACGTTAGTTAAAAAATAACTAACGTGCCTTTGCCGTGTCTGCAAAAGGAGCCAATGCTCATTCGGCTATAATGTTGTCATATATCAGAACATTTCTGTGAACATCCTTGACGGGCTTCAAAAGACAAATAGGCTCAAACTTAATCGGGTCTTTTTTAGAAAACGTGTTGTCGTGAATTTTCATATTCCTGCACGGTCCGCTCTCGTACCAATCCCTGCAATCGCACGAGATGTAAATATCGGGCATAACGACACTCCTGAACGTGTTACCGAAAATCTCCGACTCCTTATCGGTAGTACAGAGAATTCCTCGCGTCGGAATCGCATTAAAGGTACATCCGCTCACGGTAAGATTCGGATTATACGTGATGTTCTCAAAGACATACATTTCAGGCTTCATCGGCGGCAGCTTTTCTTTGAATTTCACAATGATCGTCTTTTTATCAATGTTGTCGTCCGTGCTGTCTACGGTATAAACGCCGTCAAGCTCCGACAAATCGGTTCTGCTGTATATTTTCACTTTATCGCCGGGGTAAAACGCCTTGTAACCTCCCTGCTGATGATGTACAAATTCAAGTTCGGCGGTTCGCTCGTTGCAAGCCTTTCTGAACCTTAAAAATGCGCCGTGCACATTGATTGCGTCATCGTGCGGGTGTTCAAAGTGAGAGTCGGTTATTTTTACATAGCCCTTGCAGCCGCATACGTGAATCAAATCGGCAAACGAAGAAACTCTGTAACCGCTCGCCGGCTTAAATGTCAGCTTATCAAAGCTCAGGTTTTCACACATCTGGGACAGCCACCCGAAGCCGTGCATATAGTTGACGGTTATCCTCTCGCAGAAGATATCGGAGCAGTTCTCGAAAAATAATCCGCAGTTGTCGCGCAGCTTATTACGAGACATCGCAACAACGTCTCCGACCTTGAATTTAGGCGACATAAAATATCTGCATTCGACGGTATGATCCCCCGTCTTTTTGATTTTTAAGGCGGTTTTCGTAGGTGAGCGCAACGTTCTGAAAACCTCGTCACCTCTGTGAATTACGTTGCAGTAGCACTCGCCGTTGGCTGTATAGGTGTAGTAATTCTCTCCGCTGAACGGACTTTTTTCAAAGAACGTAAGCTTATTATTTTTGACCTCAAAGTCGCTTCCCGTCGGGATTTTATATGTAATTTTATTGAGCGAACGCTCTACGACCTCCATTTCAAAATTCGTAGGGGAGGCATATCTTACGGTGAAATTTACAAACCTTACATTTTTACAGCCGCGCAGAGAAAACGCACACATATCGCCGTGAATCACAAGGGTTGAACCGCAGCCGTCCACGGTAATATTCTCCTTATTCTCGATAAGCACCGCAAAATACTTGTCGGGTGCCTTAAAGGAGTCCGTATTTGTCATATGGCAAACCTTGTGAATACAGCGGTCCTTGTAAAAATGATACTCATTTTTCGGGAAAATAAGAGTGTCGCCGCTCTGCAATTCATTTATCGCTTTGATAACGCCCTCGGCAGAATTTGAGGCGTCGCAAAAATCCGTGGCTTTGATATTCAATGTCATCCTCCGATTGTAAATTATAGCGCAAGATGTTTAGACGGTTTTTAACTATATGCTCGTTTTCGGCACATTCAGGTGTGCTCGCATCACCGTTTGAGTCGGATTTTCAAGATGTAATGCCCGCTTTTTTAAGCTCCCTCTTCAGTCTCTTGACTGCCGCTGCAAGTATGATTTCGGTGTTTGTTCCGGTTGAAATAAGGCAATACACCTCGTGATAAACCGCATAAAACGCGCACTTCAAATCACACTTTTCCGAAACGGGATATTTCCTTTTATATGCTTCGTAAAGCCCGAAGCACTCCCCGGTCAGGTTTCTCAGCTGGAACAAATCAAATTCTTTGTCAGCCCACTTGCACTCAAGGGGGTCGATTATCGCGGTGATATTAAGTCTTTTATCGGACATTACATTCATAACATTCAAATCGCCGTGGATAAGAGACGCCTCTTTTACGGGCTCACTAAAAATATAATCAAAATTTTTCCACGCTGTTTGCATAACATTAAGCGTGCTGTCCTTCAGCCGTTTTTTTCTGTTAAGCTCTGCGGCGGTCTGTAAAATATCCTGCGCAAACGGTCGGTAAAAATCAAGCCAATTATCGTACTCGGGAAAATCGAGACTGCCGAATTTGTTGCAGGTAACGCTGTGCCAATTTGCAAGACAATCCGCTATTGCATCTGCAAATTTCGCTTTTCTTTTTTTGCTTAAAAACAATTTTGAAAAGTCGGTGAAGCAGTCTGTTCCGTTCACAAATTCCTCAATTATAAAATCCATGGGGATTTCGTCGGTTGCGTCAAAGGTAAAATAGACCTCGGGAATATGAACCAGCGAGCTTTCGGCAAGCTTTTTCAGCGCGGCGCTCTCATTGTGCTGCATACCGGCGACGCGGCAGGCCTTTACCGTAAGAGTGTACGGCATCACGGGCAATTCGGCCTTGTAAACATATCCGAAGGAGCCGCCGCCTATGTATTTAATCTGCGTTGCTCGGCTCCCGTAATGTCTGAAAAGCACTTCCTTTGCAAATTCGCATGTCTGTTCTTTTGTGTATTTGCTGACTGTTTTTTGCTGCATAGGTACCTCCCCTTTTTCGCACAGTTTTTCAATTTTGTTAATACCCGTTTGTTTTCGACGTACCGATTTACACATTTATGTTTTAAAAATATTCTATCAAAAAGAACAGCAAATATCAATAAACATCTCTATACAAAAGAGCCGTCGGACACATAGCCCGACAGCTCTTAAGTCTTGTATGTATTATGGTGCTTTCGACGTCCGCAAGGCTCGCCGAGTTCCTTTTCAATTTGCTTTTTAAGCGCAGCCAGCCTGTTTCTGACCGTTGACGACGGCATATTTTTTATCTTGCCGATCTCTCTGCTCGACCAGCCGTAGCTTTTAAGAGTCACTATTTCTCGGTCGAGCTCGCTCATTTTCAAAAGTATCTGCTGAATTTCAACAGATGTGATATCATCAAACACCTCAAGACATTTAATGCTTTCAAGCTCATCAAGCGAGTCGGCAAAATTGTTTTTACGAAGTCTGTCGGCAAGCACATTCTTTGCGATTTTAAAAATCAAAGACTTTTCTTTTTTGATATAACCGAGCGTCGGCAGATAACCCCACAGCTTCATAAAGGTGATTTGAGCCAAATCCTCTGCCTCGTCGCTGTCAAATCGCCTTGAAAAATACGAAACTATGCTTTTATAATACTTTTCATAAATTTGGTTAAACAGTTCAATGTTATTCATTTTTTTCCGTGATTTTGTTGCCTACGGTTGAATTGACTTTAACATAGCCCAAAATACTTTTGCCGCATTTCACCTCGTTGCCTGCCGCAAATGTTATCTTTTTATCGGAGAGCATTTGCTCGGTCACGTCATCAACAATATCGACATTGTTGCCTGCGGCCACCAATGTATTGTAATCGAAGCTCCTCACCGTATCGCCGTCGATTTCGATGGTGTTAGGGTAAGGCTTTATTACGACGTTATCATCAACCTCAACACTTCTGCCGTTCATTCGCGTCATCTCATAGCGTGATTTTTTCCTTTTAAGCAGAAGCCCGTTCACGCATAAATCCGGAATCTTTTCAACGGTCTCAAGGATAATAATGCCGTTGACAATATAGAGGCAATCATCGGAAACATTTTTATCGTTTAATATTACCATTCCGTTTAAAACGCTGTATTTGCTGTAGCTGACCTCTATAATGCTTGCAACATTTCGGATTGTTATCTTGGCATAGGCATTTTTCCATTCATCGCTCGCATTTTTCGGAATAAGAAGCATCGCACAGCTCTCGATTTTCTTGATTTCCCTTAACGCCTCGGCAGTAAAATTTTGCAAATCAAGAAGTGCTATATTTTTTATGGTTTTTCTAAGCATAAACATTCCCCTTTAAAAGCTTTGAAACACACTTTGTCTATTAAGACGAATTCAAAATAAAAACTGTCCGTATTATTTCAATTTATTTTTACTTGCGATTACACACCCAAACGACATGCAAAGTAATGCTATTATCCGCACAACTCCGTCGGCGAACTGAATTAAAACAATTTTATCCATAATTCAAATTTCCTCTTAAAAGTTATTGAAGCGCGTTTCACTTATTAAGACGAAATTGAAGAGGAAACTGTCCGCATTATTTAAAAATTTATCGGCGTCCGCAAAATGAGGTATCGCAAAATAAACAATAAGGGCTCCGTTTTACGAAGCCCTTGAGCAAGTGTGTTCATATCAAGCGAAAAATCGAAGCCGTGTGATTTTACGTTCTTTTTTCCTCGGCGGACATATTTTTGCGACTGTTTGCACGCAAAATCACTTTATTTGAAATATACTTGATTACAATCGGAACCGCTACCGCCAAAATTACATAGAAAAGATAAATTCTGGAATCTCTCCACGGGTATGCGTACCACAATGTGCTCTTAAACGCGGCGACGTCAAATCCCGATATATCGACGAATTTTGACATTATATAAATCACAAGATTTACGGAAAACAAAATTATACCATGATGCATCATTATGGAAAATGTGTTATCCCCGATTTTTTTCACAATCGAGCTTTTGCAGAAGGCAGGCGCAAGAATTTCGCATATTGTCGCCGTCAATAATATTTCGAGAATTGTAAGCGCCGTCAAAATGAGCGGATTGCCGATAAATTCCGCAAAAACCGCGGTAACATCAAGGTTGCCTTTGCTCAACACCAGCAGCGCATAAACGCAGCAGGTTATAACTCCTATAAGTACCGCCTTGTGCTTGCCCAAAAGGCTTTCATATTTTTTATACACAAAGCCCATTTGAAAATACGGCAGCAAAAATCCCGCTCTTACCAAACACAGATATACTCCGCTGTTGTAACCATTTTGCGCGAAATATATGGAAATCACCGAAATTATAAATGTTATTGCCAGCAAAACTTCTTCATTCAATATATGAAGAAGCTTCATAAGTCTTCGCATAATATAAGTTATAACGGACACAATGAACAGCGACAGCAAAAACCATGCGGGTATGTTAAAGTGAAACTGGTGCCCGTCTACCCACGGCCTTACAAAGAGCGAATAAAGGCTGATGGGATCACCGTAATCTATAACGCCTATGCCCCTGAAAAACGTGTTCAGAAGTCCGTAGACAACATTCCAAATAAAATACGGGACAACAAGCCGCATTACCCTTGATTTAATAAAAGCGAAGAATTTTGCGTCGTCATATTCTTTTTTATAAAAATAACCCGATACAAACACAAAAATAGCCATGTCATAGAAATACGGAAGAATCCAATTCTCCATAGGGAAACCGATTCCGCCGCCTCTGCAATGCCCTGCGACAACGGCTATTATGGAATATGTTTTTATTAAATTCATTTTTGTGTTTGATTGACGAGAGCGGACTTTTTCTATCTTAGCCGCTTGATTCGCTATAAATTTATCAAACATAATACTCCCCATATTCCTCAAAATATTAAATATACATCGCCCGTCTTATAGGCGTCTGCTGTTCTCTCACAGCTGCACTCTGCAATTAGGCGGTTTCGAATATTATACTACGCCCTGCAGGAAATATCAACATCGGGATTATGAGGCGGCGTGTAACTTTCTCTCACGCTTTGCGGCGGCTCTGCTCTCGACAAGCCCGATGAAGAACACCCTATAAAATCCTTAAATATTACACGAAGTACAGTCTTTGGATTGCGGTATATTCCTTGTCTTTCAAGCCATATATGAACTCTGCGATAGCCGTATGTTCTGTGACTTTCTTCCTGACATTCTTTTATCTTTTCAGCTAACGGTAAATCTCTGTCCGGTGTATTCATTCGTTTTAAGAACGCATAACATCCGCTTCTCGATACTCCGAAGAAATTACACATTGAATTTATGCTGTATTTGTCCTTATGCTTAAAGATTACTTGATACTTTATCGACGGCTTCACTTCCTTTCTGTGAGGAGAGAAAATCCCGCATTAACTCGTTTTCCATTTTCAGTCGCTTTATCTTTGAATCTTTACGAACTATGATATATTTCATCTCGTTAATTTTCATATCTTCTGTGATTTCATAATCTTTTGGCGGTCTGCCTTTTGCTTTGAGCGCAACCCCTGCCTTTAGCTTTCGTTGCTTTTCGTTATATCGTGTAATGAAATTGTGTACTTGCTTTTCAGTGAATCCTAATTTTGCTCCTATTTCTCTCAAAGTCAATCCTTTTGTTTTTAATTCTAAAATTTCTTTTTCATACTTGCTTATGTGTTGATAACTTCTTGGCATAAAAATTCCCTCCTGATGTATATTCTACATTAAGAGGGCTCTTTTTTCTATTATCCATTTTTTATGGACTTGTTCAGATTTTCAAAATCCGATAGCTCTTTTTGTAAAATTTTCAATTTAATTTCTGCGTTTATTTTTTATAAGTTTTCTTATAATTGAGCGTATAATTGCTGACATATTTTTGCAACTGTTTACACGCAAAATCACTTTATTTGAAATATCCTTGATTACAATCGGAACCGCTACCGCCAAAATCACATAGAAAAGATAACTTCCGGAATCTCTCCACGGGTATGCGTACCACAAAGTGCTCTTTGAAAATCTTGAAGCCGCATAGCTGCCGTGGATTCAGACTTTTTCAATTTATTCCCACTCGCTGCCGAAAACTGTAACTTAAACAGTTTTGTATGGGTATTTTTACTCATATTATCGGGGGTGTTCAGATTATCCGTAAAATACGGACTACCAAGATTTTTGTTGTCAGCGACTATTACTATTATAACAAAAAGTTATCTGTTTTCAATAGTTTGAGAAAAGAGTTCCGCCTCAATCTGATTTGTTAACTCAGTAAGGTAAAAGTATAGCTTGTCTTTTGCATCCGAGTAATTCATATTAAATGCTTTGTTTGTCAAACCTTTCAATACATCGTCATCGATCAAATCACTTTCAGAAAGATATTGCCCCAAACCATAATGCGCAAGGCAATTCCTAAAGTTCCTATCTTTCATAGAATCATTGATGTAAAAGGTTGTTCCGTTTGTGGCATTTAGCTCTTTTATAAAATCACAAAGATAGTAATACTGAAGATATGCAAACTTGAATTTTTGCGGAATCTCCTCAACAAAGTATTGATCTATAAACTCAATAGCATAATTGACACTGCACAGAATTGAGAAGAGCACGAAGCCAAAATCCGTTTTGGTTTTTAGGGGACAATACTTGTAAAAATGATAATCCTCGTATTTTACCAAAATACTATCGTCATAGTTGTATGGCGGGAAGTCCTGGCAATCAAAAAGGCCTGCAAGTTTTCCCGACACCACGCTAATATCTCTAATCCAAGGACCGATTTCCTTGTCATTCAAAGTATCTACCGGAGTATACAATGCGCACAAAATTGTGTTTCCGCAGAAATGACCATTACACAGATCAGTACCCACATTGTAATAGCCAAATAACTTTTCACGAAGGCTACGGATCTTATAAAAGTGATCATCGCTTGCCTTAAACTTCATCATCAAAGCCGACAAGTAATTTGAATATGACATTTCATAGAGCTTATGACTTTGACGCAAGGCTGTGTAATATGTTTTCTCTGTGTCAGTAAACTGGGGCGCACCTAATCCAAGTTTTTGGCACCATTGTTCTGCTCCGTCTGTAAACAGACCAATATAAGGTTGACTCATCATAATATAGTTACTATTGATATTTTTTGCATTTCTTTGTATATCAGTCAAGGTATAAAGAAAACGCGCATCTGCTTGAATCAACTCATAGGCTGCTTTTTGAATGGCATTTAACACAGTATGTACCTCACTTCTTAAACACAAACAAATACTCGTGTGCAATCAGTAAAAAATTATATTTTACGCTATTTGTTTTCCAATATCCCGTTGCTTTACAGTTGTGTTGCTCTTTGATAATCAATTCTTTAAGGGTAAATCCGGCATCTTGAAAAATTTTCATAACATCAAAAGACATTGGTATCATACAGCCTTTTTGTCTTGTATCGCCCATAAGTACAGCACAAAATTTATCTTTTTTTAAAACACGGTAGCTCTCTGCAGCTACCCTTTTCATTTCTTCAAGAAAATCTTTCACTTTGAGTTGCGACAAATCTCCGTCAATGCCATCGCTATATTTAATTATGTCGGCATAGGGCGGATGTGTGCAAATCAGGTCAATGCTTTCATCCGAAAGAAAATCTAAATTTCTTGCATCGCCCTTACGGATATAAACTTTTCCGTTTGCACCTTCGTGTTCAAAATTCACTTTTTCTTTACATCTGTCAAGTGCAACATCATTGACGTCAACGCCGATAATATCACGGTTCAAAAGCTTTGCTTCAACGAGGGTTGTCCCGCCTCCGGCAAATTGGTCAAGAACGACATCGCCCTCTTTTGAATATCTTAATATAATATTTCGTGGAATATAGGGCGACCAATTTCCACGCCATTTTGCATCGTGAGTTGCCCAATCGCCACGCTTTGGGAAAGACCAATGTGTAGTCATTTCCAGCTCAAAATCATCAGGTTCCCATTTTGTAATTTTCTTTGCCATTATTTAAAAACCTCTGTAATTATGCCATTTTCCATATCGTTGATATTGTAAACGTGTTCCATAACATCAAAGGTTTCTTCAAGATTATGGCGAGCACTTGTCCAACCTTTTCCGTCGGTAAACCATACAAAAGTAAAACCGTCAATTGTATCGGTTTCGAGAGCAAGTGTTTTGTAACTGCGTGCTGTTTCGTTTAATTTGCTTCCGCCGCTGCCGTAAAAATTAGTTTCGATACCATAAATCATATTAGGAGTCTTAACAACAAAATCAAAACGCTTTTCTGTTTTTCCTTGATTAGATATGGCTGAAAGGTCAACGCTCCATTTATCGGTAATCTGATGAATATACATTTCTTTGAAATATGACTCATCTTTGACAAAACCTGCTTTTTGGATAAAACTTTCAACTAAGTTTTCCATTAAATGGCCACCACGATTTTTACGACCGTTGAGTCAAGACCTGTTTCAACACCCGTTGCATAATCCACAAGATTGTTGACTATATGATTTTCTATTAGATCAAAAAGTCCGGTTTTACGCATAAATACCTTATATTGCTTGACCGAAAGATTAGGATTCTTAAAATTATATGTATAGTCTCCGTCACCGTCAATCGCATATATTTCATTTGACCTAACCGCCAAAAGCAAAGGTATGCATTTCAAAGTTTCCGGATATTTGTTTATCAGGTTTTCAAAATCTGTTTCTATGTTATTAGAGCCGATAAGTGAGTTCAAAATATTAAGTTCAACTTTAATATTATCGACATTCCTATGGACCTTATCAAAATCTATATAATAACCATAGTCTGCAATACTATCACGAAAGCCTAATAACCATTCGCTAAAATCTCGCATTTTACACACTCCAATGTAATTAAAAATTATAAACTTCTTTTTCTGCCTTCGTCATATCCTTCGTCGTATGCACCTTTGGCATCCTTATGGCGTACAGTCCCCGCCTGACTATACGGTAAATGCGAAAGATCTGTTTTTCTGGCATTTCCAGCCATACCATCTCGTAATCCTTCCTCATACGCACATCCGGCACAAATATGGCGATCACCGTGCTGATTATCTTGTGCCTCAGGAAGTGAATTATATTCATTTAAATAACGATGGCCTTTTTTGCAAATCATAAATTTTTTCTCCTTTATCTTAGAAATTACTAATAAGCAATTCTTTAATTTTTCCTCTTGCTTCACTATTACAGTTAATCATTCGAGTTGCTTCAACTCGCTTAATTCTATGTGCTGAATAAATGTTATCAAAGAAATCATCGTCTGTATTTGAGTTCTTTGGATCGGAATTACTAATTACAATTTTTGCACCCTTTTTATCCATTTCATCAACAAATTGTGCAAGCTCAATCTGTGCGTCATCATTAAACAAATTCTCTGTATATGCGGTAAAACTCGCTGTATCTGTAATAGGTCTGTATGGCGGATCAAAATAAACAAAAGTATTTTCGTCAATAAAGTCTGCTGACTTTCTGTAATCTCCACATACAATGGTAACTCTCTGCAACTTATTCGATACTGCTCTGAGATTTTTTTCATCACAAATCATCGGATTTTTGTATGCTCCCATAGGAACGTTGAATAACCCCTTTTTATTTACTCGGAACAGACCGTTGAAGCAAGTCTTGTTAAGGAAAATCATCAGTGCCGCTTTTTCGATATTGATATTTTCATTGCCATTTACTTTCAAGTCGTTAAAACGCTCACGTTTTTGCATATAATATGCCTTGCGATTGTCTGTATCTAACGAAATAAAGTCGTTCTGCATAGCGTGAAGCATTTTAATCAAATCATCTACATCATCACGAATAATTCGGTAAGTATTGATAAGTTCTGCATTGATATCACTGATATAAACCTCTTTCAAATTATATCTGCTGAGAATATCAAACAAAACTGCGCCACCGCCAACAAATGGCTCAGCATACTTGGTTATTTTGCCGTTTTCAAAAGGATAATATTGTTCAATTTCTTTAATAAGCTGACCCTTACCGCCTGCCCATTTCAAAAAAGGTTTAACTGCTTTTTCTTCGGTTCGATTATATCGTGTGCTCCTTGCATCTGTGGGCTTTTCGGCGGAAGAAGGAATAATCCACATATTACCGACCATAGTCGCATCTTTAATTCTTTGTTCAGAGCACAAAACTGCCACTCTTCTTTGTGAAATACCCCATTTATCGGCGGCTTCTCTTGCAGACATATATTCCATAAAAACCTCCCATGTATTTCGCGCTTTTACTTGTATAATATTATATTCTATAGCTCGAATAATAGCAATACCATTTCAAAGCAAAACATCTGTTAAATACAAAAAAGGCTTCTGCCCAAAACAGGGCAAAAACCTTAAAAATTATGCGATTTTGGAGGTTAGTTGCAAGCCAAGGGGGACTATTTCATCTGCCCGAAAACACGTTTTTGAAAAAAAGTGTTGCAAAAGTGTTGCAAAAACGGTTGTTCAAAAAGTGTCAAGTCCCGAAACCCGCATAAATACTGGGTTTTTCGGCACATCTAAACCAAGGGGAACTACTCCCACTCCTAAGTGTAAAACAAACTTTAACTGTTTTTGTTTAAGAGCTTTGACTTGATTTGCTTTAATTTGGTACAGATTATCTCAATTCTATGAGGTATATTGACTTTTGCTATCAAATAGCTATCACTTGAATGCTATCATTTTTGTATTAATTTAAATCAAATGCACCATAATTATCAGTTTTATTTAACAAATCACACTTGCACATATAAATATATTAATTTGTATTGCATTTGTCATCTGTTTTTTCTTTACCAAAATCAGGGTGTTCTCCGCCGCCAAGCCATTCTCCTGTTGCAAGCCACAGCTCATAAAAATACAACCATTCAACTGTCCACGGTATAATTGTATCAGCAAGTAATTTATATACATTAAATTCAGAATATCTATACAAGCAGATACGAACCATTTTAGCATCAACATTAATATCAAATTTATGAGGAAAATTTTCAGCGTCTAATTTTTCCAATTCGTCTCCGTACACCCAAACCTTAGGACTCTCCCATAACTTATACAGCATTAATATGTTGTATTCTTTGGAAAATGCAGTTGGTTTTATTTGTCCAGACCAAAAAAGTTGTTTTTTCTTTTTATCTATATAGCATTTTGCATCTTTATATACTGAGCACAAGGCAACTTTTTGCTGTAATAAAGAAAAAGGAGACTTTTTAAAATATTTATTTGCCAAAAAATGTGTGTCCCCCTACTTTTTTCGCTGTGTTTGTAGACGAGGTTTGTAATCCGCCTTTTAATCCTGATACATATAATGATTTATTTTCTCTGGCAGTTTTTATTGCTTCACCTTCATCTTTTATTGAACGCTGAACTATATTTTTACCAAAACAAGTTTCAAGATTTCCTGTTAGGATGTGCACCCCTTGTGCATTGAGTGGTTCTGTAATTATTTCATTCTTAGCACATTGCAACCAACAGAAAAACTCATTAGCTTTAGCAGGTTCCATATTCCATTTATCCGCAAAATTTTCTTCCTGCATTACAGGATTTAAGATTTTATATGTATCACCGTCTTTTTCAATATAATTTTCCATTTTTGAAACTATGCTGTTTAATGCATCGTAAAGATTTGATTCATTATTATATGCAAGTGCTGCAAGCGTTGTAATTATTATTGATATAGGGGCATTCTTTTTTCTTGCTTCGGGTAGTTTATCATACATAATATCCCTATGCCTTTTTAACAATTGAACAGCTTGCTGCAAAGGTGTTTTAATTTTATACGACGGAACCTTATCAATTTCCACATTGTTTTTTGCTGCAAACGCTTTTCGTATTTCGATGGTCTGAGCTTCCATCCTTTTTTCAAACCACTCGTGATATTTATATGGATTGCTATATTTAGCAATATAAGAACCATTGTCAAGTTTGTGCGTCAGTTTGATTTCTGTAAAATATGGCTCGCTATAAAAGCTATCATTAGGAACACAGGGCAATATGTCCATATGGAATTCATCATAACATAATGTCCAACAACGCTTTCCTTCCTTTTGAAGCATCTTATCATAAGTTTTGTGCTCTTTTAAGCGATTACCAACAATATTCTTTATTTCAGCTTCTGATTTATATTTTGCATTTTTTAAAAGGCAAACTAAATCTATATCATATTCATCAGCATCAGATACTGGACGAATAACTGTACCCAAGTAAAACGAACCCTGAGGCATAATTTTAACTTCAGAATCATCATCGCAATCGCCTAACCATTGGCCTACTGCACGATAGCTTGTTTCTGCTTTTTCTCTCATTGTTTCAGATATATCTAGATTCGAAGCAATTCGTAATAGATAATTATTCAACATTTTTTCTTTTTCAGTCATAATTTAACCTCCTAAAATAAGTGTTTCAAAAAAACCGTCACATTCATCGTAAATGTTTATTTTCGGATAAGTATTAGCCATATATCTTCGCCCAATTTCAAAAGCGGCCGATACGGGTACCGCAGGAAATAGGTGCACTCCAACATTTCTTCCGTAAAGATTTAAAATCTCTTCACAAACACTCTGATATGTATGCCAAAAAGCGCTTAAATCAGAAATGCTTTTGATACAGTCAACTTCTAATTTTGATGCCGTTATTTTATATATTGATCTATATTTATCTATTTGAGGAATTCTATCATCTGAAATCTCATTAGTAAGAGATATAACAAGGGCAACGCTATCACTTTCCTGATTATATTCTTTACTTTCTATTGTAAATGTATTTGTTAATTCAACAGACTGCCACTCCCAAGTGTCTGGAACTCGTGTTTTTTGATAAATATCACAAGGCAATTTATCGCCAATTAATTCTCCGAGTTTAATAATTAACGGTATTGGAGCAATTGGGAATATTGAGAAATTTGACCTATGTAATTGAATATAAGGGTTATATAATGCGTTTTGAAATTGATATTCGAGCTGATTGATACAGTCATCCCAGTACTCTTTTGATTTATATTTATAAGAAGATTTTATAGGCATTTGAATTCCATACGGAGATGCAGGATGTTTGTTCGGCAAAACTGCTTTTGCCGCTAAGTTATAATCGATATTAGCTGTTTGAGTTCCTTTTATTGGTGAAACAAATCTTACAATTTCAGTTTTTGGAACAGTAAATAAAGAACAAATTCTGTCCAATTTTTCTTCGTGTGCTACTTTCATTGCCTTCAATCTCTCAACAGGATATTCATCAACATTAGTGTCAATTAGTTTGTGATGATCAGCACACATTAGCATAAGATTTTCAAGTTTGTCAGACAACTGCGGAGACAAAATTTTATCTCCACGAGGCCCATTTGCGCTTGAAGCAACAATGTGTGCTACATATGCGTTGTTAAAATTTGACAATGTCACGCCATCATAAAAGAGGCGCTTATTGCAGCCTTCAAACTCACACATACCCGCTGCTTTTCCGCATAAAATTCTAACTGTATTATCCGATGGGGCTTTGTTTCTTCCCATTTTATCACCATCCTTTCACTTTGTGATTATGTGTAGAAACTTATTGTATGTAGACTTTTTGTATTCAATTTTATTATACTATAAAATATGGAGGATTGCAACTATGGATATTATAAAAGTATTTGGTGATAACCTAAAAAAATATCGTACAGCTATGGGAATATCTCAAGAAGCATTCGCCGAAAAGTGCGGTATGCACCGTACCTATATAAGTGCAATCGAGTGTTATCGTCGTAGTATCTCACTTGAAAATATTCAGCGTATAGCAGATGCGCTGGAGATAGAAACATATAAATTATTTTTAGAGGATTAAAGTGTATGAGAGAACAAATTAAACAGATTATTATCGAGGAATTTTCAAGAGTAGTGAACCTCATTGAAAATGATTTTAAATCTAATTATGATAGAAAAGTAAATAATTTTTTATTAAGTCAAATGGATGAACGCATTACGGCAAGTATGGTTTTTGTAAGCAGTTTTGAATCTAAAAGCGGGTTTGCCATAGAATCTTGCGCTAAGCGTATTGCGAAACTTCGTTTCGGAGAGGAAAATGTACCTTCTATTGTCAATCCGAGAAACCTCAGTCACCATATCCCTGCTCCAAAAAACAACGAACAAATAGTTGTAACTAACATCGACACTAATAACGGTAGTTTACGTGGTGAAATAGCTGCATTCCGTGCAACAAATGTGGCTTCGGGAAGAGGACGTTCAAGAGTTGAAAGTGGTGTTACTCAGGAAAGCATAAAGAAAGAATTATTACCTTTAGTAGATAAATACGCTACACAAAATTCCATTTTTACCAAACCTGTTGACCTTGCCTTTTTCGATGGTCAAGACTGGAATATTCTTGAGCTAAAAGCCGGAGGAGATTTAGATAGTTCTAATGCCCCATCAAATGTTGAGAAGCTTTTAACTATATATGTTGATATGGGAATCGAAAATTGCAAAGCGTACTTTGGCACATTATACAACAAGGATGGCGAGGGAAAAACTTGGACCGGTGCTGTAAAGAAGCACATGGCATATCCTGAAATGTTCCTTATTGGTAAAGATTTTTGGGAGAAGATTCTTCCAAACGGAATTACTTTTAAAGATTTCGAGGATATTTATAAATCTGCACTTGAAGAAATCGACTTAAACAAACATATAAATGAAATGATTGAGGATTGCATTGGAAACTAATACATATAAAATTGAAAAAATCAAATCAAAAAAGTATACACTTATACAGGGCAATTGTTTAGATTACCTAGATAAAATCCCTGACAACAGCATAGATTTAATACTTACCGATCCGCCATATAACATTGCTCAATATTCAACTGGAAATATTAATCTTCCAGGGCGTAGTGCATTAAACAATGATTTAGGCGAATGGGATTTAACTACTATTGAACCTTCAGATTTCATTAAGGATTTCAAAAGGATATTAAAACCAGATGGAAACATCTTTATTTTCACTAGTTACAACCTGATAGGGAAATGGCACGAAGTATTCGATAACGAATTTGATACTTTTCAATTTTTTATTTGGCATAAAACTAATCCAGCACCTAAAATTTATAAAAACGGTTTTCTAAATAGTTGCGAAATGATTATATGTATGTGGAATAAAGGACATAAATGGAATTTTGGAAAGCAGAATGAAATGCATAATTTTTTTGAAAGCCCTATATGTATGCGGCCTGAAAGATTATCAAACCCCAAACATCCGGCACAAAAACCAGTAAAGTTACTGGAACACATACTAAAAATTGCCTCAAATGAAGATGACGTAATTTTTGACCCTTTTATGGGTGTTGGTTCCACCGGAGTTGCAGCATTAAAAAACAACAGAAAGTTTATTGGTTGCGAAATAGAAAAAGAATATTTTGATGCAGCCTTAGGAAGGATCGATAAAGAAAATGTCACGAATAACAGAAAATGATATCCTAATACCAGCGTTATATATAGTTTATAAGAACAAGTCTGCTACTACAACTATAATAAAGGAACAACTTGTTGAAATGTTTAGACCTACAGGAGAAGATGCTGAAATTCTTCAGGGTAGAAATGACACTAAATTTACGCAAATTGTGAGAAATCTTACCGGTTCGCATTATAATAGTAACCGATTCGGAGAATTAACAACTAAAGATGCAAACAAATTCTCGTTAACACCAGAAGGAAAAGTATTCATTGAAGAAAACATCAGTCAGTGTGAATATATTTCAAACAACTTCTTTACATACAATGAGAATATAGATATTGCGACAAAAATTCACAAATCATCTAAAACAAAACATAATTTAATAATTTATAAAGAAGATGATATTATTAATGAGGGAAAAGCAGGACATATAAGCACCAAAACAAAATCGCGATCAGACAAATTACGAAAAGCAGCAATAGACTTTTATAAAACTTCAGCAGGACATTTAAAATGTTGTGTGTGCGGATTTGATTTTGAAGAAACATACGGTAACTTAGGAAAAGACTATATTCAAATTCACCATGAACACCCAGTTTGTCAATATGATGACGATGGCGTTGAATCTTTCATAAAAGATGCTATAAAAAATGTAAAACCATTATGTGCAAATTGTCATTGCATGGTTCATAGAAACAAGAAAAACGCTATTTCTGTTAATGAATTAAAAAAGCTTATAAAATAAACAGGTCTCCCAGTATCAAACTGGGAGATTTGTTATTATAAGATGCTCAACATCTCTATTATTTCTACTTCTGACATTATAAGTATACTGCTTATCAAAACTCAAAATATTAAAATCCTTATCATACAGGCTACTAATAAAATCTGTATTTTTGATAACCAAAATGAATTTTGCTAATGTCTTTTTCAAGGAATACGCTAGTCTTTCTTGATCATTTTTAGTAAAATCTTTTCCTTCGTAGTCTGAAAAATCAGTATCATAGGGTGGGTCTAAAAATATAAAATCATCTTTAGTAAGTCCAATATTATCAAAAAAGTCTTCAAAATCCGAACAATAAATATCGGTATTAGCGAACAATGTATCAATTTCTCTATTAAACATATTATCGATTTTTGACATCATATTTTTTCTGTTATATGACATTCCGCCATACGGTATATTGAATTCGCCCTTAGCATTATATCTAAACATTGAGCCATAACAATACTCTCTAATAAAATAAAAGTTAGCAGCTTGATATTGTGCAGACTGGTCTTTTAGCCTTCCTAAATTAATATCATTGAAAATCTTACGGAAATACATATAGTAGCCACTGGTAAAACCGGTAATAAGATTTTCTTTAAGGTCCTCTTCTGAAAAAGGCTTTTTATTATAATTTGTAACTGTTCGTGTAAACTTGTCAGTCGTATTTTTTAACAAAAATTCATCAAAGCCATTTTTATCCAGTAATAGTTTTTCGCTGAATCCAGAATTTATATCGTCCGATAAACTGAAAATAAATTTCTTTAACAACAAATGAAGTTCCTCAGCAGATATTACATCATTCTTGAACTTCAAAAACAAATCCATTAAATCTCTATCTTTGTTGCTACAAACTCTTACCAAATTGTCAAAGCTATTATTATAACAAACAAGCAAATCATATAGCTGCTTATCCTGTTTCTTTATTAATTGATAATATTGAATCAATGATTCTGATATGTCGTTAATTGCTGCATTTTGGGGAGCTAAATTGAAAAATAATGCACCACCTCCAAAAAAAGGTTCAACATATCTTTTATGTTCCGGAATCAAAGGCTTAATTTTTTCTATTTCTCTAGATTTACCCCCTGGCCACTTAATTAAAGGATTCATATGGATACCTCACTATTATCTTTAACTTCAACTATATCTTCAATATTGCAATTTAAGGCAATACATATTCGGTCTAACACTTCAACTGTAACATTTTCATTCTTTCCAAGTTTAGCGATAAGAGAATTGCTTATTCCAGCAGCCGCTCCTAATTCTTTCTTTTTCATATTTTTATCTATTAACAACTTCCATAGTTTGTTGTAACTAACAGCCATATTTGCACCTCGATAGCATAATGATAATACAATATTATATTACCACATATAAATGAACATCGCAACAATAAATTACACGATAATGGAATTTAT
>UMDN01037101.1_pt1 | contig 26253 bp, 20 predicted proteins | sample 1964491 | NCBI WGS metagenome assembly UMDN01 (sample SAMEA4835994, study PRJEB28245) | human gut metagenome | biome: gut microbiome; material: fecal sample | place: Denmark | collected 2008 | reverse complement strand
CCATATTTTCCGAGAAGGGTGGAAAGGTTCTCCATGGCAGGAGTCTCGATCTGGACATATCCATAAGTCCTGTAAACAGAACGGATAGTATCGAATATGTAATTCCTCGCGGCCATTTCTTCCTGACCGAAATCTCTTGTCCCCTTAGGTATAGACGGTTTCTGTGCCATAGCAATCTAAAATTAAGTCAGCAAAATTAACAAATATGTAATGATTAAAAAAATGCACGTCTATATATTTTTTGTACATTTGCGTAATGTGGAATCCAGACGCGGCATTAGGATTTGCCAATAGGGATTACTACAGATTAGCAAAACTGATTATTCTAAATTTTTGATAAATATGAAAGATTTTGTCAAAATGACATTGGCCGTAATATGCGGCCTGTTTATAATGGGAGTGGTGGGATTTATCCTGTTCTTCGGCTTCGTGGGCGCACTTGCGTCATTGGGGAACGAGACTCCTGTAATTCCGCGCTCCGGGGTACTGGACATGAACTTGAGTAAAATCATTCTTGCCGAGCAGGGGCAGGAAATCAATCCGGTTGCCATAATGCAGGGCGATGAAACCAAGACAATAGGACTGTGGGATGCGGTGCAGTCGATAAAGGCCGCAGCGGCTGATCCTGCCATACAATACATATTCCTGCGTCCGGAAGGATTGCAGTCAGGCATTGCCCAGATGGAAGAACTCCGCAGGGCTCTTGCTGATTTCAGGGCAAGCGGCAAGGCCGTGGTTTCATATATCGAAAACCCGACCACAGGCGCCTACTATCTGGCGTCCGTTGCGGACAAGGTCTATATGGGCAATTACTGCGGCGGCACCAGCATGGTGACAGGTGTCGGTACCCAGCTCATTTTCCTGAAGGACCTGCTTGACAAGCTTGGGGTCAATGTCCAGCTGATCCGGCACGGCAAATTCAAGTCTGCCGGCGAGATGTACATCAAGAGCAGTCCGAGTGAGGAGAACATGCTCCAGAACCAGGAAATGATAAATTCCATCTGGGACAATCTTTCTGCGGAAATCTGCAGCAGCCGTGACATCACTGAAGAAAAGTTGAATTCTCTCGTTGACAACCTGACATTGACGACACCGGAAGACTTCAGAAGCAACGGCCTTGTAGATGAGCTGCTTACAAAAGAAGAGCTCAGGGGCAAGCTTACCGATCTGGCTGTAGAATCCAGTTTTTCGGACTTGAAGATGATTCCGTTCAGCGACTACGTTATGGTCAATGCCTCAGTTCAGAAAGTGGCCAAGACTAAGGTGGCGATAATCTTTGCTGACGGCAATATTGTGGATGGCGATGCCAAGGAGCAGGTGGCAGGTGACCGTTTCGCCTCCATAATCTCAAAGGTCAGGGAAGACGCTTCTGTCAAGGCCGTAGTGCTCAGGGTTTCATCTCCGGGCGGAAGCGTTCTTGCATCAGAGAAAATCAAACAGGAGATCGACCTGCTCAGGAAAGAGAAACCGGTAATCGCTTCTTACGGCAACTACGCCGCTTCCGGAGGTTACTGGATTTCAAACAGTTGCGATAAAATCTTCAGCGACCCGTCCACATTGACAGGCTCTATCGGCGTATTCAGCATGATTCCTGATTTCAGCAAGACCGCCAAGGATATTTTCCATGTCAATGTAACTTCTGTCGGCTCGAACAGGCACAGTGACATGTATTCGCTCACAAGGCCGCTGAATGCTCAGGAGACCGCCTATATGCAGAAGTCTGTCAATGACATATACGACGCCTTCCTTAAAAATGTGGCAGAGGGCAGAGATATGACTACAGACGCAGTGGACAATATCGCTCAGGGACGTGTATGGACCGGTTCCGACGCCCTCAAGATAGGTCTGGTAGATGAAATCGGCACATTGACAGATGCGTTCCGATATGCGCTCACGGCAGCGGGCATCGACGAGAGTGAAAGCTACAGCGTGGACTGCCTGCCGAAGCCTCAGACATTGATGGAAATGCTGCTCGAATCATTCGGCGGCACCACTTCCGCATTCGCAGGAACTCCGTTCAGTTCGATTGAAAAGGCTTTCAAAGGCTGGAACTGGGAAACATCCGAGAGGACGTTCGCCAGAATGCCTTATATCTACGAAATCCAGTTGTAGCCAGGTCGCGATGCCCAGTTACGGCTGGGCTTCAATGTGAGCGTGAGGATACCGGCGATGCGCGTGCAGCGGGCTTAATGGGGAGGCAGGTGGGAGTGGCAGATGCGAGCGTGGAGTGGCTGGCGGGAACGTGGAGTGACAGGCAAGAGTGTGAAAATGATGGAGAAGAGGTGAGCGCGATACAGGATGCGCAGCGCGTAAAGCGTTGATACTCAACAAAATAGCCACTTTCAGAGTTGCAAAAACACCAACTCTGAAAGTGGCTTAGCTATTGATAATCAGAGGATTACGCGTTGCGCCATCTGTAACCGTTCTCCACCATATTTCACGTAACCGTTCTCCGGAGCATTCCACGTCAAAGTTATCCACCATATTTCACACCACCGTTCCCCGCCACATTCCACATCAAACGTTCTGCGAAGCAGGAGGGCCTGGTCCTCACGAGGGCTTCTTGCTGCTGCACGTGCCTTTTAGAGGCGCTCTTTCGGACTGGCCTCTTTGCTTTGTCTAGGGATTGTCCTAAACACTGGCGTGACGTCGCTGTGAATTTTTCGAACAACCTGCAGGTTGACATTTTGTGGATGTTGCTGATTGTCAATTGATTGCAGAAGTTTGTGAAAGCCAGGTTACCCATTTTTTCATGCAACCCGGCTTTGATTCTAATTGCTAATGCGCTATGTGTCAATGTTTTATACTATTCGTGCAAATGCAGGTTGTTCTACTTTTGTCCTAACTACTTGTTGTTAAATTTCGGTAAACTTTTTTCAGGACGATACATTAGGCGCAGCGCGTAAAGCGTTGATACTCAGCGAAATAGCCACTTTCAGAGTTACAAAAACATCAACCCTGAAAGTGGATTAACTATTGATAATCAGAGGATTACGCGTTGCGCCCTAACATCACCGTTCTCCACCATATTTCACGTAACCGTTCTCTGGAGCATTCCGCATCACCGTTATCCACCATATTCCACATCACCGTTCCCCACCACATTCCACATCAAAGTCATCCAACACATTCCACGTCAAAGTTCTCCGCCACATTCCACATAACCGTTCTCTGGATCATTCCACATCAAACGTTATCCGCCAAATTCCACATCACAGTTCTCCACCACATTCCACATCAAACGTTCTCCGCAGCGCGAAGATATAGTTTCAGTATAGAAGCAGTGGCCGGAGTAACCATGACAGACTCATCGACGCGGAAAAAGAACCTACCGGAAACGTAGCCGCAGACGCCGGCCACCCGCACGCCGCGAACCGCATCAGTGCCAATGTTATCCGTCCCTCTCTTCGAAGCTTCACTATCCGGAACATCACTGGACGAGCCTCCACGCCCCTCCCCCTCGCCTGCCGAACCGGGCAGGACAATGACCAGAGCACGGGACTTTTCTTCAATGCTCAACCTCAGACCTGTAAAGATATCGCTGAGCTTTTTCTTGCCATTGAGCCCGACAGGACGCATCCAGTCCCCATTTTGCCAACCGCGCAACAGGAACGGTAATGTCAATGCTTCTGACGAAAATGCCGCAATCCCCTCTCGGGCCAATGACTTGGCATCCGCTACCGGGTCCGCGCCTGCTTCGGAAACAGAGACATTGACACGAAAATCATCGAAAACATATTCGCCGGTCGTGCGGACCACCGAGCAGGCCTCATTCTCGTTTATCACTGTTCCGCCAGTCATCAATGTACCGCGTAACCTGCGTGCCGAGCCTCGTCCGGCCAATCCGCTGTATGACAAGCCGGACCCAACAAAAGAGGACGTGATTGACGCCGAGTCTCGACCGGCCAATCCGAAGCACTCCCCCAAGACGTGATTCTCTGACACAACCGGCGAAGATTCTCTGCCCTGCTTATCAACTTGAGCACCACCCGGAGTACCGTCCTGATTATCAACTTGAGCACCGCCCGGAGCACCTCCCCGATTATCAACTTGAGCACCGTTCTGCGTACCTCCCCACTTACCAACCGTCTCACTGCCCCACTTACCGACCTGCACACCGACAGGCGTACCAACCGTCACACCACCACGCGTACCACCACGCAGACCACCCTGCAGATTAGTCCTATCCCCGTGAACATCAGCACGTTCACTTACGACAGGACTGTCCGGCGCTACCCGAGCGGACTTTCTGACAATCAGGCACTCTCCTGCCGTAATAAGTTCGTAGCCCGGCGCCTCGAAGACCTTACCGGAAAACGTCTTGCCGCTTTCAAGCAGACGCACCACCGGTTCGAGGAGCCTGTCCCTGAAGCCATACGCGTCCAACAGCCTGTACAGCATATATTTATAATGCTTCAGACCACAAAGTCTTACTGCATTGACACGAAGCAGTTCATCCTTTCCGGCAGGCTCGCAGACACTCTCACGCACAGAAATGAAATAATCATCCGCAATCTCCTGCACCTCGGAAAACGCATTCATCTCCCGGGCAAAAGTCGTAAGGAACGACGGATTCAGACTCTCAAAAACAGGGAAGACAAGATGCCTTATACGGTTCCTCTTATAGACAGTTTCAGCATTGGTCCTGTCATCATGATACTCCAGAGAGTTGGCAGCCACATATTCCTCAATCTGTTTACGACTGAAAGACAACATCGGCCTCAACAGACGCACACCTGACAATTCATCCCTGGTCACAGGAACAGCAGACTCGGCCTGCATACCAGTCACGCCGCACAGCCCTGTCCCACGCAAAAGATTCAGAATCAATGTCTCAGCATTGTCATTTGCATTGTGCGCGACAGCCACTCCATAGTATCCATTATCCCGGCACAACGACGCGAACCAGTCATATCTGAGTTCTCTCGCAGCCATTTCAATACTGACACTATGGGACGAAGCGTACTGTTCCGTATCGAAATCCGCCTTATGGTAACGCACACCGTTCCGCCCACACCAGGCAGCCACAAGCGCCTCGTCCGAATCACTGTCCTCACCACGGAGATGAAAATTGCAGTGCGCCACAGCAAACCTCCGTCCTGCGGAACTGTTCAGGAACAATGAAGCAAGGCAGATGGAGTCAATGCCCCCGCTTACTGCAAGAAGGGCTGTTTCCTTTTCCGGAACCAGCCCCACTATCGTTCTGTCAAATGATTTCTGAATCATCATATTGCCTGTTACCTCGGTCTTGAAGCGATCGTATATGAGAAGCCGAATGCCAATGACTCCTTGAACTGTATCGCCTTACGTCCTTCAGGATATTTCTTCAATGTCTTCTCAGTCTTCACCAGCACCTTGTCGTCATAGATGAGGTTTGTGGTCACTGTCAATGAAAAATACTTGGCAATTTGCCAGTCAAACCTGTTATCCCAGTTCACACGGATATTCTGCGGCTTGTCGAGATAGTCAGAGAACAGCACCAACTGTGAAGTATATTTGAAATTGTCATTGATCTGAAGCTTTCCATCGATCTTTATCTGCGCACCGAACTCGAACCTTGCCGAACGATAAGCGTCACCGGAAGTCTTGGCAGCGACAAAGGCCTCGTAACGTGCTTTCTCATCCCCTACCAGAGCAGCTGCATCAGCACTGGAAAGAGCATCCAGACTCTCGTATTTCTTCTTGAGTTCCATACTGTAGGACTTCCTCAGGCTCTCATCCGTAACGACCACGAAACCTCCGGTAAGAGGAGCGACGTTGACAGTAAGCCATTTGGTAGGAACCCAGTCAATACCGAGCGCGATGTTGGTATAGGCAGGAGCGAAGAAACCGGACTTGAGTTTCCTGCTCTGCTTCCAGTCAGACTTGCCAGGCTCCCAATCGTCCGCAGCACCGGCCGGCTTGGACGGCATAGGATAGTTGTAACTGTTCGAGAACTGCGACTTGAAGTTGAACTGAGCGGAATAGTTCAATGTCTGCAAAGCCTTGTAGCCGAACTTGCCCTCATAATACATACGGTCATCGCTCTTCTGTATGAACGGCTTGTCCTCAGAATACAGGAAACCGTAATCGAGCTGAAGTCGGTTGTTGAAGAACAGGTCGTTCTTCTTGTAGTTAGCATTCGCGTCAATGAAAGACTTCAGGGTCACGTTGTTATAACCGCCGGCAGCCCAGTTCGTCAGACTTGTCTGTCCGAAATCCAGTTTCGTAAGAAGGGAATTCGTCCAATATCTCGGTTTAGGCGTCTTGACTACAGCTTCAGGAGCTCCCGCAATCGCCTTGGCAGCCTCTTCAGCAGCCTTTTGCGCATCGGTGACATCCTGTGCATACACAGATGTAAATGCCAATGCGGACAAGCACATCAAAAGGATTCTCTTCCTCATAAAACGTTCACTAATAAGCGATAGCAAATACAACTCTCTCGTGTGAAGGCTTGCCGGAATAGATATCCGTGCCCTCTTCCTTACATACGACGCTATCTACAGGAATACATCTGATGGTAGCCTTGGTTTCATCCTTGATCTTCTGCTCAGTCTCGGCAGTACCGTCCCAGTGGCAGAGCAGGAACTTGCCCTGAGTGATCTTCTCCTTGAACTCCTCCCAGGAATCGCATTTCTCTATACGTGAATCCCTGAAATTCAATGCTTTCTGATAGATATTGTTCTGAATATCCACGAGCAGGTCCTCGATATACTTGTCAATGCCCTCCAACGAAACCGTCTTCTTCTCAAGTGTATCGCGGCGGTGTACCTCCACCGTATCATTCTGCAGGTCACGTGCACCGAGGGCAAGCCTTACAGGCACTCCCTTGAGTTCCCATTCAGCGAACTTGAAGCCCGGACGCAATGTGTCACGGTCATCGATCTTCACAGTATGGCCGGCAGCCTCAAGAGCCTTCTTGATTTCATTCATCTTGTCGAGAACGGCATTGTGCTCCTCCTCGCTTCTGTAGATAGGAACCATCACAACTTCGATCGGAGCCAGAGCCGGAGGGAGAACCAGACCGTTGTCATCGCCGTGAGCCATGATGAGCGCACCCATAAGACGGGTGGAAACGCCCCAGGATGTAGCCCACACATACTGCTGCTTGCCTTCCTTGTCGGTGTACTGTACATCGAACGACTTGGCGAAGTTCTGGCCGAGGAAATGTGAAGTACCTGACTGCAGAGCCTTTCCGTCCTGCATCATCGCCTCGATAGTGAGGGTATCCAATGCGCCGGCGAATCTCTCGTTAGGACTCTTGTGGCCTACAATGACCGGGAGAGCCAGATAGTTGCGGGCAAAGTCAGCATAGACATGGACCATCTTGACTGCCTCTTCCTGAGCCTCCTGCGATGTAGCGTGAGCCGTGTGGCCTTCCTGCCAGAGGAACTCCGCGGTACGGAGGAACAGACGGGTACGCATCTCCCATCTGACGACATTGGCCCACTGGTTGCACATGATAGGAAGATCCCTCCATGATTTGATCCAGTTCTTGTATGTACTCCAGATAATGGTCTCGGATGTCGGACGCACTATCAGTTCTTCTTCAAGTTTCGATGACGGATCCACTACCACGCCATTGCCTTCAGGGTCATTCATGAGCCTGTGATGTGTCACTACCGCACATTCCTTCGCAAAGCCTGCGACATGCTCAGCCTCACGACTGAAGAAAGACTTGGGAATGAACAACGGGAAATAAGCATTGACTGCGCCTGTTTCCTTGAATTTCGAGTCCAGCACGTGCTGCATCTTTTCCCATATAGCATAGCCATAAGGCTTGATTACCATACATCCCCTTACAGGTGACTGCTCTGCAAGGTCCGCTTTAACTACCAGGTCGTTATACCACTGAGAGTAGTTGTCTGACCTTTTGGTTATCTGATCTGCCATCTTTTGTTAGTTTATTTTATTTTTTGGTTTCTTTATGCAATAACATTCATATATTTGCATTTAGCATGCGAGCATTGGCGAGGTATGAATATTGCAGACATACCATCGCTGCAATGCAGCGCACAAAGATACAAATTATTTATATAACTAGGAGGTCCGATTATGAAAACAAACATCTTGGTTCTTTCCGGAGCATTCCTGGCATTGGCCAGTTGCGGTTCCGCATCGCAATACGCTTCAAGCCAGCAATATCAGGACGGATTCTACAGCAGACCTGCTAAAACCGAAACTAAAGCGGATGTTCTTGCGTCCCGCAACAAAGTAAACGAACTCGTAAAGGAGACGGAGAACTCGACATTATTCCTCAAGGCAGGAGAAACAGACACGCTGTTCATTCCGGAAAACACTTCAGCCACATTGAAGTTCAACAAACAGGACAACAGCACCGTAGTCACTGTCACCAATACACCTGCATATTCACTGTACCCTGACGGATTCGCAGCAGGATATGCGGCAGGATGGGCATCATCATATTGGCCTGGAACATATTGGGGCTCATGGTATTACCGCCCTTATTGGTCCAGCTGGTACTGGGGCGCGGATCCTTGGTACTACTCAAGCATATGGTGGGATGACTGGTATTGGGGAGACCCGTGGTACAATCCTTGGTATTGGGGCAGACCTGTATATTACGGCTGGGGCTACAGCTGGTACCACGACCCGTGGTATTACCATCACCATCATTATTACCATGACCACTGGTGCGGTCCTTGGTACGACCATGGCTTCGGACACGGAAGGGACAGTTACTACTACGGCAACAGAGGCCTGACCGAAAGCAGCAGAGGAAACGGAATGGGCGTAGCATCTTCCACAGTCAGAAGAAATGCAGGCTCGTCATCATCCGTCAGGAGAGCCTCCGGCACCGCGACGACATCGACAAGAGGCAATGACATGTCAATGACTTCTGTCAGAAGGGTTTCAGCTTCCAGTGTACGCACTTCAAGTGGCTCGGCAAGCGGCACGGCGGTACGCAGCGCATCTTCCAGCCAGTCGATCCGCACAAGTTCTTCCGCAGGACAGGCGGTAAGAAGTTCAGCATCCAGTCAGGCAGTACGCAGCAGCTCAAGCCAGGCGGTACGCAGCGCGGCTTCCGGACAGTCCGTCCGCACGAGCACCTCAGGCAACACCGCTTACAGAACGGGCAGCACATCCGGAGTAAGGTCAGCCAGCACGTTTTCAAGTGCTTCCTCATCTAACAGGACAGCATCCGCACCTGCATACAGAAGGGCCGCCACAAGCCAGTCAGCCGGCACAAGTTACAGAAGTTCATCTTCTTACGGAAGTTCCGGCAGTTCCTACAACTATGGCAGCGGAAATTCAGGCTCCTCATACAGAAGCTCGTCAAGCAGTTCCTCATACAGGAGTTCTTCCAGCAGTTCGTCATACCGCAGCTCATCAAGCAGTTCATACAACAGCGGTTCCTCATACCGCAGTTCATCCAGCGGCTTCTCAGGCGGAGGATATTCCGGTGGAGCATCCCGTTCGAGCGGAAGTAGCGGCGGCAGTGTAAGAAGAAGATAATTTAGAAACCTGAAATAGATATGAAGATGAAAAAGATTATTCCGTTGACGCTGCTTGCGGCTGTCTCGGTCAATGCTGCGGCTCAGAATGTCCAGGACGCTCTGAGGTTCAGCGAGAACAATTACTACGGCACAGCGCGCTCCATCTCCATGGGCAATGCGTTCACCGCATTGGGAGGAGATCTGGGTTCCATAAACCTCAACCCGGCCGGCTCGGCCGTGAACAGCTTTTCACAGGTCACGTTCACCCCGAACGTCAGCATCGTGTCCACCACGAGCGATTACAATGCAATGCCCTCACAGTCAACGGCATACGGCAGTACCCTGAACAACAGTTCAGCCAGGTTCACACTACCTAACGTCGGTTTCACCCTCAATTTCGACACCAACGCCAGACGCGGTCTGAAAAGAGTGACATTCGGATTCATTGCCAATGCCACAGCAAACTACCTGGACGACATGGCGGCAGGCGGACGAAACACAGCCACATCCTATGCAGGTTCATTGGCTTCAATGATGACCGGCGTTAACTCCAGCCTCCTGAACGGGGAAAACGGATATTACGGCAATGCCAATGTTCCATGGAATCAGGTAACCGGCTGGCAGTCCGGAATGGTGTCCACCTATGGCTCTGCGAATGACAAGTACATAGGCGCGACCGAGAAACTCATTGACGACGGAAAAGGCGGACAGACCATTCAGCTCGCAGACGCCATCGACCAGCTTTACGGACGCAGGTCCCATGGCAACAAGTATGATCTGCTGTTCAATGTCGGCCTCAACATTTCTGACAGGGTTTATATCGGAGGAAACTTGGGTATCGTGTCAATGGACTACACCAGAAACGAGTACTTAAAAGAAATCGCAGTGGATCCTGACAAATTCGGCGTCGAATTCGACAACGGTTCCGGCGGCGTTTCCAAGACATATTTCAACAGCCTGAGATACAGATACTCATACGACATGCAGGGCGGAGGAGTCTATGCCAAATTCGGTATAATCGCTGTCCCTATTGACGGGCTCCGCATAGGTGCGGCCATCCAGACTCCTACGGCAAACTGGATAACGGAACATTGGCAGCACGCCGGAGAGACCTGGTACCAGAGCAATGTGTTCGATGCCAATGCGACATCTCCTAAGGGTGAATACAAATACAAATTCGTATCACCGTTCAGAGCCAATTTCGGTATAGCCTACACATTCGGCGGTTGGGGTCTTGTCAGTGCCGACTATGAGATCTGCGACTACAGCACGATGAAATTCAAGGAAACCGACACCAACGACAACACCGTTTTCGACAATGGCGTAAACCGTGACATCAAGAACTTCACCGGAGCAGCACATGCATTGAGACTCGGTGCTGAAGTCAAACCTGTTCCGCAATTCGCTATAAGGGCAGGCTACAACTTCACTTCCTCTCCGGAGAGATATATTGACGACCTCACCGGCAAGAAGATGACTCCTAAGGCCTACAAGCACTCGCTTGCTGCCGGAGTGGGATATTCATCCAAAGGTTCATTCTTCTGCGACCTCGCTTTCAGATGGACAAAGAACCCTTACGAGTACGTATATCCATATGACTCCTACATTGACGGTGAATTGTCTCCTGAAATCAGGAACAGAGCCAGGTTCTACGATGTAGTCGCCACCTTCGGATGGAGATTCTAAAATGATTCGGGGATTTATTTCAGCCTCTTGAGGTAAGAGATGGAATCCGGACCTTCATTGAACAACAGGTCCATGACGGACAAATCTGATATGAAGCCATACTTCAGGGAAAAGACCTGCCAGTATGGCTTTTTCAGTCCCAGACGCTCAAGTATGTCATTTTGCCGCTTCGGGTGGATTACGCCACGCAGGTCTCGGCCATATACCGTGCTGCCATGCGGCGTAAACTCTTCCGTGAAACGGATGTCCGCCTCTATACCAGTCTTCTTCAGGAAGAAGCGGAGCAGGTCAATGTTCTGGTCGAAAAGGAATTCGTGTTGCCTGTCCAGAATGGCGAACAGCTCGTCCTTGTAATAGTCAAACCATGGAGAAGATTCGTAGGCGGACACGATAGCCCGCTTCATCCTCATCAGCCACGGCTTGCTCCAGTCGATTCTCAGTTTCCAGACAGGAAGCGCATAAGTGCCGTTTTCATGCACAATCGGCACGGAAAGAGCCTCCACGCCACCTGCAGCATATATCCGGCAACGGTTGCGGTACGTCTGTTTCTGATAGTTCTCACAGGCCTCTATATAGACAATTGCCGGCACATACGAATTTACCCCGTCAGATGACAGGGTAAACTCTTCAGCTATTGCCGCCATATAGGATACAGGCGGAAAGAAAGCCATGTCCAAAAGCATTGACATAACTAGTCGATATCGCCTTTCTCTCCGGATGTATTGGCTCTTACGATACCACGCTTGGAAGAACGGATGAAGTTCAATATGGTGGTCTTCTCCTCTGAATCAGGGAAGCCGGCCTCAACCTTGGAGCAGCCGTCAGAGATATTGTAACCCTGGAAATAGATGGTATCGTAGATATCTTTGATATTTCTTACAGTCTCTGCCGAGAATCCTCTTCTGCGGAGTCCGACGATGTTCACACCGGCATAGCAGATAGGATCACGGCCGCACATTGCATAAGGAGGGATGTCCTTGTTGATCTTGGACATGCCGCCGACCATTGCGTGGCAGCCGACCTTGGTGAACTGATGCGCTTTCGCACCACCACCGATGATAGCCCAGTCATCAACCTCAGTTTCTCCGGCGATGCCGACGTAACTTACAAGGATACAGTGATTTCCGACCTGGCAGTCGTGAGCTATATGTACATAGGACATAATCAGAGTATTGCTGCCGACCTTGGTAATGCCCTTGCCGCTTGCCTTGGTTCCACGGTTGATGGTCACGCACTCACGTATAGTAACATTGTCACCAATCTCCACATGGGTAACCTCACCTTCGAACTTGAGGTCCTGAGGCACTGCGCCTACGACAGCTCCCGGATACACTTCGCAATTCTTGCCCATTTTCACATAAGGGAAAATGACTGCGTGAGGATGTATCTTGCAACCGTCGCCAATCTGTACATTCTCATCAATGAATGCGTAAGGTCCTACTTCTACATTGTCGCCGAGTACGGCCTTAGGACTTACTGTAGCCAATGGATGTATCTTATTCATAGTTTATTTGGTTTTATTCAGGAGGGCTCTCAGAGCCTTCGCAGCATTAGTATTTATCGTGTGTCCAGGTTTGAAAGCGGTGATTTCAGCATTGAGATAACCGCCTGCAAGCCTCATGTCTCCTATCATGTCCAGAAGTTTGTGACGGCCGCATTCATTCGGGAAATGCAGTTTCAGATTGCTCAGATAGCCTTCCGGGGTAACGCCCAGCTTTGGCTGGTTGAACAGGTCCGCCATACGTCCCACCTGCTCGTCAGTAACCGGATGCTCCACAATCACGATGGCATTGTCCACATCACCTCCCTTCACCAGGTTGTTCGCCAGAAGGAACTCTACCTCATGGAAGAACACGAAAGTACGGCAAGGGCCGATTTCAGATGCATAATCCTTGGACAAGTCCCATGCGGCAGACTGCACGCCGAGCACTCTGGAATTGAAATCCACCGTAATATCGTAGGAAGGAGCGGCAGCAGGTTTGATTTTCACCCAGGAGCCTGTCTTCTCGTCCTTGATTTCTATTTCATCAGGAATGTCAATGAACTGTCTATCAGCATCCTGCTCGACCAGACCGGCCTCAGAAAAGGCCTTTACATACGGCTGGGCGCTGCCGTCCAGAATCGGGACCTCTACATTGTTCAGCTCGACTACGGCATTGTCAATGCCCATTCCGGTCAATGCCGACATCAGATGCTCTATCGTGGAAACTGAAGCTTCTCCTTCAGATATGGTAGTACTCCTCGCCGTGCTGGATACGTTCTCGGCCAATGCCCTGACTACGGCTCCCTCTCCAAGGTCTGTTCTTCTGAAAACAATTCCCGTATTCTCCGGAGCGGGATTTACCGTCATCTCAGCAATTCTTCCAGTATGAAGACCTTTTCCCTGGAAACTGCAGGAGGCTTTAAGTGTTTTTTGCTTCATCAAATTATCTTTTAATCACGCAAATATACTAATTATTCTTTTCCCTGCTGACGGAATATAGCATAACTGCGCATATAGTTCTTTATAGGAATGGCTGGTGAACCCAAGAGCACCTGACCTGATTTCTTCACATTGCCGATGACGCCGGCCTGAGCCGCAATAGTCGTATTGTCAGCTATTTCAATGTGTCCTGCGATACCTACCTGGCCTGCCAGAATACAGTTCTTGCCGATTTTTGCTGAACCGGCGATGCCGCACTGCGCCGCCATAACGGTATTGTCACCGATTACGACATTGTGCGCAATCTGGCAGAGGTTGTCGATTTTCACGCCGTTGCCTATGATGGTGGACTCCATCTCGGACTTGTCGATGGTGGTACCGGCTCCGATCTCCACATTGTTGCCGATAATCACATTGCCGATGTGCTCGATCTTCTCCCAGGTGCCGTCAGGCTGAGGCGCATTTCCGAATCCGTCCGAGCCGATCACAGCGTTTGAATGGATGATGACATTGTCACCGATGACCATTCCCGGATAGATGCTTACGCCAGGATAAATGATGCAGTGTGAACCGATTACAGTATTGTCACCGATATATACGTTTTCATATATCTTGGTATAGTCTCCGATGACAGCGTGATGTCCCACGTAGGAATGGCTGCCGAGATATACCTTCTTGCCGAACTTGGTGGTGAGGAACCAGGATGAGCGGAAGCCCCTGTGTCTGCGGTCCGTACGCTTCTGGGTAGCCACATACTTGAGAAGTTCCGCAACTGCCGTGTACGCATCAGCAACACGGATCATGGTGCAGCTGACTTTTTCCTTAGGCTCGAATGTGGAATTCACAAGCAGGATGCTGGCCTTGCAGGTATATACATAATGTTCATACTTAGGATTTGCATAGAAGCACAATTGACCTGATTTTCCGTGCTCTATCTTGGCGAATGAAGTCACCTTCACTTCCGGGTCCCCGTCCACGGTTCCCCTCAAAACTTTGGCCAGCTGTTTGGCTGAAAATTCCATATTCTCAAACTATTTTATTCAACGTATTCCACATACCAAATCCGGTACGACGCAACATCTGCTTTGCAAAGTAAACACATTTACATTACTTTAGCAAGAAAATCGCGTTGTTCATATTTTTTAAGGAAATTCGGTTATTATGGAAATTTTGATTACCTTTGCAAAGTGAGATGAGATAGGGGACGGATGCGTCTCCTATCTTTTTTTAAGAAAGCTTAGAATAATATGATAAGTAAAGAGCTGATTTACAAAGAGATGACTAAGACAGTGGAAGCGCGTGGATGTTTCATTACCGATGTTTCCATCAGCAGGGACAATGACATTGTCATAGCCATTGAATCGGAAAACGGCACTGTGGAAATGGATGACTGCATCGCGGTGAATGACAGTTTTCTCTCGATTTTCGACCAGGAAAAGGAAGACTATTCACTTACTGTGACTTCTGCAGGGCTTGACCAGCCGTTCAAGATTCTCAAGCAGTACATCAAGGCTGTCGGTTCCATAGTCGAGACATTGACAAGAGACGGAAAGAAACTTGTCGGAACACTGGAAAGCGCTGACGAGAAAGGCTTTACGCTTGCCTATGAGGTAAAGGAGGCTGTCCCTGGAAAGAAAAAGAAGGAGCTTGTCAGACACGTGGACACTTTCGCTTACGAGGACGTGAACAGCGTCACTCCGCACATTGAATTCGAATATAAAAAACAATAACTGTTATGGAAGAAGAAAAGCTCGACCTCAAGGCAGCCTTCGCGCTGTTCAAGGACGAAAAACACATTGACCGCCCGGTGATGATGGGTGTACTGAAGGATGTGTTCATGACCCAGTTGGCAAAGACTTTCGGCTCTGCTGACAATTTCGACGTCATCATCAATGTCGATAAGGGAGACTGTGAGATCTACCAGAACCTCGAAGTGGTGGAGAACGTGGAGAATCCCAACACTCAGATTGCACTTGCAGAAGTGAACAGGAACGGAGACGACTACGAACTCGGCGAGACCTTCACCAGAAAAGTGGAGCTCAAGGATTTCGGAAGACGAGGCATCCTCAATATCAGACAGAACCTTCAGGGAAGGATCATGGATATAGAGAAGGCCAACCTCTATAACAAGTACACTGACAAGATCGGTGAGATTTTCACCGGAGAGATTTACCAGACATGGGCAAAAGAGGTGCTTATCCTCGATGAGGACGGAAATGAGCTCAGACTGCCTAAGTCAGAGCAGATCCCGGGTGAGCATTTCAAGAAGAACGACACTGTACGCGCCATCATCAAGAGCGTGGAGATGAAGAACAACACGACTCCTTACATTGTCCTTTCCAGAACCTCAAACGAATTCCTCAAGAAGCTTTTCGAGCAGGAAGTTCCGGAAATCTATGACGGACTCATCACCATAAAGAAGGTAGTCCGCATACCTGGCGAAAGGGCCAAGGTCGCTGTGGAGTCCTATGATGACAGAATCGATCCTATCGGAGCCTGCATCGGTGTCAAGGGTGCACGTATCATCGGTATCGTAAGGGAATTGAGAAACGAGAACATCGACGTTCTCCAGTGGACCAACAATACCCAGCTCCTCATCCAGAGGGCATTGAACCCGGCGAAGATTTCATCTATCGACATGGGTACGGACGAGAACGACAAGATCAAGGTATTCATGCTTCCTGATGAGGTGAAGAAGGGTATCGGCAAGGGCGGATGCAACATCAAGCTCGCCGGAATGCTTGTTGACCGCGAAATCGAGGTATGGCGTGAGGTGCCTAAGGAAGACGAGGCTGAGGATGATGAGGACGTGCTCCTCACTGAGTTCAGCAACGAAATCGACCCATGGGTCATCGAGAGGCTGCAGTCCATCGGATGTGATACGGCCAAGAGCGTACTGGCTCTGGATCCTGAGGACATCGCCAAGCGCGCTGACCTGGAAGACGAGACCGTGGAGGATGTGATGAACATTCTGCGCGCTGAATTTGAAGAAGAATAGTTAAATAAAAGGGGTTTATATGGCAGAAATCAGACTAAACAAACTGACAAGAGAATTCAATGTGGGACTTCAGACATTGGTGGATTTCCTGAAAGCGAAAGGCGCCGATGTCGAGATGAATCCTAATGCCAAGGTGTCGGACGAGTTCATTCCTGAGCTTCAGAAGGCCTTCGGCGGGGATGCCAAGGCGAAGGACGAGTCAGAGCGTGTTCAGATTAAGATAAAGGAAATCATTGAAAAGGGTTCCAAGAAGAAAGAGGACGAGGAAGAAGAGGCTGCAGGTGGAAGCACCGTCATCATCAGAGGAACATCAGGAAGTGGTTTCGCGAAGGAGGAACCTGTACAGAAGCCTGTAGAGGAAGCTCCGAAGGAAGTAAAACCGGCGGTGGAAGAGACGGCTGCACCTGAAGTCCAGGAAGCGCCGAAAGTACAGACAGCTCCGGAAGTTGTCGTAGAGACCAAGCCGACAGAGGTTCCTCAGCAGACGGAAGAAGTTCATGCTGAGCCGGTTGTGGAGGCCAAGCCAGCCGCTGAAGTGAAACCTTCAGAGGAAGCTGCTCCTCAGCACAGCGAGCCTGTAGAAGTAAAACCTAATGAAGAAGTCGAGCTGCCAAAAGCCGCAGAGCCTACCGACCAAACCCCTTCGGAACAGGCTCATGCGAACCAACTCAAGAAGGCTGACATCAAGAAAGGCGACAAGACTCAGAATCAGAAAGAGTTCAATCCTAAGGTGGACAAGGCCAAACTCAAGGCCGAGCACAAACTCCAGAAGGCTGCTTCCAGCAATGACGAAGATGAGCCTGTTTCTACCGGAGGCCTGAAGATTGTGGGCAAAGTGGACCTGTCCAAATTCGAAGCTCCCAAGAAGAGCAAGAACAAGAGGGAACGAATTGCCAAAGGCGGAAGCGAGAGAGTCGATGTGAACAAGATTGACGGCAACGACAAAAAGGACGGCAACAAGAAAAACCGTCAGGGCAATGCCGGTGGTCAGAACAACGGTCAGAACAATGGCAAGAAGGATTTCCGTCAGGGCGGCAACAACCAGCCCGGACAGGGAAAACGCCGCAGAGACCGTGGCAATGACAGGTTCAAGCCTGTTATGACAGAAGCCGAGCAGGAGGAAATGCAGAAGGAAATCCAGAAGCAGGTGAAAGAGACCTACGCAAGGATGAACGACAGCAAGTCCAAGAACAATTTCGGTGCAAAACACAGAAAGGAGAAGAGGGAGCTCGCTTCCCAGAAACTTCAGGAGGAGATTGCTCAGGAGGCTGCTGAGAAGAAGATTCTCAAGGTAACTGAGTTCGTTACTGTCAATGACCTTGCGACCCTCATGAACAACACTCCTGTAAACAAAGTCATAGAGGCCTGCTTCAGTCTCGGTCTCATGGTGTCAATCAACCAGAGACTTGACGCAGAGGCACTTGTGCTTGTCGCAGAAGAGTTCGGATACAAGGTGGAATTCGTCACTGCAGACATTCAGAATGAGATCAATCAGGAGAATGACGAGCCGGAGAACGAGGCGGACCTCGTGACAAGACCTCCGATCATCACCGTGATGGGACACGTCGACCACGGTAAGACATCTCTCCTCGACTATATCAGACAGACCAATGTGATTGCAGGCGAGGCCGGAGGTATCACACAGCACATCGGCGCATACAACGTGGTGCTCCCCGACGGACGCAGGATCACCTTCCTCGACACTCCTGGTCACGAGGCCTTTACAGCCATGCGTGCCCGTGGTGCACAGCTCACCGACTTGGCGATCATCATTATCGCCGCCGATGACGCGGTCATGCCACAGACAGTCGAGGCCATCAACCACGCACAGGCGGCCGGCGTTCCTATGGTATTCGCTATCAACAAGATAGACAAACCGGGTGCTCAGCCTGAGAGAATCCGACAGCAGCTCGCTCAGATGAACATTCTCGTAGAAGATTGGGGTGGAAAATACCAGTGCCAGGAGATTTCGGCCAAGAAGGGTCTCAATGTGGATAAACTCCTCGAGAAAGTCCTTCTCGAAACCGACCTCATGGACCTCAAGGCAAACCCTAAGAAACTTGGCGTCGGTACAGTCATCGAGTCGTCTCTGGACAAGGGCCGCGGATACTTGGCGACAATCCTTGTGCAGGACGGAACAGTCCACACCGGCGACATGATGCTCAGCGGATGCTACTACGGACGTGTAAAGGCCATGTTCAATGAGCGCGGACAGAAGGTCGAGACAGCCGGTCCTTCAACTCCTGTTTCCATTCTCGGTCTCAACGGAGCTCCGAGCGCAGGTGACAAGTTCAATATCATGAACGACGAGAAGGAGGCCAAGGCCATCGCCAACAAGCGCGAGCAGCTTATCCGAATCCAGGGCATCAAGACCCAGAAGCATATGACTCTCGAGGAAATCGGTCGCCGTATCGCCATCGGAAACTTCAAGGAACTCAATATCATCGTCAAGGGTGACGTGGACGGTTCAGTGGAGGCACTCTCAGATTCATTGATCAAACTCTCTACCGAAGAGGTTCGTGTCAATGTCATCCACAAGTCTGTGGGTGCAATCTCCGAGTCCGATGTCATGCTGGCTACTGCATCCGATGCTATCATCATCGGTTTCCAGGTACGTCCTTCTGCTGATGCAAGAAACCTCGCAGAGAAAGAGGGTATCGAAATCCGTCTCTACTCCATCATCTACGATGCCATCAATGAGGTTACTGACGGTATCGAGGGTATGCTTGAGCCTGAGAAGAAGGAGGAAGTTACTGCAACTGCAGAGGTTAAGCAGACATTCCACATTTCCAAGGTCGGAACGATTGCCGGCTGTCTTGTCAAGGACGGCAAGATGACTGCCAAGAGCAAGGTACGTCTTATCCGTGACGGCATCGTGGTCTATACCGGTGAGCTTTCATCTCTCAAGCGCGGCAAGGATGACGCAAAAGAGGTCTTGACCGGAATGGAATGCGGTATCGGTATCGACAAGTACAATGATATCAAGCCTGGCGATGTCATCGAGGCATTCCAGATTGTCGAGATCAAGAGGACGCTGTAAAGCTTCCCTCATAATTTGAAAAACACCTGGTGCAGGAAATGCATCAGGTGTTTTTTTATCAAACAAAGATTGCCGGTGCCCCGTCATATTGACGGCATCCCAGTCATCGGGCTGTTCCACCCAGCTTTACTGCTTTCTTCAACTGGCAGTCAGACGCGTCCTTTGATGCCATGAAGACATATTTTCCGGGATCGGTTTCCCAGCTGGACGTTTTCTCGTTATATGAAGCGAGACTGCTTTCAGCAATATGTATCGTCACAGTACAACTCTCACCAGGAGCGAGTTCTTTGGTTTTGGCAAAGCCTTTCAGTTCTCTCTCAGGCTTGTCAAGTTCACCCTTCGGGGCCCTCACATAAAGCTGCACGACGTCTTTTCCATTGACCTTTCCGGTATTTGTAACTGTCACCTGTACGTCCCAGCCGTCTCCGGCAGACTCGACCTTCATATCCTTGAAATCAAATGTGGTATAGCTAAGTCCGAATCCGAAAGGATAGGCCACAGCTTTAGGAGCAAATGTATTGAAATACCTGTAGCCCACATAGATGCCTTCCTCATACTCGGTAAAGTCAATGTTCCTGACGGTATGCAACGGAAGTTTCCTGTCGGTCAGCTGACGATAGTATGAATAGTTGAACGGTTTGTCGGCAAAGACCTGAGGGAAATTCTTCGCAGTCGGCTCCAACGCATACTCCGTAGAAATTGTCGCAGGAAGATGTCCGCTCGGATTTACCTCGCCGCTCAGGACGGATGCCACGGTATTGCCGCCTTCCTGTCCAGGCTGCCAGCACAATACGACTGCATCCACATTGTCCTGCCACGAAGTCATTTCCACAAGTCCGCCGACATTGAGGATGACCGTCACTTTCTTGCCCTCCGCATGGAACGCTTCGGAGACTTTGGAAATCAAGTCCTTCTCCCTGTCAGAAAGGAGATAGCTGTGATAGTAGTCCCTGTCCTTTCCTTCACCGAAGACACGGCCAATCGTAATCACGGCGTCATCGGCATTGGCGGCAGACTTGACAATGAGGTCTTCAGGAACTACCTCGATTGCCCTTTCCCTGTCAACGAACCACTTTTTGCCATCGTTAATCGTCTTGCATCTCAACGCTTCAGCCTTCATATAATCCTGGTAGAAGGCATCCAGTTCAGGCTCAAGACGGAAACCGGCATTGGACAGTCCGCTCATGAGGTCCACCACATAAGGTCTGTTCACGTCGCCGGAACCGGTACCGCCTGCGATGAAATCATAAGATGTTATGCCGAAGAGAGCTATTTCATTGTCCTTGGACATCGGCAGTGCTGCGGAATTGTTTTTCAAGAGCACAACTCCCTCATCAGCAACCTTTTTGCACACCTTGGCGTGTGCTTTGAGATCAGGCGCCTCGGACGGTTCATAACCCTTGAACTTCGGAGTGTTGATGACCAGTTTGAGGATTCTGGTCACTGTCCTGTCCACGTCTTCCATACTCAGGCTGCCGTCCTTGATGGCGTTCAGGAGATTGATATAGCGCGAGTCACGTCCCGGCTGTATCATCTCGTTTCCGGCACGGACTATGGCTGCATCATCGTAACCGCCGTTCCAGTCGGTCATCACCGCACCTTCAAAGCCCCATTCACCACGAAGTATATCGGTCAGGAGCCTCTTGCTCTCGGCTGCATGTTCCCCGTTGATGAAGTTGTATGATGTCATGATGGTCCACGGCTGCGACTCGCGGACTGCTATCTCGAAGTTCTTGAGATAGATTTCCCTTAATGCACGCTCGGAAACGATGGCATTGTTGGCCAGGCGGTTAAGTTCCTGATTATTGACAGCAAAATGCTTCAGCGAGGTCCCCACTCCATTGGACTCGATTCCGTTGATCATTGCCGCCGCCATTTTGCCCGACAGCAGAGGGTCTTCGGAATAGTACTCGAAATTCCTTCCGCAGAGCGGATTCCTATGTATGTTGGCACCTGGGGCAAGCAGGATGTCCACTCCATATTCGAGGACTTCATTGCCCATATTCCTTCCGGCTTCCTCGACGAGCTCCGGATTCCATGTGGAAGAAAGCATTGTGGCAATCGGATAACCGGTACAATAGAATGTCCGGGTATCGCCTTTTCGTTTTGGTGCAATGCGAAGGCCGGCAGGACCATCAGCAAGGACTACTGTAGGAATGCCGAGTCGGGGAATGCCGTTGATCACGCCTGCCGCTCCAGGAACACCGGTGTTGGTAAAGCCGATTCCATTGAAACTGGCAGCTCTTCCGCCGATTATAAGGGTGCACTTCTCTTCCGGCGTCATGGCTGCCACGACCTCCGGAATATTGTCCTCACGAAGTTGCGGCGGCACATCTGCCGATGCTGACAGCGCTGAAACCGCGAAAAGTGCTGTAAGCAATAAACATTTCTTCATAATTGAATTTTTAAAAATAGCATACGTCCACTTTTATGTGGGACAATATCGGCTACTCCTCCGGGACATATTCGAGAATGTCGCCGGGCTGGCAGTCGAGGGCGCGGCAGAGGGCTTCCAGAGTAGAGAAACGCACCGCCTTGGCCTTGCCTGTCTTAAGAATGGAAAGATTCGTGGCGGAGATACCGACTTTCTCAGCCAGTTCTCCGCTCGACATCTTCCTGCGAGCCAACATCACATCTATGTTAACTGTAATCGGCATAATCGTTATTCAGTAGCCTCCCCTTCTGCCGGAGACTGTGGCTTCACTTCTGCTCCCTTGAGATAGCTCGGAAGATTCATACCTGCCATCTTGAACAGCTCGTCAAGCGGCGGAACAGACTGCATCATACCGGAGATGAAATTGGCAGTGGACGTCTTGCCGTCACCCTTGCCGTTTCCGTCCCAGACGGTAACCTTGTCTATCTTGATGCCCTTGACTGCCTCGACCTGAGTCTTGACAAGTTCAGGAAGCTTATCCGCGATAAGCATGAGCACAGCCTTCTGAGCATCACCTTCAGCAGCATTGACAAGCCTCTGGAAACCATCCGCCTGCTTGGTAAGAATTTCTTCGATACCCTTCGCCTGGGCAGCCATCTTCGCGTATATCGCATCAGCCTCACCCTGAGCCGTTCTGCGCAGCTTTTCTGCTTCAGCCTCAGCGTCAATGATGGCCTTTTCCTTCTCAATCTGGGCAGGAACCACAATGTTAGCCTGCTGGGTAGCCTGCTCTCTGGCAGCACGCGCAAGCTCGGCACTCTGCTCTGCCTTATATGCCTCTTCCATCGCCATAGCGGCCTGTACCTTTTCCGCTGCTATCGCGATTCTTGCAGCTTCAGCCTCCTTTTCACGTCTGACCGCATCAGAATTGGCGATTGCAATCTTGGAATTGTTCTCACCTTCGACCGCCTTTGCATTGGCATCCGCAGTGGAAATTCTGGTGTCGCGGACGGTCTCGGCAATGCGGATATCCTTGTCCCTGTCAGCCTCTGCCTTACCGATCTCACCGAAACGGTTCTGCTCGGCAACGCTCTTCTTGGCATCATTGATAGCCTTGGCAGCTGCCTCCTTTCCGAGAGCCTCGATGTAGCCGGACTCGTCGCGGATATCGGTGACATTCACATTGATAAGCTTCAGGCCGATCTTGCGGAGCTCTGCCTCGACATTGGTACTGACATTGGCGAGGAACTTGTCGCGGTCAGAGTTGATCTCCTTGATGTCCATGGTCGCGATGACGAGTCTGAGCTGTCCGAAGAGGATATCGGTGGCGATGTTCTGAATATTCTCGATGGTGAGACCGAGCAGACGTTCAGCCGCATTGGTCATATTGTCAGGCTCAGTGGAGATGCCGACAGTGAAGCGGCAAGGTACATCCACACGGATATTCTGCTTGCTGAGCGCATTGGTAAGATTGCATTCGATGGAAATCGGAGTAAGATCCAGGAAAGAGTAGCTCTGGAAAACAGGCCAGATGAACGACGCACCTCCGTGAATACACTTGGCAGATGAAGCACCTCCGTTCTTGTTTCTTCCTGTTTTTCCGTAGATTACGAGAATCTTGTCAGACGGACAACGCTTGTAGCGGTGGAGTATTGCGGACAATGTGACTATAAGCACGACTACCGCAATCGCAATGATGATAATTATTTCCATATCACAATGAATTAGGTATTATTATAGTGTCAAATTATAAGCGGCTCCAAGGGTTCCACGAGCAATGTACTGGAATCCACTACTTCCACGACCTTTATCTGAGCTCCGGTAGGAATTGAATCACAGTCAGTTACGGCATCATATTCACGCACGGCGCCATTGATGGTAATCTGGACTTTTCCGGTCCCGTGCCTCTCCCCCGGAATAGTCAGATAGACCTTTCCGTGACATCCGGCCGCAGATTTATAGACATTGATATTCCCCGATTGCTGCATTCCGGCCAGCCACTTGAACATCAGCATCACGACAGAGACAAGGGCCACGCCGACAACGAACGCCAGAAGCAGGACCAATGCTTCAGAACCGAACTTGCCATGCATCAGTATGGCCGTCCAGCTGAACCCGAGAAAGAAATTCACCAAGTTCCTGAAAGTGAACAGGTTCATCGAAGGATCCCCGTCAAAGTCCGGATGCATATCCAGGCCACCGCCGAAATCCGGGTCAATGTCGCCGCCCAGGTCGGTGTCCGAGTCAATGCCGACAAATGTAAGTATGCTCAGGATAATAAAAGTCAATGAAGTGGCTATGGCGATGCACCATAGAATCTTCATGAACAAGTCAAGCGAAGTCCACCATTCTGTAATCATAGTTAATAATGTTTCGGGACAATGTCCCAGGTTGTTTCCGCTAATATAAAAAAATTTTACGAATATCGATAAATTTTCTACAAAATTCGTAAAATTTCACCTTTTCAATGTTAATTGAAAGAAATCGGGGAAATATTTAGGTTTTAATGATTTTTTTACAAGCCCGGAAGCCCGGTGGGTGGTGGGCCGCCGGAGGTTCGCTTCGCTCATCCCGTCAGGCTGGTGCCTGACACCCGATACACGTGGCCGATGTTGTAGCGCAGCCTCCAAGTTGCTGTGTATCAAACATTTAACCGAAATCAGAGTTATGATTTTCACAACTCTGAAAATACCTAAAGCGCTGATATTCAGCAAAATAAGCGTTGCGCGTCCTTGGGGTGTAACCTTGGAGACGCTTACGAGGGTTGCCACGGGAACAGATACCGTGAGGCAAACGTGAGCAAATATTACCTCAACAGGGAATATGGTGAACAGCTGAGTACTGAAGCGAGATTCAGCACTGCGGCAGATTCTGCCTTGGAAATGTCCTGCTTGTTCTGTTCGTAGGCACGGATCATCCTCAATGATACACCGGACCGCTCGGCGAGTTCCTGCTGAGTAAATCCGGCGGACTTGCGCTGGCGCTTCAACGGGGAAACATCCGTTTCGGATTTTGACATGATTTTCAATGCTGAATACACGAACTTGCTTATGTCAGCCTCATGAAATGTAGGATACATATCCATAACTCTATGGACATCAATGCCTTTTGCATTCAGGGATTCAAATGGGAGATTGGTGTACCATTGAAGATAAGCAAGCACCCAGCCTGTCCAGAAAATGGCAGAACGGTCATCAAGCACATAGTTATAGTCCCTGGCACGGCCGCCTGTGCTTTCAATAATCTTTTTCCCCAATTCAATGCCGGACAAACCTGAAACGTATTTCGGATTGCCTTTCTCGAATTGGCGTATCACATTTCCGGCAAGCATCCTGTCATAAAACTCATCGATGCCTCCGGCACATGCAATGGAGCCATAATCCAGAGCCACTGCCAGATTCAGCATTGCATTTTCCAAATAAGTTTTATCGTAAGCGCGGATCATCATTCTTCCAATTATTTCTTACAATGTCAATAACATATGTGCCGTCCAACACTGTTTTCTCTCTTTCGCTTCTGAATGTGTCACGTGCAGTCCTGTCACGTGCAGACTTTTTCGGGTAATAGGTCCGATTGTCTGCAAGGACAGCACGGGAATACTCAAGTTGTTCAAAAACATTCCGGCTTATAAGGACCACCTGTTCTCCCAGTTTCCCCAATTTCATGGCTTTCCCCAGTTGCTCCAGTGAAATCGTATTATTCAAGAAAGCAGATGCAAATGAGAAGTAGGAATCATCGGCTCTGTGGCCGCGTATCACATCGGCCTTCTTGTAGTCGGGAAGGAATTCCGAAAGGATGTATTCTTTTGCTGCCGACGGGAGTCCTCGTTCTATTACAAATGTCCGGTTTTCCAACAGAATCGCAAGCCAGTTAAGTATATGATACTCAACTTCCGACAAGTTCAACACGGTCAATCCGTCCATTTCCAATTCATACTCATTGGCGAAGCCGTCCCGATTTTCAGCGCAAGCCCATTCCTTGGCCAGTTCAATATGTTCAGTACAATAAAAACCCAAACCGTAATCATTCTTCGCATTTCCAAGTCCGAATTCCGGTTTTTCTATGATATTGGCAGAGCCATGATACAATTTCAGTTTCATAAAACTCACGTTATAACGTCACTTTTTCGCAAAGATAATGGATTATCTGCAAAATGTCAATAGTTCTAGCCAGCGGCGGGACGCAACCACGCCCCGCCAGTTCCATGTTGTCATCCACAAAATATCTGTTGGCAGAAAGTCTCAAATTTTCACCTTTTCAAGGTTAAGGGACTCCACAAGAATACACGTTTTCAAG
>UMDN01037301.1_pt1 | contig 28107 bp, 19 predicted proteins | sample 1964491 | NCBI WGS metagenome assembly UMDN01 (sample SAMEA4835994, study PRJEB28245) | human gut metagenome | biome: gut microbiome; material: fecal sample | place: Denmark | collected 2008 | reverse complement strand
CAAATAGCTATATTCCTTATACAGATTTACGGAAAAAGTTTGGGTTATGCGAAAAAAACATCATAGCTTTGCCGTTCTATAGTCAAATTTCTGTAATTTTGTAGAATTGAATAGACTAAATCGCAACGCTTATGCAACCATACAAGACTGATGTAGCAGTACTCATCCTCTTCTTCAACCGCCCCGACCACCTCAGCAAGGTGTTTGCGGAAGTGCGCAAGGCGCGTCCCTCGAAGCTGTTCCTCTATCAGGACGGACCGCGCGGTGAGCGCGATATGGCTGGCATTGAAGCCTGCCGCCGCGTAGTAGAGAATATCGACTGGGAGTGCGACGTGCAACGCCTCTACCAGGAGCGCAACTACGGCTGCGACCCCTCGGAGTACATATCGCAGAAGTGGGCGTTCTCGTTCGTCGACAAGTGCATAGTGCTCGAGGACGACGACGTGCCGTCGCAGTCGTTCTTCACGTTCTGCAAGGAGATGCTCGACCGCTACGAGAACGACGAACGCATTTGGATGATTGCAGGCTTCAACCCCGAAGAGCAGCTTAAGGACTATCCCTACGACTACCTCTTCACCTCCGTATTCTCAATCTGGGGATGGGCATCGTGGCGCCGCGTCATCGACAAATGGGAGCCAGGATATCCGTTCCTCGACGACCGCACGGCGATGCGACAACTCAGAAAGATAATGCACCAACGTCGCTACTGCGAGGACACGCTACGCGCCTGCTACGACCATCGCGCATCGGGCAAGGAATACTACGAAACGATATTCTGGGCATCGATGGTGATGAACTCCGGACTCGCCATTATGCCCTCGCACAACCTCATCAACAACCTCGGAGCCACCGACGGCTCCACGCATTACACCGGCTCGCTGCAGACCATGCCACGCCGCTTGCGCCGACTGTTCACCATGCAACGCTTCGAGCTGGAGGGCGAACTGAAGCATCCGCCGTATGTGATAGAGGATGTCGACTTCAAGGAGCAGGTGTACCGCACATACGCCTACGGACACAGATGGATAAAATTCGGACGCTCAATGGAGGAGTTGGTGCTCAATCTGCGCTACGGCAACTTCGCACACATCGGGCGTTCAATCGTCAACCGCATACGCAAGATATTCGGCAAAGACAGCCATTGGTAAGTCTCGCGAAGCAAAAAACTTCGCCATTTCACAATAATATTAATAAACAGACGTTATACTTACGTGTTTAAACGCGGATACATAATAATAACGACGATACTATTGCTTGTCTCGGTGGAGAGCCAAGCCCAGTACGACGTATCGTTCAGCCACTACTTCGACATGGAACCCTCGTTCAATGCCGCAGCCGTGGGCAAGTCGCCGAAGCTCAACATCGCGGCTGCCTACGCCATGGAGTTGGCTGGATTTAAGCGTAACCCTAACACGATGTACGCTGGTGCCGACGCACAGTTTCTGCTCTTGAAGCAGTTTCATGGTGCAGGCATACAGTTGATGAACGACCAGATTGGTCTGTTCAGCCACAAACGCCTCGCTCTGCAATACGCCTTCAAGTTCAAACTGTTCGGCGGACAGTTGTCGACCGGCATCTCCGCCGGACTGCTCAGCGAGACATTCGACGGCACAAAGGTAGACCTTGAGGAGTCGAACGACCCTGCCTTCTCGTCGTCAAAGATAGAGGGCAACTCGCTCGACCTTGCAGCCGGACTCTACTACTCGCACCGCAACTGGTACGTAGGCATCTCGGCACAGCACCTCAACTCGCCCTGTGTACAGCTCGGCGAGACCAATGAGCTACAGGTGGACGCCACCTACTACCTCACTGGTGGCGCAACGATACGCCTGCGCAACCCGTTCCTGAGCATCCAACCATCGTTCCTCTTTCGCACCGACCTCTCGGGCTATCGTGGCGACATCACAGGTCGCTTCACCTACACCAACGAGAAGAAGATGTTCTACGCCGGACTCAGCTACGCCCCGACAATATCCACAACGGTGCTCATCGGTGGCAAGTTCCATGGCATCGTACTCGGCTACTCATACGAGATATACACCTCGGCTATCAACCCCGGCAACGGAAGCCACGAGATATTCGTAGGTTACCAGATGGATCTCAACCTACAGAAAAAGGGCAAGAACATGCACAAGAGCGTGAGAGTGCTGTAGCCCCTCCCAACCCTCCCCGTCGGGGAGGGCTCAGAAAGGCTTAGAAAGGCCTAATGAGGCTTAGATAGGCTTAACCCTCCTACTCTCACCCCCCAAAAAAAGAAAACAAAAAACAACAATAGATGAAAGCAACAAAAAGCATATTACTATTAAGCATCATGGCACTCACCATGATTCTCACCGGCTGCTTCGGCAGCAAGGCAGCCTCGTCGGCAGGACGCGGTGGCGAAGTGGTGGGCGTGAGCGGACGCTCGTTCGCCGAGCCCGCACCATACGGCATGGTGCGCGTAGGACGCGGCTACCTGCGCATGGGTCTTGAGAAGCAAGACAGCCTGTGGGGTAAGCAGACACCTGTGAAGGACATCTCCGTCGACGGTTTCTGGATGGACGAAACCGAAGTGACCAACTCCAAGTACAAGCAGTTCGTGGTATGGGTGCGCGACAGTATCATCCGCACACGCCTCGCCGACCCACAGTACGGCGGCGACGAGACATACATGATCACCGAGGACAAGAACGGCGACCCCGTCACACCGCACCTCAACTGGAAGAAGCAACTGCCGCGCAAGCCCAACGAGGACGAGCTACGCGCTATCGAGAGCGTATATACTCGTAACCCTATCACCGGCGAGAAGATGCTCGACTACCGTCAGATGAACTACCGCTACGAGGTGTACGACTACACTGCAGCTGCTCTGCGTCGCAACCGACTCAATCCCGAGGAACGCAACCTCAACACCGACATCAAGGTGAACCCCGACGAGGTGGTGATGATATCAAAGGACACCGCATACATCGACGACGAGGGACGCATCGTCCGCGAGACTATCAACCGCCCGTTGAGTGGTCCGTGGGACTTCCTCAACACATATATAGTAAACGTATATCCAGACACCACCTGTTGGGTGAACGACTTCCGAAACGCCGAGAACGAGACATATCTGCGCAACTACTTCTCAAACCCTGCCTACAACGACTATCCCGTAGTGGGCGTAACATGGGAGCAGGCTAACGCCTTCTGCGCATGGCGCACCGATTATCTGCTGAAAGGTCTCGGTCCGGAGGCACGCTACGTACAACGCTACCGCCTGCCGACAGAGGCAGAATGGGAGTATGCAGCACGCGGAAAGGAAGGCACCGAATTCCCGTGGGAAGACCAAAGCGTGAAGAGCGGCGACGGATGCTTCTTCGCCAACTTCAAACCCGACCGTGGCAACTACACCAAGGACGGCAACCTCATCACATCGAAGGTGGGCATATACGGAGCTAACAGCAACGGACTCTTCGACATGGCAGGCAACGTAGCCGAATGGACAAGCACCGTGTACACCGAGGCAGGCGTAGAGGCGATGAACGACTTCAACCCTTCCCTACAGTACAACGCAGCAAAAGAAGACCCCTACCGACTCAAGAAGAAGAGCGTACGCGGTGGTTCGTGGAAAGATCCCGAGTCGTTCATACGCTCAGCATGGCGCACATGGGAATACCAGAACCAGCCACGCTGCTACATCGGCTTCCGCTGTGTACGCAGCTTAGCAAACACATCAAGTGCTAAAGCAAAAGGAAAAAAGAAGTAAACAAAGAAAATATGACAATCTATAGCAAATTCAACATAGTCTACCACTTGCAGAAGTGGATGGACAGTGTCCCCGGACAGACATTCCTCAACTACGCATATAGCTGGGGTGCTTCAGTCGTAATCCTTGGTACGCTCTTCAAGCTCACCCACCTGCCGGGTGCCAACATCATGCTTTTCGCAGGTATGGGCACCGAGGTATTCGTGTTCTTCATCTCAGCCTTCGACCGTCCGTTCGACAAGACGCAGGAAGGCAGAGACCTCCCTACGCACATCGACGAAGAGGAGATAGACCGCGAGGAGGCAGAAGCAGAGGCTGCATACAACGCCGGCGTGCAAGGCAGCGTAATCATCGGCGGCGGCGCAGCAGGCACTGGCGCAGGAGTTGCTGGATCTGGCGCTGGCGTAAGCGGCGGTGGCACTATTATAATAGGTGGCGGTGCAGCAAGCACAGCCGCTTCAGCAACAGCACCGGCTTCTGAAGGCGCAGCACAGACTGTTGCCGGCGGTACACAGACTATAGTAGGTGGCACACAGACCGTTGTATCGCCCGAAGCTGCACAGACAGCCGCTGCAGCAGCCGAGCTTGCAGCCAACCACGAGGTGGCTATGCAACTGGCTGACGCGCAGGCAAACTATCTCGATGAGCTCAAGCGACTCACCGAGACCCTGCAGAAGGTGTCCGACCAGAGCGCACGACTCACACGCGACAGCGAGGAGATGGAGAACCTCAACCGCACACTCACCGGCATCTGCAAGATATACGAGATGCAGCTTAAGGGCGCAAGCCAACAGATTGGCACTATTGACCAGATCAACGAACAGAGCAAGCGCATGGCTGAGCAGATTGAGCAGCTCAACGGCATCTATGCTCGCATGATTGAGGCGATGACTGTCAACATGAACTTAAAAGTAAAAGAGTAAAAAGGTAAAAAACCTAAGAATGGCAATAAAGAAAAAACATATCTCCCCCCGCCAGAAGATGATCAACCTCATGTATGTGGTGCTGATGGCGATGCTTGCCCTGAACATTTCCTCGGAAGTGCTCAACGGCTTCTCTATCGTGGAGGAGAGTCTGAACCGTACCACTGCCAACTCCTCAAAGGAGAACGAGGTGCTCTACAACAACTTCGCCGAACAGATGAATAAGAACCCTCAGAAAGTGAAGGAGTGGTTCGAGAAAGCTACGACGGTGAAGCGCATGAGCGACTCTCTGTACAACTTCGCACAGGCACTGAAAGTGCAGATTGTGCGCGAGGCTGACGGCAAGGACGGTAATATCTATGACATAAAGAGCAAGGACAACCTCGAAGCAGCAAGTCATGTAATGCTCGCACCGGGCACCGGACAGGGCAAGAAGCTCTACGATGCCATCAACACGTTCCGCGAGCGTATCCTCAAGATGGTTACCGACCCACATCAGCGCAAGATAATAGAAAGCAACCTCACGACAAAGGTGCCGAAGAACGCAAATACGCTCGGCAAGAACTGGCAGGAGTACATGTTTGAGGACATGCCCGTAGCAGGTGCCGTGACACTGCTCTCGAAGCTGCAGAGCGACGTGCGCTACGCCGAAGGCGAAGTGTTGCACACACTCGTGGCAAACATCGACATGAAGGACATCCGTGTGAACAAGCTCTCGGCGTTCGTCATACCCGAGTCGAAGACCATCATCAGTGGCGACCAGTTCTCGGCACAAATCGTCATGGCAGCCGTAGACACCACACAACAGCCAGAGATATACGTAGGCGGACAGCGCATCAATAGCGGACTCTACCGCTTCACGGCAGGTGCCGTCGGCGAGCATCAGTTCGGCGGATACATCACCATGCGCGATGGTGCTGGCAACGTCATCCGCCGCGACTTCACGCAGAAATATACCGTCGTCGCACCAAGCGCAACCGTGTCGGCTGACCTTATGAACGTACTCTACGCCGGCTACGACAACCCGATAAGCGTCAGCATACCGGGCGTACCGCTCAACGCCGTATCGGCATCAATGTCCGGCGGTTCGTTCCGTTCTATCGGCATGGGCAAGTACATAGCGCGTCCGTCGGCAGTGGGCAGCGACGTCACTATCTCCGTAGCATCCAACGCCAACGGCAAGTCGCGTCAGATGGGCAAGTTCACATTCCATGTACGCAAACTCCCCGACCCTGCAGCATACATGCAGATCGGCACCGACCGCTTCCGTGGTGGCGGACTCGCCAAGGCTTCTATCATGAGCGCTCCGGGCATCAAGGCAGCCATCGACGACGGCATCCTCGACATACAGTTCAAGGTTGTGAGCTTCGAGACCGTGTTCTTCGACAACATGGGCAACGCTGTGCCGATGGCTTCGGCAGGAAGCAACTTCTCGGAGCGACAGCGCGACACCTTCCGCAAGCTCTCAAGAGGCAAGCGCTTCTACATCTCGCGCATCACAGCGGTAGGTCCCGACGGCATCACACGTAAGTTGAACGGATCAATGGAGGTTATAGTGAAATAAAGCTAAAAAAATCCATAGCCCACTCTCAGAAAACAAAAAACAAAACAATGAATAAATTCTTGACAATACTCCTCGCCGCCCTCTTCTGTGCCGATATAGCTTCGGCACAGCCTGCGGCACGTCGCCGCGAGCAGGCTCAGCAGCAACAGCAGAAAGACCAGGGACTGAGCGTGCGCGCCCAGATATCGTTCCCTACGCAGAAAGCGATGGACGAGGACGTGACATGGCGACGCGACATATACCGCGAGATAGACCTCACGGAGGATGCCAACGCCGGACTCTACTATCCGGTGGAGCCGGTAGGTTCGCAGATGAACCTCTTCACGTATATCTTCAAGCTCGTGATGAAGCGTTCCATCACCGCCTACGAGTACCGCTTGGACGGCAATGAGGTGTTCGACGACGCAGCAAAGGTGAACCTTAAATCGCTGCTCGACAACTATCACATCTTCTACGAGCGCACCGACCGTGGCATACGCATCGACGATAGCGACATACCATCACGCGAAGTGACGGCTTACTACGTGAAGGAGGCGACCTACTACGACGACCGCAACTCGGCGTTCCACACCAAGGTGCTCGCCCTCTGCCCAATCCTTAAGCGCGAAGACGACTTCGGCGACGCTGCTACAAGCTATCCGCTCTTCTGGGTGAAGTACGACGACCTTGCACCGTTCCTCACGAAGCAGACCATTATGACAAGCAACCTCAACAACGCTGCCACAATGTCGATGGACGACTACTTCACGAAGAACATGTACAAGGGCAAGATATACAAGACCACGAACATGCTCGGCAAGACACTCGCACAGTACTGCCCCACCGATTCGGCTATGAAGAAGGAGCAGAAGCGCATCGAGAAGGAGCTTACCGACTTCGAGCAGCACGTGTGGGGTGCGGGCGAACCGAAGGACTCACTCGACAGCATCGCCACTGTGGACAAGAAGGCGGCTAAGGCAATAAGAAAGAAAAACCGTCGTGCAAGTGCTGCAGCCTCAACACGAACAAAGACAACAACCGCAAAGGTGAAGAAGTCGCGTTCTAATAGCGGTGCGTCAAAGCCATCGGGTAGTACAGCACGTGTCAGCGTGCGCAGACAGCGACACTAATTCTCGAGGGTATGTCAAAACTATAATATTTGGAAAATGAAATAGCAAACGATTCAAATCGTAGGAGGCTACGGCATTCTTGCCGTAGCCATTGCGAATATTTGTATTTCAAATGCTAATGGCTACGGCAAGAATGCCGTAGCCTCCTACAGTTAGCTTTTCATGCAATATTTTAGTTCTGACACATCCTCCTCAACTGAGAAAACTCTCAACAACCCCACGTTATCAAGCAAACGTAAATTGAATATTAACCCAAAACAAACAGGTATGAAAAAGATCTTTACATCAGCAGCCATCGCACTTGCGATGCTTTTCACGGCAAACACAGCAAATGCTGGTATCAACTTCGGTGTTAAGGGCGGTCTGAACGTAACAAGCATGAGCATCAGCTCAAAGGTGCTCGACTCCAACAACCGTGCAGGCTTCTTCATCGGTCCGACTGTGAAGTTCACACTTCCGCTCGTAGGTCTTGGCATCGACGCTTCGGCTCTCTACGACCAGCGTGAGGCAGAACTCGCGGTAGATGTTGACGAAAACCAGTACGTACTGCCCACAAAGCAGACTCTGAAGACACAGGCTATCAACATTCCTATCAACGTGCGCTACAGCATCGGCTTGGGCAGTGTTGCCAACGTGCTCTTCTTCGCCGGTCCGCAGTTCGGCTTCCACGTAGGCAATAAGAACAAGGATCTTGGTGCAGATTGCGAGTGGAAGCTCAAGAGTTCGCAGTTCAGCGTGAACGTTGGTGCTGGTTTCACCGTTCTGAAGCACCTCCAGCTCACAGCCAACTACAACATCGCTTGCGGAAAGACGGGCGAAATTACAGCAAGTAACGTATTGAGTACTCCAAAGAGCGGTCGTACCAATGCTTGGCAGATAGCCCTTGCATACTACTTCTAATGCACTACGTAGACGTAATACTCCCTCTACCTTTAGAAGGAACATTCACATACTCCGTACCTGAGCCTATGGTGGCTCAGGTGCGGATGGGTGTGCGTGTACTTGTGCCCTTAGGCAGGTCAAAGACATACACGGCGATGGCGGTGCGGTTGCACAGCGAGAAGCCGGAGTTCGAGACACGCCCAATCATCCAAGTCATAGACGCAGAGCCTGTGCTCATCGAGCAGCAGCTACGCCTATGGCAGTGGATTTCTACCTACTACATGTCGCCCATTGGCGACGTATTCAAAGCCGCGCTTCCTGCCGGTCTGAAAGCCGAAGAGAACTATCGTCCGAAGACGGTGCGCTGCGTCACGCTGCCCGCCAACCTACGTTCGGAGCAATCGCTCCACATGGCGCTCACCATCCTGAAGCGTGCACTGAAACAACATCAGACATTCAGCACCTACCTCCAGCTGTCGCATTGGAGCGAGATTGACGGCGAAACACCGCCGGCGCATATCGCCGAGATAGCCTGCGATGAACTGCAGAACGCTGCCAACGCCTCCGATGCGGTGCTGCGCCAGCTCATACAGCGCAACTTCCTCGAACTTTACCATCGCGAAGTGGGTCGTCTGAACACCTCCGGCGAGTATCACCCCGAACGCATACAACCCCTCAGCCCTGCGCAACAAGCGGCAGAGGACAGCATACAGAAACAATTCAACGAGAAGAACGTAGTGTTGCTGCACGGCGTAACGTCGAGCGGCAAGACCGAGATATACATCCACCTTATAAAGAAGGCAATATACGAAGGCAAGCAGGTGCTCTATCTGCTGCCCGAGATAGCGCTGACGGTGCAGATGACGCGCCGCCTACACAACGTGTTCGGCTCACGCTTGGGCATCTACCACTCAAAGTATAGCGATGCCGAGCGCGTAGAGATATGGAAGAAGCAGCTCTCCAGCGAACCTTACGACGTTATCCTCGGCGCACGCTCCGCTGTCTTCCTACCTTTTACGCGCCTCGGATTCGTCATCGTCGACGAGGAGCACGAGACCTCGTTCAAGCAGCAAGACCCTGCTCCACGCTATCACGCACGCTCTACAGCCATCATGCTCGCCCGGATGTACGAAGGGGCGAAGGTACTGTTAGGCACGGCGACACCCTCCATGGAGAGCTACCACAACGCCTGCACGGGCAAATACGGCTACGTGCAGCTCACCACACGCTACAAGGATGTGGCGATGCCCGAGATACGCGTTGTAGATACCAAAGACCTGTACCACCGCAAGATGATGCGTGGGGCGTTCTCGCCCGACCTACTCGAAGCGATGCGCACGGCTTTGCGCAACAAGAAGCAGGTGCTACTGTTCCAGAACCGCCGCGGCTTCGCGCCTATGGTTGAGTGCAAGGTCTGCGGATGGGTGCCTAAGTGCAAGAACTGCGACGTGTCGCTCACCTATCACCGCTCGATGAACCTTCTCACCTGCCACTACTGCGGCTACACCTACCCCGTGCCGAAGCAGTGCCCCAACTGCGAGAGCACCGAACTGCTCGGTCGCGGCTACGGCACGGAGAAGATCGAGGACCGCGTGCGCGAGTTGTTCCCCGAAGCACGCATCGCCCGCATGGACCTCGACACCACACGCTCGGCAGGAGCCTACGGACGCATCATCGACGACTTCTCCTGCGGCAGAACCGACATACTCATCGGCACGCAGATGATAACCAAGGGGCTCGACTTCTCGGGCGTCACGGTAGTGGGTATTCTGAATGCCGACACCATGCTCAACTATCCCGACTTCCGTGCCTACGAGCAGGCGTTTCAGATGCTCTCGCAGGTGAGCGGCAGAGCTGGCAGGCGCGACGAGCGCGGACTCGTCATACTGCAGACCAAGAGCGCCGACCTGCCAGTGATACAGCAGGTCGTTGCTGGCGACTTCCAGACGTTCGCCTGCGACTTGCTTGAGGAGCGCAGCATGTTCCGCTATCCACCGTTCTACCACCTCGTATATGTCTATCTGCGCCACCGCAACGAGCAGCTCGTAGACAGTGCCGCCATCGAGATGGCTTCGCGTCTCAGACAGGCGTTCGCCGACCGAGTGTTAGGTCCCGACAAACCGGCTGTGGCACGTGTAAAGACCGAGTCGATACGCAAGATTGTCATCAAGCTCGAGCAGGGCATCAACCTGCCGCTCGCACGCCAGTGCATGGCGGAAGCACGCACCCAACTGCTGCAGGACAAACGCTACGCAGCCATGACCGTATTTTTCGATGTCGACCCAAGCTGATTGCCATTTATTTCGCTAACTCGTTTTTTTATAGTAACTTTGCAACCTGTACTATGTACCAATATTAATAATGACCAACAAGATACTTATAACAGGAGCCAGTGGCTTCATAGGCAGTTTTATCGTTGAGGAAGCCCTCAACAGAGATATGGAGGTGTGGGCAGCAGTGAGGAAAACCACATCGCGCAAATACCTTCAGGATAAACGCATACATTTCATTGAGCTCGACTTCAGTTCAAAGGAGCAACTGAAGGCGCAACTCGGCGAGCACGAATTCGACTACATCGTGCATGCTGCCGGCGTGACGAAATGTCTCGACAAAGCCGACTTCCGCCGTATGAACACCGAGGGCACAAAGAACTTCGTCGATGCGCTCATCGAGCTGCAGATGCCGCTGAAGCGCTTCGTGTTCCTCAGCTCGCTCAGCGTGTTCGGTGATATACATGAGGAGCAACCCTATCAGGACATCAGCGAGCACGATACGCCGTGCCCAAATACGGCGTACGGCAAGAGCAAGCTCGACGCCGAGAAGTACCTCGACAGCATTGGCAACGACTTCCCCTACATCATCCTGCGCCCTACGGGAGTGTACGGTCCGCGCGAGACCGACTACTTCCTCATGGCTGAGAGCATAAAGAAGCACGTCGACTTCGCCGTGGGCTTCAAGCGTCAGGACATCACTTTCGTGTACGTGCTCGACGTGGTGCAGGCGGTGTTCCTCGCTCTCGACCGCGGCATGAGTGGTAGGAAGTACTTCCTCTCCGACGGTGAGGTGTACAGTTCCACCGAGTTCAGCGACTTGCTGAAGAAAGAGATGGGCGTGAAGTGGATGCTGCGCATCGTGGCACCGGTGTGGGTGCTGCGCATCGTGGCGTTCCTCGGCGAGAAGATGAGCCACATCACCAAGAAACCGTCGGCTCTGAACAACGACAAGTATAACATTCTGAAACAGCGCAACTGGCGTTGCGACATCGAGCCGGCTTGCGACGAGCTGGGCTATCATCCGCACTACAAACTCGCCGACGGTGTAAAGCTCGCCGTTGAGTGGTATAAGAAGAACGGATGGCTGTAATGCCTGTGCGCGCAGGTGATTGCTCGGTTGGGTGCACTTTTGCTCGGTTGGTGCACTTTTACTTGGTTGGTGCACTTGAGACAAGTGCACCCCCTAAAATTACACTTAAGACAATGAAATTCATAACACAACTTTTCTCTATAGACAAATCGCCCAAGCGCGGACTGTTAGCACTGGAGTGGCTCGTGATGGCATACACGGTGTTCACGCTGCTCGTGGCGCTCTTCACTTACACCAACCTGCAGAACCCCGATGCCATGATTTGGGGCCGCGTGCGTGTGGTGGCAATGACCGTGGCGCTGTGGCTGGCTTACCGACTCGTGCCGTGCCGACTGACGCTGCTGGCGCGCGTGGTGGCGCAGATGTCGCTATTAGCGTGGTGGTATCCCGACACGTATGAGCTGAACCGTATGTTCCCCAACCTCGACCACGTGTTCTGCCGCGCAGAGCAGTCGATGTTTGGCTTCCAACCGGCGCTCTCGTTCGCCTCTACCTTCTCGTGGGCACCCATCAGCGAGCTGATGAGCATGGGTTACGCTGCCTATTATCCGATGATTGGTTTGATGGTGTTCTTCTACTTCTTCGCACGCTACAACGAGTTTCAGCGAGCTTCGTTCATTCTGCTCGCCTCGTTCTTCATCTACTACATCGTGTTCATCTTCGTGCCCGTTGCCGGACCTACGTTCTACTTCAAGGCGGTGGGCTTGGAGAACATCGCCAACGGCTTCTTCCCTGCCGTCGGCACCTACTTCAACACACATCAGGAATGTCTGCCCACTCCAGGCTACGTAGACGGTTTCTTCTACGACCTCGTGGAGCAGGCTAAGGCTGCGGGCGAACGCCCCACAGCAGCCTTCCCATCGTCGCACGTAGGCGTATCGACGGTGTGCATGTGGCTTGCATATCACGCACGCAACCGCCGTCTGCTCTACTTCATGACACCGTTCTACGTGTTCCTGTGTCTTGCCACGGTGTACATCCAGGCACATTACGCCATCGATGCCATCGCCGGACTCGTCAGCGGCACTCTGCTCTACTTCATACTGCTATTCGCAACGAAGGGTATAAGATGTTGAAGTGGTGAGATGGTGAGGTGGTGAGATGGTGAAAAGATGTTGTTGTGGTGAGGTGATGAGGTGTTGATACCATCCGCATCGGTCGATGCAGACATCCGCATCGGTCGGCGCAGACATCCGCATCGGTCGGCGCAGACATCTGCGTCGGTCGGCGCGGATCATTTTATATCTACATTGGATGCGTGAAAACGAAACGCGCACCATCGGTGTAGTCGGTATCAACCCATATCTTGCCGCCTAACTCTTCCACTATCAACTTGCATATAGCCAGTCCGAGTCCGGTTCCCTGTCTGAACGCATCCAGTTTCTTGAAGCGTTCAAAAACCTCTTCAGCCTTATCCACCGGTATTCCGCAACCCGTATCGCTAACGCTTATCTTTATCATGCGCTGCTCGGGATACTGGTCCAGACAGATTGTGATCTTTCCGCTATCCGTACATTTCTTTGCATTGTTCAGCAGATTGGCAAGCACCTGTAGCAAACGCTCCCTGTCGGTGGCAATCTGTAGATGTTCTACCCTGGTTTCCACCATGATGTCCACCCCTGGTTTCTTGTTGGCAAGGGCACTCTGTGCGGCTGTTTTTATGAGCGACACAACGTCGTACTCACCCTTATTGAAGTGCATCTTGCCAGCATCAATCTTCGATATGTCGAGCACATCGTCGATGAGCTTCAGCAGCAGTTCGCCGTTTACCATTATCAGTTCGCCATACTGTTTCTTCTCCTCCGCCGTCAGTTCTATCTGGTCGTTGGTAAGTATCTGCGAGAAGCCCATCACGGCGTTTAGCGGTGTGCGTATCTCGTGGCTCATATTGGCTATGAAACGCGACTTCATAAGGTTAGCTTGCTCAGCGTTATACTTCGCTACGAGCAATTCCTTGCCCTGACGCAGCAACTCCAGACGCAGCTTTTTACCCCTCTTAAGCAGATAGAGCGACACGATAAGTGCCGACAACAGCACGATAAAGAGCAGGAAGACGATGATAATAGTTTTGAAATACTCCTTGAAGATGCTCATGGGCATGTTCACCATCTCGTATTTCACGTTGATGTCGTCGAGTGAGAGGTGCAGATCTTGTAGGCGATCGAAGTCGAAGATATACTTACAGTTAGCCAATGCTACGGGCTTCTTCTTACCTGTCTTCAGGAACGCCACCACATCGTCGGCAAGCGTGCCGCCCATGATGTGGTAGCACGGCGAATAGCCGCCCACGGGCCAGTGGCCGAGACCCACGTCGGATATGGAGAATGTGGGCAGTTCCGGATTGTTCTTGCAGAAGGCGTATGTAGTATTGCGCACTACGTAGCGGTTAGAGTTGTCTACGCGCCATGTACCTATCAGCATTGCCTGTGTGTGCGGGAGATTGGAGATGGCCTCATCGGCATCAACAAACGTCATCGTTCTGCCGTCGATATACCTCACCACAAAGCGGCGGTCGGTCTTCGCGTACTGCTTGAAGAGGGCGCGCATGGTGACACCACCTAACGTGTTGTCGGACATAAAAGTGAGCGTGTCGCACTTAGGGTAGAAGTACTTTATGAGGTCGAAGTTCTTCTTCATGTCATAATGATACACCTCACCGCCCACGATGTTGAAATGCTTGAAGTCGGTGGTAACGTCATACGCCACGGGGTCCCACTCTTTGAAATCGATGGAGTCTTGCGGCATCTTCACGATTGCCGAGCTTCGCATACCCACAACCACCGGTGTCTGCCTCAGTTTCTCATCGTCGTCGAAGGAAAAGTAAGCCGACGACGCCTCCATGCCAAGCAGCACGATGCAGGCTGGTCGATTGCCACGGCTATAATACTTATTGAGCACCCTTTTCAAACGAATTCTCCACCGCTTGCCGTCGGGCAGGTTCTGGGCGTTGATATCCTCCACCGCAATGGGGTTGGGCAGTCCGCTCTTGGTATATTGCTCGTAGAACGCAGAAAGGTTGTCGCTGATGCTCTTCACATCGGGATTGTACGACGACACGACAACTACGGGTGCCACATTCTTATGTGACACCTGCGCCTTGCCCTTGTGTGCCCATAGCGGCAAGTTCAGCAATACTGACAAAAGCAGCAAAAGACCTGTTCGCATAGTTAATGTTTTCATTTAGTTGACTGGTTTCAGCGAGCCTTCAACGTATGTAAACTCGCCCTTACCCGTCACAAGATACTGTATCGTATAGGGCACCAGTTTATTACCCTCCATGTGTGCCACGAAATTAACGGTGTACGTAACGTCCATTCCCTCCACCGGTTCTGCGTTCTCGAAGCCCTCGCTGAGCGACACGGCGAACGTAGTGATAAGGTTGCGCTGCATGGTGGCTACCACCTCCTCGTCGGTCATGCCTCCGTAGACGCTCGGGGTGTTGCTCTTGGCATCAGCCGCTACCCACTCCACACGGTTTTTGTAGTAGCTGCAACCGCTGAAATACTCGGTGTCGGCAAAGCTGTTGAGATAGCCGCCAGGGTTGAACTGGCCGAAGCCGTTCGGCTCGTCGTACTTTATGTTCACCCATATTATGATGCGGTTATAGAACGACTTGCTCGTAGCGTTGCCCTTCTCGTTAGGCAGGGTCAGCACCACGCTCGGGTTGTACTTCCACTCGCCGGCAATCTTCTCGAACGGATTGGTTACGTTCTTCGGCTCGTTCTTCTCCGACTGGTTGCCCGTGTCGGTCGTTTTCATCGCAAACTGAGTAAGCATGCGGTAAGTGACCGTCACCGACGAGCCGTTGTCAGCCGTGGGATACTTCTGCTTGAGCCATACGGATATGCACTGTGCGGCATAACTGCCACTAACGAAGAACTTTTTCGTCTTGAGGTCGTCGTCCTTCATCAGCGATGCTATCTTCTCGTAATCGGCATCCGTCAGCTCCACCTCCACCTTCTTCACATCAGTAGGCTTGTATGTATTCTTGTCGAAACCGTCAAGGTTCTCGTTGAAGTCGCCGCAAGAAGTAAGCACGGCTACCGCTGCAAGTATTATATAATGTATCAGTTTCATTTTCTTATTCTTATCTTACTCTTAAAAGGCTATTTTCAACTTCACTGAGAATCTACGTCCGAAGGCGTAGAACACGCGGTAGGCATCCTTCCAGCCGTTGTTTGTACCATCGTAGAAGGCATCCTGAATGTACTCGTAGTTGAGCACATTCTTCACCACGCCGAAGATTGAAGCACGGCACGAGCCGATATTGAAGTCGTAGCGTGCGTTGAGGTCGAGCTGTCCGGCAGCAGGCACACGCCAAGGCTCTTTGAGTGTGAGTTCGCCGCCACCGCCATACGTAGGCAGCGAATAGTCAGCGTAGAGGCGTGCATAGTAGGTGTAATCGGCACCGATGTGCAGCATCTTCAGCAGCTTCACTTCGCCACCGATGGCAGCCGTGGTCTGTGCCGATCCGCCTACGTGTATGCCGTCCTGGTTGAGCGTGAACTTCAGATGGTCGGGGGCACCCACCCCACTTGCCACCGCACCAGTGGTGATATTGGCAAGCGGCTGCGTTGCCGAGTTGTAGAAGTAAGCCGTGGCGTTGTTATCCCAACGCCAGTTGCCGAGCGAGAGCATACCCTTGAGCGTCACGTAAGGCGTGGGGCGTGCTACCACGTCGAGCTCCACACCCATGTGTTTGGCGTTGACACCGGTCATACTCATGGTGTACAGCTCTGTGTTGTTGTTCATGTAGCCCGACTTGGAGGTCGTCTTGTCCATCCACTTCGTGAAGTAGGCGTTGAGAGCCACGTAGAGCCACTTATAGCGCAAACCGTAACCCAGCTCGAAGGAGAATGCTTTCTCGTTGACTGCGTCCTTGTTTATCTCGTTGCTCGACTGCGACATGAGGAACACACCGCCACTGAAGAACGGTGCGCGACTGATGTATCCAACATTAGCGAAGACATTGTTGTAGCGGTCGATGTTGTAGTTCAGTCCGCCCTTGATGCTACCCGAAGCGAAGTTCTTCTTATCCGACTTGGCGTGAGCCGCATCGTAGTAGAAGCGGTCGTAACGCCAGTAGCGCGATGTTGCCAACGTACCCGATACGAATGCCGTGATGCGGTCTTTGGAGTACTCCAACTGCGAGAACACACCGTGCTGCACGATATGGCTATCGTAGTCGCGACACACCACATCGCCAATGCTCAGTTTCTCGTACTGCCAGTTGGGGTCGAGTGCAGCGGCATTGTTGGCTGGGTTCACGCTGCTACGGTAGCGTAGGTCGGTGTAGTAGGCACCGTTGTAGAGGTCGGAAATCTTCGACGTATGCGTGCCCTTGTACGAACGCACATCGAGGCCGGCGTAGAAGTCGAGCCCCTTTGCGAGCTGACGGGTGTACGTAGAGAGCAGTCCGTACCAGATATGGTCGTTGAAGCTCTGCGCCATCACCATCTTCGAACCGGCATCGCTCTGCTCGTTCAGCTCCTGCACCTGGTCATAGGCGAAGGTGCCGTCGGCGTGGCGGAAGTCGTAGCGCAGCTTGCCGTTGGCTGCTCCGTACCAGCTGTTGGCATATGCGGAGTTGATACCCTGACCCGAGTTGCCGTAGCCGTGTCCGATGGACATATAGAGAGCCGTGTTCAGCGACGACTTATCGTCGATAAGCCAGATATGATTAAGCGAGAATTGTGGTTTGTGGTAGAAGTTGAAAGCCGACGACTTACGCTCGCCGTTCTTTCCAAAACCGTATGTGGGGTTATAGCGATAGACACTTTTGCCGCCCATGAAGCGCTTCACGTCCTGCCAACCCTCAACGCTGAGTCCGTCGTACTGGTTGCGTTGGTAATGCGACTGCGGTGAGCCGAAACCCGTGAGCGCAATCTGATGATGCTGACCGAGGCGCTTGCTCACGGCAAAGAAGTAGTCGTAGTCAGAAAAGTTGGTGCCCTGGATGTAGCCATCGCCCCATTTCTTGCCAAACAGCATAGAGAAGTTCCAACCCGACTTGGTAAGACCTGTAGATACAGACACCGTCAGATGGTTGAAGCCGTCGTTGCCTACGCCATATGTAGCATATCCTCCGCGCTTGCTGTCAGTGGTCTTGGTCACGATGTTCACCGTGCCGCCAATCGATGGCACCGACACCTTGCTGGCACCCAGTCCGCGCTGCGTCTGCATGTAGCGCACCATTTCGCCCAGTCCGCCCCAGTTGCTCCAGTAGAGTCCGCCGTGCTCCATATCGTTGACGGGCACGCCGTTCACCATCACTGCCACGTTAGAGCTTTGGAAACCACGCATGTTCAACTTCGAGTCGCCGTATGCGCCACTGTTCTTCGTGGCATACACACCCGGAGTCTGGTTGAGCATTTCGGGCAGTTCGTTGTTGCCGAGCTTGTTCTCCACTTCCTTACGGTCTACATCGCTCATTGCGATAGGAGTCTTACGCGCAACGCCACGCGAAACGGTCACGGTGATGTTCTTCAACATCACACTCATCTCATTATCAGCAACGGCAGTACTGTCGCTCGACACCTTTGCTTTGGGTTGACGTTTGCCATATGCTTGTATATTATTTGATAAAAAAGCAGCAATAAGCAATGGCAAAATAATTGTTCGATTCTTCAAAATTCGTACGAGTTAAAATGTTTTGCAAAATTAACATTTAATAAATACATAGCAAAACAATATCGGTTATTTTTAATAAAGAATTTGAGAGGGCGTGCACTCTATCTATGTTCATAGAATGCACGCCCTCCCAAACGAGCAGCACCTAAAAGGCTATGTTGAGCAATCCTAACTGGTTGAGGAATATCGCCATAATGCATACCGGACAGAAGTAGCGCACGAGCAGAAGGTAGACACAGAAGAGGGTGCCACTCAGCGTGCCCCAGTTCGTGAACTCGTCCTTTATCAGCTTGCGCGGCACCACCCAGCCCATGAATATGCAAGTGAGAATGCCACCGAAAGGCAGCAGGAGCTGTCCGGTCACGAAGTCGAACCAGTCGAAAAGCGTCTTTCCGAACATACTGAGCCACGCTCTGTCGCCAAGCGAGAGCGAGCAGAATGCACCAATCACCGAGCACACCACCGTCACGAGGCGTGCCGCATTCTTGCGGTCGAGGCGTGTCTCCTCGCAGAGGAACGCAGTGCTCACCTCGTGCAGCGAGATGAGTGATGTGATGGCAGCAAGCGAGAGCAGCATATAGAACATGACGGCGACGACCGTGCCAAGCAGCGGCACACCGGCAAAAGCCTGCTGAAACACGTTGGGCAGGGTGATGAAGATGAGCGACGGACCGCTATCGGGGCTTACGCCAACGCTGAACGCTGCGGGGAAAATCATCAAACCGGCAAGAATGGCTATGATGGTGTCGATGACAGCTATGTTAACAGCCGACTTCAGAAGATTGGTTTCGCGAGAGAAGTAACTGGCAAACGTGCAAATGCAGCCCATGCTAAGTCCTAACGAATAGAACGCCTGACCCATGGCTGCAAGAAAGACGCTGCCAGTAACCTTCGAGAAGTCGGGCTTGAAGAGAAACTCTATGCCTGCGGCTCCGCCCGGAAGCAGACACGAGCAGACTACTACCACTAACAATAGCAGGAAGAGTGTGGGCATCAGTGCCTTCGAAGCTTTCTCTATACCGCCACGCACGCCACGTACTATGATGACATGGGTGAGCAGGAACACTACTACTGTCCAAAACACGGGCCTCAGGGGCGATGCGGAGAAGTCGGCAAAGTAAGAGGCTATGTATTGTGGGTCGCCACGAAGCTCGCCTACACCCGAGGCAAAGATGTACTGCAAGCACCAGCCCGACACTACGGCATAATAGCCGGTAATGAGGAAACCGGTGATTACGCCCATTAGTCCGACGATGTGCCACGCCTTATGTGTGTCCATACGCGAATAGGCACGTGCGGTGTTGGCGGCTCCATGTCTGCCGATGATGAACTCGCTCATCATGCAGGGTATGCCGAGAAGCATTATGCACATTATGTATATCAGAATGAAGGCTGCACCGCCATTCTCTCCAACCATGTATGGGAAGCGCCATACGTTGCCTAATCCTACTGCCGAGCCTGCTGTTGCAAGCACCATGCCCAACTTACTTCCAAAATTAACTCTCTCTTGTGTCATCCTTTATGTGTTTTAATGAAATAAAAAGCGACACCAAACAACTTGTAATGTCTATGTCACAAATTGTTTGGTGTCGCTTTGCTATGTTGTTATAGTCGTAAAATATACGTCAATGAATTGGTTTCTGCCGGCTTAAGAGTAGCGCAAGATCTGTCCTGGACGCAGACGCATCGTCTTAGAGATGTGATTGAGCTTGCAAATCTTATCCACTGTCACGCCACGCTTTCTTGCGATGCTCGATAGAGTCTCGCCCTTCTTCACCTTGTGGTAAGAAACCTGATCGCTCAGACCTGATGTGGTGCGCTTGTTTGTAGCGAAGTCGTCTGCAGAACCGCTTCTTGCGAATGTAGAAGAGTCCTGCTTACCGCGCAGACGTGTAGCGTTCATCGACTCGTTGTCGTATGTCTGTTTGTTGAATGCGTAGTAGTCGCCCGTTACGTCCTGCGCACGGAAGTCGAACATAAGTGCCGGGTTGAGTGCTACGCCACAGAGGCGTGTCTCGAAGTGGAGGTGCGAACCGGTGCTTCGTCCGGTGTTACCACCGAGTCCGATAACTTCGCCCGAGCGTACTTCCTGATTTTCCTCTACGAGCTGCTTAGAGAGGTGACCGTAGATTGTCTCCAGACCGTTGTTATGGCGTATCACGATATACTTGCCGTAGCCGCCACGCTCGTAGCGCACGATGCGCACCTTGCCAGAGAAGGCTGCGCGTATGGTGTCGCCGATGTACACCTTGATGTCGAGACCCTTGTGCTGGCGTCCCCAACGTGAGCCGAAGTTGCTGGTGATGACGCGGCTTGTGGTAGGCATCGTGAAGTGACGAAGGTCGATATTGAATGTTTCGGGCAACTCGGTAGCGCGGTGTGCGTACTTGTTGTCCCAGTTTGCATAGAGGTCTGCTGCGGGCGATTCGAGTTCTTCGCGCATGGTGATGTTGCGAAGCATAATTGTGTCGACGGCTGCCATCTTACGGTCTACCGGTGCCTGGCGTGCAAGAAGGTCTTGTGCGTTGGCGGTTGTAGAAGTAACGGCGAGCAACATCGATATTGCAAATGTCTTGACGATTTTCTTCAAATTCATTCTTCAGGCAGTTTTTTTTTAAAATAGAATGAGTATATCATTCCTTCAAAAAGATGGTCATCGAATTGTAGAATATTCGATATCAGTAGTAGTTAATTTGCAATGTTGGCATAGCATTTTGAACATTGCGTTGCAAAAGTACGAAAAAATATTGAATAAAATTGCAAAACGCGCTCTGTGTTAACAGTTTTTGAACGAAGTTTAACATTTTATTTGCTGCCCATAAAGCAGCAAACAAGCTGACAGGCACGCCGTTTTATCAGCCTGTCTGTTAGCTTGTTGCTACGAAATTGCAGCCCAATTGACGTTCGTATCGCGCAGTTCGCGCAGTCGTCGCCACAGCATTGCATACTCTGGCGAGGTGCATGTGGGGTCGGCATCGATAATCTTCTGCGCCTCTTCGCGGGCTATCGCCATTATTTGTCCGTCGCGCGCTATGTCGGCTATCTTCAGGTCGAAGGCGATGCCGCTCTGCTGCGTGCCTTCGAGGTCGCCTGGTCCGCGCAGCTTGAGGTCTGCCTCAGCGATGCGGAAGCCGTCGTTAGTCTCGCACATGATGTCGATGCGCTTGCTGGTCTCGGCGGAGAGCTTGTATGTGGTGACGAGGATGCAGTAGCTTTGGTCGGCACCGCGTCCTACACGTCCGCGCAGCTGGTGAAGCTGTGAGAGTCCGAAGCGCTGCGAGTCGAGTATCACCATCACGGAGGCGTTGGGCACGTTCACGCCCACCTCGATAACGGTTGTTGCAACGAGAATCTGCGTCTCGCCCGAAACGAACTTCTGCATCTCGGCATCTTTCTCCTTCGACTTCATCTTGCCGTGCACCTTGCTTATCTTGAACTCGGGGAAGATGTCGCACAGTGCGGCGTAGCCCTCTTCGAGGTTCTTGAGGTCGCTCTTCTCGCTCTCGGTGATGAGCGGATAGACGATGTACACCTGTCGCCCGAGGCGTATCTGCTGACGTATGCCGGCGTAGAGCGATGTCATCTGGCTGTCGTACTTGTGTATGGTCTGCACGGGCTTTCTGCCGGGTGGGAGCTCGTCGATGATGCTCACGTCGAGGTCGCCGTAGATGGTCATGGCGAGCGTGCGCGGGATTGGTGTTGCGGTCATCACGAGTATGTGCGGCGGGTTCTCGCCCTTAGCCCACAGGCGTGCACGCTGAGCCACGCCGAAACGGTGCTGCTCGTCGATAACCGCCACGCCGAGCCGCTGAAAGCGTACAGGATCTTCGAGCACGGCGTGTGTGCCGACAAGTATCTTCACCTCGCCGGCGATGAGTGCGTCGAGCACTTCCTGTCTGCGCTTGCCCTTCACCTGTCCCGTCAGCAGTTCGACGCGTATGTCGAGACCGCGTAGAAACTCCTGTATCGTAGCGAAGTGCTGCTCGGCGAGTATCTCGGTTGGTGCCATGATGCACGCCTGATAGCCGTTGCCGAGCGCGATGAGCATGGTCATAAGTGCCACGAGGGTCTTTCCGCTGCCCACGTCGCCCTGCAGCAAGCGGTTCATCTGACGGCCAGAGCGCATGTCGTCGCGTATCTCGTGCACGACGCGCTTCTGCGCACCGGTCAGCTCGAACCTGAGGTTCTCGGAGTAGAAGCGGTGGAAGTCGTCGCCCACCTGCGAGAAGACGTAGCCGCGGTACTTGCGGCGATGGTCGGAGGCGTAGCGCAGGATGTTGAGCTGCACGTAGAAGAGCTCCTCGAACTTCAGTCGCTCGCGCGCCTTCTGCATCTCGATGGCGTTCTTCGGATAGTGGACACAGCGCAGGGCAGTGTCGCGCGAGACGAGATGGCGTGCGTTCACGATGAAGTCGGGCAGCGTCTCGGGTATCGGCTCAGCTATCTTCTGCAGCATCGCCTTCACCATCTTCTCCACAGCGCGCGACGATATGTTGCGCTTCTTCATCTGCTCAGTGGTGACATAGTAGGGCTGCATACCCATCTCGGAGAGTTGCAACTCCGATGCGCTCTCTATCTCGGGATGAGAGAACTGGAAGCGCCCGCCGTAGACAGTAGGTCTGCCGAACACGATATAGTCCTCGCCCACCTTATACGTCTTGTATATGTACTGTGCGCCGGAGAACCACACGAGGTCGACCACTCCCCTACCGTCGGAGAAGTGTGCCACGACGCGCTTCTTGCGTGCCGACATCTCGAACTCCTCAAACGAGAGTATCTTGCCGCGTATCTGCACGAACGGCATGTCGCTCTGCAGCTCGTGTATGGCATAGATGCGGCTTCTATCCACATATTTATATGGATAGTACTCCAGCAGGTCGCCCCAGGTACGCACGCCCAACTCCTTGTTGAGCACGTCCTTCTTGTTGGGGCCGACTCCCGGCAGATACATTATGTCCTGTGAGAGGATGTTCAAAACTCGTACATCATTCCTTTCTTCAACTCCTCAACGACACTCGCGCCCTTGAACTCCTCGAGCAGTCGGTATGCGTAGGCGAACGATGCGCCTGGACCCTTGCCCGTGATGATGTTGCCGTCGGCGGTGCAAGGCTCGGCGGTGTATGTGGCACCCTCAAGCTCTGTCTCGAAGCCAGGGTAGCACGTAGCGCGTTTGCCGCGGAGCAGACCTAAATGACCTAACACCATAGGCGCAGCGCAGATGGCACCGATAAGCTTCTGCTGCTCGGCATGGCGCACGAGTGCCGCGCGCACGCCCTCATGCTCGTCGAGGTTCTTCGCGCCAGGCATTCCGCCGGGCAGCATGAGCAGGTCGGCATCGCTGAAGTCGGCATCGGCGAACATCATGTCCGCCTTCACCTGCACGCCGTGTGCCGACGCCACCATGTCTGTAGCGTTGATGCTAACTGTCTTCACGTCTATTCCGCCGCGGCGGAGTATGTCAACCGGAGCCAACGCCTCGATATCCTCGAATCCGTCGGCAAGAAATACGTATGCTTTTGCCATGTCGTATATGTTTACTTGTTGTTGTTCTGCATTCTTCACTTTCGGACGCAGCACGCCGAAGGGATCGGCTGTCTTCGCCTCGTCCTCGTCCTTCTTCCTAAGCGAATAAAATCGTGCCATGTGTCTGTAGTTTTATTCGGCAGCACCGCTTCTGCGTGCGCCGCCGCTTGTTTCTTTCGATTGCAAATATACCGTTTTTTGGCGAAACTCCGTAAGGTTTCGACTAAAAGTAGCGCAGCGCGACTAAAAAACACATATACCCGCAGCCATTATTCAGGCTGATATTTCAGCACGTCATCAGGTAAAAACACATGACAATCGGCAGCAGAAAGAGGTGGCTCCTTCAGAAATAGCACATAAACAATCTTCTTGCCTTGCGCAAACGGAGCCTTTTCGGCTTTAGCTTTCAGCTGCACGAGAAGACGATCTGCATAGTCGGCAGCCTTCCATTTGCACTCGCCCACAAGTATGGTATCCTTTGCATCCACCGCCTCGGCTACAACGTCAAACTCCAAGTCGTCAAAACCCACGGGAGTCTTGCGTCCATCCTCATACACGGGCACCTTGCCCCACCAACGGCGCGCCATGTTCCATGTATGTCCGAACAATTCGTTGCCCGACACAGCTGCTTGGCACAACTGTTCCCACACCTTGCCGACATGCGCAGGGAAACCAGCCCTTATCTTTTGCATAACAAACGCCGTTCTGCCCAGTGCAAGCATCGAGCGGTGAGGCTCTATGAAGGTGTAGTAGAACGCCATAAAGTTGTCGTTTATGACGTAGAGCGTCTTCTTCGTCTTCTCCTCGCTCTCGCCGAACGGAACATCCTTACAGATATACGACATCTCCACAAGTGCCGATAACGGCTTCGAAATCTCCGTCGTCTTCTTGCCTATGACTGAAGCAACAGCCGAATAGCGCGTGTTGCCATGCCCAATCGCTGTCATTATCGACTGGAATGGGGCTATGTCGCTTGCCTCGTCAACGAACAACGCACTCGGTTCTCCGTTCAGCATACCGTGCTCGTCGAGCACAAGCTCTTCTACCGCCTCGCAGAACGAGCCGTACTCCTCACGCAGAGCCCAATAGCGTGGCACACCACCCCACACGCTGTACTCCTCAATGGTGCTGACGGCATCCAAACGCATGACCTCCTGCCAATATTGCGGACGTATCGGACGCAGGTTCATACGCTCGTGTGCACGTCCATAGAGAGGGTCTGACTTGTCAAGCACGAAACGCTGCATCATACGCTGCGACGAACCACAGACAACAAGATGATAGCGCAACTCTCCGCTGTCGACAAGCGTCTGAAGAACAGAGGGCAACGCCGAATCTTTCTCCACCATATACGGGAACTCGTCGAGTACAAGCACAGTATTCTCACGGCATACCTTGTTGAACGCCGTCAATATCGAATGCCACGAGGGGTATACCGGCATGTCGAAACCTTCATACCTGTCGGCTATAGTAGTGGCGAGAAGCGATATCTGCACTTGCGTCTCCTGGCGCGCTGCCTCAAAGTAGATATCATCCTCTGTTATCACACGCTTCAGCAATGTCGACTTGCCAAGACGACGCCGACCATACACCACGACAAACTTACGTTTGTTTGAGCCAAAGGCACGTTGAAGCCGCTTCTGCTCCTTGATTCTATCTACAAACTCCATCTTTAGAAAATGATTTTTTCAAAAATGATTTTTAAAAATATGTTTTTGCAAAAATACGTCTTTTATAGTTATAAAGCAAGTAGTTGAGTATTTATTTTCACATAATCCACACTTAAAACAGCTCAATTTTCACATAATCCGCCGCATAAGCGCCCCTATTTTTCACATAATCCGCACTATAAACACCCAAAATTTCACATAATCCACCACATAAACACCCAAAAATTTCACATAATCGCACTATTGAAGCCCGTTTTTTCACCTTAATTGTCCCAATTAGCTTTACAACTAATCCCGAAAATAGTCAACTCAACGCGTTAAACAACAACAAAATGATGTTGCCGTAGCAGGAAAATGATATTGCCGTAGCAGGACAATGATGTTGCCGTAGCAGGGCAATGATGTTGCCGTAGCGGGGCAATAATGTTGTGGAAGCAGAGTAATGAGACCGGCGTGGCAGATCGAACGACAGATAGGCTGGTAGATGGGCTGGCAGATAGGCTGGTAGATATCGCTCTCAGAAGCACATCTGCCAGCCTTTATCGTGCTCGTAATGTGCGAGTTACGACGATACTGGAAGATATGGTAGATTTTTTCACGTTCTGAAACTTTACAGGACTATAACATATCTAACAAAATACAACGTTGCAATACTCTAATCGTCTAACCTTATATACCTATTTTAGAGTTTAGTCAAGTGAAGACTATTCTTTTTCACATCTTTTTTGTTTTTTATCCCAACAATTTTATAATTCGGAATTTTTATCTATATTTGCAAAGTATAATGCGCTTTTGTTGTGCATGTATATTATAATAAGCAGGAACAGGTATTCATTCCTGCTACCCCTTGAAGGGCACGATAGAATACTATGTTGAATAGAAATACTGGCAACCACAATGAATAGACAAAACAATATAACTCTGCATGATGACAAAGTACTCTCTGGAGATGGACTAATAAAGGATTCATGCGTCATCATAGAACAGGACAGACAGACTGCATTTCGGGCAGTCAATGAAATCCTTGCTGGTGTTCAAATCACTATAAAAAGTAGCTTATCAAAATCATATTATTTAATACAATAAAAGAAAATGAATAAATTATTGTTCGCGTTGTTTTGCGCTTCATTTGGACTTTCCTGCCATGCACAGGATGTTCTAATCACTAAGGACGGCGACCCTATAAAGGTTTGGGGAGTGGAAGTCAGCAGCACATCCGTATTTTATCGTGAGAATGCTTCCGAAAATGCGCCTATCAAGAAGATAAGTAAAGAATCTCTCCTTATGGTCAAATATCAAAATGGCGAGAAGTATTTCTTTGATAATAATAAAGACCTGAACGTCCCCTCAAACTCGCCTCAATCGGTTCAAGATACTGGTAACTTCCAAGTAACTGTTGAAAACCTATCATCCGAGGCCAAAGCTGCAAATGAAGCTGCCATAGCAAAAGTAATTATTTTAAATTCAAATATAGATAGCAAGAACGCCAAGAAAAAAGCAGCTTGGGCAACTGCTACTTATGCTGTAAAACACAACTCTGTCCTTTCCAATGAAGATATTGAAATATTCGCTACAACAGGTAGCCTGTCAATAGACGGTAAGACAAAATCTGCCAAATGGGAGAAGGGTGGAAACTGTACCCCTGCCATTCAATTTAGCGTCAAGAATAAGACTAACAAAATTCTATTTATCGACCTCGGTACAACTTATTTTACCACAATGGGGAAAGTAGTGTCTTATTATGTTCCATCTTCCACTACCACCACTAAAGGCGCAAGTAGAGGAGCAAGCGTAAACCTTGGTTCGGTAGCAAATGCTATAGGAATAGGTGGCGCAGTGGGCACTTTAGCAGGTGGTATCAATGTAGGTAGTGGCTCCAACAATTCTACTGTTAGCACTACCTACGCCCAACGAGTCATCTCTGTTCCCCCATTGTCGTCAATAGATTTAGAAGCAAAGTATATGTTTGGTAATGAGGATGTAGAAATATGTAAAGGTGCTTACTTATCTCATAATTTATCTTCAATGCATCGTTCATCTACAGATTATATGCCACATGTAAATTTTAGTAAAGAAGTGGGTATTATGCTTCGAGGTGACCAATATCGATATACAGAGGAAAGCTCGCCAATTCAATTTAATTTCATCATATCATATAGCGATAATGAATCGTGTGCTTCAACAAAATCCTTAGCATCGTATTATTATTTGTACAGCTTACTTGGAACAGACCTCCCCGCATCTACCTATCTATTAACCACACAAATAAATATTCCAAAAGGGTATACTGCTCTTAGTAATTATATTAAGGTTGATAATAAGGACGATAAAGTTTCTTTCCCCAAGCAATAGCACAGACCAAAGCATACGCTGCCTTGAAGAAAGCGAATGTATTAACACGAAATGGTGATGACAACGATGGGGTATGTTGCAACGAGTGAAGCGATTACTAAAAGTGCAACCACTGCTATAAGACTATTGATTTTACGTTCTTCTCAAAAAAGGTTTGTGCGATATTGGCTTAACTACTAAAAGCACTATCTTTGCATGCAACAATAAACAATACGTTTAAGGTCACAATTTGTGACCTTAAAAATAGAAATCGAATTATGGCAAATAATATAGAACATCAAGATAAAGGAGAACTGGTCACAAATTGTGACCAGTTGGTTGCCGTGGACAATATAGAGCCTCTAATAAAAATCATTAGAGG
>UMDN01043210.1_pt1 | contig 28306 bp, 26 predicted proteins | sample 1964491 | NCBI WGS metagenome assembly UMDN01 (sample SAMEA4835994, study PRJEB28245) | human gut metagenome | biome: gut microbiome; material: fecal sample | place: Denmark | collected 2008 | reverse complement strand
AAAATCCAAGCAAGCCCTAATGACCGATTTGGGATTATGGGTCATGAATCAGCATTCAATTGATCGTAGCCAGAGAGTTTCTCCTGCCATGAATAGTATTTCCTTACGGTATCATAACCTGAGCGGGAAATGCTGTTGCGGTCGGCTTCGTTGTCCATCATCCTCAGGCAAGCGTCGGCAAAGGCCTGGTCGGCATCTTCGATGATGCAGTTGGTGCCACTCTCAAGTTCGGGAATTGCCTTTGAAATGAGCGACGACATCACCACCGGCACTCCCATACCCATAGCCACAAGCACCTTGTTCTGAATGCCGGCGGCAATCTGCACCGGCGCCACAGCCACACAGGAATCCTTAACGGCATCTGAAAGGACGTCTACAAATCCCGTCACTACGATATTCCCAGATTTTTCCGACAGCGCCATGATGTTTCTCGGCGGCTCTGCCCCTACGATATAGAATCTGGCTCCGGGTTTCTTCTTCAGAATCAGCGGGAAGATGTCGTTTACGAAATGTAACACCGCATCCTGGTTCTGAAGGGTTCGCATATTGCCTACAAAGCAGATCTTGTCATGGTCGTAGGAGTCAGGTATCTCGTCCATACACTCCACGCCATTGGTGTATAATGCCAGCGAATGCTTGTCGCCCCCGGCAGAGAGATAGTCGATGTCTGCCTGTGATACGAGTACTACCTTAGGGAATTTCCTCATCACAAAGTGCTCATATCTTCGGATAAGCTTGCGCTCGATGGCGTAAATCACCTTCTTCAGCGACATGCCCTTGAAACCGGAAGACAGAGTATAGGTCTTCGACAAGGTGTCTGTCATCTCCACGATGGATTGCGACTCCACGCCATGCCGAGTGAGGTATGGCACCATCCTGAGCAGATGGCTGACGAAACGGTCTGGTTTCTCTTTGCTGATTACCATCCCCAGCAGCTTTGAGTATTCCCGAGAGTAGTAGTAGCCACACTGTATGGGGCGACCGCTCAGCATATATTCAAGCGAGTATAGCATGGAGTTGGTCTTCTTGCGCTTTACTACGTATATCTTGTCATACAAAGTCTTTGCGGCTGCCATGTCAGGATTGCCCTCACAGAAGGACACGAGGACCAGCTCATGACCGGCAGACTTCAGATATTTGGCTATATTGTTAATTCTCAACACGTCTCCGCCATTTTCGGGAAATGGGAAGCGTGGTGTCAATATGCAGTATTTCATACGATATCAGTTATTTTCTATTCATATACTTTTTTACGCAGTTTGCTTATCGTGGCATAGACTCTCGAAGCAAACAGAAGGAAGTCGTATTTCAGCGGCTTTTTCAGATATGCCCCCATATAGCTACACGTAAGCCTCATCGCCACGGCAATTCTTTCCGAATACCGATGGCGTGCACGGGTGGCGGAATTCTCTCTTGCCCTCACGTTGTATACGGTGTCGGCATTGTGGACAATCTCCATTCTGGAAATCCTGTCGGACACGATGAACATGAACAGTGCGTCTTCACCGAGTTTGTGTTTCGTGTCAAACCGTCTGTCTCCTATCACATCTCTGGGTATCAGCTTTCCCCATACCGTGGACAGGAAGCTCCGCGAATTGAACAATGTCAGCTTGGGGCATTCCATGCATCGCTTGTAGGCTGATGTGAGGAAATACGGCCGGTGCTCACGGGTCTTGTCATCAATGAGATAACAATTGCATGCAACCACCGTATGCAAATCCGTCATGGCATGCATGCTCGACAGATAGTCGTTGCCTGCCACCCAGTCGTCGTCGTCTATGAAGAGCAGATATTTGCCTTTTGCATTGTCTATACCGATATTTCTGGCGTTCGACACACCCGGCTCGTCGGTCTGAATTAGTCTCACATTGACATAACCATTGTCGGTGACGATACCTTCGAGCATCGACCGGTATGGCATGTCGCAGCCATTGAGCACGATTATCACCTCATAATCGGAAACGGGGAAATCCTGCTCCTCCAAAGAACGGAGGCAGTCGGAGATATATTCCCCGGGCTTGTATGTAGGTATTATAACAGATATTTCCATTATCCAAAGATTTTAAGATAGTCTGGAGTCAGCGATTCCGGGGTTGCCACACAATGCAGACCGTTGTCGCCTGTCAGCGCCCGCATCTTCTCTATCAGTTCGCCGGTAGAGGAGAATATCGGATCGTAGTTATAGAAGTCACGGCAGTAATGCAGGGCGGGATGCTCAAGCACGAGCATGTTCTTCTTGTTTGCCACACACTCGAAGCTCACTCCGCTGACCTGATTCTGGAAGGATGAGGGATAGGCAAGGAGCACGATGTCTGAACGGAGGAATATCTCCCGATAGAGCGCCGTTGGCAGGAAGCCTGAAATGAAGCGCACGTTGTCGGGATATTTCTCGCCTTCTTTCTTGTCGCCATGAATGAGCAGCAGCACATCGTTCCGGGCAAGGAAATCAGCAAGTTCGCTACTGTTTACGAGCGAATTCACAAAGGTGTCGTCTGCCTTTGAAGAGGGATGGAACACCACTTTCCTGAAAGCGGAAAAGTATTCGGGAAGGCTGGTATCGGCATGGCTCTCATCAAACGGACTGACGCAGCCGTGTGACACCAAGGCAACATTTGTTATGCCATTCTCAAGCAACGGTTTCTTCATATAGTCGTCGAACACGACGAAGGTGTTGTGGTGCGCCAGACGCTTGAGAAAGAATAGTTTCACTCTGGATGCCACGGTGCCGGTATTATGACATATTATATACATATTACGGCAAAGGGGCAACAGGCCCAAAGTAACCTCATCACAATACGACACCACTACATGAGTGTAATCTGAGAAGCGTATCTTGAATTTCAGATACAGCAGGGTGACAGTGAATATGATGCGGTTGAGAACAGCTCTCTTGCCGCGCATATTAAGGAAGCGGGGCAGCTTGGCAACGTAATCGCTGTCTGGATAATCAAGTTGGGAAGCTATGTCTGAATGCAACACTATCTTCACATCGTAGCCTGCCGAGCGGATGGCATCGATATGGATATGGTTGAAATTGACGTGTCCCTTCAGGTATACGTAATCTATGAACAATACTTTTCCTTTCATGGTATGCCTTTTTATTTAACGTCGTTGAAATGTTGTCTGAAATGGATGAGCCTCTCGTTGTATGGCTTGTTCTCTATAGTGATGTTGTAATACTCCGACATGGCGGTGGTATTGAGGGAATATACTTTCAGCAGACTATACAACGCCACGAACGACAGATACAGTATCTTGTTGTTGCGATAGGTAAAGCACTTTATCAGGTCTATCCATACAATCCAGTATGCATAGATGAAAAGATAGGAGCAGCGGAGACTTATCGTACGGAACTCACTGAGAAACAGGAATGTGCACAGATAGAAGAGCATACTGTTCACAAAGATGTTGTTGCCGTTGCGGATTTCTCTGAGTTTGTCGATATAGCAGAACAGAAGTATTCCGGTGAGCAGTCGCTCGAGATAGCCGATACTCAACACGGAGCCCGTGCTGAGGTCCATGCTGAGATATGCCTCCACCCAGAGTTTGGTAGACGGCATGATATAGTCTACCACCAGGAGTATCAACGACTTCAGGATGGGGATATGGAAGAGGTATATCACATTGGCAACGGCGAATATCGCCATCATTATGTATTTGTTGAACTTCCTGTTGATGATGAAATACATCGGTATGTATGCCAATGACGAACTGTGGAACGTGAAGCCTAACAAGCAAACGAGCAAAAAGGGCAGGAACTGCTTCTTCTCAATGAACACGATGGCATTGACGAACAGCAATATGGATATGGAGTTGCGCACCAGATTGATGTTTATCTCGAAACCGCTCATCACGAGCATAATCATAAACGCAAGCGGTATGTTGCTGACATATCGCCTGAAGAACATCATCAGCAATGTAACGTTTATCAAGATACACAGAAACTGGAAGAAGAAATAGTTGGGATATATGGTCTTGCATATCACTCCGAATATCATGAAGCCCGGCTCCCACGTCCATTTGTTCAGCGGAAGCGTGAACAAGGTGCGCAAGTCGGTCAGACTCTGATACTCGGGATAATATGAGGTCCAGTCGTAGGCCACGAATCCTCTGAGTCCGAAGAAGAACACAAATACGACAACTGACAATATGTTCACACACATTGTCTTCATTTGTGACTCGCTGTTAAAATGGGCATATACGGCAAGAGAGCCATAGATTATGACCAACAGCAGATAAGGATAAGCGAACTCCATCTATATGTATTACCTTTCTTTATTTCTTCTTGCCAAAAGCCTGGCTCAACACCAACACCCAGAGGGCGTCTGCTATAACTCCTACAAACACGAATATGATTACCATAAGCGTTCGCGGCATGCTCGACGACTTCAATGGCACGGTGGCATTCTGAATGACGGTGAACGCCGGAGTGTTCTCCTGTATCTTCGCCTGTGCCTTCTGCACCTGCTGGGCGGTCTGCGAATAGTTGTTGAACTTCAGCTGCATATCGTTCTCCAGATCCTCGAGTTTAGACTGATACGACATGAGCACGACTTCTGAGTTGGCATCGGCGAATGATGCGTATTTCTGACGTGACTTCTCATAGGCTGCCTTTGCCTCTGCATTGATCTGCTGTGAGTAAGCCAGGTCTTGTCTTGCCTTCTTCGTACGGTAGAGCGTGATGTAGTTCTGCAGTCTGGTCTTCACGGAGTCTGCCATGCAGGCAGCCACACGAGCGTCGGTGTCGGTAACGGAAAGGGTTATCACATTGGTGCCCTTGTTGATCTGGCAACCGATGCTTCCGACTATTGCCTCGCAGACCTCGCTCTGGATCTTTGTCAGACAATATGGGTTAACGACATTGGTGCTCGGTATGGTGTCTTTCTTACCGAACATCTTGATGAGCCACAACTTGGGATAGTCCCAGAATGGTATCTTGGTATCCTGCAGGATGTGGTTGTAGTATGTCTTCTTCTGTCCCTTCACCTTGACGGGAATATCGAAGAGCTTCACCACGAAGTCTGTGGATGCGAAGACATCGGGATAGATGTCGGGATAGATGGCATCGACGGATGATTTTCCGCCACCGATATCCATACCTATGGCTCCGGCAATATCGCTGAGGTTCTGCGACATACCCATACTTGTGGCCTCTGGAGCCAACACCACATAAGAGGTGTATCTCTTCTGCTGTTCCAAAGCCACGATAACTCCAATAACAAAGAATACGGAAACGAAGATTATCATTTCCTTTTTCCTCGACGCCACTTTCTTCAAAAGCGAAAGCACGTCGATTTCCTTCACGCGTTTTGTATCTGACATTTTATCTTGTATTTCGTTTACGTCTTAATCATTGTCTACTGTCCTACCCCTGCCTGTTTATGGCGTGCAGCGGTATTCCAGGTCTTCGGTCCTGTGGCCTATCACCTTGGCAGGCACTCCACCGACGATGGTATATGGCGGGACATCCTTGGTGACTACCGCTCCTGCCGAAACGACTGCCCCCTTGCCTATCTTCACATTCTGCAGAACCATAGCTCCACAACCTATCCAGACAAAGTCGCCTATCTCGATGGGATAGAACTTCACCGGGAAATGGCGTGACTGCACATCATGGCTGCCTGTCATAATCATCACTCCATGCGACACCGACACGCTGTCGCCGATGGTCAGTCCACCACGGGCATCGAGTGTCACCATGCGGTTTATATGTGAATCCTTTCCTATAGACAGTTTGTTGAGGTTCATTATATAGCAGCGGCTGTCCACATAGGTGCCTTTGCCTATCTTCATGCCGAGCTTTCTCATGGCAAACCTGCGCACACACCACGGGAGGCTGGGCAGGATGGAATTGGTGAGAGGTCCGAGAACGAATTTCCTCATTCCTGAATATACGGGACTTCCAACAAACCATATCTTCATCACCTTTGTCAGGAAGCTTACGAGCTTACCCATCCTGAAGCCGTCGCTGATGGATATCTTGTAGTTCAGATATTCTCCCCTGACGGGGTGGTTTGACATTCCTTCTTCATCGAAGACTTCTATTATGGCATCGGTCCTGACAAACCTGTATTTCTTCTTGTATAGGGTATAGATGAGATACCAGTCGAGAGCGAAACCATAATCTTTCTTCTTGTCAAGAGCGAACAGGTTTTCCTTGTGTATCTGCGTTCTCACGAGTGATGAACCGTGACGATAGACTGGTCTGTATTCAAGACCTGCCACATTGCTTGAGGAGGGGAACGGGAATACGTGTCCCTGGCGCAGTTTCATGCTGTCGCCATATATGATGTCGGCATTCCCGGCATCACAATTCCGGATGGCGTCGGCAAGCGAATGGTCTGAGAAATAATAGTCGCCGCAGTTCAGAATGTTCACCCAGTCGCCGTTGGCATGCTGCACGCCTTTGTTCATGGCATCATAGACACCGGCGTCTTTCTCTGAGCACCAATACGCCAAGCGGTCGGCATACTCCTTTATCACCTCTGCCGTGCCGTCAGTGCTGCCACCGTCAATGACGATATATTCCTTTTCTTCCCACGTCTGCGAGAAGAAGCTCTCCATCGTCTCACGGATGTGCTTCACATCGTTGTAGACCACGGTGATTACACTTATTTTATTGCTCATCTACTATATCTGTTGTTTTATTGTTATCTTTTTATTGTCATCTGTCCCATATTCCCGTTGCCTTCTGCCTGATCAGCAAGCGGCACTGATAGATGTGTATCAGCGCCATGGCGAGATAGCATGTTGCCATGCTCAGGACTATACTCTCTACGCTCAGTCCCATATCAGTGAACTTGACCATCGCCACATAAAGGATGGTGAAGACTACGGATGTCAGTATCTGCACTCTTATCTTGTTGAGTCCGTTGATGAGATACGTGGCACAGTTGTTGAGATTGAAGGCACACACATATACGAATGTGCACAGCGAGATGGAGAGCGGCACCTCCACTTTGCCGCCAACCCACAGATGATAGAACACTCCGCTGACTGCCAGCATGCAGACTCCGCCGGTGACGGAAAGCGCCCAGAACTTCAATGCTCTGTTGAAAGTGGCGTTTATCCATGCCATGTCTCCCTTCACGTAGGCGTCGGTATAGGCGTTCCACATTGGTGAGAGGATGATGGTATAGGCTATTATCAGAAGGTTGAAAAACTTGTATGCGATGTTGTATGTCGTGACATTCGTCGGTCCGCAGTTCTGGGCTATGAACACGTTGGCAGCACCGAAGATGACAAGACAGCTGCTCACCTGAATCACAAAGAATCCCATTCCCTTGCCCACAATCTGCCTGCCGAGACTCTTGTCAAAGTCGTTGACGGCGGGACGGAGTTCGGGATATCGCAAGAACAGGGGGATTGTGGCAAGGGCAAAGACTGCACATGTCGTTGCCGTGTATGCAAGGACGACATACATGAGATTGCCCGACGTCACTTTGGTAAGTATGAATATTATCACCATCGAGATGACGTTGCCCGACACAGTGAGAAGGTCGTTGACTGCATATTTCTGCATGGCAACGAAGATGAAGCCCACATTCTTCAAGACGAAATTGCCGAGTGTGAAACCTATTGCCACGAGCGTGGCGTTGCGAAGACTTTCTCCGCTCACAGCATGGGTATTGAAGAAGCTGCAATAGTCAAGCTGCGACAATGGCAGCAGTCCTATCACTCCCAATGCCAGGGCGATGACGGTGAGCAATGAGAATGTGGTGCAGATGTATTTTCTGGCCAACGAATAGTCTTGCTTCGAGATTGCCTCGGTGAGATAGTTTCGCATTCCGTTGCCCAGACCGATGTCGAAGGTTCCTATCCAGAACAATACCGACGTCATGGTCATCCATACTCCATAGACTTCCTTGTCGAGATAGCCGATGGTAATAGGCACTATAAGGAGAGACGTTGCCAGTCCCACCATCTTCAGCACCGCCGACATCAGTATGTTTTTCTTCAGAACTATGTTCCTATCGTTTGCCATTCGCTTTTCAGTCTATCGAAGCCTTCCACTCAATAGCGGATTAAGTCATAATTGTCTATATCTGCAATACGGCCCATTGACACTTATCGTGACAGGGCCGTATCACATCGTATTTCCTTTATAATATGTTAGCCAAAGTAGCGATCATCGTGGCGATAGACGCTACCGACGTACCGATGGTCATCGTCTCGGCGATGCTCATCTTGGTGGTAGCCTTGGCTGGAACCACAATCTCGCAACCAGGCATCGGCTTGGCGTTGTGGGAAACCTTTGCCACCATACCATTCATATATATAATGTAGGTCTGACCTTTCTTTGCCTTGTTGTTGAAACCACCGGCCTGGTCGATATAATAGCTTGCCTTCTTGCCCTTCACGAAACCTACGGTGTTTGGATACATCACCTCACCGTTGATTTTCACCGTTCCGGTGTACTGCGGAACAACGATGCGGTCGCCTTCGCGTAGCACGATGTCGACATCGCTGCCTGGGTTGGCAATAGCCTTGTCGAGCTCTATACCTACTGAATAGGTGTCCTCGATCTGGAATTTCTTGATACGCTCACTGTTTGTGATATCAACACTCTTGCCGGTCTTTGCTGCCTCCTCGGCAGCCACCTGCTCATACTGCTCAAGGGCCATCTTACGGGCTGCCTCCAGACGCTTGCGCTCACTCTCGTTGATCTTTCTTACGAGTGTGGCACCGGCTGCATATCCGCGGTCGTTCACTCCACCTGCCGCCTTGATGACGTCGCTCAGACGGGTGTTCTTTCTTTGCAGCGTATATGTGCCGCTGAACATCACTTCACCGTCAACAATGACATTCTGCTGCTTTGAGAAGCCCGGGCTCTTACGCACATACACCTCGTCGAATGGCATTAGGTGGAAGCCTGGAGTACCGTCAATCACGAAGCCGTCTTTCAATGCGAAACTGTATGTATAAGCTGAGATGGAGTCGTTGGTAAGCGCCTTTGGATTCATCACGCGGCGCGCCACATCGACCTTCACAGTGGAAGCGGAGTTCTTCAGACCTCCTGCCTGAAGCACGAAGTCCTCAAGCGTCTCATTGGATGCGTATTTATAGATGCCAGGATAGTTCACCTCTCCATGTATCGTTATGGTCTGTTCTTCCATCATCTCCTGCTTCGTAGGGATGAACAAAACATCGTTAGGCTGCAACGGTACATCGGCTACCTTACCGTCAAGGATGCCTTCCACATCTACCGGCACTACTTCCAGAGTGCGGTCTTTCTTCATGCGGTGCATCACGGCACGTGCGGTGAACGCCTCCTCTCTGAGACCGTCGGCATGCTCCAGCAAGCTACGCACACTGTTTATCTCGCCACCTACCTGATACATACCTGGACGGAACACGGCACCCTTTATCTCGACCATGTTTGAATATCTGTCGAGGATTGAGTCTACGCTTACCGAGTCTTCGTCGCTCACCTGGAATGAACTCATGTCGAACTCGTCCACATTATATACTGAATATTCCTTTCCGGTCTTTCTCACCACTCTAACCGACTTAGTATAGGCATCGCCAGTGAAGCCACCGGCATATTTCAGCAATGAGCCGACGCTTTCGTTCTTCTTCATCTCATACCACATAGGGCGCTTCACCTTACCGGTAAGATTCACCAGACAGTCGTACGGACCGACCACAATGACATCGTTGTCGGCAAGGCGCACATTACCCGTCAGTTTGCCGTTGAGCATATAGTCATAGATATCCACTACGGTGACAAGGCGGTTGTTGCGATAGACCTTGATGTTACGAAGTGTACCGAGGTCGTTTGTTCCTCCTGCCATATAAAGGGCATGGAACACGGTGGCGAAGGCTGACAGAGTGTATGTGCCAGGAGCTTTCACTTCTCCCATGACGTTGACCATTATCGAGCGGGTCTCACCGACGGTGAGCTTGATATGCGAGCTGCTGTATCTCGATCCCAAAGTGGAGCGCAATTTGGCGTTCGCCTGACTCACCGTAAGTCCGCTGACTTCCACCGGTCCATATCCGTCTATCGTAACGAATCCGTCCGGTGACACCGTGCACTCAATGGTCTTCTGTGAAGCTCCGTAGATATCGATGAACACGGCATCGCCAGGACCGAGACGATAGTTCTGCGGTGTGGCAATGTTCATATTCGGTTCAAACGACAAGTTCTTGTTGTTGAAGATGTTACGTCCAAACACCTTTCTCTTGGTCTTCTCCATCATGAGCTTCTCAAGAAGGGCTGCCGTATCGGGCACGAACTCGTCGAGTTCGTCGCGCATGTCGTTCCACTCATCGTTGGTATCGTCAAACACATAGCTGCGCTTGTCTTTAACGCGACCGTCCTTCAAACGGTTCTGCGAGTCATACTGCGACTTCTTGTCGTCAAGATATTCATCATCTTTGGCATCGCCGTTGGCTTTCTTCTTGCCGTTCGACCTCAATCTTGTGTCGTTCTTGCTTCCGGTAGTGCTCGACACCTGTCCCAATCCCTGGTCCTTGGCGGCACGCTCATATTTCTTTTTCACACGACGTATCTGCTCGATATTAACGCCATTCTGCATGAGTTTCGTAACGATCTGAGACTGAGGGGTTCCGGCATTGTGCTCCTTAACGATGAATTTCATAACCTGGTCATCGGTCATTGACGACTGCGCCATGATACTCATCGGAATGAGCACGGACATTAAAATTGCTATGATGAATCTTTTCATAATGAAGAATTTGTTTCTATTTGGTTTTTCTGATGTATTTTATGTTAGAACTTTTTTCCGCTCACGATGCTGATGAACGTCTTGGCAATGATGCTGGCATCAAGAGCCAGCGACCTGCGCTTCAGATAGTCGGTATCCATATGCAGACGGATCAGCATCTTTTCCATAGTATCGGTATAGCCATTATAGAGTGTGGCTTCCGACGTCAGTCCGGGCCTCATCTCATAGATGAGCACATAGCTGGGGTCGTTGACCATAATCTTGTCGATATAAAACCGGCGCTCCGGACGGGGGCCTACAAACGACATGTCGCCCTTCAGCACATTCCAGAGCTGGGGCAATTCGTCGAGATGATGCTCACGCAAGAACAACTCAGTCTTTGTGGACTGCCCTATGCTGCTTTTCGCCACAAGCTGAGGCTCCTTCTCTGGCTCGCTCATGGTGCGGAACTTGTAAATGGTAAACGGCTTCCCTCTATATCCGATGCGCTCCTGCGAAAATATAGCAGGACCGTTTTTCTGTCTCTTTAGCATGATGGCTATCACCAGATAGACCGGCGAGAGGATTATCATGCCGGCAAGAGAGAAGACTATGTCAAACAGGCGCTTGACGGTTCGCTGAACACAGCCCATCGCGTCATGGCTGCCTTCGAAACCGCTCACCTCTTCTGTATTTTGATTACTCACTTTGTTTATTTACTTATTTCTTATTTTCTTTAAAACCGACAAACGGCTCTTTTATTGCATAATTTTTGCAAAGGTACTATATTTTATTTAAAAATTGGCGCAACATGCGTCTTATCTTTTGCAAGGAATCAACCTTGCCGTAACTAAATTTCATTCTTGAGAAATATCAAATGCCATAATCTGAATATTGAAACAGCAGTCAACCAACTTGTGGATTAGCAATAATGATACACGTTGGCGGAATTGACTTACGCTGACAGACATGAGTGAAAGTTGTACATATCGCTGATTCTTGAAAGCCATCAGGCCATCTGGTTTTCCTATAGTTGTTTGATATACAAATGATTAGCAATCAGATGATTGTTTCAAACCATATAGATGGTTTGCAGATAACAGGAATAGCATGCGTTGGCTGAATTCTGAAAACACGACTATGGATGTACATGAACAAACCGGGCAGTCATTGGACTGCTATTCTGTCCATCTGGGACAATGGTCGTGCCCATTTAACTCCCAATCGGTTCATTAAGTCGTCCAATGTAATATTTCACAACTGCTTACAGTCTTCTGTTTTCATGAGATGTCTTTTGACTGTTTTTAATTCGCAATAGCTCGCTATTACCCATTAAAAGCCAAAATCCAAGCAAGCCACAAAGACCGTTTTAGGACAAGTATTCACTAAATCAATTCCGCCAACGGTATTTTTATGCAACAAATTCAATCGCCAATTCTAAATTTGAAACTTGAGTGTTTAATTTCATACAAATACTTTTTTGCCATTTCTCCGTATAAAGACATCCAACAGTTGCTGAAGAGCAACCCATACTAAAATATCTAAAACAATTATCATAGTAAAACCTATGCTTTTTCCTATCAATAGATTTATTAGAATGAAAAGTAAAGCCATTACGACCAATACCCCAAGAGCTTGATGCTGTGTCATTCCCGTGCGCAACAGTTTATGGTGTATATGATTTTTGTCAGCCATAAATATCGGACGGTGATGCACAAACCTGGTAATTATCACACGACAGACATCAAACACCGGGACAATCAAATAGGAGCTGACTATCGGCATTCCCCCGACAACTGCCGGTTCGGCATTTACCCTAACCATAGAACATTTAACAAATAAAGTACCAAGTATAAACCCGAGTGTCAAACTGCCCGAATCACCCATAAAAATCTTGTTTTTCCCCTGCTTGCCAAATAGATTGAAACGTACAAAAGCCACAAGTACTCCAAGCAGCCCTGCAATAATGATGCAATAAGATAGTAAATCTTCAGAAAGGAAAAGTACGAAGAATCCAAGCAAAGCGATGATTGCAAGAAATGCAGCCAATCCGTCTATTCCATCAATAAGGTTTATGGCATTGTCTATAAAAACAATCACAATAACTGTCAACGTGGCACCGACCCATAACGGTATCTCACCAATTCCGCAAAAGCCATAAAGATTATTGATATACAATCCGGACAGAGGAAGAATGGATGCAGCAAATATCTGAACCAGGAATTTTGTCCTTGGCGACACCCCTACAATATCATCTACTACACCAGCAACATATATCGCTAACAAACCGACAGAAAAATAACATGTCCAAAGACTCAAGCTGAGCGATGTTCCTTCCGAGATTCTGCTCACTATAGCTGTCGCCAGCATAAAACTAATCACAACACAGGGAATAAAGCAAACTCCTCCCAATCTCGGAACGAAAACCTTGTGCACTTTCCGCTCATTAGGCAGATCATAAATTCGTTTGACCTTGCAAAAACTGACGACGAGTGGTATCAGTCCTAATCCCAAAAGCATACTCACGAGAAACGATATCAATATATACAAACTACAATCAATCATTTATTCATATTGTTCTGTTCCTTGATATTGATAAAGAAATCACCCCATGACGAAAGCCAATAACTGCAGTATGTGCCTTGCGGAACTATAAGAACACAACATTTTCTGTTGCAGCCTGCAAAAACTCCCTTTCCTAACAACGGCGTTTTTTTGCAATCAGAGTATACCGACAAGAGGGACGTGCAGCCTTCAAATGCGCCATTACCTATAGTTTCAACGTTACCGTGTATTTTAATATTCTTCAAAGATGAGCAGTCTGAAAAGACACGTTCGCCTATAGTTTTCAGATTATTTCCCATTTTTACTTCTGTAAGTCTCTTACAGCCAGCAAAAGCACATTCTTTTATTTCCGTTGCCGTTTGAGGAAGAGTAACCCTTTCAAGACTTTTACATCCATAAAACATGTATTCACTAACTATATTGTTCCAAGAATACACCCCAGTCATTTGATTTGACTTTTCATCGAAATAATAATACATGCCACCACTTACTACCATAGCCTCCGACATATCCATACAGGCAAGTTTGCCGTCATCATTACCATCCGACCCTTCACAACCGGCCATCTCACGTAGAAATTGGATATCGTCACCGTTGATTTGTCCAGTCAACTTGAGATACGTGATACAATATTTCTTGCTCTCGCCAATCATATTGGCAAGGCAGCCCGGCTTATCCACACAAACTGTAATCTGTTTCGTTATCAAATCATTGTCTGCGGCAAAGACAGACATTGTGAAGACAAGGCAAAGTGAAATAATATTCAGTCGTTTCATTTTTTCGGCGCACCCGACAAACCCTGTGGGGAAGGATAAGCAGATGCTAACCCAAAAACTGTGTTGCCAAACGATACATGATTGTCAAAAAGTAATACCTTTGCACTATGAATCAGAATGGCAATATAAACATGTATGAAGGCCTCGCCTCATATTTCCTACCCGAAGGAGTTCTTGAATATTTTGAGGTGACAGACTTTGCAACACAGCGTACTCAGGACAAAGATGTTCTTTACACAACAGAGCTTCACATCTATCTTGATGAGCGGGACAATCTCACACCAGACATGAAAGGCTCCGTGAGCGATGGTTTTGGCGAAGAATCATGTTTGCTTGACTATCCTGCCCGAGACAAAAAGGCGGTACTGCACATACGAAGAAGACGCTGGACAATGCCGGACGGCACAACAAGAATTGTTGACATTGGCAAGGAGTTCGAATTGAAGCATAAGGGCACTCGATACGCGAAGGACTTTGCGCTTTTTTTAAAGAGGGCGAATGGACTCTGAGACGATAACCGCTCGTCAGATTGGTTATACGTACATGATCAACAGCTCCACGTTTGCTAAGAGATATAAGGACACCCTAAGTAACTTCGAGACGTGGGAACAGAAAGAGCATGCATCAGAATGGATTCTTATTCCGCAGAATGTAGGCAAGGAGCAAGGCATAGACGAAACATCCCTATAGGGCGAGCTATACACTATCATTCACAACAAGGATGCCATGGTCGCAAGGGTGCAATCATAGCAGTAGTCAAGGGAACGAATCCTGCTGACGTACTGAAGGTTCTCATGCAGCTACCTGCAGATAAGCGTGAAATGGTCGGGAACATCACGATGGACCTCTCTGATTGTATGCGTGCCATAGTCCGGGAGGCATTCCCCAAAGCCACAGTCGTACGTGACTGCTTCCATGTGGTGAAATGTGGCGGAGAAGGCTGCGAAGACAAATGCTTCAGCTGAATCGCCGAACTCAAAGATCAAATGCTTCCGCGCACAGGTGAAAGGAGTCAAAGACATGCCATTCTTCATGTATCGTTTAGCAACAGTTTTGGGTTAGCATCTGCTTATCCTCCCCCACAGGGTTTGTCGGGTGCGCCTATTAACGTCCAAATTGTTTTACTTTGAATGAACATGATACGGTACCTTTCTTGTTGGAGATGGTAACGATATCTTCGCGGTCGGAAGAGGAGTTATTACTGTTAGCACGTAAATAAACACGCCCTCTATTATAGCCATAATTATAATAATTACTATCGAAATCATCAAAATCCGCTGTCAACCAATCAGCCGATGTCGTTACCTTTATGTCATCACTGCTAAGGTTTGTTTTGAAATACAAATATTGATTATTATAATAATAGTCAAAAGTATATGGATTTTCTTCAGAATAACCATTTTCCATTGTTATATACGCTACATCCTGTTCCAAATTCAGCTTTACACTCGTATCACCATTGCGGTATTTCAGCGTTATCGTGCCAGTCCGCTTAGTATCGGTATCATTTTCCGTCGCTGTTACAATCAATATGTATCTACCGTAATAACCATCGTCACTGTTTTTCCCCAGTTTTGCCTCACACCAACTTGATGCTGTATTCTCTACTTCGATATCTTCAAGCGGAATATTGCTGTTTACATATACAGACTTACTTGCTCCACTCACAGAAAGAGGTAGATTCATAGAAGTCACATACGAGCTATTGTTGCCGTAGAGTTCCATCCTCGGCTCAGCCGCACCACGAGTAACCTTTATCTCTTTCTTCTTGCCATAACCCGTGGTCAGCGTTATCGTTGCCGTAGACACCCCCACCGTATCCGACTTATCAACAGAAATATTCACGGCATTTGTCAGGAAATTCTTGTAAAGAGACGAGGTAGGTGTGGCTCTGCACCATCCTGCAGAAGATTCACAAGAGAAGTATATCGGCTCATTGTCGAGGAATTCCACCTTTTCTTTTCCGCCATCATCAGTAAACGAAAGTTCGTTCTTCGGGAGTTGTATGTCTATGTCTTTCCCACAGAAAGGGTATTGGTATCTTATATTATATCCAACGATCTTACCATCGTCGTCACGCACTGCGTCTTCTACAAGAATTCTGTAAAAATAATCTTCATCATTTGAATTATAGCAAACATACCCATATCCTTTTTTTACGACAGCTTTTCCAGACCAACCAGTTTTGGGAACACTTGTTATATCGCCAAGTTTATTTACGTTTGGAATCGAGACAAAGCAAGCATGAGGATAATACTGGTCATTATCTATGGCCTGAAAAATATTGTTCTCTCCTATAAATATATCCTCACCAAGCTTCGTTGCACTATTTTTATCCCCTTTCAGCATACACAGCACTTCCTCATTATCGAGCAAACCACCATTATTGCCGTTTCCACCACCGTTGTTGTCATCATCGCTGCTGCATGCTACAAGTGCAGATGAAGAAACTATTGCCATAGCAATGGCAAATAAAAAAGAATGTTTATAAATCATATCTCGTACAGTTTTTATTGTTTATAATTCTATCATCTCCGTTAGTCCAAACACCCCAAATATAGACAATAAAAAAACGTGGACTAATCACTTCGTCTATACTTTCAGAGGTATCGCCAAACACCATTGCAGCTATATACGAGTAAAAGCCCACGCCTGTACACAGACGTGAGCATTAACTTCTACTCTTAGCTGCTTCATTCAAATTTGGCGATTTTCTGAAAGCAAGAATATAAAGCTAACGCTTTTTTATAATATGTCGTTTTCTTTTTGTTACATAAGCATCATTTTTTACTTTTTGCAAAGTTACACAATATTTTCTTTATACAAAAAAAATTAATGTAAAAAACATGTTGTACCACTTATAAGGAGCTTCAAAAATACACCCATAGCAGCATTATCATTTAGGTGCAAGTCTCTTAGGGTGTCCACGCAAAGTCAGCAAGTTCGGGAACTCAACTTAAAAGTTCGGAAACTTATCCCTAACTGGAGTATGATAATGAAACGACAAGCCTTCCAGAAAAACAAATCAAAAAGACACAAAAATGGGCACGATGCTTGCCCAATAGGGGAACGCTGCTTACTCAAGTGGGGCACGCTGCTTGCCCCAAGTGGGCACGATCCGTACCCCAAACAGGAACAAAAGCAGTCATGGTATGAAACGCTCGTAATGGATATGCAAAACAGTTTATCTATGATTGTGTTTCATTGAAATTTGAGTGGAATTTGAGTGGTTTTCGATAGAAAAACCGATTGATGTTTCGATGAAAATCCATAGTTTTTTCTATAAAAAGCCATTAATGCCCCGATGATACTTCAATGATACTTCAATGATACTTTTCTGTAAAGAATCCAGAAAAGTATCATCAAGTCAACTCATTGAGTTTGTGAACTTTAGATTCTTTGACAAGCCAGAAAATGATACTATGACACTTTTCTAACCCGTTAAAGTATATAATGACAAATGAACGTGTACAATGCTGCATCGCGGATACGCTTACCGACATCTTTCATAAAGAATCGCAATGAAAAGTTGTCCACACACATGCAAATTATTGCTGTTATATTTTGTGGTTTCATGCATTTGCGCTATCTTTGCAGAAGGAAATCACTTGAAATGGGGATGATAATCAAGGATTTATGTCCACATATTGTCCACAAAAAGGATTTCTCAGTACACAAAACGTTGTATTTCAGTAATGTACAACACTTAGGGGTTGACTGGATTTGACAGCGGGTAGGAATGGTACGTAAGCATGCGGAGCGCAGTCTGCCGGCTCCTTAATCTCGACAGTCAACAATTTATCTGGCGAAAACAACTACGCTCTCGCTGCCTAATCGAAGTACAGTAGATTACTGGCTTTATCCCGCTACCAGGTAGCAGGACGAGACATCGCTCAAAGGCCGTTGTTCCGAGGTTCTTTGGTAAAGCGGTGCGGTTAAATCGGAAATAGTTGCGTTGTGCCTCGCCAACGTAATGAGATTTTAGAGGATAAGGCTGCGGTTGGTGGCTTGGGTCTTGCCACAGCTCGAAAATGAAGTCCAAGATAAGCGTGTAGAAAACGTATGGTTTCCCTGTTTGGACGAGGGTTCGAATCCCTCCAGCTCCACTCCATTATCTACTACAAGAAGTCGCTGAGTTTCAGCGGCTTCTTTTTATTTACACAGAAGGAAAAAACATGATTACAGCCAAAGACATAATTGACACCATGCGCGGCATGGAGAACGAAAAGCAACGAGAGATTCTGCAACGGTTTTTCAAGACCGGCAAAGGAGAATATGGAGAGGGAGACAGCTTCCTCGGACTGAAAGTGCCGCAGACACGACTCGTTGTGAAAGAGGCACGACTCAGCATGACACTAAGCGAAATAGAGAAGTTGCTCTATTCCGAGTGGCATGAGGTTAGACTCTGCGGATTCCTTCTGCTCGTTGAAGAGATGAAGGCGGCATTACCGAAAAGGAACGGCACTGGTCAACCTGACCGCAGGAAAGAGATTGCCGATTTCTATCTGCTCCATGCCATACAAGCCAACAATTGGGACCTTGTTGACCTATCTTGCAGCTATATCATCGGAACGTTTCTCCTCCATCCCCTACCCGACGGCACGATGCCTGATCGCAACATTCTCGACACGCTGTCGGCAAGTTCAAACCTGTGGGAACAGCGTATATCCATAGTCTCTACCGCAGCTCTGATAAAGGAAGGACAGTTTGGCGACACCTTGCGCATTGCAAAAAAACTGCTCCACCATCCACACGACCTCATACACAAAGCTACGGGATGGATGTTAAGAGAAGTGGGGAAAAGGGATATCGAAGTGCTACGTGGATTTCTGTCTGAGCACCACGAGACAATGCCTCGTACCACTCTACGATATGCCATAGAAAAGATGGGACCAGAAGAGCGAAGGATGTGGATGACCAATACGCCACATTCAAAAAACAACAAATTCCTTTCATAAAAGAGCAAAGGTAATTGCAGATTTAATAAAAAGCATTATCTTTGCAAATAAACTTCATTAAATGTCTCATTATGGCAAAATTCATCAACCCTTTTACAGACATAGGATTCAAAAGGATTTTCGGACAAGAGATATCCAAACCGCTGATTATTGATTTTCTCAACAGTCTGCTGCTCGGCGAAGAACGCATAACAAACATTACATTCCTCGATAAAGAACAACCAGCCCTCTTCGAAGACGACCGTTCGCTTATATACGACATATACTGCCAAACGGAAAAAGGAGAAAACATCATCGTGGAAATGCAAAACAAGTCACAGCCTTATTTCAAGAACCGGAGCATCTATTATGTATGTGAAGCCATAGCCAGACAAGGAGAAAGGGGAACAGACTGGAAATACAACATCGATGCGGTGTATCTTGTAGCCTTTCTGAATTTTTGCCCGATGGACTTTGACAAGAAGTTCCGGTCGGATATAGGATTGGCAGACAAGGGAAACAACAAGCTATTCTCAGATAAGATGAGGATGACTTTCATGCAGCTCCCTTTATTCACCAAGGAAGCCGACGAGTGTGATACAGATTTTGACAAATGGATATATGTACTGAAGAATATGGAGACATTGACAAGATTACCTTGGGCAGCCAAAAGTTCGGTTTTCAAGAGACTGGAACAGATTGCTGACGTCGCCTCCCTTTCGAGACAGGAGCGAATGAAATATGATGTTGGTCTCAGGAAATATCGTGACACATTATCCGTTCTTGAAGGTGCCAAGCAAGACGGATTGGCGGAAGGACGTGCGGAAGGACGTGCAGAAGGACGTGCGGAAGGACGTGCGGAAGGACGTGCAGAAGGACGTGCAGAAGGTATAGAGAAAGAAAAAATCGAAACAGTAAAGCGACTGAAGGCCATAGGAGCAGATATAAACATGATTACCGTCGCTACAGGATTGTCTGCAGAAGAGGCAACAAGAATATTATCCACCTTATAGAAATAAGAACAATAATAATATAAACATGAAAAAAGTTACAGACACCATTTATTATATCGGTTGCGATGATGCCGACATTCGACTCTTTGAGTCGCAGTATAACGTACCAGAGGGCATGTGCTACAACTCTTTCCTCATCATGGATGAGAAAGTGGCTATCATGGACACCTCTGACAAGCGCACTATGGAGGAATGGAAAAAGAACCTGACAGAAGGCCTCGACGGTCGCAAACCAGACTATCTCGTAGTGCAGCATCTCGAACCAGACCATGCTAGCGGCATAGCTGAGGTGAAGGCGATGTACCCTGAAATAAAGATCGTATGCTCAGCAAAAGCAAAGACCATGATTCCGCTTTTCTTCCCGGAACTGAATGTGGACGACTGCGTAATCGCCGTCAAAGAAGGCGACACTCTTGAACTTGGCAAACACACATTGCATTTCGTTATGGCACCGATGGTACACTGGCCTGAAGTGATGGTGACATATGATGCTCTCGACAAGGTATTGTTCGCTGCCGATGGATTCGGCAAATTCGGTGTCATGAATGCTGACCCGGACGACTGGGCTTGTGAGGCACGCCGCTACTACTTCAATATCTGCGGAAAATACGGAGGTCCTGTTTCCACACTGCTCAAGAAAGCATCGCAGCTCGACATAAATATGATTCTGCCACTACACGGACCATTTCTCAGCGGTGAGAAGATGCAGGAGGCACTGCGTCTCTACACCATATGGAGCAGTTATGGAGTGGAAGCAGAAGGTGTTCTTATCGCTCACGCCTCAATACACGGATGCACAAAAGCGGCAGCTGAGAAACTCGCCGACATACTGCGGGCTAAGGGCTGCAAGAAGGTGGCTATCACCGATCTATGCCGCGACGACCTTGCTGAAGCCATCGAAGACGCATTCAAATATGGCAAGGTGATACTCGCTGCATCAAGCTACGACACCGGTCTCTTCCCTCCGATGTTCGACTTCCTGCATCATCTCAAAATCAAGGCTTGGCAGAAGCGCGAGGTTTCCATTATCGAGAACGGCAGCTGGGCACCGAGTGCAGGCAGAGTGATGAAACAGATGCTCGAAGAGATGAAAAACATCACGATAAAGGGCGACCTTGTAACACTGCGCGGCGTGATGAAAGAGGGTGACATCCCTGCCCTCGAAGCACTTGCAGATGCAATTCTTGCATAAAAAGTCTATACACTTCTATACGGAACTGAATAACAAACGACAATGAGTCGGAGTGATGATGGAAATCAAAGGACCATCATCACTCCGGCTCATCTTTTTAGAAAGAAAAAAAGAAAACAAAACCATCACAAAGCGACGTCATTATCCCAAATCGGCCATTAGGGCTTGCTTGGATTTTGTTTTTTTAGAAAAGTGGATTTTGTTTGGCTTTTAATGAGTAATAGCGAGCTATTGCGAATTAAAAACGGACAAAAGACGCCTTATAAAAAGCAAAAGACTGCAAGCAGTCATAAAAAAAAATAAAGTAAACGTCCTAATGACCGTTTTGGGTTATGCTATTTCATATTCCTGAACATACGTCATGACGACACAGAATGATTGACAAAGTGTATTTACAAAGAACCAATTCAGACGACAAACCTTGGTCAGTAAGAGAAAATGAAGTACCTTTGCGCACTTGTAGTGACATAATGTTGGTATTTGACAATCCAGAAAAGATGAGAATCTGGCAAGATCAACATGACCATACGTAACAGAAATACCCAGAAAAAAACACAAGATAAAATAAGATATGAGAAAACTTACTTTGGCAGCCGCCCTTATGATGGCGGCAACGACGTTTGCTCAAGAAACGAAACAAACGCCATGGTTCAGTAACATCAAACTGTCGGGCTACGGTCTCGTGGAATACCAATACTCCGGCCAACAGGGCAACAAGTCGAACACTTTCGACCTGCGCCTGGTGAGAGTGTCGCTTGACGGGCGGTTGAAAGGTGACTTCTACTGGAAGGCCCAGATGCAGATAAATGGCCACACGACGAACAACGGCACATCGCCACGCCTCGTTGACCTATTTGCAGAATGGCAGAAATATCCATTCTTGAGAGTAAAGGCAGGACAGTTCAAATTGCCATTCACCTTTGAGAACCCCATGCACCCTATCGACCAGGGCTTTATGAGCTACAGCCAGAATGTGAGTTGTCTGTCGGGATTCTCCGACCGGTCAGGACAGCAATCGAGCAACGGTCGCGACATCGGTATACAGTTGCAGGGTGATTTCCTGAATGTCGGCAAAGGCAGACCTCTGTTCCACTATCAGGCAGGAGTGTTCAACGGTCAGGGAATAAACCGCAAGGACGTTGACCAGCAGAAAACAGTGGCTGGCGGCGTGTGGGTGATGCCTGTAGAGGGAATGCGCATCGGAGTGTTCGGCCTGGAGGGTTCTTATGCCCGCAAATGGAGCTATACCGATGAAGCGGGACAGAAACACAACGTGACAAAAAGCCTGCCGCAACACCGATATGCCGTGAGTGCGGAATACGTGACGAAGAGCGACTGGACTTTCCGTTCTGAATATATCCACAGCACCGGTGATGGCTTCAAGACTTCCGACAACGAGAAGAACGCAGACCTTACGCTCAACGGCTATGGCAGCAAGGCCGACGGTCTGTATGCCCTCGCCATCGCTCCTATCAAGAAGAAGAAAGCCCACGTTAAGGCTCGCTACAACATGTATCGCCGCAACGGCGAATGGGACAAGTCGAAGACCATGTATGAAATCGGCGCCGACTACAAGTTCTCTAAGAACATTGGAGTCACCGCCGAATATGTTTTCGTAAACGACCGCACACTGAACAAGCACAACTATAATATGGCAGACGTTCAGCTGCAGTTCAGATTCTGACGAAACTGACAGACTTCTAATTGAAAATTTTGTCTTTTGCCGTCACCTGTGTTGGCACACCAGCCTTTCCGCCCAGATGGCAGCCAGAGAATATAACGCCCTCGGTATTATCCATGCTGAGGGCGTTTTTCACTTCCTTTATATCCACATTCCGAAACATGACATCCGATATCGGCTTTGCCTCTGTACCCTGCAATATAATGCCTCCAATGCGCGCCTTGTCGCATCGGAGTCCGTCCACGAAGATGTTTCTTACCACAGAGAAGTGGGTATCGTCCATTCCCTCACCGGCATACATGCTCGTGACATAGAAAAGGTCTTCCACCTCGCCGAATTCACAGTTCCTGACATAAAGCCCTTCCACAAATCCTTCACGGTTGGGATTCGTCTTCACGAAGATGCCGCGTTTGCAATATCCGGCATAGGTACAGTCTTCCACAAATACGTTTCTCACTCCTGCCGACATCTCGCTGCCTATCACCACAGCATGCAATCCCTTGAAACGGCAGCGGCGGATAATAATGTTCTCTGACGGAGAAGCCGCCGCCCATCCGTCATTGTCGCGTCCGCTCTTTATCGCCACATTGTCGTCGCCATTATTGAACGATACGTCTTCGACAAGTATATTTCGCGACATCTCCGGATCTATACCGTCATTGTTCACAAGCTTGGCATCATAACGCAGCGATCGGCATATGATGTTCTCGCTCTTGAGCAGATGAATACACCAGAACGGAGAATTGGTGACAAAGAAGTCGGCAAGCGTAATGTTGGTACATCCGAAAAACTGTATCAGCTGCGGACGCAGCCACGATCCCTCACCGAAGTTGCGTTCAGGGACGGGAGTCTCCTTATGGTTCATATTCCGCGACAGTTGCTGCGCTGGTTTCTGTTTTTTGCGCCATGTGGCAAAGGTGGTTGAAGCATTGCCATCAATTGTTCCCTTACCGATAATGGATATGTCATGCAGACCATAGCCATATATGAACGGAGAGTAATTCTGAAGGAATGTCCCCTCCCAACTGGTCTTCACCATAGGGAGATAAAACTGCGGATCTGGCGAAAAGCGCAATATGGCACCTTCGGATAGTTCCAGACAGGTATTGCTCTCAAAATGTATAGGTCCCTGCAAATAGTATGTGCCTGCCGGTACCACAATGTGCAGTCCGCCATTCTTCTTCGACTGCGCCATAGCCTTTTTAAATGCAGGCAGACAATCTTTCTTTCCGTCGCCCTTAGCGCCGTATTTCAAAATGTTCACTTTCTTCTTTGGCATATGTGCACCTGTAATGACGGAGAGGATGGAATCCCTTTTCGCCGTGTCGTAACCACCGGCTGACACTGCCATACAGAACAACAGAAGCAACATTACTGATGATATTTTTCTCATTGCTCAAACGTTATTGGTTTCTATCTGTTTCATTTCAATACAGGCTTCTCTGCCTTGCCGCCTTTGATGTTGTATCTCAGCGAATCGCCTGGCACGTAGAATGTAACGTTTTCAAAGGTTATGCCACGGCTGTTGTCGATATTGATGTTATTGTCGGTAGCCTGTATGGTGATGTTTCTCAGCGTCAACGAACCGACGTCGTTGAGCGTCTTGAAGATGCGGTTGGTCCTCACCACTCCATTCTCCAGCAGCACTCCCGATGTAGGCACTTCGGGTATGGTATTCATGCTCATCATGCGGTCGGCAGACTCGATGATGAAATTCCTTATCGTGATGTCTTTCACCACTGGAGTGAGCGCAGTGACGGCAAGAGGCGGATTGCGTTGTGCCAATTCCCCCATATACATCCGCGAACCGAGGAGATCCCATGTGAATGCTTCTGCCACGTCGATGAGCCGCACATTGTCGTAGGCGATATCCCATATTCCACCGCCTCGATTGCGTCTCGTTTTGAATCTGAAGCCTGTGCGTGTGCCGTTGAACACACAATGATGCAGATACACATTCTTTATTCCTGCCGCCGTCTCGCTGCCACAGGTTATGCCGCCATGTCCCTTCTCGGCAAGACAATATCTGATGACGACGTTCTCTGTAGGTCTGCCCACTCTCAAGCCGTCTTCTGCCCTTCCGCTCTTCAGCGTGAAGCAGTCGTCGCCGCAACTGAGAGTGGAATACTCTATCAGCACGTTCTTACACGACGAGATGTCGATGCCGTCGCCACTTGGAACTCCCACGGAATTCACCGTGACACCGCGTATTATGACATTATCGCAATATATGGGATTGATGTTCCACAACACGCTGCGTTCAAAGGTGACTCCCTCTACGAGCACATTCTTGCAGTTGATTGGCGCAAACGACTTCGGACGGTAAAAGGTGCGGCCGTCGAGTCCGTCGCAGAGTCTCTCTGCCACAGGCAGCCGATAGTCCACATCTTTCTCCACCACACTGTTGCCGTTGCGCAGAGTCCTCATCTCCACGTCCATCGGCGGACCGGACACCACGCCATGCCCTGTCAGAGCGATGTTCTTCGCTCCGTTGGCATAGATGAAAGCTCCTGCTCCCATAACTTCTATACCCTCATGGCGGGTGAATACTGCTGGCTGATAATCGGCTATCGATGCCGAAAACTCCAGACGAGCACCTTCGGCAAGATAAAGCTCCACGTTGCTCTGCAACTCTACCCTACCCGTCAGCCATCTGCCTTCAGGCACGATGAGTCGTCCGCCGCCCATTGCTGACAGTTCAGCAATCTTGGCATTCAAAGCCTTGGTCACCTTGCCCGCTGAATCCTTGTCGCCATCGCTGATTGTCAGACGGTTTGACTTGAACACTGGCCGTTTTACCTGTTTCATCTTGAACGGCAGCTTGCCCAGCGGAGCGATGTCTGCCGGCAGAGCCTTGGCACCCACCTGACTCAACCTCACTATGTTGCCGTTTTCCATCAAGTCTGAAATGGCGACAGCTGATGCATATGCCTGTCCGGAGCCAACTTTTGTTTCATCGACTCTGACGCCTGACGCAAAAGCGACATCGAGAGAGACAGCAAAAAGTATAGCCGGCAATAATGGTTTCATATCCATAATGTTTCTGAAAATGTTGTTATTCTGTAATTTACAATACCAATACACCCAAAGGTGCATATCTTTTCGACGTTCTGTTATAGGATTTGTAACGCAAAGTACAGAAAAAAGACATTACTTATACAATATTAACCGAAATTTAGTGTTATAATACTAAAAAATGGCGCTCTCAATAGTGTGGCTTTCGCTGCCTGCCAAGCGCGTCACAGGATAAATACAAACTTAAATATAACGATGAACACGATATCATCACTGCTGATCGGCACATTTCTCATAAGCATGCTCACGGGCTTCTGCTTCATACCATTCATTCTGAACTTCTGCAGAAGGAACAAGCTCTACGACGTTCCCGATGAACGTAAGGTCCACCATGCGGCAATCCCCCGACTCGGCGGAATTTCCTTCCTGCCAAGCATGCTGCTGGCAGCAATCATAATGCTGCTCACCTACGAGAACATCACGGGCGACCAGAAAATCGTGATAAACCAATGGACGGCAAGCTGCATGATAAGTCTGCTGATAATATATGCCGTGGGCATAGTTGACGACATCGTGGGAGTACAGGCCAAGATAAAGTTCATGTTCCAGATCATAGCAGCCAGTCTGCTGCCAATCTCAGGCCTATATATCAACAATCTATACGGATTCTGCGGCATCTATGAGATTCCGTTCGCTGTGGGATTCCCTCTCACGGTGCTCTGCATAGCATTCATCGACAACGCCATGAACCTCATCGACGGCATCGACGGACTGGCAGCAGGGCTCGCATTCATAGCATTGGGAGGATTCCTATATGGTTTCTATTGCATAGAACTGTATATATACTGCATTCTCATCACCGGACTGATGGGAATCCTTTTAGCCTACATGTACTACAACATCTTCGGCAATCCAGAAAAGGGACTGAAGATTTTCATGGGCGATTCGGGAAGCCTCACCATCGGCTTCATGCTCAGCTTCTTCACCATCAAATTTGCAATGAGCCGTCCCGACCTCATTCCATGCGGCAAATACGACATCACGCTGTTCTGCAGCGATATGCCATACGAGAAAGTGTGTCTCGCCTTTGCATACAGTCTGATGATAGTGCCCACCTTCGACGTGTTCCGCATGATAATCGTAAGAATGAAACACCATACGCCGATTTTCAATCCTGACAAGAGACACATACACCACAAGTTCCTTGCCATCGGTCTGAACCAGCATCAGACTCTCGTTTCGATACTCTCACTGCAGCTGGCATACATCATCATCAATCTGGCAATGATTCCATACGTATGCATCTCGCTGATCGTGCTTATCGACATTATCCTCTTCATCGCCATAAATATGGTGATGACAAGGATCATAAACAAGAAGCAGGCAGCAAAGAACTGACGCTGAATTCATTTATCCCAAATCGGTCATTAGGCCGTTTATTGTATTTTTTAATTACTGCTTGCAGTCTTTTGTTTTTTATAAGGCGTCTTTTGTCTGTTTTTAATTCGCAATAGCTCGCTATTACTCATTAAAAGCCAAACAAAATCCACTCTTCTAAAAGAACAAAATCCAAGCAAGCCCTAACGACCGATTCGGGTTTATTCTTTTTCACCGTCACTTGCCTTGTCGCTTTTCGACAGCATGCGACGGTATTGATGTATCTTGAACGCACTGATACACTCTGACACGCCATAAAACAGCAGACACCATCCGATGATAAGCAATGGCAGTCCTGCCGACTCCATCGGCTTCACCATAACAAATATGCTAGTGAGCAATATCAGCGAAGGACACACCCAATACCACATCGGCAGACGTGCGAACTTGCGGGCCTGAATAAGCACAAGAAACTGATTGAGGGCTCCGAGCAGCAATATGCCGCTGAGCACATACATCAGCGATGTGACGAAAGCTCCCGGCATAAGCGCCAATATGAAACCGAGAATCACGCTGCCCAAACCAACGATAGGGAATGCCGGTCTGCCGCCGACGAGGAGTCTGCCGTTGGAATCGTAAACCTCATTGTCAGCACTGTGCATACGGGCATTGAAATACACAACGCATGATATGACGCCGGAGATGAGGAAAAGCACACCGATGGCTATCGTAATGCCTTTCACCGTACTGTCCGGATTCTTGATTAGCATTCCGCCAACAACAATGGCACAGATGGCACGGAACACTGAACTCTGCAAAATCTTCATAATCGTTTCCTTTCTTATTATTGTTTCCAAACGCAAAGTTAGCGATTTTATTCCATTAAGCCTAATCTTTTACTGTTGACAAGTGAGTAAATACACAATATACCATTCTTCGGTTATCGTTTTATAGTATGAAATGAATAAACCTGCTCCTTACATTTGGCAAGTTTCTAACTATGTTTCCTGACCTTGATTTTCCCCCCACAGCGTGGGGAACATCACCCCCTAATGTGGGGTTTCATTCCCCACGTTAGGG
>UMDN01032466.1_pt1 | contig 28682 bp, 26 predicted proteins | sample 1964491 | NCBI WGS metagenome assembly UMDN01 (sample SAMEA4835994, study PRJEB28245) | human gut metagenome | biome: gut microbiome; material: fecal sample | place: Denmark | collected 2008 | reverse complement strand
CCCAGCCAGACCACGATGCCAGATGTAGAAGTTAACATAGTCATCGTCGGTCATCTCAACAGGGAGTTCCTTGTTCATAAGATAGTTGTAGATGTCGTTGGCAACGTTTCCAGTCTTGTTCCAGTCAGGGAAATACTCATAGAACTTATCCTGCACGTCCTTGTCGTTCATCGCCTTCTTGGCATAAGCCTCCGTCATATAGTGAGAACGGCGGTCGCTGCGCGTCACGTTGGTGATGTTCCAGATAGCGTTGGCGCCAGGGCCGTCCTGCAACGGACCGCGGGTAAGAGCGTAGGTGTAGCGCAGCACGTGTCCGTCCTTATATTTCTTCACGAAGTCGCCGTTTGCAAAGATAGCAGGATTCAGCTTCGCACCCTTAGCCTCCTCAGCCTTGTATTGCGCAAGGATGTCGGCATCGTCGATAGCATCGAGCAGACCAGTTCCGTAAATACCGATTGTCGACTCAAGTCGCACCTCAACATCGGCATAAGGCAACGGCTTGTTGTTGCATTCGATAGGCACATAGAACGCACTCTCAGGAATCTTGACTTCCGGATATATCAACTCGTAAGTCTCACCGTCGTCAAACTTGTTTCCCCACTCGTCGGTGTAGGTAGGCCATGTGATTTGTATTTTCTCCTCGTCGAGCGGAGCCTTGAACGGTTCCACCGCCTTTGTCTGCGGCATACCGGTGAGCGACGACAAGTAGGCATTCGTGTTGCGGTCGTAGACCACAAGCAGGTAGCCGTTTCCCCAGTCGTTTGCACGATAGCGGTCCATGCGGCGACCGTGGCCGTAGCCAGGGTGGCATGAGATACAAGAGTTGCGAACGTAGAGCGGTCCGAGGCCATTGAACGGCTTGTTGCTCTGGTTGAACGCACGCTCAAAGAAATATTCGCCATACTTGAACCGGTCGCTCATACCGCCTTCCTCAACAGGGACAGTCGGGTCCTCATAGGCAGTCGCCGACTGGTTGAATGTTGTACCGAGTTTTCCACCGGAATAATACTCTTCACTTAGTTCCTTTTCGTCGCCGGTTCCCGGCTTTGGATTGTCGTCGCTACAAGCGGCAAATGAGCATACCAAGATGCTCATTGCCATATAACGACTTACGATTGTAAGTTGTCTTTTCATTTTGTTGTATATGGGATTGATTTTTTATTTTGCAAGTTCTTCTTTCACAGTAGCCAAAACCTTGTTCAAAGCGTCGCATGCATCCATAGCCTCCTGGCAGGAAGCGTCGGTGTAGTTCTTCACGAACGGAGCCTTCATACCCTTGATTTTGGCAAGAGCATTGTCGATGGCAGCCACCACTTTGGAGTCAAGATCAGCGTTCACGCTCTTGACATAAGCATGAAGCGATTTAGCCTCGTCGCGTTTGCCCTCAATTCCGCCCATGTAAGAATTCTGAATGCTGAGGATGTTGTCGTAGAAGTCGGTGATTGAGTTCTCGCTGTAAGGCGACTCAATGTAGTTTTTGTCTTCACCAGTGTGAGGCTTGCCGATTTTTGAAGTTCCGACCTCATCGCTGATATCCATACAACCATCAATTATCTGCTGCATGGCTGCGGTCCAAGTCACATACGTGCTTCCAGCCTTTCCAGAGTTCAGCATATTCTCGTTGTAAGAGAACCCGCCGGTTGTAGTCGTGTTCCACTCAAGCTCCTCCAATTTTGCGACACGGTTTTTAGGACAAGCGTCTGCGCCAGCCCAAGAAACTTGAAGCTGATAGCATTTGTTGCGCAAGTCGCCTGCAACAGCGATAGCGTAGACCAAATCCTTGTCGGTGATTTCAGAGGCAGGCTTTGCAGCGCCGTCTTTGAAGATTATATATTCGATTCCATGGAAACCGAGCAGTTCGGCACCGAGTTTGTTGCCAGCATAAGCATCACCGTCTTCAGAATCCATCGCAGCAATCTGAGCGTCGTTTTTCAACGCCACGAGAAGACCGTCAAGGTCCAAAGGCCAAGAGTCGATGTGCGGGTCGATGCCGAAATCACCGGCAGCGCCAAAAAGGAAAGCCTCGCTCTTCTCCCACCAAGCGCGAGCCTCGAGGAATGTTTTGCATGCAGTCCGCACGTTTGCATCAGTCTTGTCGGCGCGGAGAGCCTTGAGCTGGTCAACGAGAAGCTCAGTCTTATCGGCAAGGTTCTGATAAGTAATGTTGACAGTGTTTGTCAGATATTGCTTGGCGATAGCCTCGAATTGGGCGTCTTTAGCCGAAGAGTCATCGGGAGTTGGGTCGTTGTTGTCGCTACAAGAAGCGAAACCGAGAGTCATTGCTGCCGCAGTAAGGGCAAGCATCGGGAATTTAATGATTTTGTTCATTGTAATTATTATTTGTAGTTGTTGTATTTGTTGAATTTCTGATTAAAGGAAGTCGCCGGTGTAGGTTACGCCCAAAGAGATTGACGGCTCATCGTTGTACTGACTTTTCAAGAACCGTTTTGAATACTCCGCCTTGATGACGATTTGCTTCATCGGCATATAATTCAAGCCAACAGCCATACGTTTGATTTCCGTCCACGGATAGTCGCGGTAGTTTCCGTTGGCAGGCTTGTAGGCATCGTAAGCCTCATATCTGCCGAACACATACAGCTTGTCGTACTTTATGCTTGAGAACGGGCGCAGGATGTTGTATCCAGCCTCTATACCATAAGAATAAGCCTCCTTTCCCACGAGCGTGCGCTTGTAGGGCGACGTTTTCATCTGAAGTCGGTTATAGTCTGAAATTTTATCGGCGTCGCCGAGATGACCGTAAGTAGCGTTTCCCCTGACAATCAAACCATAGCCTTTATACTCCATATCGAACGAACCGATAGTGACAGCCCCCTTCACGTCCTTGTACTTGCCGTTGAAGTCAGCCTGCAACGTGTTGTTGAACGAGTTGCCGAAATATCCGCTTGCCGACAGTCTCAGCCCCTGCACCGGGAAGAAATCAAGTCTGGCAGCCACGGCGATATTGTTTGCCGGAGTGAATTCGAAAGGAGAAGTTGCGCCATAATGCACCCATGCGTCTTTCGAGAAAAAGCAAGAGTTTAGCGCCGGCAAAGCCATCACCTCATAGCGCATCCACTTGTAATTTCCCCATACGCTGATGCCCGTCTGATGCCAAGTGCTCGGCAGAATCGTAGCCTCGCCCTCCGGGCGGTAGACCGTGAAAAACTCATTTGGGAGGTGGTTGCTGTTTAGCGAGCCCACAGGCACCACCATGTGTCCGGCGCGCACCTGAATCCACGGGCGGAACTCCTTGTTTATCCACAATTGCTCAAGAGCGACCTCACCGCCGCGCTCAATCTCCTTCTCCCATTCGCCTGTTTCTTCCGCCTCCATCTCGACTGCACTCTCCGTGCCGCCGTGTTCAAACTCAATTTCCGAGCCGAAAGTCCAGCCACGGCCGAAGTCGAATCCAAGCATGATAACAGCGTGCGGCAGATCGAAACGGTTGTGACCTTTCGCATCCTTATAGTCCTCCGCCTTAGAGTATCGGTTCACATTGTCGCTATAGAAATTTCGAGTCATCACAGCCTCGCCATATCCTCCAAGAGAAAGGCGCGACTTAAACGAGCGTTTGCCAGGCTGGCTTTCCTGCTCAGCCGGCGTCGATGTTACAGTTGTAGTAGTGATTGTTGTGTCGCCGCGCACCACCGTTGTGGTCGTAGTAACCGTTTTTTCAACTTCTTTGTTATTGCGTCGCGCATTGGCTGGAATAATCGAAGCAACCAAGCAAGCCGACAGTAATAATACAGTTTTGTTCATTGCAGATTGTTGTGATATTTTTTCAACCGCAAAGTTATTTTCACTTTTTTCCTGCTACAATCGCAAAAAAATGGTAAAGAGAATGGGGCGTATAACAACAATTAGGTATGCGCAACCCGAAAACGACACATAATGGCATAAAAAAACCTCCGGGCCTATCAACAGGTTAGGAGGTAAAATATAAGATTATGAAAAAGATTTGTGGTCTTGTTATAGACGGAAGGCAATCGGAATTATGCATCTTACAGGCACATCCTCACCTCCCAACCGGCCAGGTTTCCACGCCGGCATATTCTTGACTATTCTCATCGCTTCCCTGTCGAGCGAAGGGTGGACTCCCTTTATCACCGACACGTTGCAGACTGAGCCGTCTGTGTTTACGATAAAACTGCAAACCACACGCCCTTGTATATGACTGCGGTATGCGTCACAAGGATATTTGCGCTCATGGTTGATGTAGTTCATCAAGCCTCTGTCGTCGCCCGGGAATTGCGGTTGAACGTCGACGAAATCATATTCGTAGACATTCACATAGTTCTCATGCTGGCAGTGTCTTGTTTCCAAGGCAATGCGCGACACCTGAGCCGACGCCGACGGCGCTGCAACAAAGGCAAGCATGGCAAATATCGAACAACTTAAAATTTTCATTTCATCTATTTTCAGATGCTTTTTGCATCTTGATGGTGCAAAATTATCGTTGAAACTTGAAAGGAGCAAATATTCAGAGCCGGAATTGTGGTTATTTGAATATGTTTTACGAATATTAGCAATTATCGGACTGTTTTGGGTCAACAAAAGGAGCCTTGATGCATTTGTTTGTCTCCTTAATGCGAAAAGTTTCGCAGAAAAAATGTAACTTTGGGGCATAAAAACATAACTGTAATGAGAAAACTGCTTTATATACTCGTGATGCTCGCCGGGGTGCTGTATGCCTGCGGCGATAAGAATAGTTTTGAGATTAAAGGAACAATCGACGGCGCCGCAAACAAGAAAATGGTTGTGCAGCGCACCGACAACGGCGTGTGGGTGAACATCGACTCAATCGAAACCGATGGCGACGGCAAGTTTGCCTACCATGGCGCCGCCCCTGCATTCCCTGAAATCTACAGATTGGAATACAATGGCAGATATGCCTACTTCCCCATCGACAGTCTCGACCATATCGAGCTGAAAGCCGACACGGCTAATTTCGACACCGGCTACACCCTGACCGGCTCAGACAACGCCATCTGGCTCACCGAGGTGAACCGCAAAGTCCAGGCATTGTCGGGCAAGGCTGCCGACAGCCAGGATTATGTCAGGACAAAGCGTGAACTCACGGAGCGACTTCTGAAAGACCCGTCGAGCATCGTGGCTTATTATACAGTGGAGAAAATCGTTGACGGACATCGCCTGTTTGACCCATCCAACGCCGCCGACCTTAAGATTATCGGAGCTGTTGCCACGGGCTACGGCACATTCCGCGAGGGCAATCCTTTGACAAAATATATGGAGGCCGAATACATGGCAGGCATGCGCATGCAGCCACGCAATGCCTCACCTTCCGATACAATCCACGCCAACCAGATCGGCTATTTCGACATTGCCCTTAAAGACGCCGGCGGCAAGGTGCGCAAACTGAGTGACGTTGCAGTGAGCGGCAAGGTGGTGCTTCTCAATTTCACCACTTACGCAGCCAAAGAGTCGCCGGAGTTCAACCGCATCCTCGCCGACATCAACAAGAAATATTCCTCACGCGGATTCTGCATCTATCAGGTGGGTTATGACGCTTCTGAATTTTCATGGAAAGACGCAGCCAAGAACTTGCCGTGGACCGCAGTGTTCGACCCCGCCGGAGCGCAGTCGAAGAATCTCGTGAACTACAACGTAGGCTCTCTTCCAGCAATATTCATCATTGACCGCAACGGCACCATAGCCGAACGCGTCATGGACCTCAACGAGCTTGAAATCTCAGTGGCCCGCCATATTTAAAAGACAACGGTAATGGCAGAAGATTTGGATTTTGAGCAGGCGTCAACGGCTGCAGACTATACGAGCGACGACATCAAGACGCTCGACTGGAAAGAGCACATCCGCAAACGCCCTGGCATGTATATCGGAAAGCTGGGCGACGGCTCGCATTCCGACGACGGAATCTATGTGATTCTGAAAGAAGTGATCGACAACTCCATCGATGAGTTTGCCATGGGTTTCGGCAAACAGATTGTTGTGAACATCACCGACGACGGCACCGTGGAAGTGCGCGACTATGGCCGCGGCATCCCGTTGGAGTCGGTTGTCGACGTATCGTCGAAGATGAACACCGGCGCAAAGTATGATTCCGACGCCTTCAAGAAGTCGGTCGGTCTGAACGGTGTGGGTATGAAAGCCACCAATGCGTTGTCGACATATTTCGAGATTTCCTCATGCCGCAACGGCGAGAAAAAGAAAGTGTGCTACAGCCGTGGAGAAATCACCGACGACTGCCCAATCTGCCCAACCGACGAGGAAAACGGCACGTATGTCAAGTTTGTTCCCGACAAGGACATATTCCTGAACTACAAATACAACGATGAGTTTGTGGAGACGATGATGAAAAACTACTCGTTTCTCAACACCGGTCTCACAATCGTATACAACGGTCGGCGCATACATTCGCGCAACGGTCTGGTCGACCTGCTGCGCGAGAATATGACCAACGACCCCCTTTACCCGATAATGCATTTCACAGGCACCGACATTGAGGTGGTTATAACCCACGCCAACCAGTATGGCGAGGAATACTATTCGTTTGTCAACGGTCAGCACACCACCCAGGGCGGCACTCACCTGTCGGCATTCAGAGAGGCTGTTTCGCGCACAATCAAGGAGTTTTACGGAAAGAATTTCGAATATTCCGACATCCGTAACGGTATGGTTGCTGCAATCAGCATCAAGGTGCAGGAACCGGTTTTTGAGTCGCAGACCAAGACAAAACTCGGCTCACGCGACATGAGTCCCGACGGCTCGTTGACAGTTGCGAAATTTATCGGCGACTTCATCAAACGCGAGCTCGACAACTATCTGCACATCGAATCGCAGACGGCAGAAATAATGCTCCACAAGATTCAGGAAAGCGAAAAGGAGCGCAAAGCCATCGCCGGCGTGACCAAGCAGACGCGAGAACGTGCCAAGAAAGCGAGCCTCAACAACAAGAAACTGCGCGACTGCCGCGTGCATTATTGCGACGCCAAAGGCGACCGGCGCGACGACACGTCGCTTTTCATAACCGAGGGACTTTCGGCAACGGGAACAATCACCAAAGTGCGCAATGTTGAGACCCAGGCAGTGTTCTCACTCCGCGGAAAGCCGCTCAACACGTTTGGCAAGTCGCAGAAAGACATCAAGGCCAACGAAGAGTTCTATCTGCTCGACGCCGCCCTCGACATTGCCGACGGCATCGAGAACCTGCGTTATAACAAGGTGATTATCGCGACCGATGCCGATGTCGACGGAATGCATATCCGTCTGCTGATGATTACGTACTTCCTTCAGTTCTACCCCGACTTGGTAAAGAAAGGCCACGTCTATATCCTCCAGACGCCACTGTTCCGCGTGCGCAACAAAAACACGTCGCGAGGGAAAAAGAAGGTGAAAGACGAGACATACTACTGCTATACCGACGACGAACGCGTAACAGCCATCAACCGGCTTGGCAAGAATGCTGAAATCACACGATTCAAAGGTCTTGGAGAAATTTCAGCCGATGAGTTCAAGGATTTCATCGGTCCCGACATGCGCCTTGACCAAGTGAAGCTGCGCAAGGAAGACTCCGTGAAAGAAATGCTGGAATTCTATATGGGCAAGAACACAATGGAGCGCCAGCTGTTTATAGTAGACAACCTTGTCGTGGAAGACAACGACAATATGGACATGACTCATTAAACGATACGACTATGAACCAACGTATAGCGATTTTCCCGGGTTCGTTCGATCCTTTTACAATCGGACACCATTCAATCGTGGAACGCGCATTGCCTCTTTTCGACAAAATCGTGGTGGCTGTGGGCATGAACAGCAAGAAGCATTCCTTCCTTCCCGAAATAGACCGTCTTGACGCCATCAGACGCCTTTATGCCGATGAACCCCGCGTGGAGGTCATAGCCTACAGCGGTCTAACCGTCGAGGCAGCCGAGCAATGCGGCGCCCGCTACATTCTGCGTGGAGTGCGAACGGTTAAGGACTTTGAATACGAGAAGACGCTTGCCGACATCAACCGCAAGATTGCGGGTCTGGAGACCGTGCTTCTCTACACGCTTCCTGAGTATGGCAGCATCAGCTCGTCCATCGTGCGCGAGTTGATAAGCCTCGGACGCGATGTGACCGACCTGCTTCCGCCTGGCTACACTTTTGAGATTTAGACAACAATATAACTGACTGCGAAAATGAAAAAAATGAAATATTTAGCCGCCGCTGTGATATGCGCCGCGGCGACTTTTGGCATATCCGCGCAATACTCGCGCAGCAACTCCGCTTCACGGCAACAACAGAAACTACTTATGGTGGAAAACATCGTAAACAATCTCTATGTTGACAATGTCGACGAGGAAAAGATTGTTGAAAACGCCGTGCGGGGAATTCTTGAGAATCTCGACCCACATTCGTCATACAGCACCAAAGAGGAGACCACATCGTCGCAGGAGACGATGCAGGGCAGCTTCAGCGGCATCGGAATCCAGTTCAACATGCAGAAAGACACGCTCTACGTTGTGCAGACCATTGCCGGCGGTCCGTCGGAAAAGGTTGGCATACTGCCTGGCGACCGTTTCATCGCCGTCGACGACTCCATCATCGCCGGACGCAAGCTGAAGAACACCGACATTATGAAGCGTCTGCGCGGACCGAAGGGCACGAAGGTGAACATCAAGGTGAAACGCGGAAGCAATGCCGAGCTGCTCGAATTCAGAATCACGCGCGACGACATCCCGCTGAACAGCATCGACGCCGTGTATATGGCAGACGGGAAGACCGGCTATATCCGCCTGTCGCGATTTGCCGCCACATCATACAAAGAGTTTAAAGACGCCATCACAAAACTCAAGAAACAAGGCATGCAGCAATTGATTCTTGACCTCACTGACAATGGCGGCGGATATATGCAGATTGCCGCACAAATAGCCAACGAGATGCTCAACCGCGGCAACCTTATAGTCTACACCCAGGGACGCAAAAGTCCGCGACAGAACCTTAACGCCGACGGCTCGGGTACATTCCGGACACAGAAGGTTGTTGTGATGATCAATCAGTTTTCAGCGTCGGCAAGCGAAATTCTCTCAGGAGCCGTTCAGGACTGGGACCGCGGTGTGGTCGTAGGCCGCCGTTCTTTCGGCAAAGGCCTTGTGCAACGCGAGTTTCTGCTGCCCGACTCTTCATCGTTCCGCCTCACAATCGCACGCTATTACACCCCTTCGGGACGCAACATCCAGAAACCGTATGTCAAAGGCGACCGTGAGGACTACGACAAGGACATCATCGACCGCTACAACCACGGCGAGCTGCAAAGCGCTGACAGCATCCATTTCGCCGACTCGCTGAAACATACCACCCTGCGTCTGCACCGCACCGTCTATGGCGGAGGCGGCATCATGCCCGATGTGTTTGTGCCGCTCGACACCACACAATACACCGACTATCACCGTCGTCTTGTAGCCAAAGGCATAATTCCACAGTTCGCACTACGATATGTGGACAAGAACCGCGCCGATTTGAAAGCCCAGTATCCCGACGCGCAGAAATTCATCAAGGAGTTCACGGTGACCGACGAGATGCTCAACAATCTTGTTGACGCCGGCAAAGCGGAGAAGGTTGACTTAGACAAGTCGCAGTTTGCCAAATCAAAGGAGATGCTCCGCACGTTTGTCAAAGCGGCGATAGCCAACGATTTGTTCTCGACGGGCGCATATTTCCAGATTGTCAACGAGCAGAACGACATATATAAGGAAGCGTTGAGCATTATCAACGACGATGCCCGCTACCACAAAATCATAAGTCCGCGCACAGAGCAGACACCCGAAAAGAAAAAGAAGAAATAGTCACCACACCTACCTGTTGGCAAGATATTTGCTATAGGAGAGATGAAATTATAGGTTTACAAAATTATGGAAAGAAAATTCAAGACTACTGCCAAATGCGCCGGATGCGTGAAGGCTATCGGAGAAAAATTGAGCAAGGAACTTGCCGCCGACCAATGGTCAATTGACCTGACGTCGCCCGACAGAGTGCTGACCGTTGCCGCCGACACCCCTTCGGATGCCCGCATCGAGGAACTGGTGCGAGAGGCTGGATTCAAGATTGAAAAACTGTAACGATATGAACAAGTATTTGACTATAGCGTGTGCCGCCGCACTGTCAACGCTCATGGCTTGTAGCGGAGGCAAAGGAAACGCCGACAAAAGCACCGATTCAACCGCCGCGGCAGAGACTGCCAAAGAGACTGTCCAGGCAGAGGATTCAACGGGAAATCCAAACGCAAGCGTGATGGACCTGACAATCGACGGATTCAACAGCAAAGTGATGGATTTCAGCGGCGATATGCCAAAGTTTTTGGGCGCACGTCCGTGTGTCATCGACTTTTATGCCACATGGTGCGGTCCGTGCCAGCGAATGGCTCCGATGATTGAAATTCTTGCCCAAAAATATGGCGGAAAAGTAGACTTCTATCGCGTCGACGTCGACAAAGAGAAAGAGCTTGCCGGCGATGTGTTCGGCATCGAGGCTATGCCCACGTTTGTGTATATTGACATGTCGGGAGCCATCAACTCGACAACAGGCGCCATAAACGCCAAAGAAATGATTTCAAACATCGAGAAATTCTGTCTTGACTGATCGGCATGACCGAGGAGCAACTGCTACTTGACAAACTTTCCGCCCGCGGCATCAAGCCAACGGCGATGCGCCTCCTGATTTTGCGCACAATGATGCATACAAGTCAGGCAGTGTCGCTGCTCGACCTTGTGGATATGCTGGAAACGGCCGACAAGTCCACGGTGTCGCGCACGTTGTCGCTGTTTCTCTCCCACCATCTTGTGCACAGCATCGACGATGGCAGCGGCGCGCTGAAATATGCAGTTTGCAGCAACACCTGCACGTGTGAGGTAGAGGATCTGCATGTGCATTTCTATTGCACACAGTGCCATCGCACGCTTTGTCTGCGCGGGCTGCCAGTACCGCTCGTGCATCTGCCCGACGGTTTCACGCTCGAAAGCGTCAACTACGTGATGAAAGGCGTCTGCTCCGACTGCCGGAGAAAGCATAATTAGTATTTTCCGCTGCGGATGCGGTAGATTGTCTCCTTTGTCAGATTGAGGAAGGAAGCGAGCTGTGTGACCGTCACAAGGTCGAGGATGTTGGGATAGCGCTCCAATGCCCACTGGTAGCGTTCGCGTGCTGGTTTGTGGAGCATCACCATCTGTTCCTCAAGAAAGTCGGCATAGCTCGACAGTCCAAGGCTGATGTATTTAAACACCTCACCCTGGCGGCTTTTGTCGAGAAGATTGAGGTCGGGCAGCGGCACATAGCACACATCAGACGGCTCCATAAATTTGATGATGATATGATGGTGTCCGGAACGGATAATCGTTTCCGGACGGATAAGGAAATGCGATGCAAACGTGAAGGCGAAATTGTGCTCGCATCCGCGCTCGATATAATAAGTCCGCGCCGAGCCTCTGATGAGGAAAATCATATTTTTCAACAGTTCGTTTTGCCCGTCGACAGACTCGCCTTTCTTAAAATGCACGAATTTCAAGCTTTTGATGAGTTTCGACTCTTCTTCTGCCGAAAGGTTCATTTTGTGGCGCAAGTCGTTGAGAAACGACAGCTGGTCGCCGTAGACAATGTCATTTTCTGCCATTGAGCATTTCCTCCACTTTTTGCCGCACATCGGTCATAAGCCACAACGGTGTCGACGTGGCTCCGCAGATGCCTATTGTCTCGACATTGTCAAGCCATGCCGGGTCGATATCGTCGGGAGTATAAATCATGTGGGTGTTGGCGTTCACGTTGCGGCATTCGTTATAAAGAATCATTCCGTTGCTGCTCTTGCGTCCGCTCACGAAAAGCACAAGGCTGTGCTCCTGTGCGAACTGGCGCATGCGCGGCATCCGGTTTGCCACCTGACGGCATATCGTGTCGTGACATTCGAACCGCCCTGAAGGCTTGCGCCTGGCTATCTCCTGCTCAATCTGGCGCAGTCCGTCGAGCGACTTGGTGGTCTGCGAATAAAGTACCACATCGCGGCTGAAATCTATTTTATCGATGTTGTCGACACCCTCCACAACAATCGCCTCCCCATCGGTCTGCCCGACGAGTCCGTTTACCTCTGCATGCCCCACTTTGCCGTAAATCACGATTTGCGGACGCTCTTTTTCCTCGAAAGAACGGCGGATGCGTTTCTGAAGCATCAGCACCACCGGACAGGTGGCGTCGATTATCTCAATGCCGTTCTCACGGGCGATGCGATATGTTTCAGGCGGCTCGCCATGGGCGCGCAGCAACACCTTCACTCCGTGCAGACGGCGCAGGTCGTCGTGCGTGATGGTCACCAGCCCCTTGCTCTGCAACCGTTCCACCTCGTTAGAGTTATGCACAATGTCGCCCAGGCAGTAAAGGCTTCCGCTTTTCGCCAACTCCTCCTCCGCCTTCCGGATTGCCGTCACCACTCCCGGACAGAACCCCGAATTCTTATCGATTTCAACCTTTGCCATCAACTATTCGGCACTTGACAGTTTATTGTAAAGATCGAGCAGCCACTTGTCCTGCTCAGCGATTGTCATGTTGCTGTTGTCGAGCACCACTGCGTCGTCGGCCTTGCGCAGCGGACTCTCGGCACGCGTGGTGTCGATACGGTCGCGCTCGCACACGTTGGCAAGCACGTCCTCATAGGTCACGCTGTCGCCTTTGGCGCGCAACTCCTCGTAACGGCGGCGGGCACGCGTCTCAGGCGACGCGTCGACATACACCTTCATCTCGGCGTCGGGAAACACCACCGTGCCTATGTCGCGGCCGTCCATAACGATGCCTTTCTGCTTGCCCATGGCTTGCTGCTGCTTGACAAGAGCGCGGCGCACACTGCCTACTGCGGCAACGATGCTCACCTTTGACGACACCTCCATACGGCGTATCTCCTGCTCCACCACTTCTCCATTGAGCATTGTCTGCGTTTTTCCGTCGGCATCAACTCCAAACGTGATATTGATGTCGGGCAACGCTGCTTCCAGACGTTCGGTGTCGAGGCGGTCGCCGTCAAACAAGCCGTTGCGCAGGCAGTAAAGCGTCACGGCGCGATACATTGCGCCAGTGTCGATATAGGCATAGCCTATGGTTTTTGCAAGTTTCTTTGCCATTGTGCTTTTACCCGACGAGGAAAAGCCGTCGATGGCTATTGTAATGAGTCGCTTATTGTCCATATTGTATGTGTGGTTAAAATTCGTAGATGTTTGTCGACAGGTTGACCATAAAAGTAAAACCTCCCGTGTGGGGCTGCGCCATCGCCACGCCAACACGGAATTTCGACGATTTCAATCCGGCACCCATTGAGAATCCCGAAATGAAATTGCGCGCGAAGGTAGCCATGTCTGTCTTCGTCTTATGATTGTAGCCAAGAGCCACATAAAACTTGTCGCTCGGGGCATAGTCAAGTCCGAAAATCAAATGCCGGAACAGATTGCTCATAAATTTATCCTCTTTCACAAGCTCCGAATGCGTGTCGTTGCTGTCCTTGAGCTTATAGTACGGCAAATGCCATTTTGTCAATCCATGAGCTGTTATCGACACACGGAACGGACCGCCTTTGAGCGACTGCGAGTAGCCCAGCTGCACATCCCACGGCAAACGGTCGTAATGATCCTCGAAACGCTTCACCTGACCGCCAAGATTCTTCACAACCGCCGACAGAGAAAGATCCTTGTCGGGATTGTAATAATTTATACCCAAGTCGGCAGCAATGGCAAACGCATTATACTGCTCATAGTTTGAATACAGAAACTTCATGTTTATACCGCCCCGCAGGCGGTCGTTGAAATCGTGGGAATACATCCCGCTGAACGCAATGTCGCTCACATTGAACGACCCCGTTTCAGCACCCGTCTGATCCATCCCCCGCATCGAGCCATAGCCGAAATACGTTATTCCCGCCGACCAAGCGGCATGCTCTCCAGCCTCCTTTGCAAAACGCGCCGACATAAAGTTGCTGCTCCCGAGATAGCGCATATAGCCCACACCGGCCTGCATATCCACCTCCGGGCCAAGCAAAGCCGGATTCTGCTCATAGAGATTAATATCGTCATCGACAACGCTGATATTGACACCGCCAAGCGCATATGCGTGCGACGACGTTGGGATGTTGAGATAATTGTAGGCAGTGCCGTCCTGCGCCCTGGCTGTCCAGAACGTGGCCATAACCGCCGTCACAATATATATGATTTTCCTTATGCTCATAAACATTCAGGCAGGAATGCATCTCCCGCTTAAAGAATAACGGCGAGAAGGCAACAATAGTATATCCTCCCACCAAAAATAAAGCGTAAGCCACAAATTACATCCCTGCCAAGAACTTATGCGACATTGTCAAAGATACTTCACAATCAGACGACGCATCTTGTCACTCTCAATGTCGTACATCACAAAAAACAACATATTTCCAGCCTTTCGTTTAGCCCTATCAACAACTCCCAGCACGCTGCGGACTCGCGTCATTATGTCATAGAAAGCGGCATCTCCATCAGGCACAGTCTTTTTCACGACACAAGCACTGCGCATTCCAACGTTTTTCAATGCTTCCGCCCTGTCTTTAGGCGACAGCGGATGTCGACGTTTGCGTGGCATTTTCTTGCTCTAATTTTCCTGCAGATAAACCTCTATCATCTGCGCCACCAACTCGTTCAACTCATCCGACGTACCGCCGCGCGGAAGACACAAACGACAATGCCACCCTGGAGTCAGCTTCCAACTTGCGGCGGAGGTTTTCCACATCCATCTGCTTATCAGCCATATGGTCTATATCAAGACAAAAATACTCCGTATAGGCGAAGCAGTCCGTGCGCCGCTGCGACGGATTGAATATTCCACAGACGGCATAAGGCAACCTGCGCTTCAACAACGAGTATTACTTACTGTCGACACTGCGCACAATCCGCAGTTGACGCACATAAGACGCCAACTGGACATCAGGATGAGCCACAAGCACATAAAGTTGCCGAAGGTCGATGCGCTGCAACTCTTCGGTCGCCGATGTAATAATTGTCTCGATGAAGGACGCCCACATAAGGGTCGATTCCTGTCTTTATCAATTCTCCTTCAATCCGTCCATAAAGAATGCCATAGCCATAATTCAGCAAAGCGTTGACCGGATCAAGCGCGGGATGCTGCGACCGGCAGGAAAAGCGGAAATCTTCCGGAAGAAATGCGCTATAGGCATCGAAATATGCCTTAGACGCCGCCCCCTCCCAGCCACGCAACTGAGGCGCGCACTCCACCACAGAATAGCCGTCGGCAGCCTCCACCTTTTCTCTGAATCGGTCCAATCGATAGATTACACGGTCACGCATCAGCAACGCTTCCCTGTCGCCACCATCCATCATCAGAAGCAATGCCTGCTGATTTGAAATCTTCTCCGAAACAATCTGTTTTATCCACTGCAAGGCCGCTCTATCTGCAAGAAATTTGATTTGTCCCTTACGTATTGTGGAGATCGAGCCGTAACGCGGACTCCAGACTCGCCCCTCAGGCATGCCGCCTCTATCCATAAACAGCACATCTATTTCATGCTCTATTGCAAGCAGCACAGCATCGCTCGTCACCTGCACTCCCCGCCCTATCTGAATTGACGTAACGCCGTCGACAGGCACACGCTGACGGCCTTTCTTGTTTGAAACAACAAAGGCTTCATTGTCGCGGTTAAGCGATGTGCCAAACGTGTTAAGCACAAGCTCCATAATCACACCTTTCTATCTTTTTCCATAAAACACACCTTTCAATGGCGGAGAAAAAACAAGTTTATTCCCAAAATAAAACATCTTTTCCCGACTCCTCCTTTTTTTCTGCCAGCCATGTCACCTTTATCAACCCTTATTCTAATGGAATATAGTCTGCGACAGTTCAACAATATGAGCTTCACAAAGAAGCAATGGGAGTCTTAATCCTTATTCTAATGGAATATAGTCTGCGACCGATTGGAAGAAACTCTATACATTCAAAACTGATATTGTCTTAATCCTTATTCTAATGGAATATAGTCTGCGACAGATTTAAATTAACATTAAAGGCCATTTTGTTTTGGTCTTAATCCTTATTCTAATGGAATATAGTCTGCGACAATTAAAACTTGAAAGCCAGGAAATCATTGCAAAAGTCTTAATCCTTATTCTAATGGAATATAGTCTGCGACCGGTATCATTGCTCCGTCAAAATACGAAATAGTTGCGTCTTAATCCTTATTCTAATGGAATATAGTCTGCGACAGCAAAATTTATAAGTCACAGATATGCAGACTACTAAGACATAAATCCAACATTCTTTACCTTTTTTAGCAAAGGAAATGTACCAAATTTTCCCAAAGGTAAGAATATTTATCGGATTTTCAAAACGTTCTCCGTCCTTTTGCTAAATGCTAATACAATGAGCTGTCACCACCCCTAAGTCATTCATACAAGTTGTATGCACATCCATATTCAAGAGAAATATTCTCGAAAGCCTCCGAACTCAAAAGCAGACTGACGCGTATTTCCATCCACTTGCACGACCTTGCGTTTCGAACATGATGCAATACACCGAATGCCACGGCTCTGCAACCGTTTAATCAGCGCAAAACAAAACACCATCTCACCCATAATGTGCACCGTCACCTCAGCGGTGGCAACATGTTCCAAAATCAGGTGCTCGTATCTGTCAACGACCTTCTCCAACTGCTCTTTCTCCATATCAGGACACACTTGAGGAAATGCCAAATCTTCACATCTCCCGTAAGCTTCCGCTTCCTTGCGCTGATTCTGCGACCACGTTGCATAAGGATGATTTGATAAGTTGATGAGCAGTTTTGGCAGTTCTTCGACAACGGCGTCAAAATATTTGGCTGTAAATCCCTTCAAGTCTTTAACAATCTCATCGCTACCCTGCACTTTATCACCAAAACCCGCATGGTTGAGCGTGTTGCGTTTTCCAGTAAGGTTGTTGTAATTTTTCCGTATCCTAACTATGCCGTCCATTGCGAACAACTTTCGCGAAAGATTCTTGTCAAGCAACAAATCTCTCTTCCACATTGATTCATCCGTCATAACTTCCTTATCAACAGCCAACACCGCGCTCACCACATCACGCAGCTGTCTCTGTGCGGTCCGTTCTTTGTCTCCAGTCAAAGGATTCTCGATTCTCTCACAAGCCAGTGTCACCAAGCCTTCCTGACAAAGAGTAAACGCCTGCTGTACCATCGCATAATCCTCGCACCATTTTACCACGCCACGCAAGTTTTGGAAACGTTTACCCTCCTCAAACGGCTCCAACTTTTTCTGAACGCTGCGCAACAATTCCTTGACAGGCTTAATTGCCTTGTCAGAAGCCATAATCGCAGCCAGCGATTTTTTTGCAGATGCCACAGTTTTTCCATTCATCAATTCTCTGCCACGACATGTTGCCACATCCTGCTCAAAGCGTTTCAACTGCTTGGCTAAATTATCGAAATCAGCCCCTTTAAAGCTAAACAACAATTTTGACACCCGTCCATATTCCCCAAAGTCGGCAGCGGCCTGCGTATAGTCCAGCAATGTCACAAGCGGCATAAGGTCGGCAATCGGCGCCACATCGGAGTTGCCGCCGCGAGCCTCATAATTGCCGTACGTCACCGATTTTATCGTAACCTTTTTAAGATGCCGCGCATACTGTCCGAGCACGAGTACGAGCATCGGCAAATAGCGGAACGCATGCGTAAGATCAAAATACAGCAGGTCATTGTTCTCCAGTTTATCATAAATTCTGCCAAACACGTTCCACATCTCCTGCTCGTTTTTTCCCTCGGGAATGTCGACCGCCTCTACTTTTGCAGCCAAATTCATATTGTCAAGCACACACTTAAGCCCCACATACTCCACTTCGGGCATTCCGTTAAATTTAGCTCTTTTGCCGTTGAAATTCCAATTCTGTTTTTTCGATGCCTCGGTAGTAAAAATCAGAATGCGGTCATTTTCTGTCCATTCCTCCGCCTTCAACCATTCAAGCGTTGCCTGCTGAATGAACCTTGTCGGCTTCGATCCTTCATATCTGCATACCTCATAAAACCCAGTGCCAAGCACCGATACAAATACTTTTCTCGGCTTTCCCATCTTCTTTATTTTTTATTGATTTCAAACAATGCCTTGTCAAGCATTCCGTAAAGTTTCCGCACGTCTGCACTGTGCCAATATCTATCAACTTTTTGTATCAAAGCAAAATGCATAATGCCATTTTGCTCACATTTTTCAATTGGCTTGTCATCCATTGGCATATTAGACACAAACAACGCCTTACTTGCCATTCCGCCATAATTCTTCACAGCCGCGCTGAATTTGTCAATGTTAGTGTTGTCGCAGATACGCGTCTTGCATTCAACGAAGAGCAATTTATCCCCTGTGTTTACAATGATGTCTATCTCGTTTTTAGGCAAATTATTTTTATATGGGAATTCAACGTTCATCCACACTTCCTTCGCCTTGTCCCATTTTGAAAGAATTTCCGCGACATTCAATTCAAACCAATGATATTTGAAAAACAAATCAGCGGCATGTTTTGACTCAAGCTGTTCACAACAGCTGCCTTTTTTACCTTGATTGACAAATTTTATGCATACCGACTGACTGTCCTTTTCCCTATGCCAATCTACAGAACTTTCACCAATACGCAACGGCGCCGGTTTGTCACAGTTGGCTTCCGAAGCAAATTTGAAATACAACTTTGAGTATTTCTCAGTCAAACTTTTCAGTTTCCGCATAACCGCAAAATCATCTTCTGTATATTCAGCAAACGCCACTTTCGACTTCACCGCATTTCCATTCAATCGGAAAAGCAGATCCATGTCGAGAGGTATTGATGAATACTTCTGCAACGACTCAAAATCGTAGATGAAATTGTTTTGGTCAACATAGAAAAATGAAATTTTTTCCTTTTTTTGGAAAATCTGATACAATAATACAGACCATGGTTTCGTCCCGCCTGTCAAATTCACGGTGCATTGCGCATCACCCGGGATATCCGCAAACAACGATTTGAAACTCTCCGAAATCAGCTGCAAGTTGACCGGATCTACAGTTCTCTTTTCCACATCGGCCTTTACCCCAGCCTCAACTTCAGCCTTCAAGCGTTCGGCTTCTGCGCTTGACTGCTCAGAGTGCAGTAAAATCACCCGATCGGGCTCAAGAGCGGCAATAGTCAGATAAATTGGATAGACCTGACCTCCAACTAAAGCAATATGTATATGGCTCATATCCTTAAATTTTTAAATCCGTTCAACTTCTCGACAAACCCGGATAATCATCAATCCGGAAATCCTCTTTTATTTCACAAAACTCGCACACCACGTTGTAGATGCGCACTTCGTCATAGTTGATGTCCCTATCCACAACAATCATCTGCCCCATCATCTGTGCGAACTTTTCTTTTTGCTCTTGTTCCATGTCGCGCACTGCCAGAAGAGCAAGCAGAGAATTCTGTTCTTCCACCGCCTTGCGAGCCGACATGTCAAGGTCCAACTGCGCGGCAATTTCGTCAAACAACGCTTTTTCCCGGCTGTCAAGACGCCGGTCTGCCCAAATGATGTCGAGCAATATGCGCATAGCAGCAATACGCTGCTCATATGTCAATTTTTCCATATTTTCCTAATTTTTTTTTGACCGACACGCAAATCCATGTCCAGTCATTCTTTTTCTTATTGTAGTCAAGCACGGAAAGCGCCGTCACGCACTGTCCGTCGGTCAGCCGTTCCCGCTCCACCAACGCCGGAGACACAAAACAATTTCCGACGAAAGCGAATGCACATCCTGCCTTACGCGCCACCGAGCCTTTTAAAATCCTCACATAGTCTGTTTCTGCAAACTTCATATCACGGATTCTTTCTGCGCCAGCCACCGTTATTCTATCATCTGCGGCAGGCTCCCAATACAATGTAAACAAGTCGCCGGCAACAACCTTCCAATGCAATTCTGATAACCGCATCACCGCTCGCCGCTTCTTGCCATAGACCACCGAGACACGCTTTGCCGACTGGTCAACATATGTGGCCACCGCCACCGACTTGCTTGCGCCATATGTAAGTATGCCATCGGTTATGTGCAACCACTCAATGCCGTCACTGCCATCCGCCACAGCCGTACGCATCCACGGTTGACGCATCCAGTCATCAACCTCACGAGGCAGACGCCATCCATGCCCAAGATAGCACCGCAACGAAAAATCCAGATGATATTTCGCACGAGCAATGTCGTTCCGGTCAATATATGCCAAAGCCAACGCCAGACGCACCTTGCCAAGAAACTCCTCTTTAGCCTTGCAATGCACAGCCCGCAACAGGCAGGCAAGCCTATTGTCAGGCTCGTCTTTGAATACATCCGCAAGCAACTGCCATGCCCAGAACTCCGTTTTTTTCTTTCTGACAAACGGCACCACCGCAGTTAGCGCATCCTCTCGACTTGCTCCTGCAGAAATCATCAACTTGCCACAGAAATAACCGGGATACGTCATTTCCGAGTGACTTTCAGCCAATGCCTCCAACTTCGGAATGAAAGCATCGGCAAGCCACTTGTCTCCGCTACGCAGCAATGCTTTGGCATAGCCTATATATGCACGCTCGGCAAGCGAAATCACCTGTCGCCCATTTTGCATTTTAAACTGCTGATAGTCTTCAGCCTGTAAATTGTCAAGATTCCACCATTCTATAAAGTTTTGCAAACCCTCCCAATTCTCCAGTTTCAGATATACGCTGAGCAAATACGAATAGCCGCTTGACGGGCCGAATTTCAGGCTTCTGAAAACATCGAACAAAGAATCAGCATCCGAATTGTTGCCTGGAGGCAACGCTTTCACATAATCCGCCAATTTCCAAGCCACATTCGTGTAAATCATTTTTCCGTGTTCGCCACTAAGAAGGTCAAGTTCCGACAGTTCCTTTAAGTTTGCCACCAAGCTGTGAAGACTCTTGCCGGCCACCGCTTCTCTTATTTTATAATAGAGAGCCCATCCCAACCCTATTTGTGTCCATACGTTGTCGGGGTGCGCCTCATAGTCCAACCGGGCAATACTATATGCCGATTCCACCTGCCCTGTCTTGCACATCGTTGTTATTTCCAAGACTTTTGCCATAATCAAACAAAATATTCTTTAATTCTGTCTACCAGTTCCACCAATTCCTTATCGTCGGCGCCGACAAGCGACATCGGCTTGGCATAACTTACAAATCCTTTCTTGTCAATATAAATCTTTATGTACGACACCGTTCCAGACGTGCGAAAATAGTACATTACGCTATAGTCCTCCAGATGGTCGACCACATTAGTAATCTGCACATTGACGGAATCGGCCGCAGAGCGGATCAAGCAATAAAGCTGACGATGGATATCGTCGACTGGGACATAATTCATCACAAACGGCATCGCCTGCTCATTGTCGAGCATCTGACAGACAAGCACGCTGTTTTCCGTAGGATTCAACGGCACGGCCTTGCCAAATATGCCGCCTGCTTTGTAATTGATGTCGTAACGCTCCAGCCCGGACGGAGTGGCTATGTGATAAATCTCCTTATACGGTTTGCTGTCGACTCCGGCAATACGGAATGGAGTGTATTCAAAATTGCTCTGCACGCACACACATTTCGCATGAAGATAGTCAGGAGCTTGTGTGTCGTGGAAGACAGATTTGCACACAGCGCCAAGCACACGGCATTCAGGATTGACTTTCTTGCAACGCTGCACAGTCTCTATTTTGAAATTTGAGAACGGAGTTATATGCGGCAAGTTAGTTATATAAAGAGTTTCTCTGGCTCGCGTCGTTGCCGTGTATACCCAACGCAGGCAATCGTCGCTCAAGCCAGTGCGACCATTGTAGTCTACAAAAGCCTTTTTCCACTCACCGCCCTGACATTTGTGTCCAGTCACAGCATATCCATATTTGGCTCTCAAGCAGTTAAAATAAGGGTCTTTCTGCAACTTATTCATAAACCCTTCCGACTTTGGCGACAAATCCGGATTGCGCATACAAAAATTAATATATAGCATTTTCTGTTGGTCGACACTAAGAGACGCACTTGAATCGTTAAGCAAGTCAAGCGACAACTGCACTTGTGCCCGATTTCCTTCACCATCTATCACCGTAACATGCTGAAACGTCATCGTAATTATCCGTTTTTCCTTCTGTGCGCCTTCCTGCACATAAACCGGCGCCGACAGAGACGAGACTCCGCCGACTTCAAGCACAGGGACAAACTCACCATTCATCCGACCAAGCACATAATTGTTTTGCACCACCATCAGCGTTTCTCCTTTATGCAACGGAGCGTTTTCCGTGCCATACAATCGGCTGCGGATACCACGGGTATAGTCGGCGGCAACCTTGTTGGAGAAGCAAATAACAACGCTGCTGTAAAGTCCACTCAGCCTGCGTTCATCAAAATATCGGTCAAGCAAATCCACAGGTTCCAATGATTCAACTTCACCTTTCCGCTCTGCAAAAGCGAGACGATTGCGCACCTTTTTTTTAAGCAAATCTCTTATCAGCATCGCATTTCCAAGAATAACGCTGTCACCTGCCTGGCGCATCACATCGGTCAGCTCCGCCTCCATAACGTTTAACCCTTTTTCTGTGAAAAACGCCGCACTCAGAGCCACAGACTCCGTTTCGCCGACAGGCGGCAGCTGTGCCGGATCGCCAACAAAAATCAGTTTACCGCCAAACCCTGGACGGGCATATGTCAGCAAATCATTCATCAGATTGCCCGTACCAAATTCAAACAATTCTTGTTCCACAGTGCGCGAGCCAAGCATTGACGCCTCATCGACAATCACGGCAATTTTCTCGCCAGACGTGTCATTTATCAAAAAATGAAACTTAAAATCCGACTTGTCTTTTCCTTCCTTCAGACCTTCCGCCTTATAAATTGCCCTATGTATAGTTGTTGCCTCACGTCCAGTTTTATCTGACAGTACACGTGCGGCACGCCCTGTGGGAGCCATCAACTTCACCGTTAGCCATTGCGAAATTTTATCCGCGATAGTCTTCACGAGCGTAGTTTTTCCCGTACCGGCATATCCCTTGAGAATGAACACTTGGGCGTTTTCATCCTTAATGAATCGACAAACTTGCTCGACAACCGCCAATTGTAGTCCCGTCAGTTCCATATCGCAATTTTATCATACAAATCTTTAGCACAATCCTCCCCAATCACACTTTTCAGATATCTCCACGCATTGCCGTTGTCAAACAACTTCCAATCACGGTTTTTCTTCAGTTTTGCCTTTACTTTTCCGTCTGCGCCAAATCCTTCAACAACTGCTATTATTTGTTCAATCTCTTTTGCTTCAAGTGGACGAGACTTCCTGACTTTCTCAATTTTATTTCTAAACGCTTCAAATGATGTATATTTGTAGCCAGTTAAATCCAATTCTATCGGACTAGTAGGTTCTGTTGTTTTAATTTTATCTATCCTTATTTGCAATGTCTGCCAAGGCCCTGCGCCCGGATATCTATGTCTGCACTCATCAAGACGTCCATGAGCTTCTTTCTTTTTCCCGTCATCACATAGTCTTTTAACTTCTTCAGATACAGAATTAAAGAATTTTTTATACAACAGACTCTGCAAATCAACCCATCCGACTACTGCCGGATAACTCTGACGGCATTTTTCAAGCAATGATTGAGCTTCATCAAATTCAGACTTGTCAATGAGCATTTCTATTTCATCTTTTTGCCTTTGAACATATTCGGATTCCTTCCGCTTTATTTCATCCAGCACCTCTATCTGAGACACCCCTATAATGGACTCGTATTTTAAGAGCTGCTTTTTTGCCTCTCCAAAAAGATTCCGCACTGTCAATTGTTGACATTTTTCCAATAATACTGCATAGTATTTTCTTAAATACTCAATGTCGACCAGCGATTTACAAGTTTCACAACCCTCCTGCAGCTGCGAGAATTTTTTCTTGAAATTCTTATATTCTTCCAAATTCATCATCTCAATGTCGCTTCCTTCCTTATGGTCAGAAGCGATGCGTATGAGTTGCTTGATTTGATCAGAATTACACCAATTCGGAACAAAGCCATTCATATATGCCTCAAACATTTGCATATACTCTTTTTCTGTCTTTATAAATCCCGTCAGTTTCACTTCATCAAGCTGCAATTTGCCATAACCGAAGCTCTTTGCCAAACCGAAATTATGGTGAGCCATACCTGAACCATGGAACGTCAATGCCGACAGCAATGCTCCTATTTCTTCCGGACGCAGATTGTGAACACGGATTTTAAAATGGAATTGCAGACCTGGCTTCAATGGGCGAAAACGAGTTATTGTATTTTCATTTCCATTTCCCTTTGGCAGTTCTGATAAATATCCGTTTTTATGCACACGATATCGTTTACGCCCGGCTATACGCGCACCATCTGTGTCATATGTTCTATATTTGCCTGCTTTACGTTGGTCAACATACAACGGGTAATAAGAAGCTGACGGCTGTCCCAACACTCCTGTGACTTCTTTCCCCAACACTGATTCAGAAAGCGGACTGCATATAAACGCATTGCCAACCTGCACACGTCCACGAAGAGCTTTCTCTTGTCCACCGCTATGTTTAATGCAGCCGAAAATGCATTCTGCCATATCCATTTCACATCTTTTCACTTCATGCTCTTCGCCTACCAATGCGCCAACATTGTGCTTAAAAGGATAACGGTAGAATCGTGTGATGCCAAGACTTTCAACTTGTCCATCGGCATCTTTTCTGAAGAACACAGGGATTTCATTTCCGTCACGCATACGTTTCTTAATCTCCTCCCCATAGCATTTCGACGGTCTATAAACTGTGATGAATTTCCGAACCACTTCTTCCCTTAATTGCAGCACATTATCCGTTCTGTTAAAGAAACAATATTCATGGATTTTGCCGTTCATATAGCCCGTACAGACCAGGTCTCCGGAAATGTCTACACCAGAATTCTCTACATTGAGTATGCCATGCTCATTTCCACATTTAGCTTTAAAGAAATCTCTTTTCTTAAACGCATCAAGTTTTTCAAATTCATGCCAATCTTTCTCGATAAAATAGTGTTGAAGTTGACTGCTTTCAATTTTCCGATAGCTGCACTCCGATATAACACACCGTTCGGAGCCATCCTTGGATATCTCCAATCGTAACCATCCGCTATGAATGTTCTCATCCAACATTTTTTTAGGATAGTCTTTTGTCACAGAATCTTTCCCCGTAAAATCTCTATATCCAAAGAAGTCATCGTTGTACTGTTGCATCTTGCCAAACGTCATTATCTCCAACACGTTGCGAAGCATGCCTTTCAAGCCGCTGCCCGGAAGATAATAATGTTTTTCTTCATCCTTTTCTACATGAGCTGGGCAACGTACATATTTGCCTTCATTGTTTTTCTCCGACTTATCATCACACGTGATTATTGGGGAAAGATTGCTTACTATAACATCAATGCAGCCGTCCTCACCATCGCTGAATGGAAGGTCCTGACTTATTTCGCCGCCCCATTCCGGAATCACCACCATTTCGTTTAGCGGCACAAAATTGTAAGGGGCATTTATCTTGTCAATTCTAATTTTTTCTTTTGCCATATACCCAATCATTTATCAAATCCGACAAACACCATTGCTCCAGGACTCTGCACTTTCATATCAAGGCAGTTTTTATCAATTTCCACACGCCACAACTGCACCATTTTGAGGTTAGGCATACGCTTGCCTTTATAAGTCATCGCATTCCGCGCCTCTGTTTCCGTAACTTCGTGGCGAGCCACAAGATAGCGCCCGTCAACGTATTTTATACTTATAGATAGGCAGCGGGTTGCATCATAGAGCATCCCCTCAACAATAAACGGGTTCTCGACATCCGGCTCATCAAGTTCAAACTCACCGTTGACAATCTGCGGCTTGTTTGCATCGCTACGCCAAATATAGCCCTCATATATCGATTTTTCTATATTCATTGACTATTCCTCCTCTGTATTTGGATAAATTTGCACACCGTTGCGTTTAAGCGTACCTGTGAAACAACCATTACCACGCATCACACCTCCACCAAGCGGGAGCATTCCCGAACATACGTCCTTGATTGCGGTCTCAAACGCATTGAGAAGCTCTCCATCAACACCGTTGGCTACAACAATCTGCGTGGTCAGCGATTGTCCTTTTCCATAATTGACATGTTCGTTGTAGAGCGCGCCGTCAATAGTACTGCCTGTGAACCGGTCGATGGCTACATGGTTTACCAGTTTCTCTTTGATTCGTTTTTCCATCACATCGCTGAGAAGCACTTTCCCACACGACATATTATCTGCTTTCGGCCCTGCTGCCCCAAACAGCGGCTCAAGCAGAGTCTCATCGATACTCGCTCCCTTGTCAGCAAAATTTCCCACTTTACGATTATAGTGATACAGTGTGCGATGACGCAACGCCCCTTTAAGGCTGGTGGCTGGAATCAACGACCTTTCTTCATTGAATTCAGGCTTTCCATCCTTCCATTCCACCACAAGTTCTGTCATTGGCGCCATATCTGATTTTGCATCTCCAAATCCCGATCCGAATAGAAAGAAGTCCTCAGATTCCAATGCCAGTTCATAGATTGTTGCATCGGCGACTTCTCTTCTCACGGCAAAATCTCTTCCATCAAAATCAGCCGCCAATGATGATGATTTGTCAAGATATGCCTGCAAATCCACAGAATTTTCAAGGTTATAAGCTTTGATTCGACATTCCACAACACAGACCTTGCCAAACCCCTTGCGCGTGCCGCCGCCAAATCTCAACGTTGACCTGCCTATCTGGTCCAGAATGTTGATTATCTCTGCTTTATTTGGCTCTTCCTGCAACAATTCCATCTCAAAGACGAAACGCGTGCCCTTGTAGACTACATGCTCATCAAACTTACCAGCATTCTCTGCCACCCCTTTATCGGAGATGCGCACATGATGACGTATAGGCAAATTTTCATACCTATCGTAGAAAGCACCGGTCAATTCTTCCTGCAGTCCGTCTACGACTTTGCCGTCCTCTCCTACCATCCGCGCCTCTGTAACTATCAAGCGCGATCCAACCCCTTTGCCGTCTTCCTGAAAACCAAACAAATTGTTTTTATCCACATCCACCATGATATGACGTAACACTCCAGCAATTGTTGTGCCTGGAATATATGGCAGTCCGTTGACATCAAGAGCAACCTCAGAGTCCGTATCTATCGTTTTCTCGCCAGAAACAACAGATTGTTGTCCCTACCAACTGTCGAAATCACAGCACCTCGGAATTGCGGAATCTCGTGTACGCCAATTGCATTTAGAAAGTTTATAGTGTATACAGAATACCCCATTTGTCCCTTTATTTGTTATCTCTTACAAATTTACACAAAACAAGTCCAAAGCACGAACAAATGTATATGTTTAACAACATATTTTGAAAAATTCATAAGACCGCATTATGCATCCAACAATTATTCTTTTTTTACTCCAGCTAAAAGCGGCAAACCCAGCAAAACAAAGTTCTATCAATCAGTCGTTATATCTTAATTTTTAAGATACGTAACAAAAAAATAAAACAGTATTCTCCTCTCAAAATATGCATCCTCATTTTGCAATTATGACTTACGCAAATTTAATTCCACCCCAGCCAAAGTGTTCAATTCCGAATGGCCCCGCAATCCACAACGTCTTGTTGGAATTAAAACATTTGCCTATATTTGCACTATCGTTGCCGTTGCCAAAAAGTTGTTGCGCAATACGGCAAGGAAAGTTAATCGCATCAAGAACTAAAACACCGTAGGATAAATCATGATTGGAGCAATAATAGGTGATATTGTTGGATCACGCTTCGAGTTTAACAACACCGATGACCTGAATTTCGAGCTATTTACTGACGAATGCAGCTTTACAGACGACAGCATCTGCACTTTGGCTATTGGCTATTGCCTATGCTCTCGTCAGCGGCATCAGTTATGAGGAAAGCCTTAGATTCTGGTGTTCTTCTTATCCGAACCCCATGGGAGCGTATGGCGGCAGCTTCGCACGCTGGCTTGCCTCAAGCAATCCAAAGCCATACAACAGCTTCGGAAACGGTTCTGCAATGCGCGTGTCTCCAGTAGCTTGGTGGTTTGACAATTTGGACGACGTGCAGCGCGAAGCTGAGCAAACGGCTCTCCCTACACACAACCACCCAGAGGGCATCAAAGGGGCTGTCGCCACCGCATCGGCCATATTCATTGCCCGCAAACACGGCAAAGACGCTATGCTTGAATCAATGAAGGGATTTTACTCTCAATGGATGAATCCCGCTCCCGGAAGCAACAAATTTGACGAGACTTGTCAAGGCACAATGCCTGTTGTGTTCGGAATTATCAATAAGGCAAACTGCTTTGAAGAAGCCATCCGCTATGCCATCGCCGTCGGTGGCGACAGTGATACCATCGGTGCTATCGTAGGTTCTATTGCGGAAGCTATATGGGGAATACCGAAAGCTATCTCGGATGCAGCACTTGGATTTCTGCCAAACCTCATGGCAAGCAATATCGCAAAGTTTTACGAATCATTAGCACAAAGACAAAAATAACAAGACTTGTTCTCAGTCGCTTCGATGAGCAAATGGCGCATGAGGCACAAACGTGCCAACCTCCACTCCTCGGCACATCCACAGAGGGAAATCGCCGAAGAGCGGTTGTAGAAATGCCATCGCCACA
>UMDN01022759.1_pt1 | contig 30415 bp, 28 predicted proteins | sample 1964491 | NCBI WGS metagenome assembly UMDN01 (sample SAMEA4835994, study PRJEB28245) | human gut metagenome | biome: gut microbiome; material: fecal sample | place: Denmark | collected 2008 | reverse complement strand
GAGGCGTCATTACTCAACGATTTAAAAAGGTCCTTCAAAAAGGGCTTTTTTATTTAACTTGTTCCTAAATCGTTTTTATACCCATCTGCAGATATTTTATGATGCTTCGGGAGCTGCTATTGCCGGAATTTGGCAAGTTCCTGATAGACAAGATGAACCGGGAGTCCCATGATGGTAAAGAACGAGCCTTCTATGCGGTCAATGCCGATATAGCCGATCCATTCCTGGATACCGTAGGCGCCGGCTTTGTCGAAAGGCCTGAAATTGTCCACGTAGTATTCTATCTCACTGTCGGTCAGTTCTTTGAAATGAACGTATGCCGTGTCAGAAACAGTCTCTTTCCGCTTGTTGCTTCTCAATGTCAATGCAGTGGTGACATGATGAACCCTTCCGGATAGTTTTTTCAGCATTGATATTGCATCCTCGCGGCTGTGCGGCTTGCCCATAATCACATCCTCGCAGTAAACCATCGTATCGGAAGTGATCAGGATCTCGTCATCTTCAAGAGGCCTGTGAAATCCGTCAGACTTGCCTTCCGACATCAATGCCGGAATCTCGCCGAGAGGCGTATCCTTATCGTAATGCTCTGTAAATGAGGTGTCTGTATCGATCGTAAAACGAAGTCCCAAGCCTTCAAGCAGTTCCTTGCGCCTCGGCGAAGCGCTTGACAGAATCAGCCTGTGGCCGTTAAGAGAAAGTCCTGAATTCATTGCGTTTACTCTGGTTAAAACTTGGCGGTATAGCCGGCGACATCGAAAACCCAGTCGCCTCTGGATTTCAGGACCTGCTGAATGACATCACGTACGCAGCCGCGTCCTCCAGGGAAAGGGGAGACATAATCGGAAACGCTCTTGACCTCCTCCACGGCGTCAGACGGACAGGCGCCTATTCCGCATGCCATCAGGACAGGGATGTCCGGAAGATCGTCACCCACATACAGCACCTCATCTGCGCCTAATGAATATTTCGAGCAGAAGTGATTGAAATCCAATATCTTGTCTCTGGATCCGAGATAGACGTCTTCTGGAATGAGACCGCAGGTGCGGAATCTCTGGACAATGGAACCAGACCTGCCGCCGGTTATTATGGCGACAGGATATTTATGGAGGACAGCCATTCTTACGCCGAAAGAATCCTTGGCGTCGAAAGTGCGGAACAGTTCCCCGTTCAGGTCGCAAAGGATTCCACCGTCAGTGAAAACGCCGTCAATGTCGAAAGCAAAAGCCTTGATCTTGGAAAAATCCATGTCCGTTATGATTTGGCTCCGTTATTGAACGGAGGAAAATCTCCGAGATTGAAAGTGTTGCCTTTATCTCGCTGAGACGGCTGTGATTCCAGGCTTATAGGTCCGAAATTGTTTTCGTATTTTGAAACATTGTCAGTCAATGCCGCCAGCAGTCTCTTCGCGTGCTCCGGAGTCATTATTATACGGCTGCAGATGTCCGGCTTCGGCATTCCCGGAAGCATCTTGGCGAAATCAATGATGAATTCACTGTGAGAGTGCGTAATGATGGCAAGATTCGAGTATGTTCCTGCTGCAACTTCCGGTCTGAGTTCGAGGCTCATTTTGTTGTCTTCGTTATTTTCCATATCATGAGTGTTCTAATTAACACAAATTTACTAAATTTTCTTAACTTTGCATGATTTGAACATAATGTAATTATACGATTACTGTAAAAGAAAATTATAAACATGGAATTGTCGGCAAAATACGATCCGTCTCAGGTAGAGGACAAGTGGTATGCCTATTGGCTCAAGAACAAGTTTTTCCATTCGGAACCGGATGAAAGAGAACCATATACTATAGTTATTCCGCCACCAAACGTGACAGGTATTCTTCATATGGGACACGTTCTGAACAATACACTCAATGACGTGCTTGTCAGAAAAGCCAGAATGGACGGCAAGAACGCCTGCTGGATACCAGGTACTGACCATGCATCCATTGCGACAGAAAGCAAGGTGGTGGCAAGGCTCAAGTCTCAGGGAATTAACAAGGAAGACCTCACCAGAGAGGAGTTCCTCAAATATGCTTGGGAATGGAAAGAAGAGCATGGCGGCATTATCCTCAGCCAGCTCCGCAAACTCGGGGCATCCTGTGACTGGGACCGTACCAAATTCACCATGGATCCGGATTTGACGGAATCCGTCATCAATACTTTCGTGTATTTCTATAAAAAAGGATTGATTTACAGGGGAGTGCGTATGGTAAACTGGGATCCGGAAGGACATACCGCAGTCAGTGACGAGGAAGTTGTGCACAAGGAGACCAAGAGCCATTTCTATCACCTCAGATACTATATCTCTGACGGTAACGGAAACCGCACGGACAAATATATAATTGTTGCAACCACACGTCCTGAGACCATCATGGCGGATGCTGCGGTCAGCATCAACCCTGACGACGAGCGCTATCATTGGCTTAAAGGGAAGAAAGTCCTCATTCCATTGATTAACAAGGAAATACCTGTTATCGAAGACTCTTATGTCGAGATCGGCTTCGGTACCGGCTGTCTGAAAGTGACTCCGGCTCACGATGTCAATGACTATGAAATCGGCCTTCGACACAATCTTCCTGTAATCGACATCATCGACGATCACGGAAAACTCAACGAAAAGGCTCAGATCCTTGTAGGAGAGGACCGTTTCGTGGCCCGCAAGAAAATCCAGAAGATGCTGGAGGAAGCCGGTTGCCTTGAGAAAGTGGAGGAATATGTCTCTCCTGTAGGCTATTCAGAAAGGACCAATGCCGTTATCGAGCCGAGGCTTTCTACCCAGTGGTTCCTGAAAATGGGACATCTTGCGGAAATGGCGCTCGACTCTGTGGAAAGCGGCCGCGTGAAGCTCATCCCGGACAAATACAGAAACACCTACAAACATTGGATGGAAACTGTACGCGACTGGTGCATCAGCCGTCAGTTGTGGTGGGGACAACGCATTCCTGCATATTATTTGCCTGACGGACAGTATGTTGTCGAGGCTACACCTGAAGCTGCACTTGAGGCTGCGAAGAAGATTAACCCTTCAATCACGGCAGAGCAGCTTAGGCAGGACGAGGATGTACTCGACACTTGGTTCTCTTCTTGGCTCTGGCCTATTTCAGTGTTCGATGCTGAAAAGCCTGGACATCCGGAACATGCTGCAAACAAGGATTTGGCATACTATTATCCTACAAATGACCTCGTTACAGGACCGGACATCCTTTTCTTCTGGGTTGCCAGAATGATTATGGCCGGAGACGAATTCATGAACGTGGAGCCGTTCCACAATGTTTATCTTACCGGTATCGTGAGGGACAAGCTCGGCAGGAAGATGTCCAAGACATTGGGCAATTCTCCTGACCCACTTGACTTGATAGCAAAATATGGTGCGGACGCAGTGAGAATCGGTATGCTTCTCTGCGCTTCTGCGGGCAATGACATATTCTATGATGAATCCCAGGTGGAGCAGGGACGTAATTTCTGCGGAAAAATCTGGAACTCATACAGACTTGTAAAGGGATGGGCTGTTTCAGAAAAAATCGGTCAGCCTCAGTCAAGTGCCATTGCTGTAAAATGGTTCAGGAACAAACTCAGCCAGACCATCACGTCTGTTGAAGACCACTATGCGAAGTTCAGAATCTCAGATGCATTGATGAGCATATACAAACTCTTCTGGGACGACTACTGCTCCTGGTACTTGGAACTTATCAAACCTGCTTACGGACAGCCGATTGACAAGGTTACCTATACGGAAACTTTAGGCTTCTTCGAGGCTCTTCTCAAGATGATTCACCCTGTGATGCCGTTCATCACGGAGGAACTCTGGCAGGATATGGCAGAGCGCAAGGAAGGCGAGACGATAATGTTCCAGCCGACTCCTGTAGCAGGAGAATTCGATGAAGCATTTATCTCATCATTCGAACTTGCTGAAGAAGCTGTCAATGCAATCAGAGGAATCAGACAGCAGAAGAATATATCACCTAAAGAAGAACTTCAGGTGATGTTCAAGGGGGATTTCCCGGCAGAAATGCTTGACGTAGTCGCAAAACTTGCCAATACGTCTTCTGCGGAAGTCGTTGCGGATTTTGGCAACACATCTGAAGGCGTTTCACAGATGGTAAGGACGGTGGAAATGTATGTTCCGCTGACCGGCAAGGTCAATGTGGAGGAAGAAATCGCCAAGCTTGAAGCTGAACTTGACTATCAGAAGAAGTTCCTCGAGTCTGTAAGGCGCAAGCTTTCCAACGAGAAGTTTACGGCTCATGCTCCTGAAAAAGTAGTGGCTGTAGAACGCCAGAAAGAGGCTGACTCGCTTTCGAAGATTGAAAGCTATGAGGCTCAGCTAAAGGCACTTAAGTCAATGTAGGTTATGATGTACTTTGAGACCAGTTTTCCTGTACGCTACTATGAAACGGACCAGATGGGAATCGTTCACCATTCAAATTATATCCGTTACTTCGAGTGTGCGCGAAATCTGATGATAAGGGAAGGCGGATATCCGATAGAACAATGCGAGGCGGAAGGAATCGTGATTCCTGTCGTATCCGTGGAATGCAAATACAAACATTCGGCCAAGATGGGGGACGTGCTGAGGTGCACGGCCGCCATCGACAAGCTGCCGTTGGCAAAGCTCGTCATCAAGCAGGCCGTCTATAATCAGGATAATGTGCTGTGTGCTTGCGGTCAGGTGGTTTTAGGTTTCTTGAACAAGGAAACCGGTCGTCCAGTAGCTTGCCCTGAAAAAATGCTGGAGATGATAAACTCCAGAATGAACGATAGATAATTACTCTTAAAATCAATAAGTTATGACAATTTATCCGTTAGGCGTACTCGGCCCGTGGGAAATAGTTATCATCGCTTTGGTGATTCTCCTTCTTTTCGGTGGAAAGAAAATTCCTGAACTCATGCGCGGTTTGGGTAAGGGTGTAAGAAGTTTCAAGGATGGAATGAGTGACGTTGAAAAACAGATCAACGACATCGACAATGATGCCGACAAACCGTCAAAAACTGATTCTAAGTAATAAATTCTGGAACAGTGGGCGGCAGTGGCGATGAAATGAGTTTCTGGGATCACCTTGACGTGCTGAGGGGAACATTGTTCCGCTCAGTGCTCTGCATTGTGTTTTTCAGTGTGATTCTCCTGTGCTTCAAGGGATTTCTGTTCGATGACGTAATTCTCGCGCCGACAAGGCCTGATTTCTGGCTTTACAGTTGGCTGAACTTGCCGTTTGAGATGCAACTGATAAATACTGACATTTCCGCGCAGTTTTTCATTCATCTCAAGGTTTCGTTTATCTGCGGTTTTGTAATATCCTTTCCTTATGTTTGTTATGAGGTGTGGATGTTTGTAGCTCCGGCACTTTATCCGGCAGAGAAATCGGCAGTCAGGAAGGCGTTTTCATTCGCTTCTGTTCTCTTTTATGCAGGACTCGTAATCGGCTATTACCTCATACTGCCCATTACATTGAACTTCTTTCAGAACTATACTGTCAGTTCCGAAGTCATGAACACCATCACTATAGATTCGTACATTTCGATGTTCATGTCAATGGTGCTTCTGTTCGGAATTGTTTTCGAGTTTCCTGTCCTGATCGCGGTGCTGAACCGAATGGGAATAGTTTCAAGGGAAAGCCTGGGCAAGTACAGAAAGCATGCTGTGGTGGCGATTCTCATTATCGCCGCTATAATTACGCCTGCTGACCCGTTTTCAATGCTGATTGCCGCGGCGCCGCTTTATCTCTTGTACGAACTGAGCATATTGGCGTGTGTCAGAAAATCTGAATAATAATCTCTGAAATGATATCAATTAACGGTATTACAGTTGCTTACGGAAGTTATGTGCTGCTGGACAATGTCAGTTTTCATATAAGCGAAAATGACAAAATCGGTCTGGTCGGCAAGAACGGAGCGGGGAAGTCCACGATAATGAAACTTATATGTGGCGAGCAGACTCCGACATCAGGGCACATTGACCTTCCGAACCATATAAAGATAGGATATCTGCCGCAGATAATGCAGCATAACAAGGGAAAGACCGTCATTGAAGAAACGATGACGGCTTTTGCGTCAATGACTGCACTCGAAAATGAGCTTGACGAGATAGGGCGTAAGCTTGCGGAAAGGACTGACTACGAGTCAGATGAATATATGTCATTGATTTCCAGGATGAATGAGATCAATGATACTTTGGCGATAGAGCATTCGGAACCGCCTGCTGTCCAGGCCGAGAAAACATTGTTGGGGCTCGGTTTCAAGGATGAGGATTTCGGCCGAAAGACTGAGACTTTCAGTCAGGGCTGGAATATGCGTATAGAATTGGCGAAAATCCTTCTCTCCAGACCGGACGTGCTGCTGCTCGACGAGCCTACCAACCATCTGGATATCGAGTCCATCGAATGGCTGGAAGATTATCTGAAGGCTTATCGTGGCTCAGTTTTGCTCGTATCTCACGACAGGCGCTTCCTGGACAATATCACCAACCGTACAATCGAGATAATGGTGGGACATATCCACGATTACAAAGTACCTTATACTCAGTATCTTGAACTCCGCAAGGAGCGTCTTCAGCAGCAGGTTGCCGCTTATGAAAACCAGCAGAAGATGATAGAAAAGACTGAGGATTTCATAAACAAGTTCAGGTACAAGCCGACAAAGTCGAATCAGGTGCAGTCCAGAATCAAGGCTCTCGAGAAACTGGACCGGATCGAGATTGATGAGACGGACAATTCCACGATGACGGTGAAATTTCCTCCGGCTCCGCGTTCTGGAGATGTGGTGTTCAAAGGAACAGACCTGACTGTAGGTTATCCACAGAAAGTCGTGTTCAAGAATGCTGAAATAGAAATCAGACGAGGAGAGAAGGTCGCGCTTGTGGGCAGGAACGGTGAAGGAAAGACCACATTGATGCGAGTCATAATGGGGGAATTGGAGCCAATATCTGGTGAAGCCCGTGTCGGACACAATGTCAATGTGGGCTATTTTGCTCAGAATCAGGAGGATGTGCTCGACAAGAGTCTTACTGTCCTGGAAACGCTCGAAAGCATTGCTTCCGGTGACATCCGCACCAAACTGAGAGATATCCTTGCCGCTTTCCTTTTCAAGGGAGAGGACATTGACAAGAAAGTGGCGATTCTGAGCGGGGGCGAGAGGGCGCGTCTTGGAATGGCGAAGCTGATGCTTCAGCCGTATAACCTGCTGGCGCTCGATGAGCCTACAAACCACATGGACATCCGCTCAAAGGATGTGCTGAAACAGGCTCTGAAGAATTTTGACGGCACATTGGTAATCGTTTCGCACGACAGGGACTTCCTGGATGGCCTTGTGGACAAGCTGTACGAATTCAGGGACGGTCGTGTCAAGGAGCATCTGGGTGGAATTCAGGACTTCCTGGATGAGCGCAGAATAGAAACCCTCCAGGAACTTGAACGGAGGTTCAAACCTGAGGAAAAGCCTGTGGTACAGGAAGTTTCAGAGGGAAAGAAAGAGTTTGTGGCACGAAAAGCCGTCTCCAAAGAGGAACGTAAGGTGCGTAACCGCATTGCTTTCCTGGAAAAGGAGATTGCAAAGCTTGAGGAAAGCATGAAGAAAATAGAGGCAGTGCTGTCTTCTCCGGGAGCTGATGATGATGTGATGGAACTGACCAGAACGTATCTGGAAGACAAAAGAGACTTGGATGCCAAGACTGAGGAGTGGGCAGAACTCTCGGAAAACATTGATGGATAGAAGATTGGCTAAACTTGAGTAATATATGTTCGTACTTGATTCCCATTGTGATACGCCATCACAGATAATGAGGTTGAGAAATCTGGGCATCGACAACCCGTATGCTCATGTGGATTTTCCGAAATTGGCGCGAGGGGGAGTGGACGCTTCCTTTTTCGCATTGTTCACACCTGGCACGATGGCGCCAGATGCTGCCACAAGGTATGCTCTGGAAATGCTCGCCGGTGTCAATGATGCTGTAGAGAACGCCCCGGACATGGCTGCAATGGCATATTCACCGGAAGATGCTCTGAAGAACAAGGCTGCCGGCAAGACCTCCATCTTTATCGGCATGGAAAACGGTTTGCCTATACAGGAGAGTCTTGCTATGCTCAGGCAGTTCTATCGTATGGGAGTACGTTATCTCACATTGACACATAATACTGACAATCAGATATGTGATTCCGCTGCACAGGGAAAAAGATGGGGCGGTCTGAGTCCGTTCGGCAGAAAGGTCGTGGCTGAAATGAACCGGCTCGGAATAGTTATCGACCTGGCACATGCCTCTGATTCCACGTTCTTCGATTGTGTGCGCTGTTCCAAGGCACCTGTCGTTTCAACTCATTCATGCTGCAGGGCATTGGCAAGTCACCGTAGAAACATGTCCGACGAAATGCTGAAGGCGATTGCAGCGGTTGATGGTGTCATACAGATAAACTTCTATCCGTTGTTCTTGTCCGATGACTTCGGCATTGAACTGGAGAGATCCGGATTGGACCCGATAGCCGATGCTGTGGAAGCGCAGTTCATACAGGATCCGGCATCACCTGAAAAATATCGTGCTTGGGTGGAAGTCCAGAAGAAATTGTCAATGCTGAAGCGCCCGTCATACAAGACGGTTGTCGATCATATCGACCATGCGGTAAGTGTAGCCGGGATTGACCATGTCGGAATAGGCTCCGATTTTGACGGAATCAATGTGACTCCGGAAGGGTTGGAAGACGTCTCCAAGATGCCGGTAATCTTCGACGAAATGAGAAAACGCGGCTACTCAGAATCTGATATCGAAAAGGTTGCCGGAGCCAATTTCTTGCGTGTCATGAGGGACGTAAAATCCGTATCTGAGGGCTAAATACCAGCAATTTATTAACAAAAATGAATGTAACAAAAATGTTTTCATCTAAAACAAAGTTGTTACATTCATTGATTATTAAATAGATAGGTCTGCCTTTACAACAGTTAACAGAAAATACAATGCTGACGCGGCAAATCGCTCGATGTTCCGCTTACGGTCATTTTTGTAATTGAATTTTTTCGTTTTTGTAACTCCGGAAGCAGTGCTTACACCTACCCAGACAGTGCCGTCAGGGTTTACACCGTCACCTCCTCCAGGGCCGGCAAGACCTGTGGTGGAAACAGCATAGTCAGAGCCGAGAAGTTTGCGTACTCCGTCAGCCATGGCAGCTGCCACCTCGCTGCTTACCACGCCATGCCTTTCAATAATTTCAGCCGGAACGCCCAGCACTTTTTCCTTTACCGGGATGGCGTATGAAGTCACGGAACCAAGATAATATTCAGAAGAGCCGGGAACTGTAGTGATCAGATGCGAGATCTCACCGCCGGTGCAGGACTCGGCAGCACTCAATGTCTTGTGGTGCGCTTTCAGAATCTCTCCCAGGGCGTGTTCAAGCGTATCATCGCAGTCGGAGTAGATAACATCCCCAAGAATCGCTTTCAATGCCTCAAAACGCTCGGAAATGCGGGCTTCTTCCTCATTCTTGTCTCCACCATAGATGGAGAGCCTTAATCTGACGCCTGTGAGGGGATTCGGAAGGTAAGCGAGATGCATGTCAGAAGGCAGTGAGTCTTCCCAAGCCTCGATTTTCTTTGCAAGTGCCGACTCCGCCAAGGAGTAAGTCATTATGCTTCTGTGATATATGGCAGTCAGACCGAAATGCGCACGGATATCGTTTATCACGTCAGGAAGCATATTCATTGTCTCGAACGGAACACCTGGCATCGAATACAGCACAGCCGGATGGCCATATCTCGACTCAGGGAAACGGAATACCATAATAGGAGCCGTTCCGTAGCGGTTGGGGATAACTTCACATTTGTCCGGGACGCTTGCCTGAGCCACGTTCGTATCCAGTATGTCGAGACCGCGGGAATGGAGTATGTTCCTCATAATCAATGACTGAGCCTCATTTATGACATAGCTCCCGCTGCCGGAAAGCTCTGCCAATGCAGCTTTTGTGATATCATCTTTGGTCGGTCCCAGTCCGCCTGTGCATATCACCACTTCATGAGTCCTGAGTTCCTCGTCCAGTGCAGAAACGATCACGTCGTGAACATCACCTATTGATCTCATCTGTGTGACTTTCAATCCTATAGCATTAAGCGCCACAGCTATTCCGCTTGAATTCGTGTCCACAATCTGGCCGATCAGAATCTCGTCCCCGATTGTGCAGATACTTGCCTCTGTCATTGCTTTACAAATTATTGGAATCCAATTTCTTAAGTATTCTCTCAACCAGTGCCGGCCCCTCATAGATGAAGCCGCTGTAGATCTCCACCAGTGAAGCTCCTGCATCAAGCATTTCCTGAGCCTGTTCAGGTGACATGATGCCGCCCACACCGATTACAGGCAATTTTCCTCCTGTTTTGGTCGATATATATCTGACCATTTCGAGGTTTCTTTCGTAAATCGGGGCGCCGGACATGCCTCCGTTGCCGATTTCGTCTATCTTCTCTTGTGGAATCGTAAGGCCGTCGCGCTTCCTCGTCGTATTACCTGCCACTATACCGTCAATGCCAGAAAGCATGGCATAGTCCAGAATCTCATCTATCTGAGTATGAGTCAGATCCGGAGACAATTTCAGCAAAATAGGCTTATATACGTCAAGTCCTGTCCTCATGTTCAGGATGTTGTCCATGAAGTCGGACAGGGCGGATGTGTCCTGGAGGCTTGTAAGGCCTACTACATTAGGGCAGGAGATATTGACCACAAACATATCCACGAAGTCGTACAGAAGGGAAAAAGCCGCTTTGTAGTCTTCTGCGACCTGCTCTCCCTGAGAAGCCGAATTCGGTGCAATGTTACCCGCGATTATCACCTCCGGATGCTCCTTGTTAAGGTTTGCAATCGCATTGGCAATGCCCTTGTTGTTGATGCCCATACGATTGATGATGGCCCTGTCCTTGATTACTCTGAACAGTCTCGGCTTAGGATTTCCCGGCTGCGGCTTTACTGTCAATGAACCTATTTCAATGAAACCAAAACCAAAGTCAGACAACTCGTTATAACATTCTCCGTTCTTGTCCAGACCACCTGCAAGTCCTACTGGATTCGGAAACTTGATGCCGAAGACTTCCTTGGCCAATGCAGGGTGTTCCCGTTTGTAGATCAGTCTGATGATGCTGCGTACGAAAGGAATCTTTCCCAATACCTTGAGACTGTTCAATGTGAACTGATGAGCCGTCTCAGGATTGAATTTGAATAGAATCGGTCGGATGATGGACTTGTACATACTGGATATGAATTTTACGACTGCAAAGATACTCAGAATCTTGCCTTCTTGTCAATCCATGCTGAAAAATATGTCCTTTTACTTTATTTCAATGAAAGTATTGTCATCGTAAAACACTACAATTTTCGATATTTTGCGCTGATTATCAATTACTTGAATAGGACCGGCAGGGGAGTCCTGACTCTTCGTGGCTTCAATATTCGTTTCACGCCCTGCAGATGTACGTGCAATATTGGATTCTCGCGGCGTCTGGACAGGCACTTCCTGTACTACAGGCTGTGAAAACAGATCAGGAGCAGGATTCGCTTCCTGAGTTGGGGCAGCTTGTGGCTTCTCGACCATCATGGTCTTGTACATCTTGCCTTTGCCGTTCATTAGCCATTCAATGTTAAGGTTAGGGTAGTGCTCCATCATACTGTTCAGAAAATCCCAGCCGGGTTTGTTCCTTCCTGCCAATATATGGGATACACTTGCTCTTGCCACATTGATGGTGTCGGCAAACTGAGACTGGGAGATGTTCTCCGCAGCAAGAAATTGTTCTAATCTGCTGTTCATATTTCTAAACGTTGTGGTTACAAAAGTAATACGAATAAATGTAAAAAACAAGTGTTTACATTTGGTTATCCTGTACACAAGTGTAACTTGTAAACAGACACACGGTAAAGATACCCTAAAAATAACTTTATGTAATTAGACGTAAATACTTAGGTTTCAGCGGATAAACATTTAAATATAATCCCTGCACCTCTATTTTACGCCACTCAGAGCAGGAATTTACGCTAAATAAGTAAATCAATAGTTAAAGTATCTTAATATAAAACTCAGAATATCAATAATATAGCATCATTAAAAATATATTATAAAAAACGCTTATATTACATTGGTTAAAATTTACAAATACGAACATATTATGTTGTTGACTTATGTTAAATTTACAACAATCAACAAGAGTGACAATGATGTAACGGGGTTAAAGTTAAATTTGTAAACAGGGCGAATACACAAATGGTAAACTCCGTGACATTGTCAAATTCACAGAATTTTCAAAAGTTCTTCCGATATTCTTAATCTATGCGTAATTTTGCAGCCGCAAACGATGAAAGACATAATGTTTGCAATTATGCATAAGATAATACATTGAATATGATACCTGAACTGAGAATAGAAGATTATAACTACCCGCTGCCTGATGAAAGGATTGCCAAATATCCCCTGTCAGAGCGTGATTCTTCAAAATTATTGAGATACGAGAACGGAAAAGTCTCCGAATATGTCTTCCGTGACATTCCCGGTCTGCTTCCTGACAATGCCATAATGGTATTCAACGACACTAAAGTCGTTCCTGCACGTCTGCATTTTGTACGCCCTACCGGTGCCAGAATCGAGATTTTCTGCTTGCAGCCGGTAAAACCAGAGGAATACAACCTCTCATTTGCTGCAACTGACTCCTGCACTTGGAAATGCGTGATCGGCAATGCCAAGAAATGGAAAGGAGATGTACTTTCGCTCTATAACCCGCAGGAAGATGAGGCAGTTACGGCATTGAACATGCGTGCTGAACTGGTCTCAAGAGAAGGTGAAACCGGCATTGTACGCTTCAGCTGGGATAGCGGCCATCCGTTCTCCCGTGTGCTTGAGATCTGCGGAACAATCCCTATCCCGCCATATCTGAACCGGGAAAGCGAGGCTTTGGACGTGGAACGTTATCAGACGCTTTATGCTAAGATAAGAGGCTCTGTGGCAGCTCCTACGGCAGGTCTTCATTTTACGGAGAAAGTCCTTGAGGAGATCAAGGCCAGAGGCATTGATATGGAAACCGTGTGTCTGCACGTCGGTGCCGGTACATTCCTCCCAGTAAAGGATTCGGAAGTTTCCAAGCATTCAATGCATCGTGAGCCGTTTGTCGTATCCCTGGACTTCCTTAAGGACATTCTGGAATCCGGAAAAAAGATAATCGCTGTCGGAACCACTTCTGTAAGGACGCTTGAATCCCTGTACTATGCGGGCGTGAGCTGTATTGAAAAAGGTCATCCGGAGGATGTGGAGCAGTGGGCTCCTTACACACGCGAGTATGAACCGACCACCAGGGAAGCCATTGCGGCTCTTGTCAAATACTTGGAAGACAATTCATTGACAGAACTCAAGGTCGGGACGCGCATCATCATTGTCCCTGGATTCAAATTCCGTCTTGTGGATGTCCTGGTGACGAATTTCCATCAGCCTGAGAGTACATTGATCCTGCTTGTGTCCGCTTTCGTGGGTGGAGACTGGCGTACAATTTACGATTACGCGCTGTCCCACGATTTCCGCTTCCTGAGCTATGGGGACAGTTCACTGCTGTTCAGAAACTGTTAATGCCCAGTGATTTATAATGCTGAAATGTTCAGACTGAGTTCTTTGATGCCCATGCTGCACAGTGTGGGCATAAATTTTTTGTCTGAGGCCATTTCTCCGCACACGGCTGCTTCTATCCCGGCTTCTTCAGCAGCATTAGAGACAATGCTGATGGCGGACAATACAGCCGGATCGTCATATCTATATAGATAGGACACTGCGCTGTTTCCCCTGTCAGATGCCATAATGTACTGCGTCAAATCATTGGTGCCGATGCTGAAGAATCCCGCCCTGGATGCGAATTCTTTGGCCATAAGCACTGCTGCCGGCGTTTCTACCATCATTCCGGCCTGAATGTCCGCATTGAACTTGATTTTCTCTGCTGTGAGTTCCTTTTTACATTCATCCAATATCGAAATGGCCCTGTCCCATTCTTCTAACGTGCTGAGCATCGGGAACATGACGCGGACATTTCCGTAGGCGGATGCACGTAGGATTGCCCTCAGCTGAGTCTTGAAAATCTCTGGTTTGTGCAGGCATAGCCTTATAGCACGCAGCCCGAGAAACGGATTGTCCTCATGGTCCATATGAAAGTACGGAAGGTGTTTGTCTCCGCCTATGTCCAATGTTCTTATAGTCAATGTCTTGCCTGCGCAGATTTCAGCTGCCTCGCGGTATGCGTCGAACTGTGTCTGCTCATCCGGAAATCCGTCTTTGCTTTCCATGAACAGGAATTCACTGCGGAACAGGCCAATGCCCTCAGCTCCTTTTCCAATGGCATGGCGTACATCTTCAATACTGCCTGCATTGGCATAGACCTTGACTCCTGGATGTTCTCTATTTATCTGGCTTACAGTGCTTTCTGCCATCAGTTTTGCCTCCATCCTCGTCTGGAATGCAGTCTCGGCAGCATCGTCAGGCGAGATGATTACCTGACTGTTTTCAGCATCGATGATAGTGCGTTCTCCGTCAGAAATTTCTGTCGTGCAGCTGCATACGCCTGTCAGGACTGGTATCCCTTTGGTTTGGGCGATAATGCAGACGTGGCTTGTGGTGCTGCCTTTATCCGACACCATTCCCGTTATACGGGATAAGTCCAGGGCTTCCAAATCTGAAGGGTAGAATTCTTCTGCTACTAAGATTATATGTTCATAATCAGGAAGTTGCAGCATCCTGTCAGCTTCTCCGGCAAGTATCCGTTTAAGTCTTGCGACAACATCCTTGACATCATCTTTTCTCGCCTGCAGGTATTCGTCATCCAGTTCGTCGAACATTGCGCAGATATCTCCGCATGCCTTGTCTGTCGCCTCCATGACGGATAATCCTGCGCTTATGGCAGCGTCAATGGCTTCCCGCAGCATCGGATCTTCTGCAATTTCCGCATGTGCTTCGAAGATGCTGTCTTTTTCAGCGAGATGCCGAAGTTCTTCCGAAAGCCTTGCAAAGCTCTCGTCGATATCCATCGTTTCAGTGCTCTCGAGTTTGCTTCTATGCAGAATGAATGCATTCCCTGCACATAATCCTCTGGACTTTGCCGGTGATGTAAGGATTTTCATGCTACTTGAGTTCCTGTACGAATGTTGTAATGCGTTCTGCCACAGCAGTTTCATTGTCGCCCTCAGTAATGATCTCCAGTTCCGTTCCTTTCTTGAGGCCGAGAGTAAGAAGCGAAATCATACTCGTTCCCGAGGTGGATTTTCCATTGGCCTTCAATGTTACTTTTGTCGGAGCGGACTCCTTGATGAGTTTGATGAGTTCAGTTGCAGGACGTGCATGGATGCCGTTCTCCGCAGTTACAGTTACTTTTACGCTATTCATTGTTGTTCAATATGTTATAAATTATATTCGGATCTTCTGCAGACATCAGGGTCTTAAGTTTGTCCTCGTCTTCAAATGTCTCGCCGAGCGATGCCAAAATCTCTATATGTTCATCGCCTTTGCCTGCGATTCCTGCGATCAGATATGCTTTCTCATCCCCGAAATCCACTCCTTCAGGATATTGAAGAATGACGATTCCTGAACGGATGATGTCCTTTTTGGCCTCATCCGTGCCGTGAGGAATGGCAATTCCCATGCCCATATAGGTCGTGGACTCATTTTCGCGTTTCAGCATTGCCTCTGCATATCCTTTCCGGACATATCCTTTCTGCTCGAGAAGATGCCCGGCGCGAAGTATAGCGTCATATTTGCTTTCGGTCTTGAGCCCGGTAAGGATATTGTCTTTGGCAAGCACTTCATGGTTGCCGCCTTTAAGCGATTCCAGGAGCCTGTCCAGTGCCGGATCATCCATGAAGTTCTCAATTCCTATTACGACTGTCTTTTTTCCGCCTTCTGCACTGTTCTTTTCCACTCTTTCCAATGCCCTGTCTTTCAAATGGTTCTGACAGACCACAATGTCGGTATCCGCAGGAATATCTTCGATGGCGCAGTTGCTGATATCCGCGTCAATGTTTTCGTACGCGGCTCTTTTACGGAACCTTGTAGCCCCGAGAGCGCTTGAGCCCATACCTGCGTCGCAGGCGAACTTTATGCGCTGTCTTGTGCCGGATTTGGATATGTTTACATCTGCATTGACCTGATTGTCAGTGGCATTGGCCTTGCGTCCCTTTATGAGTGGGAGCGAGACGGCGAACGAGACTCCAGCGGCAATCAGAACTCCGGCCAATACGATGAGTGTCTGGCCTTTAGGCGCCATCGCCAGCACGGAAATTATGCTTCCGGGGGATGCCGGTGCTACCAGTCCGCCGCCGAATATGCTGAAAAACAGGAGGCTCGCGGAACTGCCGGCAATCATTGATATGAGCAGCAGAGGGTTTGCGAGTACATACGGGAAATAGATTTCGTGGATTCCTCCGAAGAAATGTATGATGGCCGCTCCTGGTGCCGATGTCTTGGAACTGCCTTTGCCGACAGCCCAGTACGCAAGCAGCATACCCAGTCCGGCACCTGGATTCGCCTCAATCAGGAACATTACCGATTGGCCGATTTCGTGTACCTGTTCGATTCCGATGGGTGAGAAAATCCCGTGATTTATGGCATTGTTCAGAAACAGGATTTTGGCCGGCTCTACCACTAACGATATCAGCGGCAGCATTTTATGTGCGATCAATGCTTCTGCGGCGCGGCTGACCAGTCCTGTGAGGGAACTTATCGCATTGCCCACTACAAGGAAGCCGGCGATGGCGAGAAGCATACCGATAATGCCGACCGAAAAGTTGTTCACCAGCATCTCGAAGCCGCTCCTGACGCGTCCTTTGGTCAGCTTGTCGAACTCCTTTATGGCCAAACCGCCAGCCGGCCCCATAATCATCGCGCCTATGAACATCGGAATGTCGCTGCCCGCGATTACGCCGATTGTCGCTATCGCCCCGGTTACTCCGCCTCTGTCGCCAGCGATGTTCTTGCCCGCCGTATAGGCGATAAGAATCGGAAGGAGATAGGTCAATGCAGGTGAAACGAGCTTTGCCAGGTTGTCGTTCGGCAGCCATCCGTCAGGGATAAAGAGGGCTGTGATGAGTCCCCAGGCTATGAAGGCTCCTATGTTGGGCATTACCATGGCGCTCATCGAGCGTCCGATACGCATGATAGTGTTCTTGAATTTCATTGGTCCAGTGCTATGCAGTTGCATTATTTCTTACAAAGATATAACAATTCTGCCGACAAAACCACCTATTTGAAATCCATAATATTACTTTTGGAGCAGCCTTTGGAATAGAACTTTTTGCATATTCACGTGGTTTTTATTAGTTTTGTCCCTCGATACTGCATTTTGTGGAGATATCCGCGAATGTATGATATCCTAAACCAATTTTTTAAGATTATGAGTGAAGAATTGAATGAATTCACCGACATCAGTCCTTATACGGATGCGGAAGCGGTAGAGGCGCTTGGTAAACTTGCAGATCATCCCGCTGTTGTGGAAGTGTCTAAAGCTATATTTCCGGACAAAGAGCCTGAATTCCTCAGAAAAATACTAAAGAGCGTAAAGAGCATTGACGAGTTCCAGGTTCTTGTAATGAACAAGGCTGTAGAATGGGTTCTGTCCACGACTGCGCACAATTTCTCCTATGACGGTATCGGGAATCTCAAGAAAATCAACGGCAAGTTTCTGGCGATGTCCAATCACCGCGACATTATTCTTGACCCTGCGATAACTCAGGTGGTGCTTTACCGCAATGCGATTCCTATGACTGAGATAGCAGTGGGAAGCAACCTGTTGACCAACAAGTATATAGAATATCTCATCCGCTCGAACAGGATGATCAAGGTCATTCGCGGAATCAATGCGAGACAGCTCTATCTTTCGTCACAGGTCCTTTCGAAATATATCAGAGAGTGCATCACCTCCGGCCGCAGTTCCATCTGGATTGCCCAGCGTGAAGGCAGGGCCAAGGACGGTATCGACACTACAGAGCAGGGCCTGCTCAAGATGCTGGATATGAGCGGTACTGCTGATTTCACTACGAATTTTGAGGAACTTAACATTGTTCCGCTCAGTATTTCATACGAATATGAGCCGTGCGATATCCTCAAGGCTCGTGAGCGCCTGATTTCACGGACACAGAAATATGTCAAGGGCTCCCGTGAGGATCTCATAAGCATTATGACCGGAATCGAGCAGCAGAAGGGCAATATCCATCTGAATATCGGTTCGCCGCTCACTCATGATGAGATCGAGGCTGCGTCATGCTGTAACAAGAATGACCGCTATCAGGCGATCAGACATGCAGTTGACGTCAGGATTATAGAAGGTTACAAGTTGTGGAAGACCAACTATATCGGTTATGATATGGTGAACCACACTTTCAAATACCGTGACAAATATACTCCGGAAGATGTTGCTCAGTTTACGGATTACGTTGAGCATCAGCTTGATAAGGTGGAGCAGTCTCTGTGCAGGGCTGATTTGAGAGACATATTCCTGAGGATATATGCGAATCCTGTAGTCAGTCTTGAGAATCTTATGATAGAACGTGCCGCTGCTTCCCAGCAGTAACAGAATGTGCGGAACATATATAAAAAATCAGTAGTCGAAACCGGCTACTGATTTTTTATATGCACATCCATCTGCGGGAACGGGAAACTTAGACCGCTCTTGGGAATCTCCGTGAATATGGCCTCGTTTATGTCATATATCACATCCCAGTAATCCTCAGCATTGACCCAGCCTTTCATTACGTATTCTATGCTGCTGTCTTTCATCGAATTAAGTGCTACGAAAGGGGCAGCGGAGCCTGGTGTTGTCCCGTCAAGGATACGCTTGTCGGATTTCAGGATATTCATCAGGACTTCCTTGGCCTTGGCATTGTCAGTGCTGTAGTCGAGATTAACAAACCATTCGCAGCGGTTCACGTTTCTCTCGAAGAAGTTCTTTATGTTTCCGTTTGAAAGCGCACCGTTAGGCAGGACGACTGTTTCATTGTTGAATGTCCTGAGCTTGGTGCTGAAGATATTCACTTCTGTCACAATACCGGAGAAACCTAAAGCATTGATATAGTCTCCAGCCTTGAACGGTTTGAACATCAATATCATAATGCCTCCGGCGAAATTCTGCACTGTTCCGCTCAGCGCCATACCTATCGCCATACCGCCGGCAGCGAGCAGGGCCGCAAGTGAAGTAGTGTTCACTCCTAATGTGCCTATCGTGATGATGACGAGCAGCACTGTCAATGTGATGGTGAAAAGACTGGTGACGAACGATGCAAGTGTCTTTTCTGTATGCTTGCGTTCGAATATCCTTCGGAGCAGTACCTTCACCCGCTTTATGATCCAGAGACCGATTGCGTATATTGCAATGGCGGCCAGCACCTTGAAGCCGAATGTGATGGCATCATGGATAAGGCTCTGGAAGAACTGATCAGGGTTGGTGGTCAGTTCTTTAGCCATATTGCTCAATGCAACTTTCGCGGAGTCCGGATTGAACTTTGCGGTATCCAGCTGCGAAGCTATTTGCGGAATTTGTAGAATCATCTATCAGAACAATTTGTCGATTGCTGCAATTATTTCTTCTGCAGGCAGTTCCGGACTCAGAACCAGGTCCGGTTCCTTGAGCATGAAGCCTTTTCTTGTGGCATTCAGCATACCGCCTCCTGTCACATTGAGCATAATGGTCTCATCCTTCTTCACGGTACCATTGTCGAGTGCCTGTTTAAGACTGGCAACCGCACATGCTGAGGCAGGGAAAATGTCATATCCTTCTGCGCTGTAATAGCGTACAACCCATGAGACAATCTCATCGTTGGTTACCTTGAACATGTCGCCGCCTGATTTCTCCAGCACGTCGAACAGGCCGCCTGATATGCTGTATGGCGGTTTCCTGTTGGAGAGAACCTTTCCGAGAATGACTTCTGCCTTGGTCCTGGACTCTTCAGGTGTCATTGATACCAGTTCGCGGCTGTGATTCTTCCAAGAGTCGTACATGATAGTGAACGGAGCGTTTTGGCTGGCATAGATTCTCATGTTGTTCTTGCCGAATCTGCCGTCAGCAGCGAGCCTCTCGGCGTTTTCCCATGCGGCAATGGCTCCCGTACCGCTTCCTACAGCCTGGAAATATGCGTCAGGAATACGGCCGATCACTTCTACTGCAGACAGCACTGTGGTTCCCATGCCGTCTCTTCTGGCCACGTTCTTGGCACCGCCTTCAGCCATATATCTCGGATCCTTGCAGAGTTTGTCTCCCAATGCGATGGCGTCATAATAGTCTGTGCCTGTAGGGGTTGCAACTATCTTTACGCAAGAGGAAAGCTTCTTTCTGAACCAGAGGTCGCTGATATTGTCATAAGGAATGCAGATGACGATAGGAATGTTGTTGTCAGAGCATACTTTGGCAAATGCTCTTGCTGTATTTCCGGCAGACTGGACAACCAGGATTCTCTTGTTCTTCTTCGGCAGTCTTGCGCATACGGAATAGGCCTCAGTCTCTTTGAATGAACAGGTTTCCATTCTGGCGCCAAGGCGAGGGCAATAACCTGAGAATGTAATGTATAGATTCTCAAGGCCTAACATATTGGCCAAACCCTTGCTCTTATACGTTACAGGTGCGTGTGAATGTCTGAGAGTTTTACGTACTGGAAGCCATTCTGCGTATCTGAAAAGCCCTTTGAGGTCATCTCTTGGGGTGAATTTGGTGTTATTATAAACAGCTCTTACAAGTGAAGGAGCAGTTGCTTCCGGGTCGGCAAGAGACCAGCCCTCATCATCGAAAATTCGACCGTTTGATACATTGATCAACTTATAATCGATTGGCTTGAACATATTGGTTTAGATTTATTTCTTGATTATCAGGAATGTCATATATGCTGCTTCGAGAAGCAGTAGGAGCAGGCCGTCAGCCCGGTCCAGCTGGTTCTTTTTGTTTGTATGGATGCTTGCCCATATCACGAGTGAACTGAGCAGCAGGGCGCCCAAGTCCACATAACTCATGCCTGCCATGGAGAGCGGATGTATCAATGCGGAGCCTCCAAGAATCAGGAGAATGTTGAACACATTGGAGCCCAAAATGTTGCCAAGGGCAAGCTGTCCCTTTTTCTTGAATGCGGCCACGATACAGGTCACAAGTTCAGGCATTGACGTGCCGCCGGCAAGAATCGTGATGGCAATGAGTTTGTCGCTGACATTGAGCATCTTGGCGATGGATGTAGCTGAATTGACGAACATTCTGCCGCCGAAAACAAGTCCCGCAAGTCCGGCAACTATCAGCACTGCTGCCAATGCCGGTTTTATAACCTTTTCATTTTCATTGCTTTCTGTCTGATTTGCCGTGTCGAAACGGAAGCACATATAAATGTACGCGGCAAACAGCACGAGGAGAATTGCTCCATCCAGTCTGCCCAGAACGTCGTCACCGATGCCGAAAAGGGTACGACTCATTCCTAAAGCGATAAATATCAATGTTATGGCTATGTTCAGAGGTATATCCTTTTTCCGGTTCATAGGAGTAATATCCATCGGCAAAATCAATGCTGTGGCTCCCAAAATCATGAAGACATTGAAAATATTCGAGCCTACTACATTGCCGATTGCGATATCTCCGTTTCCCTGAAGGGCACCGATGAAACTGACTACCAGCTCAGGTGCTGATGTGCCCATTCCGACTATCGTAAGTCCTATGACGAAGTCGCTGACTCCAAACTTCTTGGCAATGGATGATGCTCCATCTACCAGAAAGTCTGCACCGAGAACTACAAGTGCAAGTCCGACTATTAGCAATAAACACTCTATCAGCATGTTACCTTAAAATTATTCTTCTTTGTCTTTTAGTTTCAATGCGCATACGTTCTCCACGTGCATCGTATGAGGGAACATATCCACCGGCTGCACAGCCGTAATCTCGTACATAGGGGACATCATTGCCAGATCCCTTGCCTGTGAGGCAGGATTGCAGCTGACATATACTATGCGTTCAGGAGCAGCCTCCATAATGACTTTTACTACATCCGGATGCATTCCGGCTCTTGGCGGGTCGATAATCATCACTTCCGGCTTGCCGTGCTCTTTTATGAAATCGGCTGTCAGGATATCTTTCATGTCACCGTCGAAGAATGTGCAGTTGGTGATTCCGTTAGCCTCCGCATTTATCCGCGCGTCCTCGATTGCTTCTTTAACATATTCGATACCAATCACTTTGGATGCTTTGTCCGAAATGAACTGGGCGATCGTTCCGGTGCCGGTATAGAGGTCATATACGACCTCATTTCCTGTCAATGCTGCAAATTCCTTGGCTACTGAGTACAGTTTGTAGGCTTGTTCGCTGTTCGTCTGGTAGAATGATTTGGGACCAATCTTGAATTTCAGCTTGCCCATGGTCTCCCAGATGGCGTCCTCTCCTTTATATAATATGCAGTCCAGATCGGAAATCGAGTCATTGAGCTTTTCGTTTATCACGTAATGCAGCGACTTGATTTGCGGAAATTCTGCTGCAATGGCATCCAGCATCGGGACAATCTTGTCCTGGTCGTCGTAAGCGAAACAAACTGTGAGCATTACGTCGCCGACTTGATTGTTTCGGACAATGATATTTCTCAGGAAACCAGTATTTTCCCGGATGTTGTAGAACTCGAGGTTATGAGTGACGGCGTATTCCCTGATGAAAAGCCTGATCTCATTTGAAGGCTCAGGCTGCAGGCTGCAATGCTTGATATCCAATACTTTATCGAAGAATTTGCCTACATGGAAGCCTAGTCCAAGACGCTCCTCGTCAGTAAGGCTGTCCGGATCTTCATTGTTGTAGATCCACCTTTTGTTGGAGAATGTGAATTCGAGCTTGTTCCTGTAGTATTTGGTCTTGTCTGACGGCAGGATAGGGGAGATTTCAGGAATCTCCAGATGTCCGATGCGGACCAGCTGGTCCCAGACTTGCTGCTGTTTGGCTTTCAGCTGCATATCGTAAGGCAATGGTTGCCAGCGGCATCCTCCGCATATTCCGAAGTGCTCGCAGAAAGGCTGAAGCCTGTCCTCGGAAGGTTTCACTATCTCGAGAATGAAACCTTCCATATAGTTCTTTTTCTTTTTTGTTACCTTGACATTGACAATGTCTCCCGGAACTGCGAATTCTACGAAAACCACTGTCCCATCCACGTGGGCAAGTGATTTTCCTTCTGCAGCAACCGCTTCTATCTTAACATTTTCAAGTATGAGGTCGAGTTTTTTACGTCCCATTTCAATTGTCGTTTCTAACGATGGCTTGTGATACATTTATCATAAAGTCTCCCATTGCCTCCAGTTCTGCTATCATATCGAGGAAATAGTTGAGAGACTGATAGTTTCCAGTGTGGTGCTCTATCTGCAGAATGCCTTCTTCTCTCAGCTTGTTGCGAGTTTCGTTGATGTCATCTTCTGATGCATATGCGTTGGAAATGTCTTTGACTCCTTCCAGAGTCGTAGCTTTTTTCAGATTCTCAACCATTACGTCATAGCCTTTTTCGACTTTAGAACTCAATGTGAGTATCTTGGATATGGAATCGTCATCAAATTTTCTGTTGTGCACACGTTCTCTTTCCAATATCCTGCTTATGTTTTCTCCACTGTCGCCGAGGCTTTCGAGCTCGCCTATGACGCGGTAGAGCACTTTGACCTGCTCTGCTTCTTCTTCTGTGAGATTGCCTGTGGAGACATTGCTCAGGAAACCTGCGATTTCATATTCGAGTTTGTCGGACAGTTCCTCCAGGTGCACGAGTTTCACTCGGTATTCTTCGAATTTGTCAGGATCTTTTTCCATAACAGCCTTTTTCACATTGTCAAAGCCGTTTCTGAGTATTTCAGCGAAGTGTACGACCTCTTTGAATGCCTGTGAAATGGCTATGGCAGGTGTGCCGAAGTTGCGAGATGTGATGTAAATCAGATTGCTGTATTCATTTGTTTCGCTGTCAGATTCCTGGACGCATTTGGTGACAAGTTTCTCGATGAATTTAGTGAACCAGGCGAGGATGCAGGTGTCAAACAGGTTGAAGAGCGTATGGAAAAGCGCTATTCCGAAGACTCCCGCCCAAATGCCGGGAGCAATTCCCAATGCTGTCGTTATGCAGCCGACAAGGCCAATCAGCGGTTTGAATGCGATAAGTGCAAGTATGGCGCCGAAAACATTGAAGAATGTATGTACCAATGCTGCTCTTTTTGCTTGTATATTTGCATCTGTAGCAGCCATGTTTGCGGAGATTGTGGTTCCGATGTTCTCACCGAGCACCATAGCTGCAGCAAGGTCGAAATTGATCCATCCGCAGCTGAGCATGACCATCGTAAGTGTCACAGCGCCAGTTGATTGCATTCCGAATGCCAGAATACATCCGATGGCCATAAACATTGGAACGCCGAGGAAATTGTTGGTCTGGAGCTCAGAAATGCGGTAGGCGAGTCCCTGCATCTGGTCGATGCTTGGGAATGTGGACAAGATGAAGGATACACCGAGGAAAAGAAGACCGAATCCCAGGAGAACGTCTCCGAACACCTTGCGTTTCTGTCCCTTCATCATTGTCAGAATGAATCCGGCTGCAATAAGTGGATATGTAACGTATTTTATATCAATGAGAAAGCCCAACAGAGCAATTATCCAAGTGGTGAAGGATGCACCGATGTTCGCTCCCATTATGACGAGAATGGCCTGGCTCAGTGCAAGTACGCCGGCATTGACGAAACTTACTACCATTACGGTTGCCGCGCTTGATGATTCTGCGATTGTAGTTATGCAAAATCCGGACAGAATACTGTTGACAGGATTCTTTTTCATCCAAGGAAGAAATTTCTGGAGTCTGTCGCCGGACAGTTTGAGAAGTCCGTTGCTCAGCATATTGAGGCCGTAGAGGAACAATCCAATGGCACCGAGTAGGGAGAAGATCTGTAAAAACATACCTAACTTAACATAATATAAATTGTGTAACCCTTAAATACTACGTTTAACCCTCAAAATTACTAATTATGGTTGACACTTGGAAATATATTTCTCACGTTTCCGTTCTTACTACTTTTGGTACTATTTTGTTTACCGAATGTGTTCCTATTTGTACTACTGAGTTAGATGCTCGTTATTATCCTGTTTGGAAAGTTGTTCAGCGTCTTAAGCGTTTATATGATTGTTCGCTTTTTACCTATGACGTTAAAATATCTTGCCTTTCTCAATCTCGTGTTAACTCTTTTTCTGGTTCAAAATGCCACACTTATTCTTATGATGATGTTAAACCAATGTTTTCTTTATATGAATGAAATTCTTTCAAAACTGCTGGCTTGGCTTAGAGTCTCGCCCGCTTGGTCTAAAATTGTTGTGCCTCTGCTTGTTTGTGCTCTGGCTATTGTCTATTTGCTATCTTCTTGCGGTGTTACTCGTGCTGTTATCCGTTCTCCCGCTGATGGTTCTTCCTCCCATATTAGTATAACAACTAACAATCCTACCTCTGTTTCTCTCAGTGGTTCTATCGATTCTACTAAAGTTAATATTAACCCTAAAAAAAGATAAATTATGCTAAATCCTGTTAATTCTCGGTCATTTGATGGCTACTCTGCTGGTACTGCGCCTGAATCTCCTATTAACAATCCTGATTTTACTTCTCGTCAGGGTTCTAATACTTTTGACTTGTCGGCTCAGAATTGTTTTACTCCTCGTTTCGGTGAGGTTTCGCCTTATTTCTATTCTGTTGGTGTTCCTGACGACCGCACTACTCTACAGCCGTCTCACTCTCTTCGTACATATACGTTTGGTTCTCCCCTTATGTCAACTTTGAGAATGCATCTTCAAAATTTCTCTGTGCCTCTTAGTTGCATTATGCCTAACTCTTGGGATTTGATTTATAAGAATCCTGTTAAAGGTTCTGATGTTCCTGATTCTGCACTTTGTAGTCTTGATTTCTTCAATCTTCAAAAGCAGTTTGTTGCTGGTTTTACTCCTCTTTATGGTTTCTTGTCTTCTTGGCGTCCTACTGAGGCTTCTGATTATACTACCGCTTTTATGCGGTGTGCTAATATGTTGCCTTATGTTGCATTGTATTATAATGTGTTTTCTGTAGGTGGTTTGCTTCATAATCTCGGTTTGTCCGTAAACTTTGAAAAAGACCCTTTGGATATAGATAAGCGTTTGGATTCTGCTGTTTCTGCTTTCGTTAAATCTATTGCTCCTCTTTCTGATAAAATTAACGCTCTTTCGATATGGCTTAATGATAATGCCTATTATGAAACGTTTGAATTTTCTGTTGGTGGTGTTCGTAAGTTGTTTTCTCGTGCTTTGGATTATCCTGAGGATTTCCTTGAACGTAATTCCCTTACTATTGATTCAGATGATACTACCTCTATAAATGCTTTTATCGTTGCGTTTGTTGATTTGTTCCGTGCTCTGTGTAATCCTGCTAATTTCGTTTTCTCTGGTTCTGTCCGCGAGCGTTCATTAAATCTCTTTAAGGTTGTTTCTTATCAGATGATTTGTGCTCAGTACTTTTCTAATGATAAAGTAGATGATATTTATACCGCTAAATTGTGGCTTCAGAATATGCGTGGTATTGCTTACAAAATCTTTGGTAGTAGTGTTCCTCGTGCTTCTCTCTGCTTCACTTATAATGGTATAGATATAGAGTATGATGTTTTCTCTAATGCTATTCTAAATAAGGTTGTTTCTGTTTTATCTGAAAGTTCATCGCTTACTAATTATGCGGTTTATTTCTTCTGTAACTTGTTTACTTATCGTCGTTCTTTGAAGTATGGCGACTATTTCAATTCTGCACGTACTGAGCCTTTGGCCGTTGGTGATGTTACCTCTCCTGTCGTTGGTAATAAAGTTAGTGCGATAGATGTTACTAAGTCTATAACTATGCAACGCTTCCTAAATGCTGTGAATCGTGCTGGCAGTTATATCAATGACTATGTAAAGTCTATTTTTGGTGTCCGTCCTACTCAGGTTGAGCCTATACCTAATTTTATCTCGCGTGAAACTTACGTAATTGGTAAGGATGAAATTGATAATACCGCTGATTCTCAAGGTAATGTTGTTACCAATATGGTAGATACTGAAAGCCGTTTCGCTTTCGATATCTATTTGGATACTCCAAGTATCATTCTTGGTCTTGTGTCGTTTGATTGTATAGGATGCTATCAGTTTACCACTGAAAAGGACAATTTTCATTTGAATCGCTATGATATGTTCAATCCAATGTTGCAGAATATAGGTGACCAGCCTGTATTAGGTTGCGAACTCAATCCAGACCGCGCCTCAGATGCTAACTATGGTTATCAAGTTCGTTTTGCCGAATACAAATTCAAGTATAATCAGGCTCACGGCGGATTTCTCTATAATCTTCCGTCTTGGTTGTACACATTCGACGACCCTAATGTATATATGATTAGTTCAGAATCTATTAGGTCAAAGCCTTCCGATTTGGATAAGTTTTATTCCTCACTTACTTACGCTTCTACTGCTGGTTACTTTCACTTCATTATTAGCGTAGTGAATCAATCTAAGTCTAATCGTCGGATGCAGTTTGAGCCTACAATTTTATAACAACTCTAAACTAAAAAAAACCTATGCGAGGTTTGGGCGAGTAGCCCATTATTTACCCCCTTTAGGGGGGTACGGGGGGTTAAATAGAAAATCGCCTACTTGCGATTTTACCTCTATGAGCGAAAGCGATTGCAAGCCTTTGCGTAGGTTTTAATTTTAAACTTTAAAATTTAGTTACTATGTACGTTATTAAAGAACTTCGCCTTAATGGCTTTAAAGATGTTTTTATTCCTACTGCTCGTAAACTTTACGAGAAATTAGGCTATTCTACGCCTCAATTTAATGGCAATGTCGGCAAAAATGGTGATTTTGCTGAGCCTGTTAATTTGGCCGATAGGGCCGATAAATTGACTGCGATTTCTCTTGGTTCACGCCTTATGCGTGAAGAATATGAGCAATCGAAGAGGCAGTCAAGCGAGGAGAATCGACCGCAGGAAGAGCCGACGAGCGCGACGGCCGGTGAGAGTGCGAATGCTTAATTATGGGGTGTTGTCAGAGGGGTTATTTTCTTTATGTTTAATAACCCCTCTGACACAATGTTTTTCAATTAACTTTTAAATTTCTTTATTATGTCACTTTCTGTTGGTGCTGGAATGGCTATTGCTGGCGGTATTGCTGCCGCTTCTTCTGCTGGTTCTGCTATTGCTCAAGGCAAATTAAACCGCAAAAATCGCAAATGGCAAGAAAAAATGTATAATAGGCGTTTGCAAGACCAGCGCGCCGATTGGCAAATGCAAAATGAATACAATGAGGAGATGTACAATAAATATAATTCTCCGACTGCACAGGTTCAACAACAGCAAGCCGCTGGCCTTAATCCTGATTTGAACGGCATTGATTCTCAGGCTCTCCCTGCTGCTGGCTCTCTTCCTGCTGCTCCTGATGCTGGTTCTGCTCCTTATCAAATGCCCGCTATGGATTTTGTTGGTACATTCGCTCAAATGATGTCTATGTTTCAGAATATTGAGGCGCAAAGCCTCGACAATGATATGAAACGTGAGCAAATTCGTTCTAGTGTTTTGCCTGATGTTCTTGATTTGGCTTCACGTTACTACGACCCTAGTTCACAAAATACTTCCGATGATTTTCAAGTTCGTGTTTTAAGTCCTAAGTTTTTACGTGATTATTTCCGCTCTCGCGGTATGTCTAAATCTTTATCTAAGAATGCCGCTAGGATGTTTAATTCTTTGAATCCTAAGGATGTTATTAAAACTTATTTTGATAAGGATTCTGGTATGCATAAATCGCGTACTGATAACGCTGGTATTACTGGTGATTGGCTTTTTTCCGAAGATAATTCCACTATGCAGTCTAATTTTAAGACCTTTAGCAAGGCTATTGCAGATTTTAATAAATTGCTCCGTGAGGCTCAATCATCTAAAGCCAATTATGATAAAGATTTTTATGATAATTCCAATGGTGCAGATGATGCTACTGCTGCCTATAATGAAAAGCAATTCTCTGCCGGACTTCAAGAACAGGCCTACGATAAAGGTACTAATTATAATAAATATTACAAGCAATTCGATGATTTTGCAAAAAATCTTGATGAACAGGGTTCGTTTGGTTCGTTCCTTTCATTTATTGCTCGTATTCTTTGGAATAAATATTTAGAAAAATAGATTTAGAAAAATAGTATATGTGTCTTTCTCCTATCTTGATTAAAAATAAATCTCGTATGTATCGCGGTAAGATTGATTCTCTTACCGCGTTTCATGATACTACCTCACAATATATTTATGTTAATTGTGGTGTTTGTCCTCAGTGTGTCCGTAATAAACAAAATTATCTTATTCAACGTGTTCAACTTGAATGTATGACTAACTATGTTTTTTTCGCTACTTTCACGTATTCGGATGATATGTTGCGTTATATAGATGTTGGTGATTTCCGTCACTTTTATGCTGATGTCTCTGATTTTCAGAATATGATAAAACGTTGTCGTAAGCGTGATGAATGGATTATAAATAAATACCTGTATGTCACTGAATATGGTTCTAAGCGTCATCGTCCACATTTTCACGCTCTTTTCTTTGTTCCTAAGTCTGATTCTAATTCTACTTTCGACCCTCTCGCTATTGAAGATTATTTAGGTGATATGTTTAAGTCTGAATGGCGTAGGAATCTTGGCTCTACTCGTGTTCCTGTTTATAAGCCTTTGTCCTCTTTTATTGTTGTAAATACTCCTATGGGTAAACGTTCTCCGTTTGATTTTCACTATGTTAATCCGTCACTTACTTCAGGTTCTGAATCTGATGTAGGTTTCTATGTTACTAAATATTGTTGTAAGTTCGATAATTGGATACAAAATAAGCGTACCGCTTTGTTTTATAATCTTGATTATGATGAGTATAAGTCTGTTTGGAAATTATTACGTCCTCGTCTTGAGTATTCTAATTTTTTTGGTATCTCTGATGTTGCCCGTGATTATATCCGTAAATGTATAGATGATTACTCTGATAAGTTTGATTATCCTGTTTTCGTTAATCCCTGTAATGGTAATACGTTTCCTATGTCTCCTTATCTTTTCAATAAATATGGTTCTATCGCTGATAAATATAAGTTCTTCTATAAGTCTGTGAATCCTGATTCTTCTGTCGATTCTTTTCGTTTTTCTGATATTGATTACTTTGAATATCAAAATAAAGTTTCTAAATTTGTTCGTCAAAATAAGTTAATCGCTCAAAAAAATATGTAGTATGTCTGATTATATTATCGCTATTCTTTTCATTGTTATTGTTATAGTTATTCGTGTTGTTTCTCGTCTTCTTCGTAATACTCGTATTATTTTTCATAAAAAACTCAAATAAAATTTTTTTTCTCAAAATCTTGTATAACTTTGTCTCTGTGTTTACATAACGTTAAATTGTATAACACACGGCAAACCCGTATGGGAA
>UMDN01030434.1_pt1 | contig 33952 bp, 21 predicted proteins | sample 1964491 | NCBI WGS metagenome assembly UMDN01 (sample SAMEA4835994, study PRJEB28245) | human gut metagenome | biome: gut microbiome; material: fecal sample | place: Denmark | collected 2008 | reverse complement strand
CCCCCTGCCGTTGCGAAACTCCTTAAAACAAGAAACAAAAAATGAGACATAATAAAAAATTCAACCATCTGGGTCGTACTGCTGACCATCGCAAGGCAATGTTGACAAACATGGCTATCTCCCTGATCAAGCACAAAAGAATCACTACGACCCTCGCAAAGGCTAAGGCCTTGAAGAAGTTCGTAGAACCTCTTATCACACGTTCAAAGAACGACACAACAACATCACGCCGTGTAGTTTTCCGTTATCTTCAGGACAAGTACGCTGTTACTGAGTTGTTCAAAGAGATTTCTACTAAAGTGGCTGATCGTCCAGGAGGATACACACGTATCATCAAGTTGGGCATCCGTAAGGGTGACGCAGCAGAGATGGCATTCATCGAGCTGGTAGACTATGATGAGAACATGGCCAAGACTCCAAAGGCAACTGCCAAGAAGACTCGTCGTAGCCGCAAGGCTGCTCCAAAGGTAGAGGCTCCAGTAGAGGCACCTGCAGCAGAGGAGGCAAAGGCTGAGGAAGCTAAGGCAGAATAATTCTCCGAATATATCTCATAGGAATTAATCCGTCCCATCTCGGGGCGGATTTTTTTGTACGCTTACCCCAGATATTTATGCCGTTTGTTCCCATCGTGTTGCCGTTTGTTCCAAATCGGGGGAAATGACGTTTTCATGAGTGGCGGTTATTCTCTATTTTTGTAGTGCAATTCATATACGATTGCACAGCAGAGATAATCAATATTATGTTAACATCAATCCCCTAAAAACATTTGTGGATTTGACTAAAACAAGGAGAACAAGAACATGAGCAAGAAATTTTTCGATTATGGCAAGTCATTCAGCAGGATGGGAATGGCAGTAGTAGCAGCACTTGCACTTACAGCAGGTTTCGCATCGTGCGGTGATGACGATGATGAAGGCGGATCGGCTACACCCAATACCGAGTCAGGCGTTCTGGAGACCACTTCAGGTAAGAAGGTGAGAGTGACAGGTGCCGGCAACCTTACATATTCCTACAACAGCGACGGCACGCTGGCATCCTTCGGTTATGGCAGCCATCCGTATGAGGCAAGCTACAACCCATTCACCTTTACACAAGACAACTACGGCAACGGCTACAAAGACGTCAGCGTGGTCAGTAACATCCGTACGAACGGCAGCGGCTACATCACCGGCTGCACCGAGAAATACGACTATGAAAGCTCCGACTCAGAGGAGCATGGTTCGGGCAGCGTCAGCGTGAGCTACAACGACAACGGCAACGTTACGAGAATCAAGGGCAGCGGTTCCGGCTATTACATCGAGGATGGACAAAAGGAGAAATACAGTTCCTCATTCGATTATTCCTTCACATGGAGCGACGGCAAACTCTTGAAGGCAGTCTACACATTCGTTGAGGATGGTGAGAAAGATATCGAAACCTTGGTATTCGACTATGATGATGCCGAGGCAAACGTAACGCTCCAATACGTGCCTAACTTCCTCAACGAAGAGTCAGACTCGTTCCTCGCCGGCCTGTTCTTTATCGGTTATGTAGGCAAGGGCCCGTCATACTTCCCGACCGGTGTAGACTACACCATGAAAGATTATGAAGGCACAGAGAACAAATACTACAACCTCACATATTCACTGAATTCAGACGGCACCGTATACCGCTACGGAGGAATGGAAAGCGGTTATATGTCATATTCCAGCGTCAGCGGAACATCACTACGAAGCGTTGCCAAGACTCCAACTGCCACAGACAAAGTGAAGAGGAGCATCTTCAGCAGCATCCACAGAAGATTCATGAACAGATAACCCCCGAAAGTCAGAAGGGCTTATCTCTTATGCCATATAATCCCGGCCTTCCAATGCGCAAGGTCGGGATTTTTCCGTCTATGTATTGTCCGACAATATCAAGGAATCCTCATGAAACACATTTGGTGCTGCAAGTTCAAACTCTATCATCTTGTATAAGCAGTCCTTGTAGTCAATGTCATAGTAGCCTATGAGCAATGCAAGGAAATCCCCAAGAGAAAGGTTCTCTTCATGGAGGACATCTGTGTTGATTGTAATTTTCATTGTCTTTTATCTTTTTAAAGGGTTATAAATGAAAAAGCACAACCCCTGGAGAGGAGCTGTGCTATAAAATATTTCTACTAAAGTTAATGCTTTCCTTACTCTATACTATTACATAAGGGATTAGCATAGTAGGAGTACTGCTGTTATCATTACAGGTATCAGCAGGCAGATTATTACAGACCATTTGTAGTAATTGCCGAAAGAGGCAATGAATATCTGTGAGAGTCTGAACATTGTGTCGCAGAACTGATTGAACTGTTTCCTCTGAAGAATTATAATGCCAACGCATAATAGCAGCCACATTGGTGACAATATCAGCTTATGCAGCTTATAGTCGAGTATTGCTGCCCATGCAAGGGGAATTATCATGTACCATACTATAATATTCACTGCATTGTATGACAGATGAAAGACCTTACCGATTGCCAATAGTATCTTTACTGTCAATACAAATGAAGTAACTATAAATACATTTAATGATGAATATTGAAAAAATTTTTCATTCTTTTTTATCATCATTTTTTTATCTTTATTATTGGTGTTATGCTGAATAAGCTTATCTCCCCAAACTGATTCTTCAGAATTATCCCACCAATTATTTATATCTACATCTTTAAATTTAATATCCAATGCCTTACCAAGACAATCCTGCTAACAATAATGTAATTAGTAGAGTAATAAAACAAATTATAAAAATCATAAAATATAAAAATTAATTGTTATGGTTTTCTCATCGTACGTATAATATCAGGAGACACCTGCATATCAAGCATAAAGGGATTGCCACCTACAGCTTCCAAAGCATCCATATTTCTAATATAATTAGTTAATTTATTTGGATGTCTAGTTAGCCATCTGGTAAATGCAGGGGCAAAAGAAGCATTTTCGTCTTTAAGAAACTGCAAATCCCATTTATCATGGATTCTATAAGGTTCTTTCAATATAATTTGTTTAGGGTGTACTCTATTAGGATCTGTATTCCACCCTTTTGGCAAAGTAAAATCTACTCCTATAACTCCCCCATTTGTAGTAAAAGAATCTTTTGTATATCCTTTATTTAATCCTTCTTTGTAAATACCATTATTAGGTATAAGAGGCATGGCATGATTATCCTTTAAAAGAGGCATTCCAACATTTGCTCTAACCTTATCTATATAATCAAAATCATAACTGTATGTTCCATCTGGATTTTTTATATACAAAGAATATGGCTTACCATCAATATCTATTGTTCTTGCCTTTTGTCTTGTTGCCAACCTCCAGGCATCATTTCTAAAAATAGTCTGTCCTTTGATTGAAGGTGCTGTATTATTTTGTTCAACTCTTTGTCTCCAAGCAGGTGTATCAGTAACAGATGTTTTAATTCTTTTTGGTGTAAAGAAGTCCTTTACTGCTAATCCAAGCTCTTCTAATTTACCTTTTGTTCCGAATGAAGAGTTTGCTGCAGTTCCATAACTTATAGGAGTTACTTGATTATACAAAGCATCAAGCATTCTTCTTTCTGCACCATATCCACCAGCAAGATATCCAGGGTTAAGAATCTCTCCCATTTCTGGAGTAAGAGGAGAATACATTGCTACATTAGTACTAAAGTCTCTGCCTGTAATGGCTTTCGATGCTCTGTCTACTGCCTTTCCTCCAAGACTGCCTCCAATGGTAGTCGCTAAGGTCGTAAGGGGTGCGGAGATTGCGGCTTTAAGCAATGTAGGTGCCAGTGCCGTAGCAACTATTGGTCCCCAAGTACCCTCTATTGCATTGATGATTGCACTTTGTGACCTCCTGGTTTTGCTCCAATCCACATTGTTTGGATCATAAGTCTTCACTTCATCCTGTAGGAAAGGGTTGTCCTTATAGGTATCATTACCTGTAGCTTTGTCATAGGTAGCTTGGGCTAGGTCCATAAGAGCAGTGCCATAGTCTTTTGACTTTCTTGTAAGCTTATTCCAGGCGGCTTGTTGGGCATTATCCCATAATCCGTTGTCAGGAACATTCAAACCTGCTGCCCTCATCACTGCCTGCCTTGTCTTCACTTTATCCATATCCTTTCTATAAGGAGAATTGGGTGCTGTTCTCCGCCATTTCTCCAGTTCTTGGGGAGACATCTGGTCAAACATGAGTAGAGGAACAGCATTGTAGTTTTTATCATAAGTAAAGAATGTTCCATTAGGTCCTTGGTAATATTCCTTTTCTACTGATTTACCCTTGTCATCATAGAACAATCCCTTCTTAGGCTGTTCAAAAAGCCCGTTCAAATTGGTTGAGAGGCTTATATCTCCTGTATTATTCCTTTTTTTAGCCATACTATTATATATTAATTTTCAGCAAAGGTAACAAAAGCAGGGGAGAGGGTAAAGGAACTAATGAAAGTCCTTAGATAATCTCTTGTTTTCGCTAATAATGTTAACAGATACAAAGGTATGAATTTATTCAGCATGTTGTATATGATGGCACCTCATTTCTTTATAATTTCATTCAGTTCAGCAATGGATTGTATATATGGCATACTTGTAGTCTTTTGTTTTTTAAGGTGTCTTTTGCTCGCTTCTGATTCTCATTATCCCGCTATTACTCCTTAATCCTCAGATGAAATCCACTCTTCCCAAAATCACAATCCAGGCGGGCCTGATGGCCGATTAAGGCTAAACCAGGCGTCATTACCGGTATTTGGCTCCTCTTCTATCAAAAAAAATGAATTTCCTTTGCCTCTGTCAAAGCTTTCTTATAACTTTGCCCAAAGTTTTGCGCCAGACTGTTCTGGCTGTTGTTTAACCTATAAATCTGAAATAAGAATATGCCATTTACGAACAATGTCATGATTGTCCGTCACAAGCTGTTGACCGAACTTGTGAAGCTATGGAAAAATGACGAATTAGTAGACCGCATTGACCGTCTGCCTATCCAATTGAGTCCCCGCCGTTCAAAACACGAAGGACGTTGCTGTGTACACAAAGAGAGAGCAGTATGGAGATATAAGTCACTTCCGTTGTTGGGCATGACGATGGAAGACGAAACCGACGAGCTGACACCTCTCTCAGAATTTGCTTTCCGCGCCATGAAGAGAGCCGGCAGCGGTGCTCCAAGAGAAGATATCCTTACCGTTATCGACGAGGCTTGTTCATCCTGCGTTCAGATCAATTATGAAATCACCAATCTGTGCCGTGGATGTATCGCCCGCCATTGTATGACCAACTGTCCCAAGAAGGCCGTCCATCTGAAGAAGAATGGACAGGCATTCATCGACCACGATGCTTGTATCAGCTGTGGTATCTGCCACGACAGCTGTCCATACCATGCCATCGTATACATACCTGTTCCTTGCGAGGAGTCATGCCCGGTAAAGGCAATCAGCAAAGATGAGCGTGGCGTAGAGCATATCGACGAGAGCAAGTGTATATACTGCGGAAAATGTCTCAACGCATGTCCGTTTGGCGCCATTATGGAGGTATCCCAGGTATTCGACGTGCTCTATAGAATCCGAAACAAGAAGAAGCTCGTTGCCATCGTTGCCCCTGCAATCCTCGGCCAGTTCAAGGCAGAGAAAGACCAGGTCTACGGCGCACTCCGCGAGATGGGCTTTGCCGACGTCATCGAGGTGGCACAGGGCGCCATGGAGACCGTAGAGCGTGAGGGCCACGAGCTGCTGGAAAGACTCGAAGAAGGCCAGCCGTTCATGACCACCTCTTGCTGTCCTTCATACAAGGAGATGGTGAAGAAACACGCTCCCGACATGGCGAAATACGTTTCCGACACCCGTTCGCCGATGTATTACACTGCTCGTCTGGCAAAGCAGCAGCATCCAGACGCCGATGTAGTGTTCATCGGTCCGTGCGTTGCCAAGCGCAAGGAAGCCCAGAGCGACGAAGCAGTGGACTTCGTTCTCACATTCGAGGAAATCTCTTCCGTGCTCGACGGACTGGGCATCGACATGGGCACAACCGCTCCATATAGCATGGCGGTGCAGTCGGTGCGCGAGGCACATGCTTTCGGAGAGTTGGGCGGCGTGACAGGCGCCGTGAAGGCATATCTCAAGGAGAAAGCCGAGTCATTGCAGGCAATCCAGGTTTCCAACCTGACAAAGAAGAACATCGCCATGCTGCGAGCTTACGGCAAGTCAGGAAAGGCTCCTGCCAAGTTCATCGAGGTAATGGCATGCGAGGGCGGATGTATCACCGGACCTTGCGTCCACAATGAGCTGAAAGCCGGAAAGCGCCAGTTCGACAAGGAATTGGGCAAGGAGACAAAGACCTATGATGATATGGATTGACAAACTACGCAGAGACCATGCTCTCGCGCCTGACGAATACCGGCAGCTGCTGGCAACGACAGACACCGATGCCGTGGAATATCTGCATCGGCAGGCGCGGGAGGTGGCTCTCAGGCAGTTTGGTCATGACATCTATATACGCGGACTGATAGAGGTGGGCAACCGCTGTCGCAACAATTGCTACTATTGCGGCATACGGGCAGCCAACACGTCGGTGGCGCGTTACGAACTGACAAAAGAACAAATCCTGGCCTCTTGCCGGGAAGGCTATAAGCTGGGTTTCCGCACTTTTGTATTGCAAGGTGGCGAGAAGTCTGGCTCTTATGCTATGTGGGAAGACGTGGTCAGCGAGATACGCCTCGCCTATCCCGACTGTGCCATCACGCTCTCGCTGGGCGAGATGACGAGGAGCGAATACGAGGGACTGTTCCGTGCCGGCGCCAACCGCTATCTGCTGAGGCATGAAACCTACGATGCCGACCATTACCGCAGGCTCCATCCGGAGTCTATGTCAAGAGAACACCGGCTGCAATGTCTGCAATGGCTCAAAGAAACCGGCTATCAGACCGGCACCGGCATCATGGTGGGCAGCCCCGGACAGACTCTGGACCATCTGGTGGAGGACATCTGCTTCATCCGGCGTTTTCAGCCGCAGATGATAGGCATCGGACCCTTCATACCCCAGCATGACACACCCTTCAGGGATTGCCGTCCGGGAAGTGCCGACCTCACCCTGCGCCTGCTCTCCATCTTCCGCCTGATGTTCCCGTCGGTGCTGATACCAGCCACCACGGCGCTCTCCACACTCCTGCCCGACGGCAAGGCCCGGGGCATACTGGCAGGAGCCAATGTGGTGATGCCAAACCTCTCGCCGGCGGCATACCGTTCCAGCTATGCGCTCTACGACAACAAGGCGGCGATGGGCACGGAGGCAGCCGAAGGGCTGGCCCTGCTGAAACAAGAATTGGATAAAATCGGGTATCGTATATCTACGGCTCGTGGGGATTTTAAATGAATAATGACATGGACAAGATCTTTAATCCTGCCTCCGGCGAGGCAGAAGAGTTTATCAACCATCAGGAGATTCTCGATACGCTGCAATACGCATCGGAGCATAAGAACGATCGGGAGCTGATAGAGAATCTGCTTGAGAAGGCGGCGAAATGCGGCGGACTGACCCACCGTGAGGCTGCCGTGCTCCTGGAGTGCGACGTCCCCGATCTGGTAGACCGCATCTTCCATCTGGCAAAAGAGATAAAGCAGCGCTTCTACGGCAACCGCATCGTGATGTTCGCACCGCTCTATCTCTCCAACTATTGCGTGAACGGCTGCGTATATTGTCCGTACCACGCCAAGAACAAGACCATACCCCGCCGCAAGCTCACCCAGGAGGAAATCAAGCGAGAGGTCGTAGCCCTGCAGGATATGGGTCACAAGCGTCTGGCGCTCGAAGTCGGCGAAGACCCGCGCAATAATCCTATAGAATACATCCTGGAGTCTATCCAGACCATATACGGCATCCATCACAAGAATGGAGCCATCCGCCGTGCCAATGTGAATATCGCCGCCACCACGGTGGAGAACTACCGCCGCCTGAAAGACGCCGGCATCGGCACGTATATCCTCTTTCAGGAGACATACCACAAGAAGCACTACGAGGAACTCCACCCCAGAGGTCCCAAGAGCAACTATGCCTACCACACCGAGGCTATGGATCGCGCCATGGAGGGCGGCATCGACGATGTGGGCATCGGCGTTCTCTTCGGTCTCAACCTCTATCGCTACGATTTCGTGGGCCTCATGATGCACGCCGAGCATCTGGAGACAAAGTTCGGAGTAGGTCCACACACCATCAGCGTGCCCCGAATCTGTCCGGCAGACGATATTTCCACCGAGGACTTCCCCGACGCCATTTCCGACGAGATGTTCGAGCGCATCGTCGCCGTCATCCGCATTGCCGTGCCATACACCGGCATGATCATCTCCACCCGTGAGTCAGAGGCCGTGCGCCGCCGTGTGCTGGAGCTTGGCGTGTCGCAGATCAGCGGCGGTTCGCGCACCAGCGTGGGAGGCTATGCCGACTCAAAGCCGGAGCATACCGAGCAGTTTGACGTCAGCGACCATCGCTCGTTGGACGAGGTGGTGGGCTGGCTGCTCGATCTGGGACATATACCGAGCTTCTGCACCGCCTGCTATCGTGAAGGACGCACCGGCGACCGCTTCATGTCGCTGCTCAAGGCCGGACAGATAGCAAACTGCTGCGGACCGAATGCCCTGATGACGCTGCAGGAATATCTCGAAGACTATGCCTCGCCTGAGACCCGGGCGAAGGGACAGCAGGAGATTGCCAAGGCGCTGGAGCATATCCCGAACCCTAAGATAAAGGCGATTGCCACGAAGCGGCTGGAAGAGATAAAACAAGGAAAGAGAGATTTCAGATTCTGACATATATGGAGAATACGCCACAGGTTTCACGCTTGCATATCGCCCTCATAGGGCTGAGGAATGCCGGCAAGTCGTCACTGCTCAACGCATGGTTGGGACAGGACGTTTCTGTCGTGTCCAGCGTGGCAGGAACTACCACCGATGCCGTGAGGAAGGCTGCCGAACTCCCCGGACTGGGAGCTTGTGTGATTATCGACACACCGGGATTTGACGACACCGACCAGCAGCTGGGACATCTGCGCGTTGGCAAGATGCAGACTGCCGTGAAGCAGGCCGACATCGTCATCCTTGTGGCTGTCGGACCCGTGCTCACGCCGGAAGAACGGGAGTGGGCTTCTTGGCTCAAGCTCAAGAAGACCCCCTGGCTCCTTGTCCTGGGCAAGGCAGACACCATGGCGGATGCAGAACAGGCAGCCGACCGTCTGTCCGGCGAACTGGATGTGCCCGCCGTGGCAGTAAGCGCCTGGCGCCGCAGCGGGTTCTCCAAGATGATGCAGCTGCTGCTCCAGCTCCTGCCGCCCGATTTCGGCAAGGAGACCATCACGGGTAGTCTTGCCGCTGAGGGCGACAGGGTGTTGCTCGTGATGCCACAAGACAAGGAGGCACCGAAGGGACGCCTTATCCTGCCACAGGTGCAGACCATACGTGAACTGCTCGACAAGCGGTGTATCGTTTCCTGCTGCACTCCCGACAAGCTGACTGCTGCTCTCGCCTCGTTCAGGGAGAGTCCACACCTGATAATCACCGATTCGCAGGTCTTTCCGCAGGTGTACGGACAGAAGCCAGCCGACAGTAGGCTGACCTCCTTCTCCGTGCTCTTCGCCGCCTATAAGGGCGATGCCGTGGCGTTGAAACAGGGAGCGGAGAGCATAGCCCGGCTTACAGACCGTTCTCATGTGCTGATAGCCGAAGCCTGTGCCCATGTGCCGGCGGGCGAGGATATCGGCACGGTGAAACTGCCGCGCCTGTTGCGCAAGAGGGTGGGTGAGGGCCTTCAGGTAAGTTTCGTCAATGGCCGTGATTTCCCCAAAGACCTCTCGCCCTACGATCTCGTTATCCATTGCGGCGCCTGCATGTTCAATCGCCGTTATGTGTTAGATCGCATCCATTCCTCACAGTCACAAGGTGTGCCCATCACCAATTATGGTATGGCGATAGCCTATCTCACCGGCATCCTGCATAAGATAGATTTCGCAGGATAGTCTGTTGGAAATTAGAAAAAAACTTGATTTTCTCCAGAAATTGTCAGATTGTCTGGTTTTTGTTCTAACGCATTGATAATCTGATGATTATCGACCTGGCAGTTGCTTTGGATTGTCTGGACAATTCGTCATCCTCATGGGTGGAATGTCATTCATCCACCAGTTCCACGAGGAACTCGTTGCCTCGCCATGTTCTCCTCGACGTCATTCCGGGCAGCGCCTTCAGCCGGCGGCTGAGTGTCGTGAGATTGGTAGAAGCCATTGCCGCCGCACCCGCCTTCTGGCGCAGATGCTGAAATATCGCCACCGTGGTCATATACTCACCCCTGCCGTTCTCTTTGCCGATGCGGAAATACTCTTTGAAGAAATCTTCCGCCGCCATCGTGCGCTGAAACCTGTCGTTGCTCATCGTCAGCAGCTCCGTTTCCAGTTTGTCGAAATACCAGCGGCGCCCACTCTCTATCTCGCTCAGCGCCTGGGCATAGAGCTGGGTGTAGTCTATTGGCGTCGCCACGTCGATGGGCCGGTTGAAATCCACACAGATGAAGCGGCGGCTCCCCGACGGGTCGCTCAGCACATTCTGCATGTTGCTCGTGGCGATGAATGATGCCCGGCGCGGCAGTTCCTCGATGGCAGTTCCCCACGGGCGCTTCATCTTCACCGCCGGCAGCTGCACCACATTCTTCAGAAATCCCTCCTGCAGCTTCGGCGAAATCTGGTTGAACTCATCCAGATTGATGAGCAGCAGTTCCGACATCGCCCTCAACACCTGCTTCTTCTCTGCCAGCTGCAGACTGTCGCAATATCCCCATTTCAGTTCCGGCGGCAGCAGCCGGCGGCAGAACGTGCTCTTGTTGAAACCCTGGTCGGAGATGAGCAGCGGCACGTTGCTGTTGCCATACAGCTCCCCCGTCTTGCCCGTCCATTGCGCCATCATCCCCAGAAACCACGTGTGGAATCTCTCCCTCCACTCCGGGTCCTCCGTCGGCACCGTGTCGGCGAGCCTGCCGATATGGTCGCTGCCGTCCCAGCGGCCCACACATTTGGCGAGGAAGTCGCCGATGGGGTCGAAACATCCGATGAAGTCAGACCCCACATAGTTCCTCACGTCATTAAACCCCACGGCGATGCCCGCCAACTGCACCTCCAGTGTGATTCTCTTCAGCGCCCTCATGTCGAGCATCACAAAAGGTCCGTTGCCGTCCCTTTCCATATACTCCGTGCATTCAGTCACCGTGTTGTATCTCAACACATACCTCCGCCTGATATGCTCCACCATCTTCACCACATGTGAGCACCTCGTCGGAATCCTCTCCCCGGTCTCCTTCTCCGTGTTCGTCACTTCCGTTTCCTTACTCGTTTGAGTACTGTTCATTCTCTCAAACCACTTCTCCGAGGTCTTGGCAGATATCCTCAACCTTCCCCTTTTGTTTGTTCTGATACTTTTTGTTTTCATGGTATTGTCTGTTTTTTTAGCCAAATGGCCGATTTGGAATTTTAGTCTGTTTTGGTTCAGAATTGGGCACGGTGCTTGCCCAACATGGGCAAGGTGCTTTCTCAATAGGGGCAAGCAGCTTGCCCCGGTTGGGCATCTTTCCTGTCCGTTTCGTGCCCATTATTTATTCAGAAAGCTGACCATCTCTTCGTAGAAATCAAACTCCACGTCGTCATACCCATAGTCGGCGAAAATCCTCTTTATCTTCTCCTGCTGGTTTTCCGTCAGTTTCCACGCCCCCGAGTCGTATCTCGAAAAGTCCCTTCTGTTGCTCATTGTCTTGATGATGTCGTGGCGTATGGCCTTATAGTCGCATGCCTTTACATTGCCGAGAGCCTTTTTGAATCCCCATGCCACCTTAGTCTTCTTCATCTTATGAAACAGTTTGCATCCTTCCACCGGATTCGTGGTCGGCAGGATACATTTCCCACACAGGTCCCTCTGTTTCATCTTTCTGATGACATGCCATCTCGTGCATCTCTTCTTTATCTCACAGTTTTCGTTCAAACAATGAACCCAATTGTACGGTGTCGTGAATTCTCCCTTCACGAAATCCGAATACTTGATTTCATAATGCATACTCAATGCTTTTTAAAAGTTTATGATTATATTATCCCGGTCCTTTGTTCAGCCCTGATGATTGATCAGAGCTTGGCGAGACAGTGATGCAGTCGTGCGCGCTTCGCTCCATCCCGTTTCCGCTTTCCGGTCCGTATGCCTATAAAATACGGTCCATTCCCCCCTCATGTCATATTCCATCCCCTTCCATACGATTAATTCTTCTTATTCCCCAACCATCCAGACAATCACCCGATGGTTTTCACCATGCAAAAAATGTGGAAGTGTCTGAATTACAGATACTTCCGCATTGAAGACCAGATGGTTGACGTTTTTTTTGAAAAAAGTGGATTAATTGGATATTATGACTGATTAGAGCTAAATCGGTCGGATTATCGGTCGGATTTCCGGTCGGATTATATTCCACATTCTCTAATGCCAATATCCGTTTCAAAACAACTCTTCCTGCATTCACGTGTGAACAGCATCCCGTAGAATAAGAGATTTATCTCCTTTCATTATCGCTATAAATCATATAGCAACACGACTATTCTATATTTGCACTCACTTTTTTATAAGAAAATGTTACATAATTTATGGAAATGTTTGTTTTGTTTAAATGAATTTAATAATTTTGTAGCGTTTCCACGCCGATACCATCGTCGTCATGACGTTTCGTGTCATTCAGATGTCCGGCAACTGCGATTGATGCCGATTGGGGAAGGGATGGGGACACGACATATAGAAGGCGTTTACTTGACGCTTTGTTCTTGACTCTCTGAAACTTCGCAAACTTTAGATACTGTCAACGAACCGAGCAACGGTAGATGTCTACGGGTGTGATTATATCACGGCCAGTGGAGTATTGTACCTATGTGTAATTTTTGCATATAGGTTTCAACTACTCCATGTGGCGGCATATATATATCATATCGGCGTGGGCTCTAACGTTGTCTGTTCTACAGTATCGGGCAATGCGAAGGCCTCAGAGAGTGGGACAGACGACGAGCGGTTCCCACGCTTGAACCAGTAATAATTTTGTATGTATCTGACAGCCTGTGTATTTGTTTGGTTTTATTGACCATTTGTTCCCTTGATGTTCCCAAGATAAAACATGAACTAAAAGGCTTTCCAGAAGTACATTTGCATGCGGTTATGATATAACAGGATGTGCTCTAAAAAATAGTTATCTTGGTCATTTTGGGATAGAATGAAGGTAAAGGATATACTTTTTGTTTAGATGAAAAAGTGAGCCTTTTACCCTCATGCTCAGGAGGTCCTCATTATAGAAACATTATTAGCTTCAGTAAGGTCAGTAGCCACACAATGTTAGCAAAATGCTTTCCAAGCTGAGTCTAAAACGAATCCCAAAAAGGAGATGACTTTTTTGAGACAGCCCCTTTATTTTTGGACAGCTCAAACTAAACATCACCATTGTTTAAGAAGTAATACTTATCAAACATTGTAACTCATTTTGAAGGTTATGGCATCACACGTTTTCATCCCTGTTTGCTTCCGGGCAGGCATTTTCCTACTCTCCTGCTAATAGCAGTACCATCGGCATTGGCGTATTTCACTTCTCTGTTCGGAATGGCAAGAGGTGGGTCAACGTCATCATAAATACCTTATTGATCATTTTGTTTTTTGCAATATCAAAAGAACTTTCCATTTATAATTCTAGGTGGGGTAAAAACTTGCACATCTTTATTTTCTTCCATGTTTGGCTCGCAAGAAGCATTCTTTGCTCTAGTTATAGCCCAACCTCTTAGGGCAACTATTTGCTCTTTCATAGTTGTTGACAAAGGAACTGTCTCTGAAATTGTATTCATAATATGTGATGCTTTTAGGACAGGATTGTTTGGATTGTCAACAAATGTCGCAAACATTTCCTCTTTTATACATTACTCTGTTTCAGCGCCATTGAAACTTTTATTTAAAGTTAGTTGTTATTTAATGGCAATTTTATGAGATTGATTATCGAGTACAACTATGTAAACTCCGTTGCCAGATGCTTGGTACCTAACGTCATTTCCATCCGAAATGCACTGATATAATAGTGTGCCGTCCGTCTGAAATATGCGAATATAATGCCCTCTATTAACTCCGTTTATTATGATAGTGCTTCCATCAACACGCAGCCTCGTTTGTTCTGATTCTAATTCCGTCATTCCTGTAAATGGTGTTTCAACAATCTTGTTGAAATCAGACCATACAGGAGCTACCCAATAATAACTGTAACACCCTTGTGGAACTTGTAGTTCGCATCGTGTTTTGCTCACGCTTTCGAAACAATCATTATCACAAACCGGAGGTGTTATTGCTCGTACTTGTAGTGTTGATAGATTTACACAACCAATAAAGGCATCTTCACCGATTGAAGACATTATCTCAGGAAGCGTAAGATGCTTTAGCTTTTTTGCATTGACGAATGCGAATGGTGCAATTCTATATGCAGATTCTAAAACTTGGTAATTTTCACCATCGTGAGCAACCGGGTATATAAGCAACTCATCTAAAGCTGAAGTATACAGCACACCATCCTTACTTGCGAAGTTTGTGTTTCTATACTCAACATTGATACGTTCAATATTCTGGCAATTTTTGACAATCCCATCACCCAAATAGCACACAGACGCAGGAATTGATATTTCAGTTATGCCGTTACAGCCTGAAAACGCCATGTCCCCAATAGAAGTCAGTTGATTAGGCATTGGTATCCTGAGAAGGCTAATGCAGCCTGAAAACGCTTGTTGACCAAAGGATACAACATCGTTTGGTATAGCAATTACAGACAGCCGTTCACAATCAGAAAAAGCACAATCATCTATCGAATTAGAATTATTGGGTAATATGAGATTGGTGAGAACTTTACAATTATAGAACATATAATCACTCACTTTATAATCAGAGGTTCTATAGGAATTGTAATAACTTCTTCCACCCGAAACAATGGTACATTTGGAAATGTCAAGAGTTTCAAGAACGCCAGGTGTCGCTTTTCCATAGCTGTCGCTACCAGCCATCTCTCGCAGAAAATTGATGTCTGTTCCATTGAGATAACCAGATAGATGAAGATTCTTAATTTGATACTTCCTATTTTCTGCTATAAGTGTCGGAAGTGTTCCTGCCTTTTCGACATTCAAATAGATTTGTGGATTCGATGGTTTTTCACCACTACCAAACACTACAAGTGTTTTGGTAAGCATAGCTGCCGCATTATGGTTCTTATCGCCATTTTGAAGCGCACGAATATTAACCATACCACAGCCATAGCAATCAAGATACCACATTCCTCCATTATCATACAAGGTTGCTACATTGTTTGGTGACATTTCATATGTAATCGGCAATCCAGCACTGCTTGTCGCTTCAAGCGCAATCTGCGAATATTGTGGAATGTTCGAAAGATCTTGTTTCCATATTAGTGCCTGATCTGCTTTCTCTATGGATAATTCACCGTTATTATATTTTGAAATAACATAATTGACAGCATCACCATCCGTTAAAATAATTGGGTATGTACCTACGTCACTATTTCTTTCAGCTGAACAATTTGCAATAACTTGACTTGTCAACACCGATTTATTTTCATTGTTTACAAATCCTTTATACACTACTTCAAACTGAGGGTTATCAGTACCATATACTTTTGAATAATTACCTACGGAAGCCTGAAGTTGCCGAGGTAATATGCTTAATGTTCCGTTCCTATATTCAATTGAATAATTCTTAGATTCTGCTCCGAATGGGACAACGGTATAATTACCTACAACACTTGATTTGTTTGCTTGACATTCATATTTTGGAATTACACTAAGACAAGACAGAACATCTCCATTGCGAAGTCCTGTAAGTGAGAAATCAAATGTGGGGTTGTCCTCATAATACAATCTACTTTTGTCATTGACGCTTAACACTAGTGGAGCTTTTGTAATGGTTAAAGTACCGTTCTCGTATGCCACTATGTCGTAATTGCGCGAAGTTCCTCCTGTAACAGTTATTGGGTAGGTTCCCGCGTCACTTGTTTTGGTTGCTGCGCAACTCAATTTTGGCAAGGATGAAAAGGCAGAAGATTCGGTGTCGTTGAGCTTAAAACCAAAATACGAACGGGTGAAAGCGGGATTGGAGTCACCATACATACGTTCTACGTTTTCGGCAACCACTGTTAACGGAGCCTTGTTTATGGTTAATACTCCCGCACGATAAGCCAATTTGTAATTTTTAGCAGATCCCTCAGAAATAAAGATTGGATATTCTCCTACAGAACTGTTTTCAGTTGCTGTTGTCGTTAAACGAGGTTGCAATTCTAATGATGCTTCTAAAGAATCCTCTCCTTTAAGACCAATTGCCGAATATTTAAAAACTGGATTAACTTCACCATATTCACGTGCGATATCTGAGGCCACCAATGTTAACGGAGCTTGAGTTATCGTCAAGATGCCGCTCTCATAAGAAATTTCATAATTATGAGCATGTGCATTTGATGCTGTAATTTCATATTCACCACATTGACTTGTCAACGAGGCCGTACAAGTAAAACTGGGTTGAGATGAAATACAATTGTGAGTATCGTTATTACGAAGACCCTCTAAAAGGAATTTAAACTCTGGATTCTTTTCATAATACATTTTTTCCGCATTCTGAACTTTTAACAACAATGGAGCTGGAATAATAGAAAGAGTGCCAGATTGAATATTGTTTATATAATAGTTCCTCAGTTCTCCCGATAAGATAGATATACTATATTCTCCACAGTCAGATGACTTGTTGATATTTGTGAACTCTAGAGCTGACGTTATTTCAGGGTCGGTATCTCCACATCTTAATCCAATAAAGTTATATTGATATATAGGATTTTCATCACCATAAGTTCTTGAGGAATTTTGTATAGCAATATCGATTGGAGCTTTTTGAATATTTAATAATCCTGGTTGTATTTCAAAGGAATAATTCAGAGCACTTGGATTGCATGTGATAGGATAACTCCCGACTGGGCTTTGAATAGATGCTGTTGTTTCACATTTGATCGGAGATAATAATTGATTTTCATCTTCTCCATCCACAAATCCATCTATTGAATAGGTGAATGCTGATGGATTGGGCTCACCATACATACGTTGGTGATTTATGATTTTGACAAATAAAGGCTTTTTTGTAATAGAGTATTTATATAGTACATCAACACCTCTATCGGGAAAAACTTGATATCCATCAAAGTCTGAAAAGCTATATGAAGGAATTACTTCTGATAACCCTATATAGAAAGCTTGTTCGTATGTGCCTACATCTTTATTTTTCAAATTCATATCACGTTGAGTTGATGCAGTCTTGATTTTTAAAACATAATCAAGCGTGGGAGTTATACCTGAATATTCAAACTGATTCTGTTTAAAATGAATAGGTTCAATCATTGTACCTGCAATAACTCTAGCTATTTCAGACCCTTCATAGCCAGACAATTGTGGTACAATTACAGAAGTATTGCTGTTGCCAATACTGTAACCCATTGACTCATGATTTGGCGCTTTTTGTGGTCGGAAAACGAGAGTTTTCAGATTGCTACACCCTTCAAAAGCACCATGTTCGATTTTTTTTACACCAGAACCAATAATTATAGTTTCAACCAAGGAATGCCAAAAGGCACCGGTTTCAATTACCTCGACTCCATCAGGTATGGCTATTGTTGAGGCTTTACTAAATCCAAAAGCATTTTCCCTGATTACTTTAAGCGACAATGGTAGCCGATAGTCTGTAATGTCTGCATCACTGAATGCAAAACGACCAATTTCAGTCACGGTATATTTTTTGTTATTATAAGTAACAGAACAAGGAATTCTACCTGTTGTTCCCCCTACAACTGCGACAGTTTGATCTACTGAAGACAAAATGTCGTATTGTAGTTTTTGCATTCCATTTCCTGCTGGTAGCTCGAAATCATATGCAAAAGCAGAAATAGAGGCCCATAACAATGCTATGAGCATTCCAATTTTTCGAATGATTGGTTTCATAATTAAAGGTTTGTAACCCATTAACAGAATTAAATCAATGCGTATTAAATTCTTTCTATGGGGTTGTTGTTAATGTATTTAATTTATTGTAATGCTGTCATTGTACTGACTTTTCCCACTATCAGGGAAAAAAGACTGCTGGTTTTCTTGGCATAGTTTCTGATGACGAGGAGCAGGACTGTAAGTTGTGAGAACAAAATCTCAATTTTCTTTCTTGTCTTTGTAAAAGGAATAGAACAGGATATTCCTGTAATAAAGTATATTTCATATTCGAATCTTTGATTTATAATGCTTCATTTTGCTGTCGCTCCCAGTATTCTCTAAAAATGCACAGGGAACGTAGGCGGTGCAGATGGTGAGGAAACCTTTGATGATGATGCCTACGCGTTGCTGGCTTTGGTAGCGGGCTACTATGCCGGTTACACCTTTGAATTTACCATCGGTGATGCGCACTTGTTGACCTTCCTTAAATCTTTCTATCATTTCGGGTGTGGCTACGATGTCAGCACTGTCGGCGGCGCAGATAATTTTCAAGCTGTTCATCTGGCTGTCGGGTACAATGAGGGGGATGTTGACCGTTTGGCGGCCAACGCTCATGTGACGATAATAAAAACGAAGAAAGGGGAGGTTTACGTTGTCGTAAACATCTTCGGTGCCACGAGCAAAGAATATGTTGGGAATACGCGATTCTTCAACGGTCGTTCGCTTGCCGTCAATCATTTTGATGGACTTCAACAAAGGCAAGTAGGATTCAATGCCATGCGCCTGAAGATAATCGTATGCCTTACGTTCTCTGCCATAGGTGGTACGCATGGCATACCAATGCTTTTCTTCCTCTTTTCGTTGTGGCACACTATTGGTGGACACCCCTGTTTGTGAGTTCGTAGGTTTGATAGACTTTTGAACTTCGGGGAGGGCGTTGGAGGTAAGTCCAGCGCTTTGAGGAGATAAGTCGGCTCCAACTGTGCATTTTACATCTGACGTGGCGCAATATTTTTCCATATCGTGATGGTATCTTATCAAAGACTTGACTTAATACGCAGACACAAAAAAAGCGTGAGTCGTCCTGTTGTCCGTCCCACGTACCAAGGCTCTTGCATTGCCAAATCCAGTTGAACAGACAACGTTAGAGCCCACGCCGATATGAAAATCGCATCCGTAAAGAGACCTATACAGCATATTACATTGCACCCCAAAGGACACAATCTATGCTTACAAGGTCTCCACGGGATTGATATAATCACACCCGGGACATCTACCGTTGCTACGTTCAAGACTGGATTTTGAATTTGCAAGATTCGGTACGTCTTAAACACAGCGTCGAGTAAACGCCTTCAATATGTCAGAACTATCGTCCCACCCAAGCCCGCTTCGCACAGATATGTCTTTCGATTTTACCATGCTCCACACGGCGTGAGCTGTCTCAATATTTTACAAGAACTCGTCTTGACTTAATATTTAAATTGAGACATAATAATCCAAAGGCAAAGTTATACAATTTTTCTCATTCTTAAAAACTAAATGTGAAAAATCTTTATATTGTCGTCGCTTTTGTGTAAAAATGTTTTTTGTGATATGAAATTTGTTAGGGCAATTAGAAAAAAGTTTGGGGTATGTTCGCTTTTCTTTAATATTGCCTTTTCCCTCTTTCTCAATATGTGCGCCTATACGTTTCGCCTTTTAGATTATTGTCAATCTGCGATTTTCCAATAACTTCCAAGGTTGGCGCCAATGTACTTGATGATTCCTTCCTCTCGGAGCTTCTTATTTACTTTTCTGTTTATCTACTCCTCGTGATGACAGATCTATCTCCATTGCGATTTCTGATGATGCTTCTGCCAGACTTGGGACTATTAAGTATGAGATTCCATTCGTCTCAATGGTTGTTCCTATTGCTCCAATACTCCTCAATTCTTCCCATCTGCAGAATAAGCCTCTTTAAACAGGCTTATTCTGCAAATGGGCGTTTAGGTGTTGGTAATCAGATAGTTGGAGGTGTAATTTAATTCTGGGAGGCACGGATTTGGGGCTCTTTGCTTCTTATTATGCATTGGAAAAGGGCTGAAAAGGGCTGATTTTGCAAAATAAGCTTGTTTTTATAGGCTTATTTCTACAAAATTTGCAGATTAGGAGAAAATAATCTATATTTGTAGCCTAAAATGCGATTGTTATGGAGTATACGGCAATTTTGGAGAAGCAGATATTGGGGAGATTGAAAGTTGACAATCCCTGGTGGACAGAAGGAAAGGTTCCATCTTTTTATGGAAAGATGAGTCCCAGACTATATCTTGATATCTTTTATCCCTTGGTGAAGGATGTCGACATTCAACGTGCTATTATATTGATGGGACCTCGGCGAGTAGGCAAGACCGTGATGATCTATCATTCGATAAAAAAGCTGATAGACGAAGGGGTCTCACCGCAGAATATCATTTATGTGTCGGTGGAAACTCCGATATATAACAATATTCTTTTGGAGCAATTGTTTAATCTGGCATGTCAGATTCTTGGCAAGGAGAAAGGCAAGGAGCAGTTTTATGTCTTTTTTGACGAGATACAATATTTGAAAGACTGGGAGATAAATCTTAAGTCTTTGGTGGATACATACCACAATGTGAAATTTGTGGCATCTGGTTCTGCAGCTGCAGCACTCAAGAAGAGCAGCAATGAGAGCGGAGCCGGGAGGTTTACTGATTTCAATCTGCCGCCATTGCTTTTCTTTGAGTATATCCATCTGCGCGGCTATGATATTATCATGCGTGAATCCAAAGTGGAGTGGGGCGGCATAGAGAGTGCTGTATATGATTCCATTGACATGGGCCAATTGAATGAGCTTTTCTTGGATTATATCAATTTCGGAGGTTATCCAGAGGTGGCTTTCTCAGCTCGTATTCAGAAAGATCCCAGCCAGTTTGTGCGTCATGACATTGTTGACAAGGTCTTGTTGCGCGATTTGCCGAGTCTTTACGGTATTTCCGATGTGCAGGAACTTAATTCCTTGTTTACTATGATAGCTTATCATAGTGGGATGGAGTTCTCGTATGATGGAATGTCGAAAGAATCAGGGGTTAAGAAGGAAACCATTCGTAGGTATATACAATATCTGGAGGCTGCTTTCTTGATAAAAGTGGTGAATAAGACCGATGATACGGCAAGGAGGTTTCAGCGCCAGACCACGTTCAAGATTTATCTGACGAACCCCTCTTTGAGGTGTGCTTTATTTGAGCCGGTGAAGATGACAGATGGAAATATCGGTGACATGATAGAGACGGCTGTTTATTCACAGTGGATACCGCGCGATGAGCGTATCGCATATGCAAACTGGAAAATAGGCCGCACTCAGGGAGAGGTGGATCTGGTAGGTATTAATGATGCCTTGCAGAAGCCAAGTTGGGCGGTGGAAGTAAAATGGACTGACCGTTTCTTCGACAGACCCTCAGAATTGTCTTCGTTGAAGTATTTCATGGAAAAGAATCATTTGTCTCAGGCCTTGGTCACAACTATAGGGCAGAGAGGCAGGAAGGATATGGATTTCGGCACACTGCATTTTATTCCGTCAGCCTGCTATGCCTATACTGTTGGTGAAAACACTTTGCGACAGGCGAAGAGAAGCTTTGGCTTGTGATATCCGTTAATGAGATTGGCGTGCTGCTAATCTGAAAATCCCCCAAAATCCAGTCAAACTCTGATGAACGATTCTGGGTAAAAGGGATAAACAAGGATTATATTCTAAAGAGTTAAAATCCGAGCAGGCCCTGATGGCAGATTTTGGGTAAAACAGGACAAACAGAGATAAAAACAATAATAACAAGATAGAAAAATGACAAAGAAAAGCCTTCTTATCAAAGACACTACGGTGGATGAACGAATGGCAATCGTGAAAGAGTCGCTTAACTTCTGCGACGGTGATTGCGATGGAGTGGATATGGATGACATGTATGACGACTATATCTTCGGTCGTCGTGAACTTGCCGATATCAATCTGGAATTCAGTCGGAAACATGCCGGTGAGGTGGTGCCAAACCGTCCTTCGGCACCTCGCGGCTGCATGGGGCGGTAACCATTTGCGTTGGCATGAAAAAACGGATTGTCTGGAGCGTTGTTGGCTTCGGACAATCCGTTTTTTTTGTTTCAATCGGTCATTAGAGCTTGTCGGGCTAAACTTCAGAAAGTCATCAAGTCTTGTTTTGCTAAACTTCAGATGGACATCAAGATTTATCGGAGCTAAACTCCACCTCAGCCATCAGTCGATTCAGACTGAATCACTTTATAGTCGTTTCATACACCGTTTCGGGGTCAGCCTTGCCGAAGTCCATGTCACGGTAGGCTTTGGGGAGGTCGGACATGTCGAGGGTTATCTCCTTGTTTACGGGGCGGTCGGGGTCGAGCAGGGAGTGGGAGAAGAGCCAGTTGTAGGTCTTGCGCATATAGAAGAAGCGTGCTGGAGCACCGTGGTTGGCGCCCTGCAGCCAGGTGTAGCGCAGACGGGAGTCGTTGCCGGACTTCTGGAGGTCGTTGACCACCGATTTAGACTGGCTTATGGATACCGCCCTGTCGGCAGTGCCGTGGATTATCCAGAGGGGCAGTTTGCCGAGCGGTGTGCGGTCTTTCTTCGAACAGCCGCCACACATAGCGAGAGCCGCCGCCACTTTGTCGGGATATGTGCAGGCGAAGTCGAGAGTGCCATATCCGCCGAGACTCATTCCGATGACATACACACGGGTGGAGTCGCAGGCATAGTTCTGTTTCGTCCATTCCAGCACGTCGTTTATCTTCTTCGGGTTCCACGCTCCGCCGGGGTTTTGCGGCACCACCACCAGAGCGTCTACCTGCCTGCCCTTCACTATGGCGTCGAGCGGTCCGTAGCGTCTAACCCTGTTCAGGTCTCTTCCGCAGAGGCTCTGTCCGTGCAGGAATATTATCACCGGAGTCTCGTTGAGAGTGTAGTAATATTCCGTTGGGGTGTAAACCCAGAAGTTGTAGCCACCGGGTATGGCGTCTTTCACGGGGCGTATGAAGTCGTATTGGGCTTTAGTCTGTAATGATGCCGACAGGATGAGCGTCAGCATGAAAATGATTCTCCTTATTATATTTGGCATGTCTTTATGTTTTGTTCTAAGAGAAAACGCAGATGGGTAGTGGTTTATTGTGTAGGGAGGGGTGTAATGTGGTGTTGATATTGGAATTTTGGGTGGGAAACGCAAGATGCAAGTAGGAAATAACGACCGGTTTATGTTAAAAACAAAAGAATTTTTATTAATAATGGTTACAAACACCTTGTCTGTCCGTTTCTCAACTATAAGGAAGAATACAATTATTTTAAAATCTATTTTTATGAAGACAAGAAAGATGTATAATTCAAGTGCCAACTTGAAAAAGATGTCCATCACGCTTGCTCTGTCCTCTGCAATGCTTTGTCCTGTGGCAGCCAATGCCGCAGGCAACGGAAACGTTGCCCCTTCTCCACAAGCTGTTCAGCAAAGTGGAGTGGTTAAAGGTAATATCGTTGACGAGACAGGACTGCCAATGATTGGTGTTACCGTTATCCCTATGGGACAGACAAAGAACGGTACTGTTACAGACCTCGACGGTAATTTCATCTTGAACAACGTTTCGGGAAAGGTAACTCTTGAAATTTCATACGTTGGATACAAGACCCAGAAGGTGCAGGCCACCGTCGGCACCCTATTGTCGCTCAAGATGGTTCCAGAGTCAAACCAGCTCGACGACGTTGTCGTTATCGGTTTCGGTACCGTGAAGAAGCGCGACCTCACCGGTTCGGTAGCTTCAGTGAAGTCTGACGTTATCCTTCAGACCCCTACCACCAGTGTTGCTTCAGCCATGCAGGGCCGTATCTCAGGTCTCGACATCAACGGCAGCGACCTCCGCATCCGTGGTAACCGTTCCATCAGCGGCGGCAACTCTCCGCTCGTGATCATCGACGGTGTGCAGGGCGGCAGCATGAGTGACCTCAACCCCAACGACATCGAGTCTATCGACGTGTTGAAAGACGCCTCCTCAACAGCCATCTACGGTTCGCAGGGAGCCAACGGTGTAATCATCATCACCACCAAGAAGCCGGAAGCCGGCAAGATGTCAGTGTCTTACGACGGTTACGTCACGGCAGCCTTCCGTCCCGACCGCGCCGACTACCGTTCGCCAAGCGACTACTACAACACCCGCCGTCTGGCAGCGCAGAACGCCGGACTCTGGAGCAGCGAGGCCGACGACCAGTCGCTCTTCTCAAGCAACGAGGCATACGCAGCCTATAAGGCAGGCGCATGGACAAACTATGAAGACCTCATGCAGAAGAAGACCACATGGAGCACCAAGCACACCGTGACCCTTTCTGGAGGAACAGAGAAGACAGCAGCCCGTTTCTCTGTGGGCTATGCCAACGACGGCAACAAGTGGAAGAAGAGCGGCGGTACCGACCGTTACACTCTGCGTGCCAACATCGACCACAACTTCCACAAGTGGATCAGTGCAGGAGTGACATTCCAGCTTGCCCATACCCGTTCAGAGTATTCACCATACATGAAGGCAAAGAACACCGGTCTTGAGCTGGGTTCACCTTATGGCGTATACAACAATGAAACCGGCGAGTATAGCATCGGCAACGAACTCGTGACATATCCGCTGGCAGCCGACGACTATGTTAACCCGCTGATCGACCGCATTGACGGCGACAGATACAAGAAAGAGACCTACGCTACAAACGTAGTGGCAAACGGATACTTGGATATTCATCCGATCGAGGGACTCTCATTGCGCTCGACACTCAACACCCACATCACCAACTCCTCTTCAGGCGACTTCATTGCCGAGAACCACTCTACGCTTATCGAGAGCGGCAAGACAAGAAGCCAGTCTAACATGTCGAAGGGTTCTTCTACATACGTGGAGTGGAACAACGTGTTGACATACAACTTCAAGAAGCTCCTTCCGGAAGACCATCACCTCTCACTGACATTCCTCACCACATGGGGAAAGAAGGTAGCCGACAATCTGAGCGCTACATCCAATGGCCAGACACTGGCAAGCAACCTGTGGTGGAACATGGGCAGCAACGACGGTGGTGAGGGCGCACTCTCACACTCAAGCTATTATCAGCAGGCACAGAACTTCTCTTATGCCGGCCGTGTGATGTACGACTGGAAAGGCCGTTACCTTTTCCAGGCATCCCTCCGTCGTGACGGTTCTTCAAAACTCGCTCCAGGTCATCAGTGGGAGTGGTTCCCATCAGCAGCCTTTGCATGGCGTATTTCCGACGAGCCTTGGATGAAGCAGACCAAGTCATGGCTCGACGACCTGAAGCTCCGTGCCACATACGGTGTGTCAGGTAGCCAGAGTGTAAACGCATACGCTACATGGAGCGGTGTTACCTTCGCCGACTGGAGCTTCGGATTCCAGGACACACAGGCAAACCGCTACTTGCTCGGTGTGCTTGACAACGGTTACTACAAGATTGCCAACAAGACCACGAAGTGGGAGCGTTCAGCATCCTTCGACCTCGGTTTCGACGCAGTGCTCCTCAACAGCCGCTTGAACATCACCTTCGACTGGTATTCACAGAAGACCACCGACCTCCTTCTGCAGCGCTCACTGCCTACATCAGCAGGACAGGACGGTAAGTATGCCACTATGGTGAACATCGGTTCAGTGAAGAACCACGGTGTGGAATTCTCTATCAACAGCCGCAACATCGTGACAAAGGACTTCACATGGGGTTCTACACTCACATTCTCAGCCAACCGCGAGAAGATCGACGAGCTCTACGACAATCTGAAGGAACTGCAGACAGGTACAGAGAAGGAGACACAGACCTATATGGTAGGTCATCCTATCCACTCATACAAGACATTCAAGTATCTCGGCATCTGGACCACCGACGAGGTGAACGCCTGGACCGACGAGACAGCATACTACAAAGATGCAGCCAAGACACAGCGCTTCCAGGCTGGTGACATCAAGGTGGCCGACCTCGACGGCGACCACGTGATCGACCAGAACAAGGATATCGCTTATGTAGGTTCCACATCACCAGACTGGTTTGCAGGATTCAACAACGACTTCCGCTACAAGAACTGGGACCTCTCAATCTATTTCTATGCTCGCTGGGGACAGTGGGGCGAGAGTAAGGTGGCAAACTACGATCCTTCTACCGGTGGTATCTACTCTAACTTCGACTACTGGGTGGCAGGCACAAACGAGGGCGGCTCTCTGCCAGCACTCTACAAGGGCCGCAAGCTCTTCGACTACGTTGGCTACCAGAGCCTCTCTTACTGCGACAACTCATTCATCAAGCTGAAGAGAATCTCGCTCGGCTACACATTGCCACGCACAGCATTGAAGGCAATGGGCGTAAACAACGTGCGCATCTATGCCACAATCAACGATCCTCTCTACTTCGTGAAGAATGACTGGCAGAAGCACTTCGATCCAGAGGGCAACCAGCGCAGCGTAACCGTTGGTCTTAACGTAAACTTCTAATCACCGTCAATAAAGGAAACAAAATGAAGAATTTCAATAAATATATTATCGCGGCACTGCTCGGCGGAACGACGATGGGATTCACCTCATGCTCGCTCGACGAATATAATCCAAGCAATGAGGGTGCCGACGCGGTCTTCGTTACCGAGAAAGGTATGGAGAACCTCGTGAACCAGATGTATTACAACTTCCGTTGGAAATTCTACGGACGTGAGGACCCTTGCCTCTATATGGAGGGATCGGCCGACATCTGGCAGAACATCGGATCAAACTACGACTACGGTAAGCAGCTCACACGCTGCGTAGACCTGCAGGGCGACCGCGGACAGTTTGCCAACGTATGGAACCGTGTCTACGACAACATCAACGTCTGCAACACCATCATCGGCAGACTCGACGACTGCAAGGAACTGTCGGCAGACAAGAGAAGCGACTTCGAGGGCGAGGCAAAGTTCATGCGCTCCTACTGCTACTGGTGGCTCACTGAGTTCTTCGGCGACATAGAGCTCAAGACCAAGGAAACCAAGGACCCGGAGTTCACAGCCAAGCGCACCGACCGCAAGACAATCTACGACGAAGTGATCATTCCCGATGCCAAGTTCGCTGCAGAGAACCTGCCTGTCACTCCTTATGAGGGCAACGTAGGCCGTTCTACCAAGAAGGCAGCCAAGGCACTCCTCGCACGTGTTCTTCTGACCCGTGCACAGTATGAGGAGGCAGGAAGCGACGCTCAGAAGGCTTTCTATCAGCAGGCCCTCGATGCAGCCCTCGATGTGATAAACAACAAGGCTGCTCTCGGAATCAGAATCTATGACACTTACGACGAGATCTGGCAGGCAAAGAACAACAAGACGAACACCGAGTATCTGTGGGTGTCTACATTCTCATCAGTATCTTCACTGAATGCCGACTCCAAGCCAAACCGTCTGCACTCATACTTCTCTCCGAAGCTCGTGGGCAACGCCGGTATCCAGAACACACAGACATCGTTCGACTATCCGGCAGAGTCAACACTCCTCATGCCTACATATTATTTCATGAACCTCTGGGAGGATTGGGACGCTCGCTACGATGCCGACTTCCAGGAAGCCTTCATGAACCCGTCGAAGTATCCTTACAAGTGGAAAGAGGCTGAGGCCAACAAGTATAACCAGCCAGAGCTCAAGGACAAGAAATCTGCAGTGAACGACACTCTGCTCTATTTCACCCGCAAGCACATCAGCGACGAGACAAACCGCAACTATGCCACTGTAGACATCGACGAGCTGTACGACACCGGCAACGTGAACGCTTATGGCGGCGCTCCTCTGCGCAACTACAAGACCGATGCTGCCAACTACGACTCAAAGACTTCGCAGTATATCGCCGCTTCATTCCCACGCTTCAGAAAATACCGTATCTGGGATGGCGACGAGAACGGCACTATTCTCCTTATGGACCAGAAGGCAAACCAGAAGGCAAGCCATGCCGACGTGCCGGTAATGCGCTATGCCGAGATGCCTCTCATCGCTGCCGAGTGCTATATCGCCCTTGGCAATCCGGGTGCCGCTGCCGACATGATCAATAACGAGATCCGTACGGCACGTGTTGTGAAGGCTGGCCACAGCCTGAGCGAGGCACAGGTGAATGCGTCACAGATGACAATCGACTGGATTATGGATGAGCGTGCCCGTGAGCTTTGCGGCGAGTGGCTGCGCTGGTTCGACATCAAGCGTGTTTACTCTCCACAGGGCAAGTTCGCTTCCACCATCATCGGTCGCAACCCGAGTATGACGAAAGACGACTGCATGCAGGAGTATCATGCCCTACGTCCAATTCCAAACACATTCCTCGACAAGCTCGAGAATGCGTCAGAGTTCGGACAGAACCCGGGATACAATCCATATACGAAATAATGACCGACGAGGAATTTCTCGTTGACTTGTAAAAAAAAGCGGAGTGTCATGGTTACAATACCATCGGCACTCCGTATTTTATTTAAATATAAACAAAGGACTATTTAAAAATTAAAGATTATGAAGAAAATTCTACTTTCAGCAATCGCCCTTATGGGTATGGTTTCAGCCAGCGCACAGGAGGCTACAACTCCTTACATCCTTTCTCAGGTTGAGGCAAACACTTATGCCGTTACGATGACAAACGATGAGATCACTGCCGCTTTCGATGCACAGTGGGTTGCAGACGCTTGGAATATGGGTGCCGCTCTTCCGGCAGGAACAGTGATGTTTGAGAACGACGACCTCGTAATCACAGCTGCCGTTGACAAGACTCCAGTATATACCGCAAAAGGAAAGCTCTCTCAGATCAAGAAGGAGAATCCTGGTTATACTGGTTATGTGAATGCCGGTTCTACATTGGCTCAGAACAACTGGGAAGAAGGCATTACCATCCAGGAGATTGCAGAGGTTCAGGCAAGCAACCATGGTATCGTTGCCGTTACGCCTAAGAAGGCAGGTGTGTTGAGCTTCGGTGTTTATGCCGGCAACAACAGCCGTGAGATCGGTATCTACAAGCTCGCTACCGATGACGAGAAGGCAGAAGGCGAGTTCGGAGCAATGATCGCAACGAACAACTTCCGCAACGATGGTGAGAACGGAACCGTTGAGAACGCTCCTGCTTTCGTTGAGGCTCAGGTAGAGGCTGGTCGTCAGTATGCTTTGATGGCCGGTGGCAACAAGAACCTCTGCTTGCATCAGATCAAGTTCGTTGCCCAGGGTGGTAGCGTTGACGGCATCAGCTCGGCAGAGACTACAACAGTAAAGAACATCGCAGCTATCTACACACTGGCTGGCGCACAGGTGAGCAGCTTGCAGGACGGAGTGAACATCGTGAAGTATAGCGACGGCACATCAGCAAAGATCGTTAAGTAACAATCTCTCAATATGGACAACGTCCACACCGATTAGCGTATCGATGAAAAAACAACTCCCGTCAGGCATTTCGTCAGGCGGGAGTTTTTTTCGTCCTTCCTTTGAACTTGTCAGGGAAAATGCTATATTTGCAAAATTGATTACCTCTCCCCTCCGGAGGCCCAAATCTCAACAAAACTACTATAAACAAAACAATATGCTAAAGGAAATCAGAAATGCCGGTATCGCCGCTTTGGCGCTATTGGCGTTGCAGCCAGCCTATGCTACCATCGAGGGCAGTCTCGACCCCACGTCGGTAGTGGCGCAATGGAGCAACTCATCAACCTATCCAAAAGTAATCGACATCAACTTCAGCGACGCCACATGGCCCGACACCTGGAAGGGAGAGACAGGAGTAGACTGTCCCGACTTTGCCAAGGGCGGTTATGTCAATGCCGTGCTGAAAGTGGGAGCCAACGGCGGCACAGCCGTGCAGTATCCTGTGCTCTTCCACAACTGCACCTTCGCCACCAAGAAGTCATACAACGGTTTCGCCGGTGCCACGGCAGCCTTCTGCCGACAGTATTACCTCGGTCAGAACAAGACCGGCAACAGCACCGCCACATACAACGACTGGACCGTTGCCGGCCACACGCTACATCTCGAAGACAACATCACATACGACGCCTCCGGCAACCCCAACTATGGCGAGGCAGGCTTCGTCCAGATGTGTCGCGACGCAGCTATCACAGATGCCGCCGGCAACAAGGTGTCGCAGCATGGATGGATAGAGATAGACCATATACCATACGTAGACCGTGTGCAGTGGTCGTGGTCGTCAACCTCCTGGGGCCGCGGCATAAAATGCGATTATAAGATTGGCGACGGCGAATGGAAACCGCTCGTATGGATGGGGTCAGAGAAACACAAGATGGGATGGACCGTCTTCTCCGACCAGGGCTATTTCATGGAGAACGTAATCAACGCCTCCGACGTGTCGCTCCGCTGGAGAGTGTGGGACGGCGAAGACCTCAAGAATCCCGTGCAGGTGGATGCCGACGGCAAATGTCCTTTCACCACCTCGCTCAACCCCTACGCCCAGATGCAGGCGCCACGCATACACAAGATACAGATTTTCGGTAGTGAGATAACCGCCGAGCAGGCACAGTATGCCACAGACCATCCCGTATCTGACGTAGGCACCCTCTCCGACCTCGGCGGGGGCAGCGGTGAAGGCGGTGAGACCGCCGCTCCCGACGACAATGCCGCCGTGGTGATATCCACCGTGGCACAAGACGGCACCGGCGACTACACCAAGATACAGGATGCCATCAATGCCATTCCCGAAGGTTCGCGCGGCATCATATACATCCGTCCGGGAGTGTATGAGGAGAACGTCTATGCCGGAAGGAAGAGCACGAAGAACAAATACTTCTCTCTCATCGGCGAAGACAAGCAGACCACCATCCTCACCTCTGGCGTAAGCCGCGGAAAAGGCAATGAGGACAATACCTACAACGACTGCGCTGCCCTCAATGTCTATGCCAGCCGCTTCTATGCCGAAAACCTCACCATCCGCAATACCAGCGGCAATGTGGGACAGGCAGAGGCGCTCTTCACCAACGGCGACGCCCATATCTTCAACAACTGCATCTTCAGCGGCTATCAGGACACCTATAAGGCAAATGTGGGAGCACGCGGCTATTTCACCAACTGCACCATAGAAGGCGCCACCGACTTCGTCTACGACGGAGGAATGGAATGGTTTGACAGTTGCCGTATCCACCTCCTCAAGGGAGGCGGCTATATCACGGCACCTGCCGAGAGCGGCATGCCGATGACCAAGGTGATGTATCCCGAGCTCAGCGCCGACAAGTTCTATCCCGGTCTCTTCTTCCGCAGCTGCACGGTGACGGCAGCCGATGGCGTGGCCGACGGCGCATACTATCTCGGCAGACCATGGAAGGAAACCTGCGGAGCGATGTTCATCGGCTGCAAGCTCCCCAAGGCAATCAATGCCAAGGGATGGAAAGACTGGAGCGGCTCTGAAAACAAGGCATCACTATACGAATACAAGAGCATCGACGCCGCTACGGGCAGTCTTGCCGACGTGTCGTCGCGTGCCAGCTTCTCACATCAGGCAACGGATGCCGAGGTGGAGGCATATATGAACCCTAAGTTCCTCTTTGCGAAATACAAGGATGAACCGTTCGACTACGAGAAGATTCTCCGTGGTGCGGCAGCGCCGATGAACTTTGTCGTGACCCCTAACGAGATATCATGGGAGAGCGACGACAACGCTGCCGGATATATTATATATAAGGATGGCGCCTTCCTCCGTTTCACCACCGACCGCTCCCTCACCAAGGATGCTGCCGATGATGCCAGATACAGTGTGGCGTCGGTATCCAGGAAGGGAGTCGTGTCAAAGGCGGTGCTCGCTTCCGACGCACTGCGCATCACGGCATTCCCTACGGCAGAAGGATTCGGAAAATATGCCACAGGAGGCCGTGGCGGTAGGGTGGTGAAGGTCACTTCGCTTGCCGACGACGGTTCGGAGGGCACCCTGCGCTGGGCGTTCCAGCAGTATCCCGGCGAACCTCTCACCATCGTCTTCGCCGTGAGCGGCGACATCCGTCTTGCCGACCAGCTCCGCATAAACCGTGCCGACTGGACACTCGCCGGACAGACCGCACCGGGCGACGGCATTGTGATCACCCACAACAAGATAAACTTGGGCGGATCGCAGAACTTCATCATCCGCAACGTGCGTTTCCGCTGCGGACAGAAGGATGTAAACGGACAGATTCTGCAGGACCAGGCACTCGGCGTGGAAAACTGCAACAACTACATCTTTGACCACTGCGTGGTGGGATGGTCGATGGAGGAGAACATGAACACCCAGGACTGCCACTTCCTCACCGTGCAGAACACCATCGTTCACGAAGGCCTCTACAATGCCGGCCACAAGAAGGGCAAACGAGGCTACGGCTCCCAGTGGGGCGGTTCGCCGGCGTCTTATTATCGCAACCTGCTTGCCGACAACAAGTCGCGCTCGCCGCGTATCAATGGTGCCAGAGGCGAGGATTATGTTGTCTTCCTTGAGTATATAAACAATGTGAACTACAACTTCGGCGGCAACGGCGGATGCTACGGCGGCGAGAATACTGCCGACATAACATCATACAACGGTATGAATTCAGCCCACGAATGCAACTTCATCGGCAACTATTACAAACCGGGACCAGCATCCAACAAGTCGGGTGTCGTGCTTGTCAACTCTAGCTATGCCCGAAGTGGCGCCACCTCATGGGGACCGGCAAAATGGTATGTCAACGGCAACGTGATAGAGGGCGATGCCAACCGCACCGCCGACAACTGGAAGGCGATGAGCGCCGAGCATTATTCGCTCTCCGACATCAGAGTGGATGAACGCATCGTGCCGGAGCATAACTACTACAAGTATTCAAAGGCGGGCAACGTGGGCACCTACGACCCTGAGATGTATATGATATACAATGTGGAGAGTGGCGAACAGGCCTATCAGACCGTTCTCCGCACTGCCGGCACCATCCGTCGCGACGCCGTAGAGAAGCGTGTCGTTGAGGAAGCAACCACGGGAGTGAACTTCTACGGCGGTGCCACCTATGGCGCCAAGAAGGGAATCATCGACACCGAGGCTGATTGTGAAGGCTTCATACAGTATGCCACCGACTACACTGTGCCGACAGACACCGATGGCGACGGCATTCCCGACGAATGGGAGCGCCAGCATGGTCTCAATCCTGAAGTGGCAGACCAGAACATGGTCAATGCCCAGGGATACACGGCGCTTGAGGTATATCTCAACAGTCTGATGGGTGAGCAGCAGTCTTCTGAATTCCATGTCAGCGCCATCCACTCCCTCCAGGCAGCTCCGCTTGTGGCATACGACCGCACTACCGCCACTCTGCGTGTCAGCCAGAATGCCGTGGGCGCAGTCCTCAAGGTGTATAACACCGCCGGACGCCTCCTTTCATCCCGACAGATAACGTCAGCCCTCACTTCCCTCTCCGATGTCAAGGCTCCCGTCTTCCTCGTCCGCATCGAGGGCAGCAATGTGGCGCCACGTGTCATCAAGGTGGTGAAATAAGATGATGTATCAATAAAAACAAAAAAAACGGTCGAAATCGTCAGATTGTCTGGTTTTTGCTGTAGTGCTTTGATATACAGGCAGTTGGCGACCAGATGGCTGTTTTCGATTGTCTGGATGGTTTGATTGCAAGTAAGCATATCCGGTGAGCGTATCCGCGCTGCAAGTGGTAAGTGTATTCGCGCTGCTGGTGTATACGGTTCAAAAAAAGAATATCGCTCAGGTTTTATTCTTGGGCGATATTTTTTTTGTTCCATGCATTGGCAAAATCCTGAAAGCAGGAATACGGATATTACAATATGAACTAATTGGGCAGCTGTCTGTCGTCAATTCTGCCCATCCGGGGCAAGCACCGTGCCCATGTTGGGCAAGCATCGTGCCCCAGGTGGGCAAGCACCGTGCCCATTTTTTGGTTAAAAGCCAGACAAAATCCACTCTTCTAAAAG
>UMDN01049044.1_pt1 | contig 42809 bp, 37 predicted proteins | sample 1964491 | NCBI WGS metagenome assembly UMDN01 (sample SAMEA4835994, study PRJEB28245) | human gut metagenome | biome: gut microbiome; material: fecal sample | place: Denmark | collected 2008 | reverse complement strand
CTGATACTTCAGAGATGTTCCAGTGATACGACGTGGAAGGATTTTTCCCTGCTCGTTCAAGAATTTCTTGAGGAACTCAGGATCCTTATAGTCAATGTACTTGATACCGCTTTTCTTGAAACGGCAATACTTCTTTTTCTTAGTGTCCACTGAAGGTGGAGTCAAGTATCTGATTTCTGATTCTTGTGCCATTTTTAAGCCTCCTCTTTTTTACCAAGTTTGTTTCTTCTCTTGACAGCATACTCAGAAGCATACTTGTCAAGCTTAACTGTCATGAAACGGATTACCTTCTCATCGCGGCGGTATCCAATCTCAAGCTTCTCAACAACTGATGGCTCAGCCTTGAACTCAAGCAGGCAATAGAAACCTGTTGACTTCTTCTGAATTGCATAAGCCATCTTCTTCAGTCCCCAGGTCTCCTCGTTCAGGATCTCAGCTCCCTTGTCGGTAAGCAGAGTCTTGAATTTAGCGACCGTTTCCTTCATCTGTTCATCAGACAAAACGGGAGTCAAAATGAAAACGGTTTCGTAATGATTCAACATTGTTTTAATTGTTTATTTATTAAATTGCAAAATGCGGTGCAAAGGTACGACTTTTATTTTTATACTATACACAACCCTGCTATTGTTTAAACACTTGTTAACTATTATCTAATACTATTTAAGGGAATTTATCATGTAATAACCATTAAGAATAGGGTTAATTCTAACTTTCCTTCATACATAAAGTAATTATTCAGGCATTATTTCTCCCACCGATCAGCCATCAAGGCAGTTTCCAATGCCAAAAAGATGCTTGCAAAGACATAATTTTCAAGAAAAACGTGTACCTTTGCCTATGAGATGGCAAAAGACAATATAAAAACATACTGCCACGCGACATCTTTATCAAAATCCAATTAAAACGAGTTAATATCACACGTTCACTTCGAATCAACTATAATACGAATCAATTATAAAAGATATGGCTGACGACACTTTTATAATATCACGGTTATACAAAGGCGACGAGGATGCTTTTCGCTACATTTTTGATAATGAGTATGGACTGATGTGCAGTTTTGCCAACAGGATGCTCCACGACAGGGCCATGGCTGAAAGCATTGCTGACGACGTGATCTTCAATCTTTGGGAGAGCCACGAGAGACTCAACATAACCAGCAGTCTGCGTTCCTACCTATTGGGAGCTGTAAGGAACAGGTGTATAAACGAACTGAAATCGCGCATAAAGCGCCTTTCTGCCACCAATGCTTCTCTCAACATAAGAGAAGAAATGGAAATGCTCGACGTTATTTTCACAGATGGCAGCCAACCCCTAGGAACACTGCTCGAACAGGAACTCGAAGAACAAATAAGTCAGTGCATATCGCTGCTTTCTAAAGAATGCCGCGAGGTGTTCGAGAAAAGCCGTTTCGAAGGACTTTCATATAAGGAAATCGCTAGTGAACTGAATATTTCAACCAACACAGTGAAATATCACATCAAGCAAGCATTGTCATTTCTCCATTCCAATCTTGACGGTTATCTGAAGTGGATTGTCATCGCCATGCTCATAAGATAGCATTTCAAAGTATGCAAATCCACATTATAGTCATTCACTCAATCACAGCCAGTATCCTTACAGGCAGTTTTATGAACAAATAGCATGTGAATAAGCCTACACTTGAAGAACAATGGGAAAAGACTATATATATAATGTACGCTAGGAGAGACACACACTTTCAATCACCATTGAATAAATATTTTTATGATGGAGTTATTTTTTTTCAGTTTTTCACTACCCTCTCATCTGTCATGTTTGTCATAACAGTATAGAGACTCAAAAATCCTGATATGCAAAGAGAAGAAAAATACGAACAGATCGACAAGATGGCGGAGCGTTATCTTGCTGACAGAAGCGACAGGGAGGCGATAGTTTTCCTGCACGATGCCGCATTGGAGTCTGACGACTATCGCCGTCGCATACGGCATATCATCGAGATTGACTTCTCATCTGCCGTTGCATCATCTGCCGACGGTTACGACAAGGAACAGGCCTACCACCGTTTCTGCGATCGCGTTTCTTCAAAAGGGAATACCGGCGGCACATCATTTTTCCGCCTTCATTGGCGTAGTGCCGTGGCAGCGGCTGCCATTGCCTTGGCCGTGGCTCTACCGTGGGCAGGATACGAATATGCCACAAGCAGCATGACGCGTCAGCTTGCCCAGATCAGAGTATCGTCTTCAGACGGTTCCATCTCCGAAGTGCGTCTACCCGACGGAAGCCGTGTATGGCTGAACGCCCGTTCACACATCGAGTATTCTCAAGGATTCGGCATCAGCGACCGAAATGTGAAGCTTACAGGTGAAGCATGTTTCGACGTTAGCAAAAACAAGGAGCTGCCCTTTGTGGTAAGTACGAAATCGGCAAATCTGAAGGTCCTTGGCACAAGATTCACTTTTCGCGACTATCCAGAAGACCAATGCGTCACTGTGAAGCTAATGCGTGGACATGTAGACATTGCGAGCACCAAGACCGGCAAACACATGGAAATGGTAGGCAACGAGCGACTGACACTGAACAAGGGCACTGGCCAGATGACCAAGATGAAGATGGAAGATGGCAACCGTTCTGACTCATGGATACATGGTGAACTGTTCTTCGACGAGATACCACTCATACAAATAGCCCAAACACTGGAGCGCACCTACAAAGTGAAGATAAAAGTGGCAACACAGTTACGTCAGAGGGCCTTCTACGGAACATTCCGCCAGACAACAACCATTGAGGATATTCTGTCTACAATGGCCAAAACTCAACAGATGAGATACAAACGACTGAAAAGTGGGGAGTATTACATATATTGAATGGGTAAATTTACAAGAAACAGATTTACCAATCTTACATAAACCGAATCTATTATGAAACCTGAAATATAAAAACAAAAGAAAAAGCCTATGGATAAACAAAAGAAAAGGAAATGACACGAAATACTGAAAAAAGGAACTTATAAGAACTGTAAATAAGCAGTCAGAATATAAGAACTGAATAACCGAATCCGCCTCGCCCCAATATGGAGCAGGCAGGACATAATCTCTACCATAAACAATAATAAAAAATAAACCTATTAATCCTATGTACAACTATCAAAAGGCTGTATGCATAGCCTCAGCACTATTATGCCTCAGCGCCACTGCCAGTGCTCAGCAGGTAACGCTCAGAGCAAACAATGTAACTGTGAAGCAGGCCATGAACCAATTGCGGGAAAAGACCGGCTACACTTTTGTTTTCTCATCTACCGATGTCAACACCCAGCGACAGGTAACGGTGTCGGCAACCAATGCCGACCTCTCTGCCGTAATCGAGCAGATTTTGAAGGGTCAGAAGGGCATCGACTACAAGATTGAAGGCAAGAACATCATTATAACCAAAGCTCGCCACAACGGTGTGAAACATGCCACACAACAAGCCGGCAACAATGCCACCAAACGTCTTACAGGAAGTATCCTGGACGAAAACGGTGACCCCATGATCGGTGTCACTGTAACTGTGGACGGCATGCCAGGCGGTACAATTACCGATATCGACGGTAATTTCGTTCTTGCCAACGTTCCCTCTTCAGCGAAAAGCCTCCACGTGAGCTACATCGGCTATGAGGACAAAACCGTTGCCGTTGCCGACGGCATGATGCGAATCAAGATGAATCCAGATACGAAACAGCTTGACGACGTGGTCGTAGTGGGTTACGGCACCGTGAAGAAGAATGACCTTACGGGGTCTGTTTCTGCCATCAAGCCAGATGAATTCAACAAAGGTTCAAGAGCGAGTGCACAAGACGCTCTCGTGGGCAAGGTTGCCGGTGTAAACGTTGTTTCAAGCTCTGGTGCTCCAGGCTCTGGCTCTACGATACGTATCCGCTCCGGTGCATCTCTGTCGGCTTCTAACGACCCGCTGATAGTTATCGACGGCGTGCCAGTGGACAACTCTTCCATCGAGGGCGGCAGCAACCTTATCGGCGGCATCAACCCTAACGACATCGAGACTTTCACTGTATTGAAGGATGCCTCTGCCACTGCCATCTATGGTTCACGTGCCAGCAACGGCGTTATCGTGATAACAACAAAGAAAGGAAGTTCGGGCGCACCGAAGTTCAACTATTCAGCAAACTTTGCTATAAGCACTACAGCGAAACGTCTGAAAGTGCTCAGCGCCGATGAGTTCCGTGCCTTCGCCCCAACAGTGACAGGTGTACCAGCTGACGCAGCTTTCGGAACAAACAACACCGACTGGCAGGACGAGATATACCGAACAGCATTCGGCACCGACCACAACATCTCCATGTCGGGAAGCATCAACAGGAAAGCTCCAGTTAGGGTGTCTTTAGGCTACACAAACCAGAACGGTATCATCCGCACAAACAATTACAAGCGCTATACCTTCGACGGCGGTCTCGCACCGAAGTTCTTCAAGGACCACCTTTCTGTAAACGTTAATCTGAAAGCTTCAATGGAGGACAACACCCGCGTGGACGAATCAGTTGTAGGCAATGCCTTGGCTTATGACCCAACACGCCCTGTGCATACCGGCAGCGAGACATCTGCCACTGACCCAGGCCGTGGCTACTTCATCTGGATGAACGGCAACTCTCCGATGGCCATACAGACCGACAACCCTGTGGCACAATTGGAACTACAGAATCTGCACAACAAGCTCTATCGTTCTATCGGCAACGTTGCCCTCAACTATAAGGTGCACGGTTTCGAAGACCTGCAGTTGAACCTCAACCTGGGCTACGATGTGCTTGAAAGCAAATACAGCAAATTTGTGCCTGAGCTGGCGGGAATGATGTATACGGCTAACAAAAAGGACGGTACGGGTCTCGACTACAACTCCAAGCACAACAAGACGAACACCCTGCTCGACCTCTATGCCAATTATCAGCACTCATTCGGCAAACACGACATCGGAGCCATGGCCGGTTACGGATGGCAGCATTTCTGGAAGAAGTTCAGCGATACCACACTGTCGCCAGAGGGAGTGGAACTGTTCTCCTCAAAACACTCTAAGTCTGAATATTATCTCCTTTCATTATATGGAAGACTGAACTATAGCTACGACAACAAATACATGGTTACGGCTACTCTGCGTTCCGACGGATCGTCGAGATTTGCCAAGGGCAACCGCTATGGTTATTTCCCTTCTGTAGCCCTGGGATGGAAGATTTCCGAGGAGTCGTTCCTGAAAGAGAACAAGGTTCTGACAAACCTGAAACTGCGCCTTAGCTATGGCCAGACTGGTCAGCAGGACATTCTCAACGACTATCCATACATGACAACCTTCTCTGCCTCTTATCCAGAATCCAGCTATCTGTTCGGTGACAAGTGGTATAACACTTATCGTCCTAACGGCTACGACCGCGACATCAAATGGGAGACAACGGAGACATGGAATGCCGGACTTGACTTTGGTTTCCTCAACAACCGCATATATGGTTCTATCGACGTATACAAACGCCACACCAAGGACCTTCTCAACACCATTCCTGTAATTTCCGGTGTGAACTATTCCGCCGTGCTCACCACGAACATCGGTGAGATGGACAACAAGGGTGTGGAGTTCTCAATCAATGCAGTGCCTGTTCAGACCAAGGACTTCTCGTGGAGCGTAGGACTGAATTACACTTGGAACGACTCAAAGATAACGAAACTCAACACCGTAGATACAGAAGGCTCTTACGTTGAAACCGGCGCCATCTCTGGCACTGGCAAGTTCGTTGAATGCTTCATGGTGGGCAAACGCCCTTACACCTTCTATCTGGCAAAGCAGGCATACGACGAGAATGGCAAGCCTATGGAAGGTCAGTTCGTACAGCCGGACGGTAGCGTTTCTTCTAAGGAGACACGCCATGCCAGCCGCTGCGCCCTGCCAAAGTCATATCTCGGTTTCAACACTCAATTCACATACAAGAACTGGGAGTTGGGCATCACTGGCCATGGTTCATTCGGAAACTACATATATAATTATGTGGCAGCCAACCAATACCAGCAGCAGGTATATAGCGATCAGGGCAACTTCTCAAATATCCTGAAGACCACGGCACAGAGCGGATTCCAGCAGCAGCAGCTCTATTCTGATTACTTCCTTGAGAAGGGTGACTTCTTCCGTATCGACAACATCACGCTGGGCTACACATTTCACAAACTATGGAACTCATCGAGCAGCCTGCGTCTCTCGGCAGCAGTTCAGAATGTATGTGTAATAACCGGTTATTCGGGTCTGGATCCAGAGATATACAACGGTATCGACCGTGACGTATATCCTCGTCCACGCACCTTCTCAATATCTGCTAATCTGAATTTTTAAATAAAGTAAATGAATTGACGGGAGAACTGGTCAATGAATGAAACAATTTCCTAGTCAATCAACAAAATGAACACAACTTATGAAAAAGAATATATTGAAAACAATGTTGCTGGGCATCCTGGGATGCCTCTTCACATCATGTTTCAGCGACCTCGACACCATGCCTCTCGACGACAATGAGCTGGTGAGCGAAAAGGTCTATCAGACAGCCGACGGCTATACAGGAGTACTTGCAAAATGCTACAGCTCACTTATCCTCACAGGTCAGAAAGGTGGCGACGGTGGCGACGGTGACCTTGAGGGTGCCAACGAAGGATACTCTGGATATGTGCGCCTCATGTTCTACCTGCAGGAGTTGCCAACAGACAACTTTATCATGCCATCATCGTCTAACGGACTGCGCAAATGTCTCAACTTGCAGTGGGACGCATCCAACGCTTCTGTCATCCGCTGGACATATCAGCGTCTCTACATGTCGATAGCATACTGCAACGAGTTGCTGCGCGAATGTACCGAGAGCAAGCTCAAGAGCCGCGGACTATGGAATGAACTTGGCGGCGAATGTGCCAGCTACCGTGCAGAGGCACGATTCATCCGCGCCTACTGCTATGCTACCTTGTGCGACCTCTTCGGCGGCGTGCCATACATCGACGAGAACACTGGCGTGAAGGACATACCGCAACAGTGGACCCGCAAGCAGATATTCGACTTTGCCGAGAGCGAACTTCTCGCCATAGACACAGACCTCAAGGCTCCAGGCGAGAACGTGTATGGACGTATCGACCGTGTGGCAGCATGGTTCCTGCTCTCCAGAATGTATATAAACGCAGAATCATGGACTGGCGAGAACCGCTACAACGATGCTCTCAAATATGCCAAGATGGTGATCAACGACGGTACTTATCCTTTGGCCCCTGACTATCGTACGATCTTCCTCACCGACAACGACAAATGTAGCGAAATAATCTGGCCTCTCGTTCAGGACGGACTCAGAGCACAAAGCTCAGCCGGAACGAACTTCTACGCAAAGGCTTTCGTCAACGGACCGATGAACGAGCTGTATAAAACAGGCGTTGGATCTCGCGGATGGGGCAACGTAAGGGCGAAGACCACTCTCGTTGACGCTTTCGACGCCCAGGATGTGATATTCGATCCAAACGACACATGGGGCGACAAGAAGATGGACAAGCGAGCACAGTTCATGACGGCTCTGCCCAACCAGACGAAGAACACATGGGACGAGAAAGGCAACATGACGAGCACCTTCACCTGTGGCTATGGCTACATCAAATGGCGCAACGTAAACCGTGACAATTCTCTGCCAGAGCAGGGTGACGCATATTCATCCATCGACTTCCCTCTGTTCCGCTCTGCTGAAGCTTATCTCATAGCCGCCGAGGCTATTCTGAGAGGTGCCAACGGCACTATGGATGAAGCATTAGGCTATGTAAATGAAATACGCGAACGCGCCTATATGTCTGGCAAATACGCAAAGGACGGTGTTCGTTCCGACGTATCGGGAGATATACAGATGAGCGATCTCAATCTCGATTTCATCCTCGCTGAGCGCCAGCGCGAACTTGCCACAGAACTTGTGCGCCGTACCGACCTCGTACGCTTCGGCAAATTCACAAGCGGACGCAACTGGGATTGGAAGAACGGCGTGCGCGAAGGTGCCGACGTAGAGGATTACCTGAAGGTATTCCCTATCCCTCAGACAGAGTTCTCCAACATGCCTATGCTGAAGCAGAACGACGGTTATGCCAATTAACGAGTTAACAAGCAGACGAGTTAACAAGTAGACAAGTAGACGAGTAGACAAGGAAATTGTTTTTCTTCTGACAATCAAAGGAAACCTCCTTGTCAACTCGTCAACTAAAAACAAACATCATGATTTCAATCAGACACACACTACTCACACTGACCATCGCCTTGGCAGCCAACGGTGCGATGGCACAGACATCATTCGAAGAGATCAGTGCCGATCTCAACAAGTCGGGAGGCGTATATCTCGCATACCCAGAAGTGACAACACGCCAGACTCCTGCTCCAAAAGGCTACACACCATTCTACGTAAGCCATTACGGACGCCACGGTTCTCGCTATCTCTTGGGCGACGGCGACTTCACCATGACCATCTCACTGCTTGAGAAGGCTGAAAATGAAGGATGCATAACACCGCTCGGAAAGGACGTGCTGCAGCGCCTTCGCAAGGTGTTCACAGAAACACGCGGACGCGGCGGAGACCTCACACCACTGGGAGCCAGACAGCACAAGGGTATTGCAGAGAGAATGGCCCGCAACTATCCTGAGGCGTTCAGAGGCAAACGCCGTGTATTCGCCCGTTCCACTGTTGTATACCGTTGTGCCATGAGTATGGCGGCATTCTGCGATGGACTAAAAGGTATATATCCGCAGCTCTCTGTCGACTACGAAATGACAGAGCGCAACATGTCATATCTGAATTACCATACCGATGAGTCAAACAAATTCACTCATGGTGAGACTGGTCCTTGGGTGGAGGAATATCGCAAGTTTGAGGCAGAACACGTGAAACCTGCTCGCCTCGTAAACTCATTGTTTTCAGATGCCGACTTTATCCGCTGCCAGGTAAATCCGGAGAAACTCGCATGGGCATTCTACTGGATTGCTTCTGACATGCAGGACATAGAGACCAAAGACGTGACGTTCTACGACATTTTCACGCCACAAGAACTCTTCGACATGTGGCAGTGCGTGAACTACCGCTTTTATATCGGCAATGCCAATCCCAAGATGAGCGACGGACTGGTAATGGCAAACGCATCAACGCTCGTTGAGAATATCCTTGAATGTGCAGACAAGGCTATCAGCAATGGCGATATGGCTGCTGACCTAAGATTCGGCCACGACGGAAACGTCATTCCGCTACTTGCATTCCTACAGATCGATGGTTTTGATGTGGAAGTAAGGAAACCAGAAGAGGTCTACAAACACTGGGCTGACTTCAAGGCCACCCCGATGGCAAGCAACATTCAGATTGTATTCTTCCGCAACAAGGCAGGCAATATCATCGTAAAATTCCTCCACAACGAGAAGGAATGCCATATCCCGGTAGCCACCGATTCATGGCCTTATTACAAATGGTCTGACGTGAAGAACTACTATCAAAACAGGCTTAAGCAAATCAAACAACGTGTAGCCAACAGAAAATAAGACAACACACCACACACCTTACCAATAGTTTTTTATGTTCGCAAAGGCTCGGAGAATATATCATCTCCGGGCCTTCTTTGGTTAAGGAGAAACTACCTTCTTAATTCACAACTAATTTCCACACGTTGCACAATCTTTATTATATTTTTCCGTTAACATGTAAGCAAAAAGAATAGTTGATTAAGAAATACAACAATGAACATTGAAAAATTCTCAGAAATCATAGCCGCCCGGCTATCTATCAGTCGCCGAAGTACAGAAAACACTCTCCAGTTGCTCGAAGAGGGATGCACCATCCCCTTCATCAGCCGCTACCGCAAGGAACGCACAGGAGGTCTCGACGAAGTGAAGATTGCAGCCATCAGCGACGCCTTCGACAAGCTAAAAGAAATAAGCAAACGCAAAGAAACTGTGGTGAAGACCATCACAGACCAAGGAAAGATGACAGACGCGTTGCTACAGCGCATTGACCTCTGCTGGGATGCTGACGAACTGGAAGACATTTACATGCCATTCAAACCAAAACGTCGTACCAGAGCACAGATGGCTCGCGAACAAGGATTGGAACCGCTTTCTGTAATCCTCATGATGCAAAAAGAAAACAATCCGGAAGCTGCCGCACAACGTTTCGTTAAAGATGGCGTGAAAGATATAGCGGCTGCCATTCGCGGAGCACAAGACATCATTGCCGAGACAGTGAGCGAAGACGAACGCAGCAGACAGACCGTGAGACAGGCTTTCCGCCGTGGTGCCATAATATCGTCGAAAGTTGTCAAGGCAAAGGCAGAGAGTGAAGAGGCTGCGAAATTCTCAGACTATTTCGACTTCTCCGAACCGCTACGCAGATGCTCATCCCATCGTCTGCTTGCCATGCGCCGTGGCGAAAGCGAAGGTATACTCCGAATTTCAATATCTGCCGACGATGATGAATGTACCGAGAGGCTTAAAAGATTCTTCGTCCGTGGCTACGGGCGCTGCTCCTCCCTTGTGGGCGAAGCTGTTGACGACTCATACAAAAGACTTCTCAAACCTGCCATAGAAACGGAATTTGCAAATCTGAGCAAGGAAAAAGCCGATGAGGAGGCTATCGGCGTGTTTGCAGAAAACCTGCGACAGCTGTTGCTCTCTGCCCCACTTGGTCAGAAACGAGTTATGGGAGTGGACCCAGGATTCCGAACGGGATGCAAGATAGTATGTCTCGACGCACAAGGCAATCTGCTACACCACGAGGCCATATTCCCCCACCCTCCTGTAAACAAGGTTCTGCAAGCCACACAACAGATGCTTAAGATGATAAAAGATTACCGTATCGAAGCTATAGCCATTGGCAACGGTACGGCAAGTCGCGAAACCTCCGCATTCGTCCGCTCACTGCATCTCGCTGATGAAATAAAGCAGTTTGTGGTAAGTGAGGACGGTGCTTCTGTGTATTCTGCTTCTGAAACAGCACGAGAGGAATTCCCTATGGAGGACGTCACAGTACGAGGCGCTGTGTCGATAGGCAGACGACTTATGGACCCTCTTGCTGAATTAGTGAAAATAGATCCGAAAAGTATCGGTGTGGGACAATATCAGCACGACGTTGACCAGACGAAACTCCGTAAGAGCCTTGACTTGACGGTGGAGAGTTGCGTAAACTCTGTGGGCGTAGACCTTAATACGGCAAGTCGCCACCTGTTGACATACGTCAGCGGACTGGGACCGGCATTGGCTAAGAACATAGTGGAATATCGTCGCGAAAACGGGCCGTTCCAGAGCAGAGCACAATTGAAACGCGTACCACGCCTCGGTCCGGCAGCATTTGAACAATGTGCCGGATTCCTTCGCATACCAGGAGCCCGTAATCCTCTGGACAACAGTGCTGTACATCCTGAAAGCTATAAAATAGTAGAACAGATGGCTAAAGACTGCCACTGCTCTGTCGGCGACCTGATTGTTGACAAGAAGAAGCGTGAGGGCATAGACATAAAACGCTATGTAACTGACACTGTGGGTATACCTACACTCACTGACATCATCAGCGAACTGGAAAAACCGGGACGCGACCCAAGAGAACAAATTGAAGAATTTGAATTTGACAGCAGCATACAATCTATTGCTGACCTCAAGGTGGGTATGGTAGTGCCCGGTATTATCACCAACATCACCAACTTCGGTGCCTTCGTAGATATCGGCGTGCATCAGGACGGTTTGGTACACATCTCCCAACTTGCCGACCGCTACGTCAGCGACCCTACACAAGTAGTGAAGCTACACCAGCATGTCATGGTAAGAGTAGCTGAGGTTGACGAGAAGCGACATCGCATATCACTATCAATGAAAGGAATATAATAGCCTTATGCAAATAATGGAAGTTTAACGTGAATCAGCATCAATGCTTTGTCAAGACAAGGCATTGGTGCTCTTCAGCAAGAACATAGACCAGCAAACAAATAAGATATACCACAACTTTGACCGGTAGAGACAGGAATAACGAGCAATAAAAAAGCCGCATCGCGAAAATTGCAATGCAGCTTTTTGGGGATTTATGATTGCTTATGATTTACTTCACCTTAGCAACGATAGCCTTGAAAGCCTCTGGGTTGTTTACAGCGAGGTCAGCGAGAACCTTACGGTTGATCTCGATACCAGCCTTATGCAGAGCACCCATCAGAGTAGAATAAGTCATATTCTCGAGGCGGGCAGCAGCGTTGATACGCTGAATCCACAACGCACGGAAAGTACGCTTCTTGTTGCGGCGATCGCGGTAAGCATAGGTAAGACCCTTCTCCCAAGTGTTCTTGGCTACGGTCCATACATTCTTACGCGCTCCATAGTAACCACGTGTAAGCTTTAAAATTCTTTTTCTTTTTGCTCTTGAAGCAACATGATTTACTGATCTTGGCATAGTTTCTTCTTACTTTAAAAATGTTAGACAATAGGATTAACGGAGACGCAGCAAATCACGTACCTGCTTAACGTTGCTAGGATCAACGATTGCAGTGTGAACCAAATTACGCTTCTGCTTCTTTGTTTTCTTAGTCAGGATGTGACTGTGGTAAGCGTGACGTCTCTTAATCTTACCTGTACCAGTGAAACGAAATCTCTTCTTTGCACCGGAGTTTGTCTTTACTTTTGGCATTTTTTTAAATGTTTAAATGGTTATTTATTATGCGGTGGCAACGTATATACCAAGACGTTACGCACCTGTTATTTTCTCTTATATATTACTTCTGGAGCTTCTTCAGAGCATCGGCACCATTTTTGGCGTTAGCGAAAAGTCCTCCGTTAGCAGGAGTCTCAGCAGTTTCTGTAGTCCCCTCTTCTTTTGTCTGACCCTTGGCCTCAGCTTCACGGCGCTCTCTATCCATCTTCTGCTGACTCTTCTTGGCTACGCCGGCTTTTTTTGGAGAGAGATAGAGGAACATCTTCTTGCCTTCCAATGCAGGCATCTGCTCCACCTTGCCATATTCCTCAAGATCGTTGGCGAAACGCAACAACAGAACTTCTCCCTGCTCCTTGAAAAGGATAGAACGGCCACGGAAGAACACGAAAGCACGAACCTTGTTGCCTTCCTCGAGAAATTCCTTGGCATGCTTGAGTTTGAAGTTGTAGTCATGGTCATCGGTCTGTGGTCCGAAACGAATTTCCTTGACTTCTTGTCTAACTTGCTTTGCCTTCAGTTCCTTTGCACGTTTCTTCTGCTGATAGAGGAATTTGCTATAGTCGATGATACGACATACTGGCGGTTGGGCATTTGGAGAAATCTCTACCAAATCCACGCCCTTGTCTCTTGCTATATCAAGAGCCTGACGTGTAGGCATTACGGTTGAACCATCATCTCCAACAACTCGCACTTCCCTGACGCGAATCTGTTCGTTCACGCGGTACTGGTTTTTCATTTTGTCATTCTTCATTCGACTATTTTACGTTAAGCGGCTGCAAAGTTACGACTTTTTAATGTAAATTGCAAAATTATCATTTCTTTTTTTACATATAAATAGCGAAATATCACTCTGTTAAGTGTAATTCGCAAGAAAATGTCGTTACACGATATAACAAAAGAGACTTTACCTAATGACAGTCAAAAAAAACACAAAACCAAAATAAGGAATAGCATACTACAAAAAGTCCCCGTCACAATGAAGTGACGGGGACATAATATGTAATAAATCGCTATTCAGCCAACTTATTATTTTGTGTTGTCGTTGAAAGTAGCAACACGGTTGAACTCAACCTGCTCGAAGAGCTTGTCTGTTGCACCCATACCCTTAGTTGTAAGGCGGCTTGCAGCAATCTTGTACTTCTTGACGAGGATGCTCTTAACAGCGTCTGCACGCTTCTCAGAAAGTCTCTGGTTCAGCTCCTTAGAACCCTCTGGAGATGCATAACCCTTGATCTCTACAGTAGCCTCTGGATGATTCTTCATGTACTGAGCGATGAGCTCGATGTTAGCGTACTGAGCAGGATCAACTACAGACTTGCCCTGACGGAAGATAACTGTAGGCTGGAGGTTAGTCGCTGTAGCTGGCTTCTCATACTTAGGCTTGCTGTTGCACTCGTCGAGAGCTTTCTGGAGGTCAGCAATCTGACGGTTCTTAGCAGCGAGCTCAGAATCCTTACCGTTCAAGTCGTTGCGCAGATCGTTGATCTTAGCGTTCAAACCGTCGATCTCAGCCTGGTCGCGAACCTGTGCGATAGTGAAGTTGTGTGTACCGTTAGAGTTCTTGAACTTGTAAACAACACCTGCGTTGAGCTGGAAGTCAGCGTAGTTAGCATCGTAGCGAACGCCCTTCTTAGCGCCCTCGAGGTTCCAAACTACTGCTGGCTCAACATATACCTGCCATGCCTTGTCCTTGCCGAGGTTGAAAGCGAAGTCAAGACCAGCCTTAGATGTCAGGAAGTCTACCTTGTCAGCAGAATCCCAAGAGTTTGCATAGTAACGATCGTGATCCTCGCCACCGAATACGTGACCCCAACCAAGACCATAAACGCCGCTTACCTCGAAGAGACGTGGCTCACCTTTGTAACCGCCGAACCAGTTGCTGAAGTTGATTGTAGCGATAAGAGAGGTGTTGATTGAGTTAACCAAAGTATTTGTGTAGTTACCGAAGAGGTTGTTCATTGTACGACCTGTATGATGAAGATCGCTGAAATAAACATTGCTCTCAGCAGCGAGACCGAATACAGGAGTGAAATAGCGACCTACGCGGATACCTGCGTTAGGAGTGATATCCTTGAGCCATGTACCGCCACAGCCGAGCTGTGAAGGATGAATACCTGTTGCAAGACCACCGTTTACACCGATGTACCAATTGTCAAAAGTCTTACTCTCAGTAACTGTCTGAGCAGATGCGGAAACTGCCAAAGCAGCAGCAGCGCACAAAGTAAAGAATTTTTTCATGTTCTTAATCTTTAAAATTAATTATAAATACAGTTTTTACAATCTTTCTACATTCTTGAAGTGCAAAGTAAAACATTTTTCTGATAACAGCCAAACTTTTCTTAACAAATTTATTGCACAAGCTAACTTTTTGCGCAAAATAGTGCAAGAATATCCACCTTATACCTATATATATTAATATGCCATCCCGAGATTGCATATAGCCAACGAATTGTCAAGAGATGATTTGACAAATAATCCCTCGCAACAAGCTCAAATAGTTATTTTTATGAAATCCATATGCAGACCAACACACTTGTCAACCATTCTCCCCATTAGCCGGTTTACTTGTCAAACTCGCCCACTTATCAAATAATCCATTGCTACCGCTGAATAATTCAGATAGTTTTACTACTTTTGCACTGATGAAACGTATCATACTAATAACTGGCGGACAACGCTCGGGAAAGAGCGTCCTCGCCGAGCGCATGGCATTGGAGCTTTCCCGCAATCCTATGTACATCGCCACGGCTCACATTTGGGATGAAGAATTCCAGCAGCGCGTGGACAAACACAAGGAGCGCCGAGGAGAACAGTGGACCAACATCGAAGAGGAAAAACATCTCAGCAAGCTGTATATATATAATAAGGTGGCTGTGATAGACTGCCTGACTCTATGGTGTACGAATTTCTTCTTTTCTGCAGCCAACGATGAAAGCCATCAGCCTGACATCAACGAGACGCTGAAAGAGATTGAGGAAGAGTTCGACAAGTTTACCGACCAGGATGCAACATTCATCTTCGTGACCAACGAGATTGGCAGCGGAGGGGTGAGCGGCAATGCCGTACAACGCAGATTCACTGATCTGCTCGGATGGTTCAACCAATACGTTGCGGCCAAGGCTGACGACGTATACCTAACTGTAAGCGGAATTCCGGTGAAGATAAAGTAAGCAAAATATTATTCTATCATGATAAAATTCAATATAGTTTCTCCAGACCATAGCATCAAGGACGAAATACAAGACAAGATTGACAATCTGAACAAGCCGAAAGGTTCGCTGGGAATGCTCGAAGAACTGGCACTGAGGATATGCCTCGTGCAGCATTCTCTCCTCCCAACTCTCTCCCACCCCTGCCACTTGCTTTTTGGAGGTGACCACGGCATAGAGCGAGAAGGAGTCAGCCTGTCGCCAAGAGACGTGACATGGCAGCAGATGATAAACTTCACGAAAGGCGGAGGAGGTGTGAACATGTTCTGTCGCCAGCATAACTTCAAGCTCAGAATAATAGATATGGGAGTGGACTACGACCTTAGTTCTTTCCCTGAAATAAGGAACGAGAAGATTGCATGGGGAACAAAAGATTTCCTCCACGAAGCGGCAATGTCGGAAGAGGAAATGGACAAGGCTCTCTCTACGGGAGCAAAGATTATCGACGAATGTGCCGACGAAGGTTGCAACATCGTATGCATAGGCGAGATGGGAATAGCCAACACATCTCCTTCGAGCATCTGGCTGCATCTCATGGGAGGCGTACCACTTGACGACTGTGTGGGAGCCGGATCTGGAGTGGCAGGCAGTCAGTTGAGCCACAAGCATAAGGTATTGAAAGAGGCTGTGGATAAATTCAACAGGGACTTCCCCTATGCCAGCGCTACCGATATGATACGTTATTTCGGAGGTTTCGAGATGGTAGGAGCAATAGGAGCTATGCTGAGAGCCGCCGAACGCAGGATGATAGTGATGGTGGACGGTTTCATAATGTCGGCATGTATGCTTGCGGCAAGCCGCCTACATCCCGAAGTGCTCGACTACGCCATCTTCGGACACTGCGGAGACGAGCACGCCCATGCCAAGATGCTGCAGATAATGGGAGCGAAACCGATTCTGAACATCGGAATGAGATTGGGCGAAGGAACGGGAGCGTTGTGCGCCTACCCTATCATTGAGAGCAGCGTGAGGATGATAAACGAGATGAACAACTTTGAAAATGCAAATATCACTAAATACTTCTAAGTGGTGGCAGAAAGTATGGGCAGCGCTCATATTCTTCACCCGACTGCCTTTCTGGCGTATCTATCAGCCGCCTAAAGAATCGTATAAAGCAGTGGTAGAATACTGGCCCATAGTGGGCTGGCTGACAGGAGGGGCTATGGCGGCAACGATATATTTCGGTTCTATGTATATGCCGCAGAACATAGCCATCGTAGCAGCGATCCTCTTGAGGATATTCATCACTGGAGCGCTGCACGAGGACGGACTGACAGACTTCGTTGACGGGTTCGGCGGAGGAGGCTCCGACAGGCAGAGGATTCTCGACATAATGAAAGACTCACGCATCGGCACGTATGGTGTGCTGGGTATAATATTCTATGAACTGCTGCTCTTTTTCAGCCTTTCGTGTATGCCTCCAATTCTTGCAGCATTGTCTGTATTCGCTGCCGACCCTTATGCCAAGATGCTCGCCGGCCAGATTATACAGATGATGCCGTATGCCAGGACTGAGGAACAATCCAAGGCAAAGAACGTATACCGACGCATGAATATCGGGGCAAGCATATGTCTCGCCTTGCAGGGACTGCTGCCTCTGGGACTGTTCTTCTATCTCACGCGGCTTACACTGGAATGGGATCTGATAGTATTCGTTCCATGCGTGGTGATGTATTTCCTCTATAGACTGATATGGAAGAGACTCAAGGGATATACGGGAGACTGCTGCGGAGCACTGTTCCTCCTGATTGAACTCACTACATATCTCACCATCGCCATACTATGGTCGAATGCAATGAAGAGCGCCGCCATGGAAGGAAAGATGCTGGAGTTCATGTGGCATTAAGCCCAAATTATCAAAGACGGACGGGAAAAAGTGACCTTCATATCAGCTTGTTTGCTCGTTTGCTTGTCAACTCGTTAACTTGTCAACTCGTTAACTGAAAAAAACATGAAAGTAATATTAATCAGACACACAAGCGTAGACGTGCCGAAGGGCGTGTGCTACGGACAGACGGACGTTCCCGTGGCGGCAACGTTTCCAGAAGAGGCAGAAATGACAAAGAAAGCGCTCGGCGACAGAACGTTCGATGCCGTGTTCTCATCACCTCTCACCAGAGCGCGCCTGCTGGCAGACTATTGCGGTTATCCCACCCCCGTCACAGACAACCGACTCATGGAGATGAACATGGGCGACTGGGAAATGAAACGCTACGACGACATCAAGGACGACAACCTGCAGAAATGGTATGATGACTATATGCACGTGGCAACGACAAACGGTGAAAGTTTTCCGATGGTATATGAAAGGGTGGCAGGATTTCTCGACGAACTGAAGCAGAAGCCATACCGCCAGGTGGCCATATTCGCCCACTGCGGAATATTGCTCTGTGCGGGCATCTACGGAGGCCTGTTCAAGGAGGAAGGATGCTTCGAACACACAGTGGAATACGGAGGGATAGAAGAAATCGAGATTTAGGAATTCGGAATCATTCAGAACGGACTCAACAATTTTCTCCCGACCATGCAAAAGAAAAAATATTCAATTCAGGATAATAAAAATGTTTAGACAATTAGCAATCATTATTGGCTGCCTTGCCGTTGGTGAGTTCATAACATGGCTCACCGGCATCAGCGTGCCATCAAGCATCATTGGAATGCTTCTGCTCACCTTTTTGCTGAAGGTGAAAGTGATAAAACTGGAATGGGTAGAGACGATATCCAATTTCCTTGTGAAAAACATGGGCTTCTTCTTCGTGCCGCCAGGTGTGGCTCTGATGCTCTATTTCGACATTATCGGAAAAGAGATAGTGCCCATAGTGCTCGCCACGACCTTGAGCACCATGCTCGTGCTTGTGGTCACAGGCTGGACACACATCATGACAAGGAAGATAATAAAACGCATAAAAGGAAAAAAACTATAAGCAAATGGATATCCACGAATACCTCAACAACGATTATTTCCTGCTTACGCTGACGTTCGGAGTATATTTCCTCGCCAAGCTCGTAAGAAAAATGCTGCAGCTGCCGGTTTTCAATCCCATCCTGGTGAGCATAGCCTTCATGATATGCTTTCTCACGATAGCCGACATTGATTATGAAACCTACAAGTTAAGCGGTTCGAAGATAGACTTCTGGCTCAAGCCCGCCGTGGTGTCGCTCGGTGTTCCGCTATACAAGCAGCTCCACTCCATAAAGCATGAAATGGTGCCGATATTCATGTCGCAGCTCGTGGGATGCCTTGTCGGCATAGTGTCGGTCGTTGCCTTGGCACAGTATTTCGGTGCATCCCGCATCGTGGTGCTCTCGCTGGCAGCAAAATCTGTCACCACACCAATTGCAATGGAAGTGACACAGAGCATCGGCGGCATACCATCTCTCACCGCCACGATAGTAGTGTTCGTTGGCATCTTCGGAGCCATAACAGGATTCAGGATCCTCAAATACGGCCACATCGGAATGCCTTCATCCCAGGGAATCTCGCTCGGCACAGCATCACATGCCGTGGGAACATCGGCTGCTATGGAACATGGAATGGAGCATGGGGCCTATGCGTCGCTTGGACTTACGCTCAACGGCATATTCACCGCCATACTGACTCCATACATCCTGCAGATGATGGGCATCATATAACAAGTAAGACGAAACAAATCAGGATAATGGAAAATCTGGAAGTGATGGTGACTCTGTTCATCATCGTCATATTGGGCTACGTGCTCTGCAAACTCGGATATATGGGCGACAAGTTCGACCAGAAACTGTCTACTATAGTTATCGACATCACCTGTCCGTCGCTTATCCTCTCGTCGGTAATGGGCGACACGCTGCCCGACCGCACGCTGATTCTACCGCTGTTGGGAGTAAGCATACTGACATACATCATACTCCTGGCATTCGGATTCTTCGTACCGAGATTCATAGCCAAAGACCACGACGCCCAGGGAATGATCGGATTCACACTGATGTTTGCCAACGTTGGTTTCATCGGCTATCCCATAGTGGCATCGATATTCGGACCTCACGCCATATTCTATGCCGCCCTGCTGAACATGCCCAACACCTTCTTCATATTCACAGCCGGCGTGATGCTCATCAAGGGAGAATACAGCATCAAGCAACTCAACCCCAAGATATTGTTCTCGCCGGCAATGATAGCCGCCTTTGCCGCTGCCCTACTTGTGGCATTCAATATCCGCACTCCCGAACTGATAGCCAAGCCGGTAACGATGGTGGGCAACATAACGGTTCCGGCAGCGCTGATGATAATAGGTTCGTCGATGGCACGTCTGCCGCTACACGACATCATCGGCACCCCGAAGGTCTACGTGGCATCGCTATTGAGACTCTGCATCATTCCTCTATCGCTGTTTTTCCTATTCAAGGCTCTGGGAGTGAGCGAAGTGGTGAATGCCATAAACACCGTAGTTATTGCCATGCCGGCAGCATCCTACGGCACTATGTTCTGTCTGAAATACGGGCGCAACCCTGCTCTCATGACAGAGATCACGTTCATCACCACAGTGGCGTCGATATTCACAATACCGATGATAACGCTGCTGTTCAAATAAGAGTCCGCTGTGTTGTCAGACCTTCTAAGGAGAGGTTACATTTCTCACTCAAATCGTACCAAGGTATTATTTTATAGTCACTTATTCACATTTCAGATGATTATAGCTGATGCTTGCGTTTTTTTTGCTACCTTTGCGACAAAATTGACTGAATAAGAAACTATCAACTAAAAACAAAGAAAAAAATGAATAGCGACCCAAAAGACTGTCTCTATTGCCAGAACAATGAGACATTGCACGATCTGATGATCGAAGTAGCGAAACTAAGCGTTTCACGAGTGTTCATATTCAAGGAGCAGACCTATCATGGCCGTTGCCTCGTGGCATACAAAGACCATGTGGACGACCTGAACCTTCTGAGCGACGAGGAGCGCAACGCATTCATGGCCGATGTGGCAAAGGTGACACGTGCCATGCAGAAAGTATTCAACCCTGACAAAATTAACTATGGCGCCTATTCTGACACGCTGTCTCACCTCCACTTCCACCTGATACCGAAATACAAGGGCGGACCAGACTTCGGCGGCGTGTTCCAGATGAACCCAAAGAAAGTATATCTCACCGACGCTGAGTATACCGAAATGGCAGAGGCGCTGAAGAAGGAACTCTAACGAAAAATATGAGAATTGACATTATCACCGTGCTCCCTGCCATGATCGAAGGCTTCTGCAATGAGTCTATCCTGGCAAGGGCACAGAAGAAAGGACTGGCAGAAATCCATCTGCACAATCTGCGTGACTACTCTGCCGACAAGTGGAAAAGAGTGGACGATTATCCATACGGCGGATTTGCCGGCATGGTGATGCAGTGTGAACCTATAGACCGCTGCATCTCGGCTCTGAAAGCTGAGCGCGACTACGACGAAGTGATATTCACCTCGCCCGACGGAGAACAGTTCAACCAGCACGTGGCAAACGACCTGTCGATGAAGCAGAACCTCATCATCCTGTGTGGCCACTACAAAGGCATCGACCATCGCATCCGCGAACATCTCATCACTCGCGAGATAAGCATCGGCGACTATGTGCTCACCGGCGGCGAGCTTGCTGCTGCCGTTATGGCCGACGCCATCGTACGTATAGTGCCGGGAGTGATAAGCGACGAGCAGAGCGCCCTGTCCGACTGTTTTCAAGACGACATGCTCTCAGCACCTATCTACACCAGACCGGCAGAATACAAAGGCTGGAAAGTGCCCGACATACTGCTCAGCGGCAACGAGGCAAAGATAAAGGATTGGGAGATGGAGCAGAGCTACGAGAGAACGAAGCGCCTGCGACCAGACCTGCTGAAATAACAATAACCGGATGACCTTCAATCGGTAATTGAGATAACCCCCGAAAATTTGATAAATATTTCGGGGGTTATTTTGTCTTATTCATCAACAGCTTGCAGCCTGTTGCTTTTAAAAGCGTTTTTTGCAAAAATGAACGGAATGCTCCGTTTTCTAAGCCGTTTTTACCTCAAAAGTGGGTGGATTGAACCGTCTGAATTGGGTGGGCATGCTCCGCCCTAGTGGGCTACTGCTTCTTTGACAACAAGCCATCTGCGCTCTCAGGATATACCATTGAGGACACGAAGCAGTTGAGCCTGTTCTGTTCATCCCCTCTTGATCTGTTGTGGGAACCTTAACCTTTAGTCATCCGCCTTCGTGTGGATAGCTAAATGGTCAATGCCCAAATTGAGAATGTTGTCGTGGGTGTTAGAGGGGACTTTAAAATCCCAAACTGAGGAAGAATATCATTGCTTATTGAGACAATTCGTCTTTAATTTCTTCAAATTGTTTATCCATATACCCAATTAGCTTGTAAAACATAGTTTCTTCATCCATAGTTTCAATCCATTCATTTAAAATGCCAAAACCCGTGTTGGCACTTTTTTCGGCTAGACTGTATACCTCATCACGATTGCAAAGATCATCTATCTTTTCTGGATTGTTTTTAAGACATTTGTCGTAATAGAGACTTGACAATAAGGGCTCGCAATTTGTCAGAAATTCCGTTCTGACAAATGACTTTACCGAGCCAACCTCACTAATAGAGGATGGTGCCTTACTTTCCATCTCACATAATGCCATCGCAAAACAATACAAGTCTGTACGAGTTGTTGCATTTTTGTTCAATTGAAAGAACTTTGTCTTCTCTATGTTTTCTATAAAGCCGTCATCGTAGGCCTTAGCTATATTCAATGTTACTTTTGCCATAGATTTTATTTGATTACGGTTATACCATCCAACATTGAAAGCTGACAGAATGATGCATATTGATCCTGCAATGCTGCAGCAACTTTCTCATCATATTCCGTTGGCGTGAATGTCAGAATGACTTGTTTCGTTTTTGCCAACTCACAAAGTGTTTTAACAAAGTTTTGACGATTATCTTCGTCTACTCGACCTATCGGAGTGTCAATGAATAGTAATGAATCATGCATTGACACCTTTTGCAATGCCAATGTGAATGACAATGCAAGTAATGCTCGTTCTGCAGCACTACACGAACCTAAAGTCTGCGAGCCATAGTTGTCAAGCAAACGGAATGTATAGTCTTCTAAAATTTCTACTTTAGAAAACACATCCTTCTTCCAAAGCAACTTTGTGAAAGTATCAAGAGTTTCTCGTTCCATCTCACGTCGACTTTCTTCTAGTAAATCTAGACGGGTCTCCTTTAAGATGTTTCGGCACTTCTTGCAATATTCAGCTTGTACATTTATCTTTTCCAATTGTTGGTTCTTTTCTATCAAAGACTTCAACTTCTTGTCCTGTGCAATATATTGCGCATCAAGAGTTTTCTTGTGGTCTTCCTCAACTCCCTTCTTGGCAACTATAGTATCACGTTCTCTGCGAAATTCCTTCTTTTGCCCAATAGCCTTTGTTATAGCTTCAGCATTAGGGATATTCATTAGGTACGTGTTAAGTTGTTTCTCTTCATCAATATAGTCATTGTATTGTTGACGCAAATTCTTTATGTCATCCATTAAAGAATCACGTTTTGTCTTATATTGCGCTAATTTTGAAATATATTGGCGCAACACAACAACTGTCTTATTTAGCAATGCAGATGTTTCAGACGAAACTTCCAACTCCTTTTTTAATTCTTCAATAAAGCTATATGAGTGGTCATCTAAATCTTGGTCGCAGATAAGGCAATGTTTATGCTTCTCTATAGTCTCGAGAAGAAATTTGTCTATACGCAGAGGAAGTTTGCCATGCTGGTCCTGTTCCTGAATATAAAGATAAAGACTTTTGATGGATGGATAAAGAGCAAAATACTGAAGATACTCTCTTGCAAACACCATCATTTCAGCTTTTTTCTGACTGATAGAATTTCTCAACTTATCTATAGCCCCTTCTACTTCCTTGAGGTGCTTTGTCTTCTCTGAGACATGAACGTGCCCATTTATAACATTATCAAGGTCAGCAATTTCATCATCACAATGGTGTATTTGAGTCGTGTATGTATTGATTGCATCAACAGAAGAATCTATAGCTGCCTGAATTTTGTCAAGTTCTTGCTGAGCCAATGCAACTTCTTTCTGAGGTGATTTTGAAATTTGTGGATTCAACACATCCGTCAAATACTTATTGAATGCGTTTTCTGCTTTCTCAATAATCTTTGCCTGAGTCAGTTCCTCGATACCATTCTTGATATTTTCGAATTGCCCAGCCTTGAAATAATTTTCCAAATGCTCACCGTCAAAGAATATATACTCATGAATTTCTTCTGGTACATTCTTCTTTACTAGAGATAAAGTTTCTTCTTCAGAATCAATAGAATTCCATTCCCCATCAATAAAATGCATAATAGAGAACTCAGTACTTACTGGAATTACTGCATCGTTTGTGACATTAAATTTACCAACTCGTTGGAATCGAATTTTCTCTTTTGCATCATCTGATGAAAACAGAATGCGTACAGTTGCATCACCAATTGCATTATCACCTTCTTGCAAATGGTCACGTAGTTCTTGCACTTGCTGATTGTTGAGTATTGCACTTGCCGTATATTTATCACCCAAGTGCATTTCCGTATCATACAGACACCAAGTGATAGCATTAAGCACATTTGTTTTACCTACACCATTTTTGGCATAAATTATGTGTAAATCATTTTGTCCAGAACTACACGGAAACTTGAAGATAAGGTTCCGATACTGCCGAAAATTTTGAATGTCAATACTTTCTATTCTCATTGTCTTATACTGATTTCATAATCTTGTCAATCATACGCTTTCCTTGTCGACCTTCTTCAATACCGGAAAGTACTGTTTCAATATTCTTCTGCATTGCTATATCAGACTTTGTCTTATCTGCAATCTTCATAAGGATTTTCTTGTTTATAGCCATACTAATCTAATGAATTTATGATTTTTAATGCATCTATTGAATTAATCGCATTTTCTGCAATTTCTTTCAATCGAATCTGTTCCTTGCTTCTTATTTTACGTTCAAGACTGGAAGATTCATCATCTCCAAGATGAATGGTGTCTACACATATGTCATAAAGTTGAGCAGATTTTTTCCCTGGGCTTTGTCGTATAATACGTCCAACACGTTGAATGTATTCACGAGGATTTGTACTTGAAGCCATTAATATACCAATATCTGCGGTAGGAATATCAATACCTTCGTCCATACATTTTATGGCAACAATAACTTGATAATCTCCTAACTTGAACTTTGTAATAATATGTTCTCTCTCAGATTTGTTGCCGAACCTTTTTTCTGCCTTTGTTCCTTCTTTTTCCGTTAGTTTATGAAACATAAGGTTATGGCCTGCAAGAATTTCAAGAACGGAATCTATCTGCTGGGGAGATACAAATACAATCAAATTCTCAATTCGCCCTTTCTGCTCCAATTCGTTCAGAATACATTCGAGTTGAACATATTTTCCTTCTGCATTCTTGATGATGTTTGCGCGCTTTTCCAACAATCTGTCCAAACTAGCAGCTGCATCAGAATCACTATTCTTCATATTCCAAAGCTTGCTGATCTTCTTAGAAACATCTTGATATTCTTTGGATTCCATTTCGTTCAACGACACCTTTGAAATAAGATAATGATAGTTTACAAGGAAATGCTTCCCTGTAATAGGATTAAACTCTGTAAGTGCATCCTTGATGGTAAATTCGAAATTATCATTTCCGTAGTATTCAAGCAATTTAGATGTACCAAGGTCATCAAACCAACGGCTTGGCGTAGCACTTAAGCCAATTCGATATTTATAGGAAGGCATTAATGCTTTCTGCAATTTACGAGCCCCTAACCAATGAGTTTCATCCCCAACAAAAAGTACATCTGTCCCTGATGGTAGATTGTGTTCAATGGTTTCGGTAAATTTAACAGATGATGCTGTATTATGAGTGGTATACAAGCAGATATGGTCTGCCATTCCTGCACCATTTTTGAGAAGGAGTTTAAGTAAGACTTTGTCCCATTTACTTACAGAACCATCAATAACAACGCTCTCATCAAAAGACAAATGTTGCCCTTCAACCTCATCTTTCCATTGTTTTGACAGCGTATTTTGGGGTGTGGATATTATCGTAACTAAACGTTTTCTGCTTTGGTTCAAGTATTTTATGCCAGCGATAGCCGTTCTAGTCTTACCTGTGCCCGTAGCCATTTCAAACAGTAACTGGTAATTATTGTCTTTCCATTTGTTTAAGGCTTCAGCTTGATAGAAAAACAATTTTTTGTCATGTTTGAAATCAAAATTTTTAAATTTGATAGAGCGATACTTTTTTATAGAGACACTTTCTAAGTCAAAATCAGAAGAGTAACGTATGATGTCAGATTTAACAGCGTTTGGCAAATCAAAGACTTTTACATTTTTACGAACTCCATTCCAAATCTCTTCAAATCTCTTTTTATCACGTACATAGTAATCGTAAGCATCGGTCCATTCTTTAAAGACTTTGAATTCTTCATCATTATTGACCCATGCAGCGGCAGTTTCATTTATTGACCCACTGAAAGACAACTCATTACCTTCAGCATCTTGCAAGATACCAACTTTTTGGTGAAACAATCCTTTTTCAGAGATTAACTCATTATTGCATATACTTCCATCTTCGTTATAGACAATAGCAAACTTCATTCTTAACAGGCCATTAGCCAACATCCAGCCCAATGCTTTAACGTGATTTATTTCAAATTCATTTTCAAGATTGTTAATGTTAATCCCGAAATCTTCCAATGTCAGAGAGTTTGAATCATCAGCGATTCTCTTTATGATATCTATATCTTCCGAATTGAGTCTAGGACTTGTAATCAATCTCATCTTACCGCCATTTGCGATAAAGTCAGCAACACCTCTTGCTGCAACAGCCAATGAAGAAGATGAAAAGAATCCTGCTATTCGGTCATAGCGAACCGATGTGCCAAGGACTGGCACATAGTAATCTTCGATGATGTCATCAACACCAGATTCGTAGCAGGATTTAATAGTCAAGTCTTTAAAGCTCATATTCGATAGAATCTTTTACACTTTGTATTATAGTGTTGACGTTTGAACGTCGCCTCACTTGCGTTGTCTTTGACAATATACCAAGCATTTCGTCGCGAACTTCATCGGTAGCGCCAGCCATGAAATAGTTCTGAATGTACGGAATGTACAAGCATAGTTTCGGAACAATGTTATTTCTCTCACTTTCCTTTAACTTTATGAAGTTTGCCCCTAAAGCATTCTCGTTGGCTCGGCACTTCCCAAATCTGCATAGCCCCATTTGAGCAGCTGTCTTCATATGGTTTTCACCGTACTTCTTATCTGCCACCTCCTTGCGCTTTTCATCGCGCATAAGAAACCCCATTTTTGAGTAGTCAACATCCTTGATGCCGCAATTATGCAAAAGGTATGGTATGGTGTAATAAACATCTTTGAAGTCGCTAAACTGCGAGATGTCTTTCTTTTCCACTTTTGCTGGAACAAAACCATCTTTGATAATGTCAAGTATCTCACTGCACTTATATTTTTTAAGAACTTCTAGGAGTATTGCGCTTTTTTTCTCATCTTCTAACAAGTTTTCATCCGCATGCGTATAGAAAGCCTTTAATAAGACGCGCTCATTTACTGAGTTTCCAAGAACGTTGTCCCAAAACTCAGAATCCATTAAAAATTTTATTCCATCCATTTGTATTTCTGTATCACGATACCATAACATTGGGTCTATCATTTGTTTGAAAGACATATTGAAGAAAGAAAGGAAAAGACTCTTATGCTCATTGAATTGTTCAAGAAAGTTAAACACGGTTTTCAAAGGTGTTGACATTCCTATTTCATCATAATAGCCATTCTTGTAGTCTTCTATAAACTCTTCATATGTTTTAAGTTTCTTAACATCTCGGCCTAATGTATGTTCTTCCCAATATGTCTGGTTTTTATAGCAAAATTGCCAAAACGATAGATTTCTAAAGAATCCTGGTTGGTTACACCATCTTGCTATTTGAACATAAATATTTGACAATGGAGCTTTTTTATAATCCTCATGTCTCATAATATAAGGTAAGCAACCATACCGCATAAGCACACAGATACGCATGAATATTTCTGCAATATCCAATTGAAATTTTTTATATTCTGTAGAAGATTGCTTAAATCCGCAGAACAAATAAAACTTTGTCTCTCGCTTAGGACAATAGAACTTCCATATTTTTAGAGCTTTTACAATTATTTTTCTATCAAATCAATTGTCAAAAGCAAAGATAAAGTCTCCATGATAGTTGGATTTTGCCAGTTTCTTGGCCATATCTTCACCGCGACGATTTTGAGCAATAAGACGTTCATCAAGACCTTGCCTAAACTGAAATGGTCTTCCTGTAGCGATTAGTTCGTCTAACATTCGCTCCCAATATGGAGAAGCAAGAAAATTGTCATCCCACAAATAAATATAGGGGCGAACTAGTTTTCCTGTAGTCTTATCTATTTCGTCGTCCAAGAAATCGTTCAGATTCGAGTACGGCATAGCTTTCCTTTCCAGTTTATTCACACAGAAAGGACACCGACGAAAACAACCTCTTGTTAGAAAGCCTATTGAATATTCTTTGTAATCTTTATAGTATGCAGGAGATTTCTTGACTGTTTCCATCACATTTATGAAATCATCATAGAGATGATAATCAGGCGTCTGAGTTCTCATATCTATACCATGCGCTCCAGATTTATTCGTCAATGTGTTCAGGAACACATCACTTTCAAGCAGATGCATATCTTCTTCTCGTTTTTCAGCAAAACCCTCATCAACAGAAAGATTTGCATAGCTTCCAGTTCCTCCCATATGAACTTTATTTGCTATTGATTTGTTATTTATCAAAAAAGTCAATAGAAGAGGAGGTTTGTCAAGTGTAAACGAGAATACACATGATACATAAATATGGTCAAGTTTCTGCAATTCCTCAAAATTACTCTCGTTTGTTAACAACTCGTAGGTATTTACATTTGTCTTCGACGTTTCTTGAGTTTTACGAATATAGCCATTATCTTTTAAATATCCGGCAATTTTCAACAACGCAAGATTCGGGTGACGCGTACCATTACAAAGCAGATCCGCATCAACTAAACCTATATGCATTATTTTTCTAGAAGCCTTTGCCATATTCATTCGTTTTTCTCATATGCTTTACCCGTAGGCGTAATTAATTTAAGTTTATAAACACATGTAAAAAGTTGCACATACCGCTGACTTTTAGCGACTTGGTAGAGCTCAAAACATCAAGTTCAAGCCATCGCAAGTACATCCTTCATACAAAATTCGTCAAAATACTTGAGTTACACAAACTTTTCTCTGAAAATCTCGTCAACGAATCGGGGAATGTTCCACATCGTGGTCCTGTTCCCAAGTTTCCTGACTTGGAAGTAGTGGCACTATTCCTGACGGCAGAGACAGAGAACATTGATAGTGAGAAGCGGTTGTTCGGCTTTTGAATTGCAAGGGTAACCATAAGCCGGAAATTTCCCCCTTAGCGTGGGGAATGAAACCCCACATTAGGGGGGTCTGTTCCCCACGCTGTGGGGGAAATCATGGACGATAAAAGCGTTGTCACAAATCGGCCTTCAGGAATGCCTCAAAGAAGCGACATCAATTCAGAGAAGTCATCTATCAGAAAATCGGCATCAGAGAGATCTTCGCGAGTACCGTTGCCGTAAGTCACGCCACAGGTCAGTGTTCCGGCAGCACGGCCCATATCAATGTCGTATGTCATATCACCTACGGTAAGGGTGGTATCAGGGGTACCTCCGGTTAATTCAAGAACTCTCAGAACCATGTCTGGTGCCGGCTTCGCATTCTCTATATCATCCGAAGCCACAATACAAGAGATGCAATCCATAATGTCGTACTGCTCCACGTATTCCACAAGCGACTGCCGACTCCTGCTGCTGGCTATCGCCAAAGTCTTGCCAGAGGATTTCAGTTTGCGAATGGTATCAATGACATTAGGGAAAGGCTTAACAGTCATCTCCTGTTTGTTCTCCATAAAGATGCGACGGTAAGTATCAGCACAGCGTTGCCCATCAGCATCACTAATGCCAAACATCGAGACAAAAGCCTGATACAGAGGCAGTCCGATAGTGGCGGCACACTCCTCATCGGTGCGCCGTGGCAGGCGGCATTCGCATATTGTCTGTTGAAGAGTCCTGACGATAAGACTGCGCGAATCGCCCATCGTTCCGTCGAAATCAAGTATTATGGTTCTTATATTCATATACATTTTCTTTTCACTATTTCACGAACCTCAGCCTTACCCATAGACTTCTCGGCAGCAAACGCCAGAAAGCCACGAGCAGACGGTAACGCCAGTCTATCGTCACCACCTCTCTACCCTTCTCCACTGCCTTCACTATGTCGGCAGCCACACTGTCTGCCGACAGTTGCAATGGGAAATTGCTGCCAGCTATCAGGTCGGTGGCCACGAAACCAGGCCGTATATCGGTGATGCGGACAGGCAACTGGCGCATCCGTGCCTGTTGCGACAAGCATTCAAGATAATGCGTCTGAAAGCGTTTCGTGGCAGAATAGGCAGGAGCAGCTCCCAGTCCTTTCGTGCCGGCAATCGACGTTATGCAGGCTATGCGTCCAGCCTTCCCGCTATCGGCAAACCAATTGTATGCAGCCGTCACCATACGCGTAAATCCCACTCCGTTTGTCTCCACAGTAGCAATCTCCTTGTCTGCTTCAAGCGAACCGTTCTGCCAACCGATGCCGGAACTATGGAAATAGAGATCTATTCCGCCAAGTTCCCGTATCATGTCGAGCAGCTGCTGCGGTGCCTCAGCGCTTCTCACGTCGATTCTTCTGTATGCAACTATGCCTTCGGTTTCACGCATGATATCTCTGAGTCTCTCCTCACGACGCCCTGCTATGCCGACTTCATATCCGCCGGATGCCAGGAGACGTGCCACCTCAAGTCCTATGCCCGACGTGGCTCCCACAACGATGGCCTTTTTCTTCATATTCATTTCCTTTAACCCCAAACGGTCATTAGGCCGTTTATTGTATTTTATATTTACTGCTTGCAGTCTTTTGTTTTTTATAAGGCGTCTTTTGCTTGTTTTTAATTCGTAATAGCTCGCTATTACTCATTAAAAGCCAAACATAATCCACACTTCTAAAAGAACTCCAGGCAAGCCCTAATGACCGATTTGGTTTTAAAAAAGCTTTTCATCACATTGTCTATCAGACATACGTAAGTCTTGATACGAAACGATCCCTGTCAATCAAATAATTGTCAACAGGGATCGTTAATGATATTTATCTCTTCCACCTTCACAAATGCGCATCAAAGACTGGCTGCAAGCCGTCTGTTGTCTGCAGGAAGAGAGAAGATGGATTTTTTATTTAGCGCCCTCAAACTCCTCAAGGAAGCGCACATCGTTCTCAGAGAACAGACGCAGGTCGGAAACCTGATACTTCAGGTTGGTGATACGCTCCACACCGAGGCCGAAGGCATAACCGGTATATACCTTGCTGTCTATGCCGCAAAGCTCCAACACGTTGGGGTCAACCATTCCGCAGCCCAGGATTTCCACCCATCCTGTATGCTTGCAGAATCCGCAGCCCTTACCGCCGCAGATGTGGCATGAGATATCCATCTCGGCACTTGGCTCCGTGAATGGGAAATAGCTTGGACGCAGACGAATCTTTGTGTCTGCTCCGAACATCTCGCGGGCAAAGGTCAGGAGCACCTGCTTGAGGTCGGTGAACGATACGTTCTTGTCGATGTAGAGTCCCTCTATCTGATGGAAGAAGCAGTGTGCACGTGCTGTGATTGCCTCATTGCGATATACTCGTCCCGGACAGATAATACGGATAGGAGGCTGCGATGTCTCCATCACACGTGCCTGCACCGAACTGGTGTGGCTACGAAGAAGGATGTTCTTCGTAACATCGTTTGGATTCTGCTCTATGAAGAATGTGTCCTGCATGTCGCGGGCTGGGTGGTCGGCGGCGAAATTCATCTTCGTGAACACATGCAGGTCGTCTTCTGCCTCTGGTCCATCAGCAAGCACAAATCCCATACGGGAGAAAATGTCGATGATCTCGTTCTTGACGATGGTCAGCGGATGGCGTGTTCCGAGCTTTATCGGATAGGCAGTCCTTGTCAGGTCGAGTCCCTGGTCGCTGTCTTCGCTTGTTTCGATGGCATCACGCAGGGCATTGAGCCTTTCGAGAGCTGTCTGTTTGAGCTCATTGATTTTCATTCCCACCTCTTTTTTCTGGTCGGCAGGTACATTCCTAAAATCTGCCATTACGGCATTGATCTCACCTTTCTTGCTGAGATATTTCAGGCGCAACGCCTCTATCTCCTCAGCATTCGAGGCTTTCATTTCTTTTACCTCTGCAAGGAGGCTTTCAATCTTGTCAAGTATCATATCCAAATACTATTTTTCTTGTAATTTCAAATATGGAGAAGCTCACACCATTATCATCAAAAAGATGGCAGAACCCATTTCGGGAGCAAATTTACTGCATTTTTTCGAGAAACGTGCAAATGACACGATATATTTGACTTCAGGCTGCTGGCACCACGCATAAAAAGAGACGAAAGAGCCTTATTGCATCCATTTCTCCGTCAAGCCATAATGGAGGATTGGGGTTAAGACGATTTCCTGACGACGCGGAAATATCGCTCTTATGTCAAGAGTTTTAGGCTATAACGAAAATTTTAAAGAAAATGTTTGCACAGTATATGATAAAATATGTACTTTTGCGAAAATTTGAGAGTAAACATTATTCTAAAAGATTATTTCTCAGTATAATAAGACAATGAGAAAAGGATTTCTATTTGTTGTCATCACAATCGTCACGATGATGCTGACGACAACGGGATGCGCTGACAAGAAAGCATCCGGAGCCGACTCAACGATGACCGACTCCACCGACACAACAGCTGCCGACACGCTGGAACAGCTCATCACGGAACAGCCGATGCCAAAGGCAGCCGATGAGTTGTTTGACGATTTCATCTTCAATTTCGCTGCAAACAGAAAGCTGCAGATGAAGAGAATCAAGTTTCCGCTGAAGGTGGTAAACGGCAAAACGGAGAAGTTGCTCGAAAAGGGGCAATGGAAAATGGAACATTTCTTCATGAACCAGGGTTACTACACGCTTATCTTCGACAACCGCAAGCAGATGAAGCTCGTGAAAGACACGTCGATAAACAATGTAGTGGTGGAGAAAATCTATCTGAAGAAAAAGAAGGTGAAACAATACATCTTCAACCGCATAAACGGACAGTGGATGCTCGTGGAGGTGAACACGGGGGCGATGTATCAGAACAACAATGCCTCATTCCTCAACTTCTATCAGAAATTCGCTACCGACTCGACTTATCAGGCACACCATCTGAATTCCCCGATACATTTCAATGGTCCTGACCCTGATGATGACTTCAGCACGATGAGCGGAGACATCCTGCCAGAAACATGGCCTGCTTTCGCTCCTGAGTTGCCTTCTGGATTCATATACAACATAATGTATGGACAGAAATATACACAGAGCAACCAGAAGATTCTCGTGATGCGAGGCATTGCTAACGGTATGGAGATGGAACTGACATTCGTGAGAAGGGGCAAGAAATGGCTCCTGACACGACTCTCAGAATAAAAAAGAAAAAATCAATAATACATGAAAGACTCCTATCGGCAGTGTTCAAATAGAACTGCCGACGGGAGTTTTTCAATTCCGACCGCACTTTTCAAAACCCTATCAGCCGACAAGACCGGTCTGAAGGATGAAAAAGGTATAGGTCAGGCAACATCAAGGAAATTACACTGCGATTTTGAAAGATTCAAGAATTCAGGATAATTAAATTTAAACTTAAAAAAAGAAAGAAAGTGAAAGATTTACGAAACTACAGTCTGGCACAGCACAACACATTTGGCATCGATGCCAAATGCAGCCGCTTCATAGAGTTCTCCAGCGTGGCGGAAGCCAAGGAGACAGTGAAGAACATAAGCGATGAGGACATGCCGTTGTTGCTTCTCGGTGGCGGAAGTAATCTGTTGCTGACAAAAGACTTCAACGGCACCGTGCTCCATTCTGCCATCAAGGGCATCAGCTCCACATTCATCGATGGCGGAGTGCTCGTGAGATGCGGCAGCGGAGAAACATGGGACGATGTCGTGGCACACTGCGTGGCACACGGATGGTATGGCACGGAAAACCTGTCGCTCATCCCCGGAGAGGTGGGTGCCTCGGCAGTACAGAACATCGGCGCGTATGGTGCTGAAGTGAAGGACATAATATACAAAGTGGAGGCTGTGGAGATTGCCACAGGCAAATCTTGCTACTTCACCAACGAACAGTGTGAGTATGCCTACCGCAAGAGCCGCTTCAAGGAGGACTGGAAGAACAAATATCTGATTACCCACGTGACCTACAAGCTGTCGCTGGTATTCAACCCGCATCTCGACTACGGCAACATTCGTGCGGAACTCGACAAGGAGGGTATCAGCGACCCGACGGCTGCCGAGCTGCGCAACGCCATAATCAAGATCCGCGACGCCAAACTGCCTGACCCCAAGGTGGAAGGCAACGCCGGCAGCTTCTTCATGAACCCCATGGTGAGCAAGGACAAGTTCAACGAACTGCTCAAGAAATATCCACAGATGCCTCACTACGATGTGGACGACACACACGAGAAGATTCCGGCTGGATGGATGATAGACCAATGCGGATGGAAAGGCAAGACGCTGGGCAGAGCCGGAGTACACTCCAAACAGGCCCTCGTGCTCGTGAACAAGGGCGGTGCCACCGGCAATGACATCGTGGCTCTATGCGACCGCATCCGCAGCGACGTGGAAAAGAAGTTCGGCATCGACATCCATCCCGAAGTAAATATCATCTGATATATATGAAACTTACATTTCTCGGAACAGGAACATCGGTTGGTGTGCCCACGATAGGCTGCTCTTGCAAAGTTTGTAAGAGCCATGACCCACGCGACAGGCGCACCAGATGCTCGGCAATGTTGGAAACGGAACAGACAAGGATCGTGATAGACTGCGGACCGGACTTCAGGGAACAGATGCTCAGACAGGAATTCCGCAAGATAGACGCCGTGCTCGTGACACACTCCCACTACGACCACGTAGGAGGAATGGATGATTTGCGGCCTTTCTGCCAATTCGGTGACATCAATGTCTACAGCGATTCCATTTCTGAAAAAAGTCTCCGGTCCATGATGCCATACTGTTTCGTGGAACATCCCTACCCCGGTGTGCCCAAGATCAGTCTGCATGATATTCATCCTCATCAGGAACTGAAGATCAACGAACTGACGGTCATACCGCTACAGGTGATGCACGACAAACTGCCTATACTGGGATACAAGATAGGCAGGCTCGCCTACATAACTGACATGAAGACCATACCGGAGGGAGAAATCGACTATCTGCAAGACATTGACTATCTGGTGGTAAATGCCCTTCGCTTCACCAAGCCTCACCATTCCCACATGCTCGTGGACGAGGCCCTCGAGTTTGCACGCAAGACAAGCGCCAAGCAAGTGTTCCTCACCCACATGTGCCACGACATCGGACTGTTTGACGAGGCTGAGCAGAAACTTCCAGAAGGTATGCATTTGTCTTACGACGGAGAGGTGGTAGAGATATAATCCCAAAACGATCATTAGACCGTTCCATGTATTTTTTATAACTGCTTGCAGTCTTTTGCTTTTTATAAGGCGTCTTTTGTCCGTTTTTTAATTCGCAATAGCTCGCTATTACTCATTAAAAGCCAAACAAAATCCACTCTTCTAAAAAACAAAATCCAAGCAAGCCCTAATGACCGATTTGGGATAATCCCAAAAATCGGTCATTAGAGCAATATAAAAGTATCACAAATTTGTTTTGATACCAAGCTCTAACGACCGATTTTCATTGCATGAAGAGAAACAGCGTCATCTGTTTCTCAGTTCCCAGAACGCCACAGCCGAAGCTGCCGCTACATTCAGCGAATCCACATTATACGACATCGGTATACGTGCCACATAGTCGGCTGCGTCGATGGCATGCTGGGGCAGCCCGTCGCCCTCTGTGCCCATAATTATGGCAAGTTTGTTTTCAGCCTTCAACCGTTCGTCGTCAATGGCAACAGACTTGTCGGTAAGTGCCATAGCTACTGTCTTGAAACCAAGAGCGTTGAGTTCCTGCTGATAATCGTCAGACCACGTCCATGGCACAAGGAACACCGTTCCCATCGACACTCTGACAGAACGGCGGTTGAGCGGGTCGCAGGAATTGCTCGTCACCACAACGGCATCAATGCCCAAAGCTGCCGCAGAACGGAATATCGCACCGATGTTGGTATTGTCAACCACACCGTTTATCACAGCCACACGATGCGCATCCCGGCACACATCAGCTATGCTGACAGTTGGTTTTCGACGCATAGCGCACAGCACACCTCTCGTTAGCGTATATCCCGTGAGCGAAGCGAGAAGGTCACGTTCGCCTATATACACGGGGATGTCTCCGGAGCGGCGGATAATATCCCTGGCATCGCCCTCGATATGCTTTTCCTCACACAAGACAGACACAGGCTCGTAGCCTGCATCCAATGCTACCTTTATCACCTTAGGGCTCTCGGCGATGAACAATCCTCCCAAATCGTCATAGAAGGATTTCAACTGACGCTCTGTCAGCGAACCGTATACTTCAAGTCCCGGCTCTGAGAGCGATGTTACTCTTATTATTGGCATAGTGTTTTATTTGTTGACAAGTTGACGAGTTGCCCATCATCTTTCTATCATATTCAGGAAATCATCTTCGCTGACGATCTGTATACCGAGCTTTTCAGCCTTCTGCAATTTCGACGGTCCCATGTTGTCGCCTGCAAGGATAAAGGACGTCTTGCCGCTGATGCTCCCCACATTCTTTCCGCCATGCTGCTCAATCAGCAGTTTGTATTCGTCACGGCTATGATGCTGGAACACTCCGCTTATGACGATGCTCTTTCCCTTGAGTCTGTCGGAGGCCTGAGCTGTCTGCTCCTCGCTCAGAGCCATTTGCAAGCCGTAGCTTCGCAATCTTTCGACAATCCCGATGTTCTGCTCGTTGTGGAAATACGTCATTATGCTTTTTGCCATCACTTCGCCAATGCCGTCAATTTCGAGAAGCTGCTCCAGAGTGGCATCTTTCAGCGCATCGACATTTTTGAAATGGCGTGCAATGAGTTTTCCTGATGTCTCTCCCACGAAACGGATTCCGAGGGCGAATACCACCCGTTCAAAAGGCACTTGCTTGGATGCCTCAATGCCATTGATAATCTTCATGGCCGACTTCTGACGGCTGCCGTCGCCATTGATCTGCTGCACGTTGATGGTGTAGAGGTCGGCAACATTATGCACAAGTCCCTGACGGTAGAAGTCGTCAACGGTCTCCGGCCCGATACTGTCGATATTCATCGCCTTGCGGGAGATGAAATGCTCTATGCGCCCTTTTATCTGAGGAGGACAACCGGCATCGTTCGGACAATACCATGCGGCCTCACCCTCGTAGCGCACGAGGCGTGTGCCACACTCCGGACAATGGGTGATGAAACAGACGGGCTGGGCTATGATCGGACGCTGGTCAATGTCAACGCCCACAATCTTTGGAATTATCTCTCCACCTTTCTCCACATAAACATAATCACCGATATGCAGGTCAAGACTACGTATGAAGTCCTCGTTGTTGAGTGTAGCCCGCTTGACTGTGGTTCCAGCCAACTGCACAGGGTCCATATTAGCCACAGGAGTGACAGCACCCGTCCTGCCCACCTGGAATGTCACTTCGTTGAGCTTCGTGCAGGCTCTCTCCGCCTTGTATTTATAGGCTATAGCCCAACGTGGACTCTTGGCCGTATAACCGAGGATGCGCTGCTGCCGCAGGGAGTTCACCTTGAGCACAATACCATCGGTGGCAACGGGAAGATTCTTGCGCTCCGCATCCCAATAACGGATATATTCATAAATTTCTTCGAGTGTCTTCACTTTCTTCATGCCCTGACTGATCTTGAATCCCCAACGGCTCGCTTCCATAAGGTTCTCAAAATGACCGTCGGCAGGCAGTTCTTCGCCAAGGAGATAATACAGATAGGCATCGAGCTGACGACTTGCCACGAGAGCCGAACTCTGGCTCTTCAGCGTTCCGCTCGCCGCATTGCGCGGATTGGCGAAAAGTAGTTCTTCTGCCTTCTCCCGTTCCTCATTGAGACGCTCAAACACTTTCCATGGCATCAGAATCTCGCCTCTTATCTCAAACTCATGAGGATAGCCGGTGCCGGGCAGCACGAGAGGGATGCAACGGATAGTCTTCACATTGTCGGTCACATCGTCGCCATGCACTCCATCGCCTCGGGTAACGCCTCTCATGAGTTTGCCGTCTACGTATGTCAGGCTGATTGAAAGACCGTCGTATTTCATCTCGCAGCACACCTCGAAGTCCTCTCCTCCGAGTCCACGCTTCACACTGTCGTACCACTCTGCCACATCCTGTTCATTGTATGTATTGGCAAGTGAGAGCATCGGATACTTGTGTGCCACCTGCTGGAAATCATGTCCGAGGTCGCTACCCACTCGCTGCGTTGGTGAGTTCGGGTCGGCAAGTTCGGGATGTCTCGCCTCAAGGTCTTGCAGTTCGTGCATCATGAAATCAAACTGCTGGTCAGTGATTTCCGGTTGGTTGAGCACGTAGTATTTATAGTTATGATCATGCAACTCTTTCCTGAGCTGCAGTATTCTCTGTCTTTCGTCCATTATAATGATTGCTATTAAAATTCAAAGTTACAAAATCTGCATGATATACGAGTTATCATCAAACAAAATGATATTCTGTGAAGTTTCCCATCAAATCCATAAACCGAATTGAACCTTCCGGTCATTGTCATGATTCACGGATAGTTTTATATGCAATGTCCGGAGAAGAGGGAATGCCTACTGCATATACTCCCTGCAGAACTTCTCTCCGAGCATGAAGCCTTCTTCGTATAGGCGTTCGAGTTTGTCGAGGTCTCTCTCCAAGCGTCCCACCTCCATCGGTCTCTCAGGACGTATACATATTATCTCACCCTTCTCTTCCATCTCGTCGATCATATCGAGCTGACGGTTGTACGCCTCGCAGCGATGGCTCAGCGCCACACGCAGACGAGGATAGCCCTTGTATATGAAATGGGGAATCTTATGGTCGTGTTCTGTCGAACGGTAGCCTTTGTTGCGGGTGAGCACAAGCACGTTGGTCTTGTGTCCCTTCTCTATAGAGCGCATCAGCGGGATGCTATCTACTATACCCCCGTCGAGCATAGGCACCCCGTCTACGTTCACAATCTTGCTCACGTATGGCAGACTGCTCGATGCCATCACGATATCGATAAGACGCTGCTTGTCTTTTCGCTCAGAGAGATAACACGGTCTGCCGGTAAGACAATTCGTTGTGACCATCTCAAACTCATCGGGATTGTTGAAGTATGCATCGTAATCATAAGGCAACAGCTTTTCGGGAAAATCTTCGTAAAGAAGCTTGCGGTCGATGATGCATCCCTGCGAGAAGAGGTAGCGCAGACCGATGTATTTATACTTGAGGAGAAAATCGATGTTTGAGATGCGCGCTCTCCTTATCTGATGACTCATGTATGACAAGCCGTTGCAGGCACCTGCCGAAACAGCCACGACATAGTGGAAATACACGTCGTGTTTCATAAATCCGTCAAGCACTCCGCTGGTGAAGACGCCACGCATACCGCCTCCCTCAAGTACCAATCCCGTGTTCCAATTTACTTTCATAAGTATCTGTTTTTTCCCTAAAAAGAGTCTATATAGCTTGTAAAAGCCACACGTATTAAAGAAATTATAACGAAAAATCTATAAAATTCTATGCAAAGATAATGCTTTTCAAGCAATTATATCTATCTTTGCAAAGAGAAAACTTGCACAATCGTGCAGCTTTTTCTTGCCATGGCAAAGATTGGGCATGTCTCGTTTTGCTCATTTGGCTCCGATGTGAACCTTCAATGTAACAAAAGAAAAACAGAAGAATCAACTTGATCGATGTCTCATAGCATGTAAATTCAAATTTGCGAAGACTTCTCAAATCTGTCACAACGCTGATTTAGATACAAGGAGTCACGACAATGAAATTGTACAAAGCGACTCGATTTCACATATTTATAATATAAAGATAAAACACACGATATGTTCAGCAAAGAAACCTACGTCAACCGACGCGCCGAGCTCAAGAAGCTCGTAAAGAGCGGTATCATAATCCTTTTCGGCAACAATGAGTCTCCGGCGAATTTCCCGGCTAACGGATATTATCCATTCCGTCAGGACTCTTCTTTCCTTTATTATTTCGGACCGAAGAGAGACGGACTCGTTGGAGTAATCGACGTTGACAACGACAAGGAGTTGCTTATCGGCAACGACATTGATATTGACGACATCGTATGGTATGGAAGCGTTGACAGCGTTCATGATATGGCAGAACACGCAGGAGTGAAAGAAAGCGCACCGATGAAGCAGCTTCAGGTTATCTGCGACAACGCCATGAAAGAGAAACGCACGATACATTTCCTGCCGCCTTACCGTCATGACACCATGATACAGATTTTCGACCTGCTCGGCATTCATCCAAGCAAACAGCGCGAGGCTGCATCTGTTGAACTGATAAAGGCAGTGGTGAAGATGCGTTCTACTAAGGAACAGCAGGAAATCGAGGAAATCGAGCGTGCTTGCGCTATCGGTTACAAGATGCACACCACAGCGATGCGTGTGACAAAGCCTGGAGTGACAGAGAAATACGTAGGCGGACAGGTAAACGGTATTGCCAACTCGTATGGTGCGATGGTAAGCTTCCCTACAATCTTCTCACAGCATGGTGAGATTATGCACGGAAATCCTTCTATGGCTGTGCTCGAAAGCGGACGACTGGCTCTCTGCGACTGTGGCGGCGAGACAATGGAACACTATTGCTCTGACAATACCAGAACATTCCCTGTAAACGGAAAATTCACTCAAAGACAGCTTGAGATTTATTCTATCGTGGAGGATTGCCACGACCTCGCCTTGAAAATTTCAAAGCCTGGCGTCAAGTATTTCGACGTGCACATGGACGTTTGCCGCCTTATGACAGACAGACTGAAGGAGCTCGGACTCATGATGGGCGATACGGAGGAAGCTGTAAGGGCTGGCGCTCACGCCATGTTCCTGCCTCACGGACTGGGCCACATGATGGGTATGGACGTACACGACATGGAGGGACTCGGACAAACCTACGTGGGATTTGACGATGAAACAAGACCTAATCTGGAGCAGTTCGGAACAAACTGCCTGCGCATGGGCCGCCGACTTGAAGAAGGCTTCGTTGTTACAGACGAACCGGGAATCTACTTCATCCCAGCACTCATCGACGAATGGCGCGCTAAGGGTCTCCACAAGGACTTCATCAACTATGAAAAGCTGGAGACATACAAGGATTTCGGTGGAATACGTATCGAGGACGACATTCTCATCACAAGCGACGGCTGCCGCTTCCTCGGTGAGGAGCGTATCCCATATCATCCAAAAGACGTTGAGGATTTCATGAGCAAGAACTAAGTTCATGATTACATGATATAAAACGCAGGAAATCAGAAAACATTAATTTATTTATAAACAATACAAAATGAAAAAAATTCTAACGTTAGCCCTCTTGGCTTGCCTCGCTATGGGAGCCAATGCTCAGGAGAAGAAGGAATCGGCAAACAAGAACAAGCCGGTATTCACCACAATCAAAGAATGTAAGATCACAAGCATCAAGGACCAGAGCAGAAGCGGTACCTGCTGGGACTACTCTACTCTCTCTTTCTTCGAGAGCGAAATCTTGAGAAAGACTGGCAAGAGCGTAGACCTCTGCGAGGCTTTTGTTGCAAACAAGACTTACATGGACCGCGCTATCACTGCAGTTCGCATGCATGGTGACGTTTCATTCTCTCAGGGTGGTTCTGCTGAGGATCCATTGTACTGCCTGAAAAACTATGGTATCTGCCCAGAGGACGCTATGCCGGCACCTGGCTCACTCTATGGTGACTCTCTGAACAACTTCAACGAGTTCTTCGCTGTAATGACTCCATACGTAGAGGCTGTAGCAAAGAGCAACATGAAGAAATTGTCTCCAGCATGGAAGAAGGGTCTGCAGGCTATCCTCGACACTTATCTCGGCAAGTGCCCAGAGTCTTTCAAGTATGAGGGAAAGACCTACACTCCAAGAACATTCGCTGACAGCTTCGGTCTGGATTGGAACGACTATGTAAGCATCACAAGCTACACTCACCACCCATTCTACAAGCCATTCGCTGTAGAGGTACAGGACAACTGGCGCTGGGGTATGAGCTACAACGTTCCTGTTGAGGACATCAACCGCATCATCGACAACGCTATCAACAATGGTTACAGCGTAATGTGGGGTGGCGACGTTTCAGAGCAGGGCTTCACACGTCAGGGTCTCGCTGTTGCCATCGACACAAAGGCTGTTCAGAGCCTTTCTGGAAGCGATGCTGCAAAGTGGCTCAAGCTCACTCAGTCTCAGAAGACAAATCTCCTCGACTCTCTCGGTGTAAACACTCCAGAGGTTAAGCTCACACAGGAGATGCGCCAGGAGGCTTTCGACAATTGGGAGACAACAGACGACCACGGTATGCACCTCTTCGGTCTGGCAAAAGACCAGAACGGCAAGGAATACTATATGATCAAGAACTCTTGGGGTGAGCATGGCGACTACAAGGGAATCTGGTATATGACAAAGACTTTCAGCGCTTACAAGGTTATGGACTTCATGGTTAACAAGAACGCCATTCCTAAGGATATCAGAAAGAAACTCGGTATTTGATTCAACAGGATAACTACAA